>Ga0209575_10000011_pt1 | contig 341969 bp, 237 predicted proteins | sample Medcelwee11metaG_FD_187172 | JGI IMG/M metagenome (GOLD analysis project Ga0209575, IMG submission 187172) | Freshwater pond sediment microbial communities from the University of Edinburgh, under environmental carbon perturbations - Medium... | ecosystem: Environmental > Aquatic > Freshwater... | reverse complement strand
CCGGGCGTTGCGGAGCGTGCTACCCGAGCCACAATCCCCGTGCTGCCTCGGCTAGGGCCCCCATCCCAGCCTTCCCCCGCCTCGGGGGAAGGAGCCCTCTCACGCGCCGCCCACCTTGTTGGTGGCGAGCCGCCTTGCCATTCGTACAGCAAGATCCAGAGGTTGCCCCCGCGGTCCGTCGCTTCGCTCCGGATCAGGGACGGGCCACGGCACGAACCGTCGCACCGAACGATCACCAAGCCAGCTTCTGCTCCAAGATCCATGGCGCGATTCCCATCGTTCGGGTATTCAAGTATTCTATGTTCATGACTCGCGCCCCTGGACCGTCCGGGATCGGACCTCCTGGCTTCTCGCAAGCCCGTGGGGAGACTGCATGAAGGAGCGCGACTTCCACATCCCCGAGTTCAGGGCCTCCCAGGTCCCTCCGGACCCGGTCGCCATGCGTGAGCCCGACATCGGACAACCGCGAGAGTCTCTCCGAGCCATTCGCACCATGGTTTCGGCCGATGACCTGCGCGTCGTCTTCCAGCCCATCGTGGAGCTGGCCACGGGTCGACCCTTCGCCTGCGAGGCGCTCGTGCGCTGCCGCCTGCCGGAGTTCCAGCCTCCACCGCGACTCTTCGACCAAGCCGTGAAGCTCGGTTGCGTCGGCCGTCTGGGCCGCCTCATCCGAGAAATCGCCGTCCCTTTGTGCAGCGGCGTCCCTCTCTTCCTCAACGTCCACCCATCCGAGCTGAGCGAGGGCTGGCTCGTGCGCCCAGACGACCCCATCTTCTCGCACGACGCCGAGGTCTATCTCGAAATCACAGAGTCCGTCCCCATGTCACACTTCGGCCTTTGCCGGAGCGTGCTGCGAGAAGTCTGCAGCCGCGGACAGTTCTTCCTCGTGATCGATGACCTCGGCGCGGGGTACTCCAACCTCAAGCGCATCGCCGACCTTCAGCCACGCATGGTCAAGATCGATCGTGGGCTCGTCCACGGCCTCGACGCAAACCCGCGACAACAAACCCTCGTTCGCCGCGTGGTTCGGTTGTGCGAGGACCTGGAGGCATTCGTAGTGGCCGAGGGGATAGAAACCGCGTCGGAGTTCAGCGCCGTGCGGGACACCGGAACACACTTCGGTCAGGGGTTCCTCCTCGCACGCCCCGCATATCCCATCCCCACGGTCACCCTACCGCCGTTCCCCTGACGGGACGTGTCCAGCTTGCCAAGCCATGGGAGGCTCCCCGCGAGCGCGGAGTTGGCAAGGAAACGACGCACCGATCGCGCATACCGTCAAGCAGCGCTTGACGTACGGGCCGGGCACGTCAAGTCAAAGCGCGCCCGCCGATGTCACGACGGAACTGCATCCCTTCGAAGGACACCTTCTCACACGCGTCGTAGGCGCGGTCCCTGGCCTTCGACAGAGAATCCGCCAGGCCGACGATGCTCACGACCCTGCCGCCGCCCGTGACGAGGCGGTCGCCTAGGGCTCTGGTCCCAGCGTGGTACACCAAGACGTCCTCGAGGCGCTCGACGACGTCGAGGCCGCGGATGCTGTCGCCGGTCCGCACGTTCCCAGGGTATCCGTGGGAAGCGAGCACGACGCACATGGCATACCGATCTTCGATGGTGAGCATGCCCTCCTTGAGTTCTCCTCGGGCGCATGCGTAGCAGGCTTCCCCGAAGTCGCCCTTGAGCAGGGGCAACGTGGCCTGAGCCTCGGGGTCGCCGAAACGCACGTTGAACTCGAGCAGGTAAGGATCCCCTTCGGGGGTGATCATCAGCCCCGCGAACAGCACACCGCGGAAAGGCATCCCTCGATCGCGCATACCCGCAAGCGCGGGCTCGAGGATTCGTTCCCGAACGCGTGCACCAAGCTCAGGAGTGATCACCGGGGCAGGAGCGTACGCCCCCATGCCCCCCGTGTTCTGCCCCTGATCGCCGTCCTTGAGACGCTTGTGGTCCTGTGCCGCGGGCAGCACGAACATCCTCTCCCCGTCGCACATGGCCTGCACGCTCGCCTCCTGCCCCTGGAGCCGTTCCTCCACCACGATGGAGGCCCCGGAATCCCCGAACGCACGACGCTCGAGGATGGCATCGACCGCGGATAGCGCATCGGAAAGGGAATCGGACACGACGACCCCCTTGCCCGCGCACAGACCGTCGGCCTTGATGACAGGCGGCGCTTGGAGACTTCGAACGTACGCACGCGCTGCCGTCGGGCTCTTGAACACCTTGAACGGCGCGGTCGGGATGCCGACCTCCTGAGCGAAGGTCTTCATGAAAACCTTCGACCCCTCGAGCCGAGCTGCCTTCGCAGAAGGCCCGAACACCGCTACACCGCGCTTGTTCAGCTCGTCGGCCATCCCTTCCACCAGCGGCCCCTCCGGCCCCACGACCACCAGGTCCACCGCGTTCTGCTCCACGATCTCGAAAAACGTGTCCTTGTCTCCGTACCGAATCGGGTGGCAAGACCACTTGCGCCCGATACCAGCGTTACCGGGAACCGCCATGACGCGGCCCACCGACGGAGACTTGTCCAGGGCAACGCACAGCGCATGCTCGCGCGCGCCCCCACCTACGACCAGAACGTTCCGCGACGCCATGGTGCTGGAAATATCACGACCGCCTCATCGCGTCTCGATCAACAGTACACGCCGAGCGAAGTAGGAAAGCCTTGGACTTTTGTAGTGCGCTCGGAGCGGGTCGCGCAAGACGAACAGCGAAAAGCGCCCCTTCCTGCACCTCGCCGTCCGCCGGGTCCGTTGACGGGTGGACAGCCAGGGACTAGATAATTCAGTGCTTCCGCGACTGTGACGCCCGTTCACTCCGTCCAGAGAGCCCATGACCCTCGATCAAGTGCAAGTTGGCAGTGACTTCACCATCTCCGCCATTCGCGCCCGAGGCGAGATTAGAAAACGACTCGTGGACATGGGCTTCGTCCACGGCGCCAACGGCAAGGTGCTTCGCAAGGCATTGCTCGGGGATCCGATCGAGCTGCGCCTTGGAACCTACCTGATCAGTGTCCGCGCGGCCGAGGCGCAGAACATCGAAGTCGGCGCCTGACCCACCCCGCCAGGCCAGCGTGGCGCCTCCCTCGGCATTCGCGCTACCATGCGAGAATACGAACGGGAGGTCTCTCATGCTTCGACGCACCAGCTTCCGCACACGCTTCTTCCTCGCCTCTGCCTCAGCTCTCACGCTCTTCTCGCCCAGTGCGTTCGCCAAGACGGTCACACTCCAGCACGACACGCTCGTCGACAACACCGACGCAACGGCCGTCTGCGGCTTCGTCGTCGGCGAGCGATTCGCGGCCAGCTTCACGCCCCCTGCCTACCCAGCTCGCTTGCTCAAGGCGCGCATACTCCTCACCAATGTCGCTCTGAGCGTGCAGCCCCCTTGCACGGAAACCGTCGTCGCCAACGACGTCAGCATGCCCCTCGAAGTCTTCCACCAGACCAACGCCGCTCCCGGCGCCAGCCTCGGCGTGTTCGACTCTTTCGCCTTCTCGAACGACAACGCGCTCAACGAAATTGATGTGGGCGCGTCGAACATGACGATCGACGACGGCTCTTTCATGATCGCGTACACGATCGACCAGACGAACGCGTCGCCGGTGCACGACAACTCGAACGCCGCGGACAACGGCGCGAACTTCATTTTCGCGGACCTCGGCACGGGACCGAAGTGGTTCTCGTTCTCCCAACTCGCAACCTACGGTCTGAACCCAAAGGGGGATTGGGTCATCCGCATCGACGTGGACGTGCCTGATGACACCGTGGATGGGGGAACGGGGGGTGCGGGAGGCACCGCGGGCGCGGGCGGGTCGGGTGGAACCGGTGGGTCGGGCGGATCGGGCGGCGCAGAGATGGGTGGCTACGCCGGAACGACGGGAGGGAGCGCCGGCGCGGGGGGCACGGATGGAGGCCTGGCGGGCACCGGCGGAACAGCGCCCGAAGACTGCTCGAAAAACACCGACTGCGAGGGCGGCCAAGTCTGCGACACCGACACGGGCCGGTGCGTTCAAGTCTCCTGCACGGTCGACTCGGAATGCGACGGCGGCTACGTGTGCCGCGACACGGCTTGCCGCAAGATCTGCACGACGCTCTCGGACTGTCGTGGAGGAGAGAAGTGCGAGCCGTCCGGCGGCGTCAGCGTGTGCATGCCCACGGCGCAACCAGCGGCCGGTGGAGAGGGAGACGACAGCGGCTGTGCCGTCGCTGGGTCGACCAGAGGAGCCTGGGGTCTGTTGGCTGCTCTCGGCCTGCTCGCCACCTCGCTTCTGCGGCGGCGCCGCGCACGATAGGTCGGTTCGCCCATCCCCCCACAAGGAACGCTCGAACGCCACGAAGACCGGGTGTAGGATCCCCTCATGGAGGGCTCGAGCACTGCTCCGACCGATCTACCGATCGCCAAGGGCTACTCGTTCGTGCGCCGCCTCGGGGACCGCCCCGTGCCCGTCTACGCCGCCATCACCTCCTCCAAGGGACGCAAAGTCGATCCCGTCGTGATCGAGCGCTTCGCGAGAGACAAGTCGATTCATAACGAAGACGTCGTCGTCTTCGCGCGTGCCGCTCGCGCCCTCGTGACAATACGCCCATCGCGAATCGCGCCCTTGCGCGAAGTGGTGATCGACGCCGACGCGATCTTGCTGGTGAGTGAGTTCGTGGACGGCGAGTCTCTCCAAGGTTTGTGGACCCGAGGCAAGGACACGGGACTTCACATGCCCCTGGAGATTGCTCTCCGCATCATCGTCGACGTGCTCACCGGGCTGGAGGAGCTACACAACCTCACGGACGGCGTGGGAGCTCCCCTTCACCTCGTCCACGGTGAGCTGGCGCCCGGCAACATCCTCGTGCAAACCGACGGGGTAGCGAAGCTGGCCCACGCGTGCCGGACCAAGTGGGCGGCTCTGAAGGTCCCCTCGTCCGTCGGATACCTCGCACCGGAACATCTCCTACAAGAGAAAGATCTCGATGGACGGGCCGACCTGTACTCCGTCGGAGTCATTCTGTTCGAGGCACTCACGGGCTCACCGCCCTTCCCTCAGAGCAGGGTCTCATCGCTCATCCGGCAGTTCGCATCCGGCGCTCTGCCAAGACCCGTAGCGCCCGCCAGCGCGGCCTGGGCTGCGCCCCTCGAAAGCATCATCGCGAAGGCCATGTCGGTCGACCGCGCCGAGCGCTACGACTCCGCCGACCGAATGTCCCAAGCCGTCCACCGAGCCGTGGGACGCTTCATCGCCACGGACGCCCACGTGGCCGCATGGGTCGCAAGGCTCGCCGGCAGCCGTATTCTGGCCCGACGCAACGAGCTCTCCCTGCCGGGACAACCGCGAACCCGCTCCCACCCACCTGCGCCGCTGCCCCCCACGTCCGTCGAGATCGCTCCCGAGAGAGACCCTCACGCAGGCATCGACGTGTCGGCGGTCCCGCTGCCCCAAGAACAGAACGGAGAGCCTTGCCTCGAGGCCCCTGCGGACGAGCAGACGACGGGAACCGAGGATCGGCTCGACGAGCCTGCCCTGACACCTGGAAAAGCCGCCGAGGACGAGAACCAGGATGTTTCCTCCGTCGAGCCTCTCTACGCCGAAACATTCCGCCACCCGCCTTCCGGCAAGCGCATCGGGGTCGTCGCAACAGTCGTCGGGGTCGCGATCGTCCTTGCGGGTGTGGCTGCCTGGATCGGCCTCCGCAGTCCCGAACCGCCCTCGGCGCCAGCCTCTGCGCCTTCGGCCGTCCTGCCCTCCCATGAGGGTCCCGATACCGGGCGCCGTGTGCCCGACGTTCCGATCGACACGACACGCGATGCCGCGCCCGATCAAGGCGTGCCCGCGGCTTGGGGAAGCACGGAGCCGGCTGCTTCGGCCGCGCCTCGGAAGATCAGGCGCAAGCCCATCGTGAAGCCCGTGCCCACAGGGGCCTATGACCCCAACGGCATCTGAGGCGTGGGCTCCACGGCACCTGGGCCGTGCTACGTTGGACTCACATGACATCGGACCGCGGCAGGCTTGAGTCGAATCGGCCATCGGACGGGGGACGACGATCCGTTCGCCGCTCTCTCGCGATGCTCGCGGTCGCCGCAGCCGTGCTCGTGCTGTTGCTCGTGTCCTTCCTGCTCCATCGTCTGCTGGGGACTGACCGAGAGCAGCAGGCCCGGGGCGAAGCCCCCTCGTCCTGGGCCGAGCCCCAAACCGCAGAGCGGGCTGCGCTTCTCGAGCGGGTCGCCGCCAAGCGACTGCAACTCGACTCCATGGTCGGACGGACCATCCCAATCCCCGGTGGCACGTTTCAGATGGGCGACGACGATGGCAACCACAACGAACGACCAAGCCATGCAGCGAAGGTCGCACCTTTCGAAATGGACGAGATCGAGGTGACGGTAGCCGCCTACCAGCTGTGCGTCGGGGCGGACAAGTGCACGGCGCCGGGTACGAGCATCCACTGCAACTGGGGCCATCCCGATCGCAGGAACCATCCTGTGAACTGCATCGACTGGAACCAAGCGCAGGCCTTCTGCGCATGGGCGGCCAAGCGCTTGCCCACGGAATCAGAGTGGGAGTTCGCGTCGAGAGGACCGCGTTCCGGCCGCTTTCCCTGGGGCGATCATGCTCCAAGCCCGGATCTGTGCTGGCAACGCGGTGTCGCCGACGCGGAGACGGCGCGGGGCACTTGTCCCTCCAACACTGGGCTCATGGCTGGGCAGAGCCCCTTCGGTGTCCGGGGACTGGCAGACAATGTCCGTGAATGGACCGCCACCGCCCTATGCGCCTACACACGCCCCGACTGCACGAGCACCGCGAGAGTCATTCGCGGAGGAGCCTGGACAGACACGGATCCCCTCGGCATGCGCGCGGCCTTGCGCAACGCCAAGCCCCCCGACTACCGCAGCCCATCGCTCGGCTTGCGCTGCGCACGAGACGTCCTCGACAAACCCTAGATCCGCCTTCCCTGGTCCCACATCAAGCACTGTTGGAAGAACGTGCTTGGGTTGGCAGCGCGGAGCGCTTGTTTTGGGCCTAGTAGGCGTTCCCCCGCCTCCGCTTGCGCAGCCATAGCCCGGTCCCCATCGCCAGCACGACCAGAGCGGACACACCGGTTCCGCCGAGGAACACCAGCAGGTCGTAGCGTGGGTTGGCCCGATACTCCACCAGCCGGACGTCGGCGGCGAGCTTCAACCCAGCCTCGGTCGTGAGATACGCGCGATCCTCCTCGCTCAGACCTTCCCAGAGGACGTCGCGCACGACGCCTCGGAACTTCGTCGCGCGCTCGACCACGGCCTCTTCCGACGAGCTCATGTCACTGATTTCGAGGAGGGCATGAACGGGCTGATTCCGGTCCCACGCAGGCGGAACCAAAGGAACGAGGGTGCGCGTGGACTCGGCTGCGCCTCGGGCGCCCTGGGTGCGCGTGGTGGTCACTTCCACCGATTCGCTGAGCCTGGCTCGGGCCCCGGTGATCACCACGTTGCGGGAGCCCGGAATCCGGCCTCTGGAAAGGCTCGTGATCGACACACGCTCCTCTCCAAAGTCCAGGCCATGCAGCAGCCGAGGAAGCATCGCCACACCGACAACAACTGGAGCGAGCAGCAGCAACACGCCCAACCGCCAGGACATGTCGCGAACCCCCATGAGTCCCATGGCCTGCTTCTCGTCCTGCCCCCGCAGGTCGATGCCGGGCCTCTTCGCCACGAGAGACTCGACCAAGCCGAGGAACCCGGGGTCCCCTGCGTTGGCGACGACGCGGTGCATCCTCGGCCCCCGGTGCGGTCGTTGCTCCACGAGCCACAACGTCTGCACGTTGTCGCGCGGTTGCAGGTAGAGATGCGTCAACCGGGAGAGCCTGATGTGGTGTGAGCGCACTCCTTGCTTGACCGCCAGCACATCCCCATCAACCAGGGCTTCGCACCGGAAGGCCAGGTAGCCGTAGATGTAGATCTCCGGTGACGGCTCGATCATGGCCCGCACGCCGCGGACGGTCCGCCCATCCCCACGCGTTTCGAAACGCCCTCGCGCATCACCACCTCATCGTATCAGCAACTCCGTGATGCGACCGCGCCCGTCTCTCCTGCAGTTGACCTTGCGCAAGGCCTGCACCTCATGGATCTCGAAATGGTCGTGGTACAGATCGTAGACCGGACGGGCCGCCGAGTTCGATATCAGCACCTGCACACCTCGGCGCTTGAGGCGCAGGGCGAGATCGCGCAGACGGCATTGGTCCTCGAGCGAGAAGCCGCTCGACGTGTACGAAGTGAACCGCGACGTGGAAGACACTGGCTCGTACGGTGGGTCGAAGTACACGAAGTCGCCTGGACGGGCGCGCTCCTCCACCGACTCGAACGTGTCATGGAGCACCTGCGCCCGTTGAAGCACCGTCGAGCACGCACGAAGGTTGGCGTCATCGCAAATCAGCGGGCGGACGTGACGGCCAAAGGGCACGTTGAACTGATCCCGCCGATTCACGCGATACAAGCCGTTGAAGCCCGTCCGGTTCAGGTAGATCAACCAGATCGCCACATCGACGTCCAACGCCTCGTCGATGGCTCGGTCCCGCTGAGCCAGGTAGTAGTCCTTGTCGTAAGGGGATTCCCGGAGGCGTCCAATGACTTCTTCGGGATCGTCACGCAGCCCGCGGTAGGTGCGGACCAAGCGACGATTGCTGTCGCACAGGATGGCCCGTCGGGGTCGAAGCGCGAAGAACAGGGCTCCACCTCCGACAAACGGCTCGTGGTAGGTGCCTGCGAACGACGGGACGAAAGGCAGCATGCGATCGATCAGCTGCCCCTTGCCGCCTACCCACTTGAGAAACGGGCGCGGAACGGCCCATTGGGGGGAGACGCCTTCGAGCTCACAAGCGGTCATCGAGATCATCGGCTGGGACGGAACCTATCACCTGGCTCGAACGACGCAAAACGCCATCTGGCCGTAGCCCAGCCATGCCGCGCCCATTTGTCTTGATCTCCAGCACGCACCCTGTCCACGATCCCGCTCCTGATGCCACAATTCAAGAAGATCATCGTTGCGACCGACTTCAGTGAACCGTCCATCGAGGCGCTCCGGGAAGCGGACAGGCTCGCGCAGGGTATGGATTCGGAGGTGTTCGTTTTCCACGCCGTGCCGAACCTGGTCCGGGCGAATCCTCTGTTTCCCCACAAGAACATCGAGGACGTCTTCCAGCTGCCCGCGATGATGGACCGGGCAGCCGACGCCGTGGACGAGCTCATCGCCAAGCACATGCGCTCCGACCACACCAACGTCCACGTCTTGGTGGACACCGGCTGGCCGGACACCGCGTTGATGCGCAAGGCCGAGGAGATCGGCGCAGACCTCATCGTCGTCGGGAGCCGCGGGTTCACGGGTCTGAAGCACGTGCTGCTTGGCAGCGTGGCCGAGCGCGTGATTCGCTACTCCCACTGCGCTGTCATGGTGGCTCGCGCCAGCCCGAGTGGGGGCCGCATTCTCGCCGCAACGGACTTCTCGGACCCCGCATTGCCGGCCATCGACGCCGCCGTACAGATTGCGAAGCGCAGGGGCGCGGAGCTGACCGTCATGCACAGTCTCGGCGTGCGCTCCTCGTCCCTTTCCTGGGCGGCCTCTCCGTTCGGTGGGGGCCCGATCGTTCCGGACGAGCAAGCGATCCGGGACGCACGGATCGCGGCGACCCAGCTCATCGAAACCTCCCTCGGCGAGTTCGGAGCGGTAGGTTCTGCCTTCGTCGGTGACGGGATGCCGGAGGATGACATTCTGCGAAAGGCCACGGTGTTGCCCGCAGACATGATCGTCCTTGGGAGCCAAGGCCGAACCGCCATCAATCGTGTCGCGCTGGGAAGTGTCGCCGAGACCGTGGCACGCACAGCAACGTGTTCCGTGCTCGTGATCCGCTTGGCGACGGCTTGACGGCGGCGCCCCGGGGGGGGATGCAGTCAGGACGTTCTTGGACTTGCAGGGCAACGCAACCTAGAATCGCGACGCGTCGAATGTACTGTCCTCATTGCTCGAGCCCATGCGAACCGCACGCGACCACGTGCGCGACGTGCGGTGAGCCGACGGATGCCACCCAGGATCGGCGGGTTGGCACCGTGTTGCCCGGGGGCTACGTGCTGCAGGAGTGCATTGGCGGGGGCGGGATGGGACAAGTGTATCGCGCTGAGCAGTCGGCCCTTGGACGCTCGGTGGCGGTCAAGATCGTCCATCCCTACTTGCTGAGCGATGACACGGTGGCCGGGAGGTTCATCAACGAAGCGAGGCTGGCGAGTCGCCTGAACCACCCCAATTCCGTGGCGGTGATCGACTTCGGACGCACGGAGGACGGGCTTCTGTACCTGGTGATGGAGCACCTGCGAGGGCGGGACCTGGCGCGCGTGCTCGTGGAGGACTGGCCGCTGTCGTTCGAGCGGATCATCGACATCCTTCGACAGTTGCTCGACGTACTCGCAGAGGCCCACCAGCTTGGGATCGTGCACCTCGACCTGAAGCCGGACAACATCGTGTTGGAGCCGACGCGGCGAGGCGGTGACTTCGTCAAGGTGGTCGACTTCGGGCTCGCGCGCATGCTGGCTAGCTCGTCGGGAAGGAGCGACCCCAGCATGACCATCTCGGGGACGCCGGATTACATGGCGCCCGAACAGTGCCGGGGCGAGAGGCCAGACGCGAGAAGCGATCTGTACGCGGTCGGGGTGATTCTTTTCCTGTTGCTGACGGGGCGCCTTCCCTTCGAGGCGGAGGCCCCGACGCAGGTGCTGCTCAACCACCTGACACAACCACCTCCGGACCCCCGCGAGGTGAACCCGGGGAGGCGGATTCCCGACGGGATCGTGGAGGTCCTGCAGCGCGCGCTCGAGAAAGAACCGGACAATCGGTTCCAGTCAGCCGTGGACTTCTCCTCCGCCCTCGCGGAGGCTCGGTTCCAGATCACCACCCCCATGCGCATGCCCACGCTTCCGCCGCCGGACGCGCCAGCCAAGCAGTGCACCGTGTGCGGCGACCCGGTACCGACGGTACAGAAGTTCTGCGGAAGCTGTGGGGCGAGGATGCCCTGGGCCGACAGGCTGCCATCGCTGCGCCCCCCGGGCATCGCGATGTTCGGGGGACCCGGCATCTTGCCGTTTCCCCTCGCGGAACGTGACAGTGAGCTCGCGGCCTTGAGCGAAGAGCTCGACGCGTGCACGGACTCGCTGCGGTTGTGCCGCTTGGAAGGGGAAACGGGCTCCGGAAAGACACGGTTGCTCGAGGAGTTCGACATGGTCGCATCTACCCTCGACCATTCGGTCTTCAAGGTGCGTGCGGAACCGTGGCCCCTCAGCCCTGCCTGGGGTGCGATCCGCAAGTTGATCCCAGCGCTGCTCGGCCAAGAGCCGGCATCCTTGCTCGCCACTCCGCCTCCCGACACGCGCGTCGCTGGTGGACTCGAGCTGCTCTTTGGAGACGCCCCCAAACCAAGCTCGATGCCTCGCGCCGACGCGGCCCATGCGATGCGATGGGCCTTCGAAGCCGCCCGCAGCGCATCGCGCCGCCCGGTGGTGGTGCTCGTGGACGACCTGGATCAACTCGACGGCGCATCTCGCAATGCGCTGTCCGACGCGCTGCTCCTTGCTGACTTGCCAGGCGTGCTGGTGGTCGTAGCGCACGGGCCCGGGTACGCTCCGCCGTGGTTGGAGGACAAGATCAGGTACGAAGTGCGACCTCTTTCGAAGGAAGCGTCACGGTCCCTGCTCGCCAGCCACGGGATGGCAGACCGCTTGCCCCACCTTCCCGAGCATGCGCTTCCCCTCTACTTGGAGCACTGCGTGCGCTTCGAGCAAGACGGCGGCACCGCACCACCCCCGCGGCTGGGCGACCTCATCGCGGCCCGGTTCGCCCGCCTGGGCGCAGGGCCCCGTCGCGTCTTGCAGGCCGTCGGCGTCCTCGGCCCGCTTGCGACCACCGAACAGATCCAGCACATGGTGGGACCCGGAACGGACGCCGCGACCCTCGCCCAGGACCTGGACGCGGCCGGTATCCTCTCCCGGACGGGGGGATGCTTCTGCTTCAGCCATCCCTTCCTTCGAAGGATCGCTCGCGCTGCAACACCGGCGACCGTCCTGCGTGAGCTGCACGCCAAGGCGGCCCTGCTCGCTCCCGCCTCCCTCCCGCTCGAGATCCGGTCGTTCCATCTCGAGCACGCAGGCGACGTGTTCGCGGCGCTGCTGAGCCTCGAGCGCATCGGGGCACAAGCCCGGGACCGTGACGACCTGGAGAGCGCCCTGGAGGCCTTCCGACGAGGGTTCGAGCTCGCACGACGAAGCGCAGGGGACCCGTCGCTCGACGACCCGATGCATACGGTGGCGCTCTTCGGCCTCAAGCTCGGGGAAACGCTGTCGCGATTGGGACGCCATGGTGAGGCGGACGGTATTCTTGGGGAGAGCCTGGCGTTCGCTTCCACCGTGGAGCAGAGAGCACGGATCACGTTTGCCCAGGCGTCGGTGGCACGCCTCCGAGGCAAGACCCGCCGGGCGCTGGAGCTCGCTCGGGAGGCCATCGATCTCGTGTACGACCGAGACACGCACCTGGCGGCGACCTTCGAGCAAGAAGCTCGCTGGTGGAAGGCCTGAGCGGCCTCACGGCAGGGTCGAGGCGCGGCTCTTTCGTCTTGACAGCCGGATCGCTCGTTGGTAGACAAGTCTTACAAGAGAGCGACACATGCCTTCTCGACCACAAGCCACCTGCCGACGCATGGAGCAAGACAGCGACGTGAGATGCCCTTGCGGACGGCTCATCGCATGCATCGAGCCGCGCGGGCTGGTACTGAAGTGCCCCCGGTGCAAGACGGAGGCGGTGGTCCCCATGGACCGTCTGCAGGGCGGGCAGCACCTCGAGATCGAGTTTCACGGGTAGCTGCCCTCCTCAAGACAGAGCTAACCAAGCGGCCGGCGACCCAGCGTCCAGCGCCCTGTCAACACACGGTGACACCATGCGTGGACGGAGCCTTGCGATCGACGGGTCCCTTTGCCGCCTAGCCGCAGTTCTTGCTTTTGTGTCCGCCTTGACCGCGGGAGTCTCCGCGTCCGACACCATGGAGACGTTCGACGTGGGCGCCACGGACGTGGAGTTCTACACGGGAGCGGACGGGCTGGGCTTGCCATCGGACGAGCGCGCCGCCTTCGGCGACATGATGCTCGGGTACGGGTTGGTGGAGCGGATCTCTGCCTACTTCGGAACCACGCTCGAGGGCTCGGGGGCTTTCGCCGACGGGAGCTCGACCCACTACCTGGGTCTTTTCGGGACACCATTCGACACCAACCACCTGGACCTGGACCTCCAACTCGACATGGCGTCGGGGGGTCCGGAGCAGCGTCTGGAGATACGGCCGGCCCTGGAGTTGAACGTCGACGAGGACCCCGAGATGCGCACGTGGGGTCTGTACCTTCGCACGCCCTTGCCGGTGTACGGACGCAAGTTCCAAACGGGTGAGAGGCATGCGACCTTCCACCTCGAGTCGACGCTCGGAACCTATGTGCAGCTCGCGGATGGGCATCAGCTCCTGGCGGAGTACGACATGGCGTTCCACCCGGACCCGCAGGACGGGGAGCGCCGAACCGACGTGGGAGGTGCAGCGTTCGGCTACAACGTGGCTGTGTCCGACGAGATCGAGCTGATCACCCAGGCGTTCGTGGACATCCCGCAGGCGGGCGACCAGGTCTCGGTCAGCTTGATGGCGGGCCTGATTGCCACCTTGCCTTCCGCGGTGGGGGCACGTCCCTAGCACCGAGGGAGGGTTCACCTGCGGGTCGACGATCCCCCGCCCCGTGCGCTACGCTGCCGCCGATGACCGCTTGGAGCAGCTTGGCAAAAGTGTTCGGGTTCGGGGGGGACCCGTCGGGCCGAGCTGGGTCGATGCCGGAAGAGGCCTCCTCGGACTTGGAGCCCGGGCACGTCGTCGGCGAGTACGTGGTGGAGTGCAAGCTCGGAGAAGGCGGGTTCGGGGCCGTCTACCGTGCGGTGCATCCGGTCATCGGCAAGACGGCCGCGGTCAAGGTGCTTCATCTGCAGTACTCCTCCAACCCGGATGTCGTGTCCCGGTTCGTGTCCGAGGCCCGCGCGGTCAACCAGATCCGCCACCGCCACATCATCGACATCTTCTCGTTCGGCACGCTGGAGGACGGACGGCACTACTACGTGATGGAGCTTCTCGAGGGGATCACGCTCGACGCGTATCTGGAGCGAGCCGGCAGGCTGGAGCCCATGCAGGCGCTCCCGATCCTGCAGGGCGTCGCCCGCGCTCTGGAGGCGGCACACGAAGCTGGGATTGCTCATCGCGATCTCAAGCCCGAGAACGTCTTCCTCGCGGTGTACGACGACGGGACGGTGTTCCCCAAGATCCTCGACTTTGGCGTGGCCAAACTGTTGACGGGGTCAGGTCCGGGACCGATTCACCGGACGCACACGGGGACGCCGATCGGAACCCCGCGCTACATGTCGCCCGAACAGTGTCAGGGTCGAAAGGTGGATCATCGGACGGACATCTACTCGTTCGGGGTGATCACGCACCGCATGCTCGCGGGCAGGCTTCCTTTTGAAGCCTCGGCGGCGCTCGAGTTGATGCTGATGCATGTCGGCACGCCTCCGCCGCGCCTGTCGGAGGTGGTGGAAGGGCTCGACCCGGCATGGGACGAACCGGTCCTGCGAATGCTCGAGAAGGACCCGGAGCGCAGGCCTGACACGCTCTCCGAGGCGTTTCAGGGTCTGCTCCGAGCGGCAGAATCCCTCGGGATCGCCCAGGATTCGGTGCGCATCTCGTTCTCGCCGGAGGTCCGCAGCGACATCGCGCGAGCGCGGATCGAGCAGCGAACCCCCGGTGGATTGCAGACCCCAGCGTCGCGCAGCCACGCGCCGGCCGGGTCACTGGCGCGACGTCAATCCTCGGTGGCCCTCGCGGGCGTTCTACTCGCAGGCGTGCTGGGTCTCGTGGCCTTCCTCGCCTTTCGGACCTCCGGGAAAGTGAACCTTCAAGCGAACGTGAAGGCAACCACAGACGCTCCGTCGGCCTCCGCCCCGCGACCCGACTCGACATCGTCGGCACCCGCGCCTGCGGCATGCGTGCGTCCGACATCCGCCTCGGCCTCGGTCGCCTGGACGTTCCGGACCACACCACCGGGTGCGGAAGTAGCCGAGGGCGACCGTGTGCTTGGCCAAGCCCCAGGGCCCTTCCTCGTCCCCCGCGACGATGCCAAGCGTACACTCACCTTTCGGGCAACCGGATACGATGACGAGACCTTGGCGGTGTCAGCGGCTTCCGATCAAGTCGTCACGGTGCACCTGAAGCGTCGCGTCGGGCAGCCCGGTCGCGCGCGCCCCGACTTGCCCAAGGACCTGGAGTACCCGTTTTGACCCAGCCGCTTCGCGCAGTCGTAGCCATGCTGCTGCTCGCACTCGCGGTGGGATCGGCCGTGTCGTGTCGGGAGCTTCCCGATTTGCGCCAGCGCGCTTGCGGCAACGGCGTGGTCGACTCGGGCGAGGACTGTGACACCTTCGCCCCTGCGGGCCAGCGATGCGGGCGTGCCAGTACACCCGTGGCTTGTCGGTTCGAGTGCTCTCTGTCTCCTGTTGCGGACACCCCTGTCTGTCCAACCGGTTGGCAGTGCGGCACCGACGACATCTGCCGCGCCGCGACCGGCTCCTTCGTACCGATGGCCACACCGATCGAGGCGGCCGTGGAGCGCGTGCTCCTCGGCGACTTCCAGGGCACAGGTCGCGCTGCCGTGCTCGGGCTCGGGTCCGCAAACAGCGTCGGCGCGGCCTACGCTCGCCTCTTCTTCCTGCAGGACGACGGCACCCCCGTCGAGTCCACGCTGCTCGGGTTCCCCGTGATCTCTCCCGTGCTGGGAGACCTCAGCGGCGACGGGCGTGACGACTTCGTGTTCACCCTGATCGGCGGCCTTGGCGTGATGCTGGGGCACCCATCGCGGGAGCTTCGTCCCGTGGCCTATCCGCTGCTCACGGTCCAGGCAGGGGCCACCACGCGCGTGCTGCCGGTTCGTCCGCACCCACTGTCCGTGCTCAACGAGGACCGAGTCCTGCTGTTGAGCGTGGGAGAAACCGGAAAGCTGCTGGCGCTGTCTGATTCAGAGCACGTCATCGCGAATCTCCCGCACCCTCATGACCGGATGCTCGGAGAGCCCGTGCTCGCGGACGTCATCCGCGATCCTTCCGCGCCTTGCGGAGAGTTGGTCTTCACCTACCTGGACGACCCCAACATCTGGATGGTCCAACCTTGCAACGCAGACGGTACGTGGGCCGGCCCGGAGACGTCCCTGCGGAAAACAGCCACTCTCCCGTCGGGCTTCACCGTGGAGACGGGCGCTTTCGTAGCGGATCTCGACGGGGATCAGGAGCTCGACTTGCTCGTGGGTTCCGGAGCGAGCACGATGTTCGTGGCCTTCGGCTGCGGCGACGGGCGGTTCTGTGCGAACAAGGAAGACCCTACGACGGGAGGGCGGTTGTTGCCGATCGTAGGGCACCTGGCAGCGGCGTGTGAGGACGAGCCCATGGAGGTGACCCGCACGCCGATTGCGGTGGGGGACGTCAACGGAGACGGGATCGCCGATGTGGTCACCTCATCGGAGATCTTGGTCGTTCGCGAGCTGGCGGCGGAAGCCAGCACGGTGCGGGTGGGCGTGTGCCCAGCAGCGACCAAGCTGGTGGGGCAGTGGACCACGGCAAGGATCGTGGATCTGAACCGGGACGGGCGACCGGATGTGATTGCAGGATCGTCCTTCGAGCCCGATCTCGAGTTCTACGCGGGGACGGGTCTGGACCGGTTGAACATGACGAGGCTCACGACACCTGCCCCCGTGAGGCACCTGTCTGTGGGCGACTTCGACGGAGACCAAGTGCCTGATCTCGCCGCGGCGCTGGCCGGCGTTGTGGATCCTTCGACAGGCGTCCGGACGGACGCACTCGCCATTGCGTACGGTCGGGTCCAGCATGCCCCAGAGCCGATCGTGATCGTCGCGGCATTCCAGGGGATTGCCCAGGTGGTGGCCGCGCACTTCGACTATGCGGACGCGATCGAGGAGCTCGGGGTGGTGGCCGTCAGCGAGGAAGGACTCCAGACCATCACGGTCTTTCTGAGCAACGGGGGTCGTCGTCTGCTCGCTCCGTTTGGGCTCGTGGGGTCTCCCACGGGACCGGGACCGGATGCTGCGGTGGAAGGGAGCCCGCTGTCGTTGACGCTGGGGGACTTCGACGCCGATGGCAACCTCGACATCGCATCGCTCGCGTTGCCGAGCCAGGGTTGCAGCCTGGAAACATGTCAATACCGGCTCTGGGTGACGCGTTCCGAAGGGCAAGCGCGGCTCGCCCAGTCGGTCTTCAGCGACTACCTCCCCAGCGACTTCACCCCATTTGTGTCGAGCGACACCGCCGGCATGGAGGTGGCCGCGTTCATGCGCGTGGCGGATCTCGACGGGGACGGGGTGGGCGATCCTGTCTTGCTGACGCCCTGGAAGCACGACCCCAACCAGACCGTCTTGGGCTGGGCGAAGATGCTCCACACGCAAGAAACGCTGGTCTTCGGTGCGGTGGAAGCGCTGTCCCACGGACCGATCCGGATGACCTCGAAGTCCCAGCCCATCGTGTGGGACCTAGACGACGACGGTCACCTGGACGTGATGGCGCTGTCTGGGGGGGCCACGGATCGACAGGTCGTGGTGGCGTGGGGAAGCACCGGCGTGGACATCATGGCGCCCGCGCCCATCGAGCTCCCGGCGAACCCGTCGGGTTTCGCCATGATCCAAGCTGACACGGACGTGTTGAAGGAGGTGCTGGTCGTCGCGCGAGAGGGCGTCTTCCTGCTGGGGCGAGATCCCGGGGCGCCCCGGGTCTGGAGCACGGAAAAGCTTGCGGACGTGGCGGGTGGGACCTCCGTGGCTGTCCGCGACATCGAAGGCGACGGGATCGAAGACTTCGCGATCGCCGATGCGCTGGGAGTCCGGCTCTATCGTGGGAGGGGGGCTGTGCCGTGACGCAGCGGACGGTTCGCCTGCTGGGTCGCGCGTTGGCGGGAGCGCTGCTGGTGACGTCCCTGGCTGCGGCGGGGGAGGACATCGAGCAGGCCAAGACGTACTTCGCGGCGGGTGCCGAGGCCTACTCGGTGGGGCAGTACACGACGGCCGTCCAAGCCTTCGACGAAGCCTACCGGCTCGCCCCGCGTTCGGCCATTCTCTTCTCCGCCGCGCAAGCGCTTCGTCGGCAGTACTTCGTGGATCGCGATCGTGCGCACCTGGACCGAGCGATCAGGCTCTATCAACAGTACGTGAGGGAAGTGCCGCAAGGGGGACGTCGGAACGATGCCGTGCAAGCGCTCTCGGAGCTCGAGCCCCTGGCCGCGAGGCTGGACGCGGAAGCGGGAGAAGGCGCGGGAGGCGGAAGGGATCGCGTGGCGCCCGCAACCCGCCTCATGGTCTCGTCGCCGACAGACGGGGCAAGGATCTCCGTCGATGGTGGCTCTCCGCAGCCGGCGCCGTACATCGCCGAAGTGGAACCTGGCAAGCACCGCGTGAGGGTGACGGCGGACGGGTACGACGATGACGAGCGCTACGTCGTGACGGTGAAGGGCGGACTGTTGGCGGTCGATGTCCGGCTTCGGGAGCAACCGGGTGAGCTTCGACTGACTGTGGAGGACGGTGCCCGGCTCTACGTGGACGGCCGATATCAAGGGGAAGCCCCGCTCTCGAAGGCGATGCAGCTGCCTGCGGGCAAGCACGTGGTGTCCGTGACGAGAGCCGGCTACGAGGGATACTCTCGGGAGGTCGAGTTGCGTCGGGGCAAGACCACGAACGTCCAGGTGGATCTCGACCCGTCGACGCAGCGGAACGTGGCTTTGGTCTTGCTGGGAGCGAGCGGTGTGTCGCTCGTAGTGTCCGCGGGCTTCTTCGGACAAGCGGTCGAGCGGCAAGAGGCCGCGCAGAGCGTTCTCGATCGCAAGAGCGAGGGCAACATCACGTCCGAGGATCTCGACGTGTACGACGCGGCCAGGAGGGATCGGGATCAGCTGCGTCGTGCGGGGACGGTAGCGTTTTCGACGAGTGTAGTGTTGGGGACGGTCGGAGGGTTGCTGTACTGGTTCGACTCACCGCAGGTTCCCACGACCTTGTCACCGGAGGATCCACCGGCGAAGAAGACGAAGTCAGGGGCTCCCCGAAGCCTTTCGGCGGCGCCTGTTTTCGCTCCGGGCTGGGTGGGGGGTGGGCTTTCGGGGACGTTCTGAGAGCAAGCGCAGACGCCACCGAGTTCTACCGCGTGAGGGTGGAAAGACGGTGACCTCCGTCGTCACGTGCGACATCGTGCGTCGCGGTCGGGGCGATCGCCAAGTCACGCAAGACCGCACTCGCAAGCCGAGCGAAGCCATTTTCCCATTGTGGCGCGTTTTCTTCCGTCCCCAGCCACGTTGGTACGCTTGATGCTCCCGTGACAACCGACGCGCCGGAGGGAACACCCGCGGCGGGCCGAAATGTCGAGTACATTGGAGGTGTCCTCGGACGCCTGAGGAGATGAGCATGGGAAGTCCCTCACGACTTCAACACCACCGAAGCAGGGCGAGCCGGGTGTGCCTGCGGTGCTCGCTCGGCGCGCTGGCCTTCGTCGCGACGCTCGCGGGTTGCGGCGCGGACGGCGCGGGCAGTGTGACTGAGGGGCCAAGCGACGCGGGGGCAGGCCTCGTCGATAGTGGAGCGTCGTTTGACGACCGTCCGACTGGCCCCGACACCAGCGATCCACCTGAGGGTGGTGGACTGCCTGACGGTGAAATGCCCGACAGCGGCAACCCGAGCCCCGACGCTCACGCGCCAGACGGGGACACGCCTCCCGAGTCGGATCTGTTCCTCAACCCCTTCAACAAGGACAGTGCGCACCACCGGCCCATCGGGGCAAAGGTGGAGTACGGGATCCCGGGCGGCGCGGAGTTCAAGACCTTTGAGCCCGACAACCCGAGCTACACCGCATCAGGTCCAATCAATGATCGGAGCGAGCTTGCCGCGCGTATCGGCCAGTTCGTGTGTGGCAGGAGCAACCAGGGACGAAAGTGGCTCTACCGGGTCAGCTCGTCGGATCCCGACCACACGATCGCGATCACGGGTGAGCCGGCAGTGACCATCAAGATGCCGGCAGGTGACACCGCGCAAGGAGGCAACGAGCCCTTCTACCCACCTGTGCCTCCGGCGGGCGGCGACTTCACGGTCGGCTTCTACCGACGTGATGGCAGCGCGGCTGATCTTCTCGATATGTTCACGGACTTCGACTACGCGAACGGCAAGGCCAGCGCCCACGGCTCCTATCCACTGGCGGGTCTCGACACGGGCGAGCAGCCCGGTTACTACAAGAGCGCCGCTCATCTTCGATGGCCGGGCACGGTGCTGCGCGGCCACGAAATCAACGACGCCGACCCGGGTCCGATTCTCCACGCTTTGAACTGCACGGCGACGCGAAAGAACCTGCCCTACAGCGCGCATATCCTGAACCGTCAGGTCGTCTGGCCGGCCTGGGGAGTCGACGCGACGGCCAACGAGAACAGCGCCAAGTTCGATCCAACCCACAACCACGGGTTCATGCCCTATGGCACGCGGCTGGCCATCCGCTTGGTGGACCGGGACGAGGTGTTGAGCCACCTCCCCGCGGCCAACAAGCGTGGGCGGGCCATCGTGGACGTGCTCACGTTCTACGGAGTGTACATCGTGGATGGTCACGGCGAGCCTGCCGCGAGCGATCCGGACAAGGGCAAACTGCAGCTGCGAATCGACGGACTGGTTGGCAAGGATCCCAACGGCGCCGAGATCCCTGGCGTCGTCGACGACATCGATGAAGCGCTCGGGCTGAGCCTCTCGTACCTGTATCCGGTGAGGAACCCGCGGCCGCACGACAGCAACGGTGATGAGCGATACGCCAACGGCCTGTGCTACGCAGGCGGGGGCGGACCGTTGGACCCCGGTCATCCGGAACGCTCGCAGAACACCGCGTACGACGCTCCCGCTCCGGGGTACTGAACATCTCCAGGTGTGGAACGACGGTGACACAACGCCTCCGTGAAGACGTGACGTTTTCGCATCGGGAAACGCGTGGCACCACCGAGCATCGGTCGCGGTGCGTTCCGAGTCGTGTGGTATGCTTCTCTCCCAATCGCATGCTTGGCCCACTCCCTTCTCGAGCCGCTCTCGTCCTGTCCGCGTGGCTGGTCGCGGTCGTACCCGCGTGCCTCGTGTCGATTCCCGAGCTCGCGGAGCCTTCGACAGAAGCGGGCTTGGACGCAGAGGCTGGACCCGAGGATGCGAGTGTCGAGGCGGATGCTACGCTGCCCGAGGCGGATGCTACGCTGCCCGAGGCCGATGTCGACGCACAACCCGAGGACGTCGCGGCGCAATGCGAAGCGGGCACCGTTGATTGCGACGGCGACATGTCCAATGGCTGCGAGCAGGTGTTGGACAATGCCCAGCACTGCGGTCGATGCGGCCATGACTGCCTTGGCGGTACCTGCGCAGGGGGCGCGTGCCAGCCGCGGCTGCTCGCGAGTGGGATCCAGAACCCCTACGGGCTCGTCAAGGACTTGGACTACGTGTACGGCACGGGCGACGACGCCAACGGTCAGGTGTGGAAGGTCCCCGTCGACGGCTGCGTGGCGCCTGCGAACTGCGCAGGCCTGTTGTCGTCGGGGGGGGCGCGCTACAAGGATATCGCGCTCGACGACGAAGCGCTCTTTTTCACGGACAAGTCGGCCAATCGTGTGGTCCGGGTTCAGAAGACCGGTGGCGCAGAGTGTGTCCTTGCCACCGGCCAGCAGACGCCCGTGGGGATCGCCGTGGACGATACGTACGTGTATTGGGCGGCCCAGGGTGGCAACGAGATCTGGCGCGCTTCGAAGGTGTGCGCGGGGGCTAGCCCTCCCGAGGCCATCATCGTGAGCACGCCTTCGCCGCAGCTCCTTCGGCTCGACGCGAGCGGGCTGTATTGGACGAGCCTCAACGGCGGACTCGTTTCCTGGGCGAGCGTCGACGGCACGAGCACCGAGCCGGTGTGGTCGGGCTCCACGCCGGGCAACTTCATGTTCGGCTTGGCGATGGACGACCAATGGGTCTACTGGCGCGAAGGGTATCATCTGTCCTCGTCCGGGACGGCTCGCGTAGCTCGAGCACCGAGGGATCGGAGCGGCACGCTGGAGGTTCTCGCGGACGACCAGGTCAACCCACGCTACCTTGCCATTGACGAGACTCACGTGTACTGGACCGCGGACGATGCGGTACGAAGGGTGGCGAAGGCCGGAGGCGACGTGGAGACGCTGGCCGAGGGATATCCGAGTGCCCACGGGATTGTGGTCGATGAAGCGGCCGTCTTCTTCTGCACGTACTACGGCGGTGAGCTTTACAAGGTAGCGAAGTAGAGCTTGCTTGATTCGGGGCTAATCTTCCGGGCCGCGTCGCTCCCCCATCTCGTCGAGCTCGGCTTCGACTTCGTCCATGGGACGAATCCCCTCCCCCTTCATGGGGATGCCTCTGGCTACCGCCACCCTCTCGAGAGCTCGCCGGAGGCCTCCATGATCCAGGACGCTCGGGAGCCACAGCTGTCCGCCATCCCACGTGCGCAACCCCACAGCCGCTGTGTCGAACACGATCTCGTCGATCTCCGCCCAGCTCAGGTTCCGAACCTTGGGCCAGGCGAACCCGACCACGTCCCGGAATTCGACCCCGTCGGGGTGAATGACGACACCCCGCATACCGGTTCGGAGCATCGCCGCGACCCCGCCCAGCACGACCAACATCGCGAGCGCTCGCGCCCCCAGAATTCGATGCTGGTCCCCTTCCACCACGTAGCGGAAGAGCCAGTTGCCGGACGTCTGGAGGTTCGCGGCCACGACCACGCCGGCGAACGCAAGCGCGAGCGCCAAGTACACGAGAGGCAGGATCCACGTGCGCAGGGGAGGCCCGAACGACTCCCGCCCGTGGGGGCGGTACGTCATGTCGAAGCCAGGGGGCCGGGACTCTCTCGCCATGGCACGGTGTGTAAGGCACGGACGGGGTCGTGCGCAAGGCACAACCAGGCTCCGAAAGTTCTCAGGCCTCGTCGCCGGCGTTGCCTTCCTTCTTCGCGTCCCGCAAGGCGGCCACTTCCGCCCGCGTCGGGTTCAGCAGCAGGTAGCCGCGGGTGGCGTCGAGCAGCGCGATGTCGCCGTCGGACACCCAGCGCGTGACGCCCGCCACATCCTGAAGGGCGGGCCGGTCGAGCAGGCGGAGCAGGGCGCGGGAGCGTTCCCCCCCTTCCCTCTCGGTGAGCACCACGCCCACGGGCTTGCTGCGCGCAGACACGAGCACGTCGTAGGGGCTGAGGGTCGAACCGACGAGAATGGACGCCCGGGGAGGCCGCGCGCGGGGGTCATCCTGGGCAAGCATGGTCAGCGCTGCGAACAGGTCCTCGATGTCCGAGGCCCGCTGTTGCGCGTCCTGGTCCCCATTCGTCCCGCGAAGGGCGCCCTCTGCGAGCTTGTCCATGGCCTCGTGAATGCTCTCGCCGCGGAGCACCCGCTCGACCACCACGTCTCGGAAGCGTGTGTCCTCGAGCATCGCGCCGAACACGGGAAGGAATCCGACCTCTCGCATCAGGCCCAGCTCTCGAGCGCGGTCGGACAGGTCGCGGACGAGACGCTTGGCGCTCTCGAAGGCGGATCGAACGGACCGGGACGTGCCGTGCTCCACCTGTGCGTGTCTCGAGAGGCGACGCAGGGCCACGACCGGACCGAGCGCTTGCCCCGGCACGACCGTCTTGCCGCGAAGCACGACCCTTCGTGTTCCTCCGCCGGCCCGCCGCTTGGGGGTGCTCTCGTGGTACTTGTCGCGACGGATCCCGTCTGCCCGCACGGCGCCGGCGATCCCGGCCGACAGCGCGAGGAGGACCTCGGCATCGGGCTCGCACAAGGGGGTTCCACGGCACTCCACGGCCACCACGCCCTCGGCGTTTCCGTCGACGAGCAGGGGCACGGCGACCCGGAACACCATCGCGTCGTCGCAGCTGGAGAGCAACGGTCGCACGAGGCGCGTGCTTTCCCCTGCGGCGAAGACGGGGGCGCGTGTGGCCGCGCACAGCCCGACGGGGCCACGGCCCAGCTCGACGCGACGTTTGGCAGGCGGCTCACCCGCGGTCGCCGCACAGGCCATTTTCCCCTCCTCGCGAAGCCAGATCGAGACGGCGTGGGCGCGAAACAGCTGGTGCAGCTGGCGCGCGGTGCGCTCGAGGGTGGCGTTCAGAACGGCGCTGCGATTGAGCTCTTCGAGGAGTTCACGCAGGAGCGTCATGCGCTCGGCGCGGTGCAGGGGGGAGTCGTGAGCGAGTGCGGGTTCGGGACGTGCGGGCATGGTGTGACCTGGGGTTGCGTCGTGCACCCTGCAGATTCGGCTCGAAGGAGTCAAAAAATCGGCTTGTTTCGTTCGAGTCGTGAGGTCGATGGGGGCCGAGCACGGGAACCCCTGTCACTTCCGACGAATACCAGACCTCAACAGAGCAACACTTCAGCCATCGAAGAGGCGCTGTTCCGCGCCGCGGATCAGCTCGACGTCCCCCCGCGTCGCGTGCGTGCCGCGGTACGGTTCCTGGTTGCGGCCGTCACGAAAGCGAACGGCGGGCTCCCGGATCTCGCGAAGGCCGCGCAAGAACGGGAGCAAGGCGGGCCTAAAAAAAGCACTGGATGACGTTCATCGCCAGAGGAGGCGGTCACGGGCTACAAGAACGTACCGGCGCGAGCGCTCGGGAGTACGCCCCTACCAACCCAACCAGTCATTTTCCATGGCAATGGATCGAGACGGGGGCATGAACGCGAGCTTGTTGTCACTCGTAACGTAGTAGACCCATCCCTTCGAGCTGGGTCGATGATCCTCGGAGCTCAACGAAACGTCACCGGTGAGGTCTCGCATGGGTCGTTGTTGAAGAGCTTCCAAGCTTTGTTTCAAGGCCTGGCTCGTCGGCATGCGGCCGTCCCGGACGAGCGCCTCCATGCCCAAACGCCAGAGCGTCGCAGCGGCCACACCACGCAAGTAAAACATGCTGCGATACGACGCTTCGGAGGGTCCTCCCGCCTCCGCGTCCCGCGCCCGCCACTTGTCGTGCAGGGCTCTCGCCTCTTCCGCGCCGGCTGACGTCCCCTCGAAGGTGTCGAGCCCAAAGATACCGAAGACGCGTCCTTCGCAGGTGCTGTCGCATGCCGAAGCCGTCATCTCGTCGAGGCCGTCCCCGTACGTCACGATTCCCACGTGGTGTCCCGTCTCCGATTCCAACTGAGCTAGCGCTTGCGCGATGGTGAGGGTATTGCCGTAGGTCGCGCAGAACACCCAGTCGACCGGCTCGTAGCCCGGATTGACGTCCTTGTGGTCCAGCTCTTTTTGGAAGTACGAAAGGACCTGCTGCTTGAGCGTCGCTGGGTCCTCCGCGTCCCGAACCACCAAGTCCCGTCCGATGGGCGATGAAATCGACGCTGCCATCGTCTTGCCCGCCACCACGCGGTCCGTGTACAGGTCTTCGCTGCCGTGGAAGAAAGCGATTCGTCGGGACCCAAAGATCAGTAGGTCGTAGACGGCGAGACGGGTGAGCGTGGATACGTCGGGGGTCGCAATGAAGCTGTAGGGCATCGCCCGCGCGTCAATCTGGACCGAGAATTCGGTATTCTGAAACGTCGCCGTGACCTCTGTGATCTTGACCGACTTGCTCACGCTGACCGGGGTTGCGAATCGCGCGAGGGGAGAGCCAGTGATGACGACCCGCTCGTCCTGGCCGGAGTAGGACAGGACTTCGTCCGTCTGGTCGGGCATGAAGGGGAATACCACATTCACGTTGGACCACGCCTCTTCCGTTCTCCACTGCTCGTAGGCCTGGCCGGCTTCGGTTCTGCTTGACGCCTGCTGGGTCTGGATGTCGAGGTCGCAGCTGGCTCCGAGCACACCTTGTTCCTCAATCTCTCGGAGGTAGTCGTGGATTCCAGCGTAGTAAGCCTCTCCCCAGGGGCCCGGTTGCCGGACGATGCGCACGCCGATCGCCTCTTCGCAGGCATCATAGACCTTCGCCGATTCGCCGTCGTACGTCCGCTCGGGAATGTCGATGACGTTCGCGCACGACACCAGCGCGGCCATGGAAGCCACGAGGATCGACACGGAGGCGGCATTCCGCCTGACAACTGGCTCGAATCGATCCATCACCATGCTCCCTTCATGAACATTCCGGCACTTCCGTCTCCGACCGCCGGGGTGAGCCGGAGTGCGTGACTCTCGGGACGCTCTTGCGAGGTTCCCGAGCCTGCGATCAGCAAGGCGATACCGCTGGCAACGAGCGCCCCGCCCCCCACCATGAACCCCGTGGACCATCGCGCAGCAGACCGGGCGTCGTCGGTGAGCTCCACCCCTTTCGGGTCAGTGCAGACGTCATTGGGACACATGTCGGCCGCATCGCTGTTTTTCGAAGCTGCCGAGAGTCCGAAGTAGCCTCCGACTCCCAAGCCGACCAATCCGATGGAGCCCACGACGAGTCCCGCTGTGGTCAGCCCGCTTCCCGTCGTGTCGTCGACACGGGTCGAAGCAACGGCGCTGGCCTGGGAGGGGCGAACGCTTCGGGGAGGGCTTGCGGTCTTGTCCGCCTTGGTTGTCGCATCGCGGTCGACAGCGGCGCCGCGCGGTTTGGGAACGGCTTCTGTCTCGCTCTTTCGGGCATCGCGTAGGGCTTGGATTCGTTCGTTCGCGCGACGGACGAGATCTGGCTCCGTGCCGGGGTTGTCCAAGCAGCGCTGATAGTACGTCTCGGCCTGCTTCAGATCGCCGAGCCTGGTGTCGTAAATCCTCGCGATGTTGAACAACAGGGCGCCGCTCGAGGCCAGCTCGAACGCGCGCTCGTACGACTTGATGGCTGCCTCGTAGTTGCCTTGGCGGTACTCGTCGAACGCCTGGTTTGCGATCGACTCCGCTTGTGCTCGTACCTCGGGTGCGGGCTCGGGCGTCTGTGCGAACGCAGGAATCGTTGGGATGAGCAGGGTGCCCAGCGCGAAGAGTGCGCTCCAAGGGCGGTGGCGTGGGCGACGATACGTTTGCGTCCTCGACATGGGTGGGTACCTTTCTCCTGCCCCGTTCCGCGGTTCTATCGAATGATCCGAACGTCGATGTCCTGCGGTTTCTCGTCTTCAATGAGCAGGACTTCCAGTGACTTGGTGCCGGCCGACGAGGCGGCAGCTGTCTTCGACCGCTTGGTCGCCGCGTTCGATCCTCCGGATGGGGCGGAGGCCCCGAGCGTCGCGGTCAGAGCTCCCGCATCGGGCGATGCGATCGCCTCGAGCTTCGCCGTGCGCACGACCACACCTTCGCCTCCCAGGACGTTGATGCTGATGGATGCGTCGCGATAGCCCTCCTTGCTGCACGTCAGCAAGTTCAATCCGAGGGGCAAGTCGGCGGTGACCGGAGCCTCACCGAGGGGGGCGCCGCGCCACGACACGACGGCGCCGGCAGGCGAGGATTCGATTCGCACCGAACGCGTGTCGGGGTTGGATTCACCGGCGATCGCCACCGGGGCTTGCACAACAGGGCTCGACGTGGCGGCAGCCACCGGACGCTTCCACAGCCACGTCCCCACGCCGACAACAGTGACGAATGCGATCGCCGCCACCACGACCCTACCGTAGTGGGGGCGAACGGCGTTGGTGGCTTCGGGCAGGGGTGCCGAGCCGGACGCCCGGTAGTCTGGAACAGACGAGCTACGAATCGACCCAGACGCACTGCGGGCCTGACCGTTCTGCGAACCAATGGAGGGCAGCGCGGATGGGGCGGCCAAGCCGACGACCTCGTCCGAGCCTTCCATGCACTGCGCGATTTGAGCCCGAACGCTTTCGCGCGACGTACGGAAGAGCTCCGACATGCGTTTGGCCAGGGCGGAGGCCGGAACCGTCTCGCCCTGGGAAACCGCGTATCGCTCCAGCGCCTCCTGCATCGCCAAGGCGGTGGGAAACCGCTTGGTGGGTTCTCGCTCCAGAGCCCTCGCCACAATGTCATCGAGCTCGGCAGCCACCGTCGGCACCACCGTCGACACGCGGGGAATGGTCATCGAGAGGACGCGTTGCATGGCTTTGAGGGATTCGCTCCCAAAAAGCTGGGCCCCCGTGAGAAGTTCCCAGAGCACGACGCCTGCCGTGAAGACGTCCGCTCGACGGTCGATGGGGTCGTCTTTCAACTGCTCGGGCGACATGTAATTGGGCTTCCCCTTCATGGTCCCTACGGCAGTGTGGGTCGTGTTGAGCGTCGCCTTGGCGACCCCGAAGTCGACGACCTTGGTGGTGCCGTCGTACGTCACGATGATGTTGTGCGGGCTGACATCGCGGTGGACCAACTCCAAGGGAGTTCCGTCGTAGCCAGTCAGCTCGTGGGCGTGATGAAGACCGCTGAGGACTTCGCTCATGATGCGAACGCTCTCACCCACGGACAGGGGAGAGCCGGCCTTCCGCGCAGCCTGAATGACCCGTCGAAGCGACTGCCCTTCGAGGTACTCCATCACGATGCTGTGGCCGCCTTCATCCCCGGTGACTTCGTAGGTCTGGACGACGTTGGGATGATTGAGGCGCAATGCCAGACGCGCTTCGTCGAAGAACATGCGGATGAACAGCTCGTCTTCGGTCCACTGAGGCAGCAGGCGTTTTACGACGACGAGCTTGCTGAAGCTCTTAGGGCCGGCGCTCACGGCGAGGAAGACATCCGCCATGCCGCCGCGACCGAGCCTAGCCAGGAGCCGATAGCGTCCATCGCGGGTTTGCTCAGGGAGGACTTGGACTGGCTCACTCACGCGAATTCTCCGAGGGTGTGGCAAGGACCGGGTTGCGAGGAAGACAAGTTGCTCGTTTATTGTTTACTGGGGTACTGGGAGTTTGAGGCCGCAGGGGTGGGTTGCGGTGCGGGGTGGGGCAAAATGCGATCACTTTGGTGGCACCTTGTGCACCGGAAAAGCAGTCGTACCCAGGGTTGACTACATTACCCATTGCGCGTCCGTGGACACGGCTGCATGGCGTCCTGGAGCTTGGTTAGTCGACTCGAGCCCCGGGCGCGCCGAAGCGCCGGACCACGTCCGCAGGGGTCCGAGGGTCCGGCGTTCGCCGGTCGACCGGGCCGTCCAAAGGGGGCTTCTGCATTCGGTCCGCGGCGCTCACTCTGGCGCGGGGAAGAGCCTTCAACACCGCCATGGGCAGCGCGTCCTGTTCGCTGCCGGCGATGCCCACCGCCGCCACCCTACGGCGGAGGGGCGACAGCAGGGCGGCAGCGCGCGAAGGGTCGCACGACACCACATGAACGTTGCGCCCAACCGGGGGTACCCAGAACGTCTCCGAAGTCAGGCCCACGCAGCCGCCCCCGGCTTCGAACAGGTCCCCGACCATGCGGCAGGTGTCCCTGTACCGGGTCGCCTCTGCCCGCTCTTCAGGCGACAACGTCCCGATCGGAACGCATTCGGCGCCACGCGCGAGCAACGAGGCCAGATGGTGGGCGAGCGCGGCCGCACGTTCGTGACCCCCTTCGACCAACACCACCCTGGGCGAAAGGCAGCCACGCTGGTCGAACGGAATCACACTCGCGGCGATCGCTTCCGCCGCATCACCCAACTCGGCCGTCCCCCCGACCCCCGCGATCCCCATCCCAGCGCCGTGGGCCCGCACGCGAACGTTTTCCGGCAAGCTCGCCGCCACCTGCACCATCGTCTCGTCGTGTCCGTAGAGGTGAACCTCGCAGCGTGCTTCGTCGAGGCCCGGCTCGAGCCGCAGGGTCTCGGCGTACCGGACAGGCTCACCGAAATCCGGTTCGTCCACCGCACGCAGCAGCTCCCGAGCGAAGACCGACTCCCGTCGAGACACGCGAACGGTAACGCGAGGTGCCGCCGCCACGGCAAGCGCGAGCGCACGCAGGGCACCCACGAAGACGTTCGCCGACAGCAGCACGTGAACGTACTCCGCGTCGCCCGCCGCCTCGATCAGCGCATCCGTCTCCCACGTCGATGGCTCGAGTTCGAGGTGCTCGCGCAGGGCCAAGTCCACCCCCTGCTCGGAGAGCGGACCTTGACGAACCATGGCTGACCGGACCTCTCGCCCCTCTGGCGTCCGTGCGTCCGCGAGCCTGCGCGCCGCCCGAACCAGCGCCATCACCCTCCGCTCGCGCTGCTCGCGGGTCACGGCTCGTCGTCCTCGCGGGTCTGCAGGATCTCGTCGATGCCGATCGAGCACCCGCGGGGGGAGGCGCCCTCGTTCCGTCCGAGCAGCCGGAAGCCGCCTTCGCACACCCGGATCCGGTCCGCCGTCTGCACGGCAACGGCCGAGTCGACGTTGGTCAGGTCCTCGATCCGTGCGATGCCCACGTCGCCTTCGTCCACGGGCTCGAGCGTCTCTTCGTGCACCGCGTGGACACGCATCCAGGGCGGGGCATGGAATACGTCCGCGGCCCCGCCTTGCCCCACGCGAAGCCTCCCCTCGTAGGCCTGGCTTCCCAGCTCCGTCATACCGTATTCGGATACAATCCTCTCGGCGTCGATTCCCAGCGCCCGCGCGACGTCACCGCGCAACGTCTTCCCGTCGACCACGCGGGACTTCCCCTTGAATCCCCCCGTCTGCATCACCCGACCCACCGGTCCGATTGGCAGCTGGCGCCCCCTCAGCGCGTCGAGCAGATGAACGAACGCGAACGAGGCTCCTGCCACGATGATCGGGCTTCCGTCTGCCATCGAGCGCGCGACCGCACGTTCGATCGCGTCCACCTCCATCCGCCCGCCTCGCACGGCCCACGTCACAGAGCTGCCTGCCACCGCGGACAGGTCGTCGAGCATGAACCCCAAGGAGGAAGACCTGGCCTCCTCGTACGGTGGGGCCAGGATCACCCAATGCAATATATCCGTATCGGAATACAGCATGCGCGACGCCCAGGCGCGGGCGCCGCGACGGTACGTGTCCGCGTCTCGCACCGCATGCTGGCCTCGCGTACCGAGCGTCGTCCCGCTCGTGAGGAACACCACCTCGTCGAGGTCCGGCGGATGGCACGCGACCCTGCGAAGCTTGAAGACGTCGGTCGGGACGGCGGGGACCTGGGAGGCGCGATCGATGGAGTGCACGTCCAAGCCTCTCGCGAGGTACAGCCGCTCCACCCCCGTCCTGCAAGCGTGCTGGTGTCTCGCGAGGTCCACCGCGAGCGCGTCGAAGGAGTCCACCGGCTGCCGTCCCGCCATGTGGTCGTCGACGAAGCGGCGAACCCGGTCGTGCAGGTGTCGTGAGGTCTGCAAGTCGAACGAAGGTAGATCGTCGGATCGCGAAGGGGGTGTCATGGGTCAGGGCCGAAGGTTGCCCAGCACGTCCGCCAGGCAGTCCACGAACCCTTCCAGCAGATCCTCGTGCATCGTCAAGGGGGGCGTGAGCGTCAGCACGTGGCCGTCGCGTCCGCCTGTGACGACGATGTACCCTCGCTGGAGCAGCGCGTGGGTGACAGCAGCCGCGGTGGCGCCGGAGTCGAGGGCCACGCCGACCATCAAGCCTGCGCCGGTGATGGCCTTGACGGGCGGGAGCGACCCGAGGGAGGTGCGCAACCAGGTCTGGAATGCCTGCCCTACGCGAGCCGCGCGCTCGTCGAGCTTTTGCGCGCGAACCGAGTCGATGGTCGCCACGCCGGTGCTGCATGCGAGGGCATTGCCCTGGAAGGTGGAGGTGTGGACCACGCCTGGGTTGCGCTTCCAGGCGCCCATGACGTGGTCGGAGCCGAGACAAGCGGAGATGGGCAGACCGCCCCCGAGGCCTTTTCCGAGGCAGAGGATGTCGGGAACGACGCCCACGCGGGAGGATGCGAGCAGGGCCCCCGCGCGTCCGAGGCCGGTCCAGATTTCGTCGACGATGAGCAGGGTCCCGGCCTCGTGGGCCAGACGGAGCAAATCGGGGAGGAACTGGGACGGGGGATCCACACATCCCCCGCGTCCCAGGACGGGTTCCACGAGCACGGCCGCGACTTCCCCACTTGCGAGGTGCTCTTGCACCGCTTGCAGGGCTTGGTCGAGGTCGGCGTCGGCGTGGGGGTAAGGTGCGAACCGCACGGAGGGGTTCAGCTGCCGGGCGAAGGGGGAGCGAAAGCTCTCGCGATAACCGCAGGCGGCCAGGGCCGCGTAGCCCATCCCGTGATAAGCCCCGTCGAAGGCGACGATCCCCGGTCGGCCCGTGTGCAAGACGGCGGTCTTGATCGCGGCGGTGATCGCATCGCTTCCGGACTGGCAGAGGAGGGCTCGCGCCGCGCCTTTCGGGTAGAGCGACACCACGCGCTCGACCATGGCGACCTTGGCGTCGGCGGGATACACGTCACCCAGGCCCGTCCACATGCGCTGTGCCTGCATTTCGAGGGACCGGCTTGGCCGTGTGGCGTTGTGGCCGAGCAGCAGGGCGCCGAACCCCGCGGCCATGTCCACGAACCGGTTTCCGTCGACGTCGACCACGTTGGAGCCGAGGGCGGAGGCGTAGACGATGGGGTCGGCAGGGGAGTCGGCCTGGAACACGACGCTGCACTCGACGCGGGCGAGCCGTTGTGCCCAGGAGCGGGACATGGGACCTGGGGGGGGCACGCGTACGAGCGGGGGTTCCTGACCGGGGATGGCGTCCGGGCTGGTTCCCATGGGGGGGGGTAGCTCGCTGAGGGGCATGGGGGCGAGTGTACCAGGCGGGGAGCCGAAATCGGCATTCGGGAATGAAGCTTTCGGAAGGACTTCGATAACCGCGGCTCCTGGCGTGTGTGCTCTCCCCATGGAACTGCCGCATTGGCCTCGTTTTTACGAATGCCCGCAGCGCGCCTGTGGTAACGATCGAGGGCTCGCGCAAGGGTCGCCCTTGCGAGACGCAACACCGCCGAAGGTGGTGTCATGGCGCCTTGAAACGCGAACGGTTTCGATGGGCTTCCGGCGGGGATCGTCACCCCCGCAATCGGGGAACGGAGACGCGCGCGATGAATCCGAAGGACGGCAAGCAGGGCAATGGCGAGGGTGTGCCGGTCGAATGGGTGGACGACGAGGCTGCCACCGGGTCGCAGTACTTCTCGGACGACGACCTGATCGCCATCGAGGAGTCGTCGCAAGAGCTGCTCGACCAGCAGGACCTGAGGGAGCAGGAGCCGGCACGGGTCCGCTCGATCCCGCAAGAGGAGTCGGGGTGGGACGCCCCTGTGGAGTCCGCGCCTACGCAGGTTCTGGGAATGGAGATGGACGAGCCGACGCGTCCTGGTCCCGCCGGAGGGTCATCGGAATACGAGCTTCCTCCGTTCCTCGACGCCGCCACGCACGAGGACATGGCGCCGGTCACGACGCGTCCTGGCGACGATGGGATGGAGCCGTCCGAACCGACTCCTGTTCCGTCCCCACCGCTGACGGCGACCAAGGCTGCCGTGCAGGATCGCCCGTCCTCCCCGCGTGCGGGCCGCGTGTCTACGCGATCCATTCCACCCGCGCCCTTCGCCACGGCGTCGATGATGCCGCCTCCGAAGGAGTACGACGATTCCGCCCCGGCCCTCGCCTCCTACCAGGACTTCCGTCGTGAGACGAGTCGCCTGGCGCGAACCCGAGACTACCGGTCCATCGCGGCCTTGCACGAATCCGCACTCGCCGTGGTTCCCTGGGCCGCTTCCGACGACATGCAGATCAACCTGCTGCTCGACCTCGCCAAGCTTTACAAGGACCGCCTGGTCGATCCCGATCGCGCGCAGAATACCTTCGAGCGCTTGATCGAACGTCGCCCCGGTCACAACGAGGCGATGGAGTTCCTGCGCGAGACCTACGAGACGCAAGGGGACATGCGCAAGCTGCATGACCTGTACGCCTCCGCGATCGACACGGAGTGGAGCCCGGAGCGACGGGTGGAGCTGACGCGAGCGGCCGCGCGCATCGCGCTCGACCATCTCGGAGATCCGGCGACGGCGGCGCACGACTGGGAGCGCCTGCTGGAACTTGGGGACATGGACGGGCAAGTGACGGTGGAGCTGTCCCAGGTGTACCGGGAGGCAGAGCGGTGGCCTGACCTGGGTCAGTTCCTCGAAAATCGTGCGGCGGCCTGTGCGGGCACCACGCGCGTGGCCATCCTGCGTGAGGCGATCGAGGCGTTCCTTTCGGGGGCCAGGAGTCCCGACCGCGCCGAGGCGCTCATCGCGCAGGTGCTCGAGGACAGCCCCGACGATCCCATCGCGCTCGCTTCTCTGGCTGGCGTCCGCGCACAGCAAGGGCAGTGGGCTGAGCTCGAGGACGTGGCCTTGCGTCCGATGGCGGGCGCACCGCTCGCGGCGAAGCTCGACGTGCTGCGCCTCACGGCTGACTTGCTCGCGGCTGCGGGCGAGCATGAGCGTGCGGCCACCGCGTACGTTCAGGTCCTCGACGCTGCCCCCAACGATCGCGACGCCGTCGCTGCTCGGGAAGATCACCTGCGTCGCAAGGGAGACCACGAGGGCCTGGTCCAGTTCCTCATCACGCGCGCGAACAAGGCGCGAACCCCTGACGAGAAGGCCGGTCTCTACGAGCGAGCAGCCCGCGTGTCCGACGAATCTCTCGGTTCCGCCGAGATGGCCGCGGACCTCTACCAGCAGTGCGTTCAGGCCAAACCCGACAAGCCGCACGCATACGAGGCGCTCATTGCACTGTACGAGCGTCTCGGCAACGTCGAGGGGATCACCCGAGCGCTCGAAGGGCTCGCCACGATCACCCAGGACCCCAAGGCCCGCGCCAACGTGCTGCGGCGCCTCGGTGACCACTACGCCTACCGTGCGAACAACGACGACCGAGCCCAACGATGCTGGCTCGAGGTGGCGACCATCCTCCCGGACGACCTCGCGATCCAGAAGGAGCTCAACGGCATCCATCGTCGACGCGGAGACTTTGCGGCCCTCGACGAAGCGCTGACGCGCCAGCTCTGGCGAACCACCGACGTCGACGCTGCGCTCGAGCTGTCCCGCGAAGTCGCGCGCAACTTGGACGAGAACCTGAGTGCGCCCGCGAAGAGCAACCGGGCGTGGCTGCACGTCCTGGATCTGGCTCCCGACGCGGACGACGCCTTGTTGGCTCTCTCGGACAAGCTCGCGTCGTCGGACACCACCGAGGTACACGGGATCCTCGAGACGCGACTCTCCGGCGCCATTCGGCGAGGAAATGCGGAAGAGCGCATCGACATCGGGCTGCGGATCGCCCAACTCTGGGAGCGGCGCGGAGACAGGCTCGCCGCCCTCGCGGCCTACGAGCGCGTTCGGGCGTGGGCACCGTGCGACGACAAGGTCGTGGAACCACTCGTTCGCCTTCACGCGGTGGACAACCCGTCGGCGGCCATGTCGGTGCTCGAGATTGCGGCTGCGCACGCGGACGGCACGGAATCGGCGCGGGGAATTCTGGAGCGAATCATGCCTCTCATCCAGGAGGATCAGCCTCGGCGGCGGTTCTTCCTGTTGCATCGGTTGTTGCGATTCGACGCGACCTCTGGGCTGGGCGAGGTGGTGGACGCGGCCACGACGGCCGAGGCGTGGAAGGACTTGGCGGCGCTGTACGAGCGTCTGGCCGAGTCCAATGACGCGCAGGAGATGCGGCGGGCCTTCCGGATCCATCTGGCGCGGGTGTGCGAGGAGAACCTTTCGGACCCTCATCGTGCGTTCACGGCCCTGCAGTCCTTGGCGCTCATGGCGACGAGCGACGACGACCGGTTGGCGCTCACGCGCCTCGCGGAGGCCACGGGACGGTGGGAGGACCTGCTCGCGGTGCTGGACGCCACGCTCGGCCCCCACACGCCGACCCCGGAACGGCAGGCGATCCTCCGCCAGCGCGCCGAGATCTGCGAGCAACGGCTTCAGGACCCGCATCGCGCGTTCCTGGAGCTGCAGCGGCTCGTGCAGGGACGGGTGAGCGGGGAGCTCGACGAGATCGAATCCCAGGCCCTCGAGCACATGCACCGCATCGCCGTAGAGCACGGGTTGCTGCGTGAGCTGGAGGCTGTATACAGCGAACTTTGGGATCGTGCGCCGGACGACGAGGTGCGCGTGCTGGTCGCCCGTGCCCGCCAGGCGATCCGTCGCGATCACTTGCAGGACCCAGCCGGAGCCGTGGAGCAGGCGCTGGTCGTGTTGCGCTTGCGCCCTCAGGACGAGGCTGTTGCGCACGAGGTGCTGGAGGCCTCCGAAGCGCTCGGGCTCTGGACGCGAACCCTTCCGGTCCTCGAAGGGGTTTGGCGAGCCGGCGGAGACCATCCCGAAAAACTTCGGACGCTGGCTCAGCTCTACCGGGACAAGTGCGACCAGCCGACCCGCGCGGCCGAGCTCTTCGCCGAAGCGCTTCGCATGTCCCCGAACGACGATGCCACGCTCGACATGCTCGCGGGCCTCGGGGATCCCACGGGGTTGTGGCCGCGCATCGTGAACGCAACCCGACTGGCGGCCGCTCGTTCCGGCGCCGCTCCCCGGGGGCTTGCGCTGGCCCACCGCGTCGCCGCACTCTACGCGGAGAAGCTGGGCGACTTCGAAGCGAGCCTCGATGCCCATCGCTGGATCCTGCAAATCTGGCCAGATGAGGTCGGCTCCCTCGAGACCGTGATCATTGCGCACCGGGACGCGCAGCAGCACATGGACCTGCGCTCTCGTCTCGAGCAGTGGGTGGACCGTGTTCAGGACCCCTCCCGCCATGTCGAACGTTGGCTCGAGATCGGAAGGCTCTGCCGCGATCACCTGGACGACGCCGCCGGCGCACTCGTCGCCTTCTCCAACGTGATCGAACTCGAACCGTCGAACGACGAGGCCGCCGAGGCGATGCGCGCCTTGGGCAATGTGTCGCTTCCGATGGGGCTGCGCAGGAAGCAAGTCCGTCTGGAGCTGCGCCGGGCCGCGGATCGTCGGCGCATCGAGCTGCTCGAGACGCTGGCTCGTCTCGAGCAAGAGATGGGCGAAACGGACGCAGCCATCGCTGCGCTGCGGGAGCTGTTCTCCATCGACCAGGGACGAGACCTGGCGCTCGCTCCTCTTGCTTCGCTGCTGCGTGAGGCCCAGCGCTGGGAGGACCTCGCGGTGCTCGAGGAGGAGGCCGCCAGCAGGGTCGAACCTGCGCCCGCTCTGGTTCATCTTCGCGCGGCCTTGCGCGTCACAGAGGACCACCTCGGTGAGGACGCCAGGCAGGAGCGGTTGCTCCGCAGGGTCCTCGAGCTCATGCCCGAGGACAACGACGCGTTCACCCGGCTCGCGCGCTTGCTGCGCAACGCAGGCCGATTCGACGAGCTGGCTTCGGAGCTGCGCGGACGTCTGGAGCACCACGCGGACAAGCACGACCGCAACGACCGATTGGCGATGCGGCGTGAGCTCATCCGTCTGACCTACCTGGTGCAGAAGGACACGGAGCGGACGGAGGCGATGCTCCGCGAGCACCCCGAGAAGCCGGTCAAGCCCGACCCGGACGATGCGCTTTGGCTGTCCATGCTGGTCGCCGAGCGGGGTGACCACACGCGGTACCTCGAGCAACGGCGGCGTCACCTGGCCAAGCTCCCGCCTCGCCTGGGCGCGCTCGTCATCTGTCATCTCGCCGAGCATTGCGATCAACACCTCAAGGCGAAGGGCCGCGTGCTCGCGCTGTATCGCGAAGCGCGCACCATCGATCCCCAGAACACCTTGGCGAGCGATGCCCTTCGTGGACTGGGACGAGGCGTCAAGACCTGGCGCTCCACGGCCGCGCTTCTCACCGAGTTGGGAGAGGAGTCTCTCTCCAACGAACAGCGCGCCCAGCGTCTCTTCCAGCTTGGGCAGCAGCACCTCGAAGCCGAGCCCATCCACGCCCTCGTCTGGTTCGAGCGCGCGGTCGCGGTCGATCCTAACCACGTCGAAGCCTGGGACGCATTGGTGGACCTCGGGCTCGACCGCCACGACTACGAGTACGCGTACGCCATGGCGGTGGAGGCCGTGCGCGCCTACGAGCGGACCACCCCGCCGGGCACCCACGACGAGATCTCCCGGCACGCCCAGCGGCTCGCGAAGACCGCGAACCTCGCGCGGATGGCCGATCAAGGCGAGGATGCGAGGGTGCTGTCCTCCGCTGCTTACGCGATGGATCCCAGCGTCCCGTCGGCGGCCTTGCTCGTGGCAGATGCCCGGTTCGATGCCGGCGCCACGGACGTGGCGGGCGAGATGTACACCGCCATCGTCGAGCAGCTCGGTCAGGATTTGGAGCCCAAGCAGCGCGCCCACGCGTTGCACCGAAAGGCCAAGTCGATGCTCGAGAAGGGTAACCTCGACGCGGCCTACGACGGCCTGCGCGAGGCCCTCGCCGCCCTGCCCCTTTTCCCGCCCGCCCTGGACTCGATGGCGGAGGTTCTCCGCAAGCAGGGGCACCCCGTCTCCGCGGCCCTCCACGAGCTCAAGGCCCTGCTCGTCACCCGCGATGGCGCCAAGCGCGGCCCCATCTGCCGACGACTCGGTGAGCTTTGTGACGGCGACCTCAAACGCCCCGACGAGGCCGGCGCCTGGTTCGAGCTCGCCGTGGAAGCGGGCGTCGAAGACAAACACATCATGCGTCGTCTCCTCGAGCACTTCCGTCGCACCGGCCGTGCGCAGCAGGCGCTCGTGGCCATCGGAGAGCTCATCGAAACCACGACGGACCCGATGGAGCTTGCGGAGCTCTGGGCTACCCGCGGATCCATCCTGGCCGAACACGACCTCGACGCCGCCGAGGAAGCGCTCGACATCGCCCTGTCCTTCAACCCGGCGCACCCGACGGCCCTTGCCTCCCTCTGCACCGTTCTCGAGGGCCGCGGAGACTACGAGCAGCTGGCCGCGTTGCTGGACGCTCGCTCGGACACGGGCACGGTCGAGGAGCGCGCGGCCGTGCTGCGCGACCTTGCCGAAATGAGCTTCGACAAACTCCAAGACGAGGAGCGCGGCGAGCAGTATCTGCAACGCTTGGTCGAACTCGCACCGACGGTCGACGCACTCGAACGCCTGCTCTCGCTCGTGCGTCGCGACCCTTCTCGCCAGGGAGAACAACTCCCCTTGATCGCACGGCTCATGGCCGAAGGGGCATCGGCGGACGTCACCCTTTGCGACCGCATCATCGAGGCATCCCAGCTCATCTTCGAGACGGGTCAGCGGCACTGGACATGGGCCATGCTCTCGGCGCTCATGGGAGCAGCTCCCGTCGATGCCTGGACCAAGGGCACGCTGGCAGAGCTTCGACGCGAGTACGAGCGCTTCGACAGCCTCACGCTGTTGCACCCGTACCTGACGACGTCGCTCGGCGCGCTGCCCGAGCCTCAGCCTCTGCAGGCCGCCCTCGCCGACCTGTGTGCACGGTTGTTTCTCCGCTCGGACGAAGGCAGTGGCGCGGTCGTCGACGGCCGTACGGGGCCGGGAAAGGTATTCGAGCGGGTGGCGGAACAGCTCGGCCTGACGGCAAAGCTGGTCCGGTCCCCCGACGGAACCGCCGCCGCCAGCGTGCTCGCGGGAGAGACGCTCACGGTCGTTGTGCGGACGGACTTGCTGGCAGCCTCTCCTGGCGAGCTAGCGTACATCTACGCGCGGGGCGTCATGCTCGCTCGTCCGGAGTGTGTTGCGCTGGCGAGCGTCCCGGAAGAGGACCGACCGCGCATCATCCGCGCCCTGTGCGCCGCCGTCGACGAGACGGCTTCCCCTGTCGATGACCCGGCCGTGGCGGCTCTTGCCTCGGCGTTCGCAGGCAAGCTTAGCCAGGAGGAAGTGCTCGCATGGCGAGGCCACCTCGCCGACGTCGCTGCAGCAGAAGCCCTGGCCGCGTCGGCCTTCGCCGACATCGAACAGGCCGCCCTGCAGGTTGCGGCCGTCGCTGCGGGTGATTCCCGCACGGCCCTGCGTGCGATAGCGAGGTTGATCCCCGAGGGGCGTCGTCCGCCTGGCGTCGCACGCCTCGAGGAGTTCGAAAGCTACTTCCAGTCCGTGCCCGTTCTTGGGCGCCTCTTCGCCTTCTTCGCGAGCGAGGACTTCGGCCGCGTGCTGGCGGCTTCGGCTTGAGCTTGCCGCTGAACCAGACCCCACATCGCGACGCAGTCAGTGTAGGATATCGTGCATGTCGCGAAGACGTGCTTGGCCTACCGTCCTGCTCCTCTCGTTCCTGCCATTGATCCCACAGGCGTTCGCACAGGACGATCCGCCCCCGGAAGAGCCCGCCCCTCCCGTCGAGGGAGAGCCCACGGAACCTGAACCGCCGACGGAGCCCACCGAACCCGCACCGCCCCCCCCGCCGCCCACCACAACATCACCTCCGCCTCCGCCTCCGCCTCCGCCTCCGCCACCTCCGCCACCTCCGCCTTCCACCACGGCGGCTCCTCCCCTACCCCCGACCACGGCGGCTCCGCCGCCTTCGACCTACCCGCCGCCTTCGACTTACCCGCCGCCCTCGGCCTACCCGCCGCCCTCGGCCTACCCGCCGCCCTCGGCCTACCCGCCGCCCTCGGCCTACCCGCCGCCCAACGTTGCCCCGCCCCCAACGCTGCCACCGCCGCCGCCGTCATCGGACAGCGGTGACGCCAAGGACGCCAAGGACGAGGAGAACGACACATGGGGTCTGTTCGGTCCCATCCGGATCGGCGGCTACGTGGGGACAGGACTCCCCAACGTCCTGAACTTCGGCGCCACGGCCAAGCTCTTCGACCACCTCGGCTTCGGCCTCAACATGGGGATGATCCCCGACGTACAAGTGTCGATGTACGGCGAGGCCACGCTCTCGTACCGCGAGTACGACGCCTTCGGCCGCCTCTACCCCTTCGGGGGCGGGTTCTTCCTCGGTGCTGGTGTCGGGTATCACAGCGTGGAAGGCAGCTTCACCAAGACGATCGAGACACCGATCCCCTTGTACCCGAGCTACACCGTCACCAGCCACGGTTCCGTTCGCGCCATGATCCTCACCCCCCAGATTGGCTGGTTCTCGATCTTCGGCTCCGGCTTCGCCCTCGGCTTCGACATCGGGGCGCAGGTTCCGATCGCCCCCAGCGAGATCGAGTTCGACACCAACCTCCCCCCGGAAGTCCCGCAACAGTACGTCGACGAGAGCAACAAAGAAGTGCTCGAGTCGCTCGACAAGCTCGGCAAGACCATCGTGCCCGTGGTCAACATCCGGGTGGGCTTCATGCTCTAACGGAGCTCACCCCACCGGGCGGAACGCGCGCGCAATCGCCTTTCCAAGCCAGCGCCGCGGAACCAACCTCGGAAGCTGCGTCGTCACCCGGTTCGGCCAACCCGTCACCACCAGCGTCTCCCGCCTTCGATCCAGCGCATCGAGCGCCTCGCGCACCACTTCCTCGGCGCTCTGCGACGTCGTGCGCGCGGGTCGCGCGTGCACTCCGGACACGATCTGGAACTCGGTCGGCGTGTGGCCCGGGCACACTGTGAGCACGTGCACCCCCGTCCCCTGGCACTCCTGCGCGATGGCCTCCGAGAAGCTCAGAACGAACGCTTTCGTGGCGCCATACACCGCCATGTACGGCACCGGCTGGAACGACGTGGTCGACGCGATCTGCACGATGGCCCCCTCCCTCCGCGAGATCATCCCGGGCAGCAGCGCCCCGGTGAGGGCAACGACGGCGCGGACGTTGAGGTCCACCATCGCCACTTCGCGGTCGATCGGGAGTCGCTGAAAGGCGCCGTAGCTTCCGAAGCCCGCGTTGTTGACGAGCATGCTCACGGGCCGTGACAGGGACTCAACGAAGGCCAGGAGGGAATCCACCCCCGAGGGTTGCGCAAGGTCCGCGACAGCCACGTGGGTCGTGATCGCGTGAGTCTCGTGCAAGGCCTTTGCGAGCAAGGCGAGACGGTCCTGGCGGCGGGCGCACAGGATGAGGTCGAATCCGCGCACGGCCAGCGCCCGGGCGAACACCTCACCAATGCCGGACGACGCGCCGGTGACGACCGCGAGCTTCGATGTCATGGGGGAACCGAACCATGCCCAGGGCGGGAGGTCAATCGGGGGTGATCACACCCCGAAGTCGTACTTCTTGAGAATCAACTGCTCGTGCAGATCGATCCCCTGGGCGTTGAGGCGAACGGACCGGATGCTGTGGGGGTCGCCCTCTTCGGTCTCCAGCACGGCGTAGCCGAACTCCTGCAAGTAAAACAGCTCCGGGTCGATGTCCTTCTCCCCGATGGCCGTCTTCATCGCCGCCTTCAGCTCCGCGTAGGGCATGGGCCGGAACGCGTGCGTCTGCCACCGCTTGTACAACAGGTTGAAGAGGTTGAACCGCGTCTTCCAGTCGAACACCTCCTTCTTGGCCGCGAAGAAGTACGGCCCGCCGATGCTGAACAGCTGCCGGTTCGCCACCGGGTTGATCAGCGTGGCGAACGCCAGCCAAAGGGCGATGCCCCCCATCAGCACCGTCAACACCGCGATGGGGATGTTCATCGCAGTCGTTTGCGTCACGGACTTGATGATGCGGCAGGCAAACAGAAGATCGATGTCCAGCAGGAAGAAGAACAGCAGCCGGCTGAAGAACCCGAAGCCGTAGGTCAGCACCCCGAAGATCACGATCATCACGATCTCTGTCGCGAGCCCCACGGTGTGGTCCGGCACCTCGCCGTTCGCGATCGAGTACAGGCTCCACGCGTTGAACATCCACAGGAACGAAAACGCCGTGAAGATCGTGCCGCCGAACGAGTTCTTGTTGACGAAGTTCATCAGCCCCGACAGCAGCTGACATCCTGCCCCGAACAAGACGGCGAACATGGCCGCCGTCATCAGCGCCGGCTTGGTCGCCACCACACCGAATGCGATCGGCGTCAATGCACCGCACGCGATCGCTAGACCGATCAACCCCAACGGCGTGGGGTTGCCCAGCGGCTCCCGGTTCGGCGCCAACCCGATGTCCACTCTCCTGATCATGCGTGCCCTCCACGGTACGGTTGTGAGCGGCGGCCATCCTACCTCAAGCCTCCCAGGAACGCTTCGTTCCTCGGGGCCCACCGATCGGTGAATCCACGTGGGATTCGCACGCTTCAACGCCACAAACGCAGAAGAGCCCGGAGGGCCATCCCGCCGGGCTCACGCGTGAAGGATTCAGATCAAGGGTTGGGCGCCAGCGAGCCGATCGTCCAGGGGCTCAGGATGCTCTTCGACGATGCATCGATGACGAGCAGCTGAAGCGGAGGCTGTCCCGTTCCGGGCGTGAGGAGCCCGGCGGCGATCGCGAAGAGCCGGTTGCCGTCCGCCAGCGTCACGTCGAACTCGGCGACGGTGGCCGTGGTTCCTGTGACCGCGACGCCGAGGGTGAGACTCGAGGCAGGAAGCGCCAAACCGGCTTCATCGGTCACGTCGGGGAAGGCCACGTTCGTGATCGGCGGGTTTGCGTCCAGGGTACCCTCCGTCGTCACGGTGCCGATGTCGACCGCGGGGGTGTCCGGCGAGCCGTGCATCACGCGAACGACGGCCGAGTCCGCAGCCGGGTCATCGAAGCCTTCCACGATCGGAATCAGCTGGAACGCCTTGCTACCCGTCCCACCCAGGAGACCGCCAGCCACGGCGAGATACGTCCCACCAGCCTCGAGCGCGGGCGTGTCTGCCGACGCTGCCGGGTCGCCCGCGGGCTTCGGCGTGGCCCCAGCGGCCCCCGCGAAGAACTCGAGCGTGTACGAACCCGGCGGCACCTGGATGCGAGCGAGGTCACCGAAGGCTGCGTTGTCGACGATTTCGGCGTCGCCAGCGTAGATGTCGACCGGCGGCGCGTCCGGGGACGCATGCAGCGCGTAGACGAAGGGGTTCTGCTTGAGCCAGAGTGTGTCCGAGGTCGGAAGCACGGCGAGCAGAGCGAACCCTTGGTCTTCCCGGGGTGCCTTGGAAAGCAAACCGGTGGCGATGATGAACGCCTCGGTTCCGGCCGCCAGGGCGGGAGTCGAGAACGCCGTCACCGTGCTACCTCCCGCGGCAATCCCCACCTGGAGGACCTCGCCCGCAGGAAGCTCGACACCCTCCGCTCCCGTGTCCCCGAACCTCTCGAACCCAGCCACCTCAGGCATGCCCGGGTCGTCGTTGCCCACGTCGAGGTCGACCGTCGGGGCATCGTAGCCCGCGTGAACGATGCGCACCCGCGCCGCCGTTCCGGCATCCGCGAAGCCCTCTTCCAGGGGCAGAACTCGGAAAGAATCGTCGGCATTCGTCGAGAAAACATCGCCAGCGGCCACAGCCGTGTACGTCTTGTCTCCCTCGAGCGCGATGTCCTCGATGGTCAGAACCGGGTCCGACGTGGCGGCCGACCCCGCGATCCGGATGTCGAGCGAATAGGTGCCCTCCGGAAGTACGGCGTACTCCGTAGCCTTGCCGTAGGCCAGTCCCGCGAACAGCACCGTATCCGACCCGGCCGGGTAAATGTCCACAGCGGGCGCCGTGGGAGAAGCGTGGACAACGCGAATTTGTGCGTCGGGCAGGGGGGTAGTGCCCCCGGTACCCGCCATTCCTGCTGCGCCTGCCGCTCCGCCGGTGCCACCCATTCCGCCGGTTGCGCCCGTCCCGCCGGTTGCGCCCGTCCCGCCGGTGCCGCCCATTCCGCCGGTGCCGCCCGTCCCACCCGAGCCGCCGGTTGCGCCACTTCCGCCCATCCCGGCTCCGCCGCCGGAGTCCTCATCATCGCTCCCACAGCCACTCAAACCGAGGGCAAAGAGCGTCGCACCAAACAATGTCCACTGCGCAATTCGCGTCGTCCTCATCGATGAATCCTCACTTCCAGAAGCTTTGCCCCGCACTTCGCGAGGGTTCAAGGGATGTGCCCCAAGGTTAGCTTTGGAGGGTCAGATGTCAGGGGACGAAAGTGGATCGCACCTCGAGAAGACGATCTTTCAATTGGGCGGTCCATCCGGGCGGCCCACTTTCCCATTCCCGGTCCCCGGTTCCGCATTCACCAGTTCGTTCTCGGCTCCGTGTGACTCGGTGCCGCGTCCGCTCAGCCGTACCGTGCGACGCGGCCTTCCCCCAACTCAGCGAGAGACCACGCCTCGTCGAGCCTACCCTCCGCCAGCAACATGCGAAGCTCCTCGTGCAATTGCCGCACAGACAACGTGCCATAGTGAGCAACGTGAGATTCTCGCCACTGCGACGTATCCGGCCGGACCGTCAAGCCCGCCAACCGAGCAAGCTCGGCTCCCGTCAAGACCTCCGAGGCACGCACGGACGGCGGCAGGGCATCGAATCCCAGTGGCAGGCCCGTCGGCTTGGGCAGCTCGAACAGCCCCGCCCGAGCCCGCGTGTACCAATTGCCGCCAAGCCGCCCTACCTGGTCCAACTTCGACGGGTCCACCTTGCCCTTCTCGTCCAGGACGCGGTCGGCAATGCGGAACAAGACAATCTCGCCAATGAGCAGGTTGCCCGAAGCGTTCTTGCCCCCGAGCTCCACGTGCTGCAGAAGCCGCCCTTCCATGACGAGGGGAGACTCGCCGACCCCCGGGGGTCGCACCTTCACCCCCGGAAGCTTCGTGAACCCCGCCTTGTCGAACTCGTCCACCTCCGCACCGTATTCGGCCGACGCAAGGTTCATCTGCTCGACCATGGGCCACGTCACCACCGAGATCGTAAACTCCCTCGTAGCGAGCACGTTCCGAAGCGTGTCCTTCGCCGTCCCGTCCACCCCTCGATACGTGGGAGAAAAGGCCACCACCGCCGGGTTCGCCCCGAACCCGTTGAAGAACGAGAAGGGCGCGAGGTTCACCGCCCCCTTCTCATCCACGCTCGTCACGAACGCGATCGGACGGGGACCGATCGCCTGCACCAGCCACCCGTATCGCTCCCGTACCTCCATCCGCTCCGCGTCGAGGTCCTTCCGATCAACCATGATTGTCCTCCCGCACGATCCGCGTCTCGAGCGTGCCCAACCGCTCAACCGAAAGCTCCACCCGGTCCCCGACCGACAGCCACTGATCCTTCGTCACTCCGCTGCCATTGAGCTCGAGAAAGCACCCAGTTCCACATGTGCCCGAGCCGATCACGTCACCCGGGTACAACGTCGCACCGTAGCTCGCCCGCTCGAGGATCTGTGCGAACGAGTAGGTCATGTTCGCGAGACTGTCCGTGGACACCTGCACGCCATTGACCCGCGCCGTCATGGCAAGGTCGAATCGGTCCCCCTGGGGTCCCGAGCGACGGCGGTCCTGCAGCTCGTCGAGGGTCACGAGCCACGGTCCCAGCACCGTGCCGAAGTCCTTGCCCTTCGCCGGCCCCAGGCTCAGCTTCATCTCTTCCATCTGCAGCCCACGCGCGGACAGGTCGTTCATCACCATCAAGCCGAACACGTGCTCGTCGGCCCGGTCCGCCCGGAGGTTCCTCCCCCCCTTGCCCACCACCATCGCGCACTCGAGCTCGAAGTCCAGCCTCTCGAGGTGCAGCGGAAGCACCGGCACGTCCCCCGGCCCGTACACCGCCTGGTGGTTCGTGAAGTAGAACACGGGAAACTGGTCGAACTCCGGAATCATCCCGAGCCCCCGGTTGCGACGTGACGTCTCGACGTGCTGCCGAAACGCGTAGGCGTCGCGCATCGAGGGAGGCCGGGGGATGGGGGCAAGCAAGCGCACCGAGCCCAGGGAATGGCACGCAGGGTCCGACAGGTCCACCTGCTCGAGAACCTCCCTTGCCGCGTCCAGCGCGCGATCTCCCTGCTCGAGAAGCGAAAGGATCTCCCCCGGGACGGCGCGACCGAACCGCTCCCCCGCTAAGTGCAAGTCCACCACGACGTCGTTTCCCAGGCCCATCACGGCGCCAAGCACGGGCCTTCCCTCACGCTCGAAGGTGACAAGCTTCATGGCCTAGTACCGTGTGCCCGGAGTGACTGCCGGGACCGCACCGCGAAGAACCGCAGAGGTCGCAGAAGGCACAGAAGGGGGTGTACGGAGATCGTTCGTGCGTGTTGTCCATGGCTCCGCCCGTTCCTGGTTCTCTGTTCGCATTCCGTGTTCTCAGTTCCTAGTTGATGTCATTCCTCCGCCCATTGTCGTAGCCGGGCCTTATCCCGGTAGGGACTTCGGGCGCGCAGCACTACTCCAGCCACGACGCGGGGTAGGCGCCATCGTCCACGTCCAGCGCCGCACGAGCCACCTTGAGCGGGGCGAAGGTGTCAATCATCACGGCCAGCTCCTCGGTCTGCGTCTTGCCGATGGAGCCTTCGTACTTGCCGGGGTGCGGCCCGTGCGGCAGCCCCATCGGGTGGAGCGTGATGGACTCCTCCTCCACGCCCTTGCGACTCATGAAGTCACCCCAACTGTAGAAGAGGATCTCGTCAGAATCGACGTTGCTGTGGGGGTAGGGCGCGGGAATGGCCTCTGGGTGATAGTCGAACATGCGTGACACGAAGGAGCAGACCACGAAGCCGGGCGCCTGAAAGGTCTGGTGCACAGGCGGGGGCTGGTGAATGCGCCCGGTGATCGGCTCGAAGTCCCGGATGTTGAGCGCCCACGGGTAGTAGCACCCGTCCCATCCCACGACGTCAAAGGGGTCGTGCGCGTAGACGTACTCCTGCACGCCGCGATCGAGACGCACCAGGACGGGGAACTCCCCCTCTCGATCGACCGGCGCCTGCCACTCGGGCACCCGGATGTCCCGCTCGCAGAAGGGGGAATGCTCGAGCAACTGACCTTGGTCGTTGCGGTACCGCGAGGGCGTCTCGACCGGCCCGCGGCTCTCGACGATGAGCAGACTGGACTTCTCCTCGACCAGGAGCTTGTAAATGACCCCCCGAGGGATCACGAGGTAGTCCCCTGGGCCATAGGCAACATGCCCCAGGTTCGTCCGCAAAACGCCTCTGCCTTTCTGCACATACACGATCTCGTCGTGGTGCCCGTTGCGGTAGGCAACCTCCATACTGCGGTCCACGTGGGCCTTCGAGATGACGACGTCCTGGTTGAAGAACAGGGGACGGCGTGCCGACAAGGCATCACCTTCGGAGTCGACCCGGGCCGTGCGCACGTGACGCGGCCGGTGCGCCACACCGACCGGCTCGATCTCGATGGGTCGAAACGGCCCGACCCGCAGCACCCTCGTCGGCATCCGAAGATGGTAAAGGTTGCTGTACACGTCCGAGAAGCCCTTGCGACTGACCAGCTCTTCGTAACGCAGCTCGCCCGTAGGACCGCGGAATTGCGTGTGTCTCTTGTGCGGGACATCCCCGCGCTGCACATAGTGAGGCATCTTTGCTCCTCTGAAGCCCTCTGAACCCTTGCCGTGTGGACGCCCGCTGTCCGCCCTACAGGTTGCCCCGCCTCGCCTGCTCTCGCTCGATCGACTCGAACAGCGCCTTGAAGTTCCCCTTGCCGAAGCTCTCGCTGCCCTTGCGCTGGATGATCTCGAAGAACAGCGTCGGCCGGTCCTGCACCGGCTTCGTGAACAGCTGCAGCATGTACCCATCCTCGTCCCGGTCCACCAGGATGTGGTTCGCTCGCAGCTCCTCCACCGGCTCGTCGATCGCCCCCACGCGCTCCGAAAGCACCTCGTAGTACGCCGCGGGAACGTCGAGGAACTCCACACCGTTGTCCCGCAACCGCCGCACCGTCGCAATGATGTCGTCCGTCCGAAACGCCACGTGCTGCACCCCAGCGTCCAGGTTGTAGTCGATGTACTCCTGGATCTGTGACTTTCGCAGCCCCGGCGCCGGCTCGTTGATCGGCATCTTGATCCGCGCGTTGTCGTTCGCGACCACGATCGACTTGAGCGCCGAGTAGTCCGTGCGGATGTCCTTGTCGTCGACTGTCCAGAAACGACGGAACCCGAAGACGTTCTGGTACCACTGCACGGTGGGATCCATGCTTCCTTCCGCCATGTTGTTGACCATGTGGTCGATGTAGCGAAGCCCCACCGACTCGACCCGCTGCACCAGCCCCACCGGCTCTCCAAACCCCGGCAAGTAGCGCCCCTGGTACCCTTCGCTCTGCACGAACGTGTGACGAACGTCCGCATACGCCTGGATCGTCGCCACCACCGCCGTGCCATCCCCGTCCTTCCACTCCCGGGGCGGCGCTACACCCACCGCACCCCGGCTCGTCGTCGCTTCGTAGGCCGCCGCCGCATCCGTCGTCATGAAGGCGATGTCTCGCACCCCATCGCCGTGCCGATCGAGGAACGCGTTGACCTCGCCACCGGGCCCGAGGGGCGAGGTGAGCACCAGACGGATGCGGTCCTGCTGCAGCACGTAGCTGACGTGATCCCTCGCCCCCGTCTCGAGCCCTTGGTAGGCCACGATGCGGAAGCCCCAGGCGCGCTGATAGTAGTAGGCAGCTTGCTTGGCGTTGCCGACGAAGAGCTCGACGTGGTGGGTTCCGAGAATCTGGTAATCGTGGGCCATGGGGTCCTCCGAATGCGCTTGAGGGCGACGTCGCGGTCCGGGTCGCTGGATGGAGTGTGCGGCGGGTTCGGGTGCCGCGCCGGGGACCTAGGGCCGAGCGAGCACGTCGCCAAGTGTCTGGAGGAAGATCTCGTTCTCTTCGGGCAAGCCGATGCTCACGCGGATCATGGTCGGCCAGCCGAACCACGACAGGTGGCGAACGATGACGCCCCGACGCTGCATCGCGTCGTTGATGTGCGCTGCCCGCGCCGCGTCCCCGAGGTCCATCGAGACGAAGTTGCCGGCCGACGGCAGGGTGGGAATCCCGAGCCTCTCGAGCCCCTCGCGCAGCACCCGCATCCCCGTCCGATTGCCCTCGATTGTCTTCGACAGGTGGGCCTCGTCGCGAAGGGCTGCCAGAGCGGCCGCCTGCGCAGGCACCGAAGGCTCGAAAGGCAACCGCACCTTCGCCAGGTTCTCGATGAGCTCCTCGTGCGCGAACCCGTACCCGACGCGCAGACCCGCCAGCCCGTGAGCCTTCGAGAACGTTCGGAGCGTGATCACGTTGTCGTAGCGGTAGTGCATCGAGTCCGGGTAGTCCGGAAGGTCGCGGGCGAACTCGAAGTAAGCCTCGTCCAAGATGACCAGCACACGCGGAGGCACCTTCGCCATGAACGCATCGAACTCGTCCACGGTCACGTAGGACCCCGTCGGGTTGTCGGGGTTCGCAATGTAGATCACCTTCGTGTACTCACTGATCGCCTCGCCCATGGCCGAAAGGTCGTAGCGATAGCCTCGCATCGGGATCCACACCTTGCTCCGCCCCGACGCGTTCGCGAGCACGCGGAACCCCACGAACGTGTTCTCCGCAGACAGGATCTCGTCGCTCGCGAGAAGGAAGGTCCTCATGATGGCGGCCATGATGCTCTCGCTGCCGTTGCCCGTGATGACGTTGGCTTCTCGCACGTGAAACCGTCGCGTCAGCTCACCCCGCAAGTCCCGGCTCGCCGGGTCTGGGTACCGATGCACGTTCACCAGCGACTCACGTGCGGCGTCCACCGCGAGCGGCGACGGCCCCCATGGGTTCTCGTTGGACGCGAGTTTGATCACCCGGTCGAGACCGAACTCCCGGGCAACCTCCTCGATGGGCCGCCCCGCCTTGTAGGGGATCAACGCCTTGATGTACTGGGGAACGAGGGCCATGAACGTCTTCTGCCCCCAGCCCCGTGTCCCGTCAACCGAACAGGGTCAAACGCGAGGAAAATCACGAAATCGCGCACAGCAAGGGCGTTACTTCAGCGGAGGTGGGTCGTAGATCCGCTTCACGTCCGCCCCTCCCACGAATGCGTAAGACCCGGCCGACCCGTATCCGTACGCCACGATGCCGAACGGGTTCGCCCCCGACAGCCTGTGCACTCCCACATCCAGCGGGCATCGACGCGACTCGTACGTCTTGCCATCCAGCATGCCGGAGGATTCCTTGATGCAGCCGTCCGTCGGGGCCGCGTCCAGCGTCACGTCACTCCCCACCTCCGTGACGATCACCACCCAGTTCTTCGCCCAAGACGATGGCGTGAGGATGACGTACTCCGTCCGGTACTGGTCCACGGGAGGAAACACGGTGAGCGACGGGTCTCCCAGAGAAGGCCCATCCACGTAGCCCTGGCTGACGAGCAGTTGCCCCACCATCACCGGCTTGGTCGCATCGACGATGACGTCGTCCTGCGTCCACGTCGTGACGACCTGCCCGGGTTCGAGTGTGAACTGGTCATAGGGGGCAGGCAGGGTGGTCTTGACTTGGGCGGTCTCGGCCACGCCGAGGAAACGCAGCACGTCGGGCTCACGCCAGCTTCCCGACGACCGCACGGGGCTCCTCGGAATCACGTACTTCGACCCGACAGCCTCCACCGGAAACATCTGCTCCTCCAAGTGATCGAGGCAGCACGTGTCCTTGTCGGTCCAGCCCGACGGCGTCGGGATTTCCACCCAGTATGGCGCCGACGTGGTCTCCACCCCGCTGAACACCGCAACCGGCTGGTTCGCCTCCACGATCGTCCCGGTCAAGTCCGCGATCGTCTTCGGGTCGTCCTGCATCGTCCCGTCGTCGGTCTCGAGGTTCAACACGTCGAACGGACCGAGGTTGACCACGATCTCGCCTCCGGGCCCGGTGGCTTCGATCGGCGGATTGCCACGGATCCTCCAGCTAGGCCGAACCTTCACCTGGGTCGACGGTGTCGTCCCCACCACGGTAACGTAGGACCGGTCTGCGCTGAGCCCGAAGTTCGGCATCGGAACCGGATGCCCTGCATTCCAGCCGATGACGCGATAGATCCTCCCCAGGGCGCTCGTGGGCAGAAGCAGCGAAGCGTCATTCGAGAACGCGTTCTCGAAGACGTTGAACTGATACACGAGGATCGGGTTCGAAGACGTGATGCGGAACGCCTGCGAAGACAGGCACGTTCCGGGTGAAGCATAGTCGTTGGGCTTGACGCCACAGTCGAGCTCGCGCGTCGGCAGCACGAGCGCCCGCAGGTCGCCCGGATTGACCGTCACTTGATGCACGACGACCGGCTGAGGCGCCGCTCCGAACGGCGCCGAGTTCAGCTCGATCGTAACGTTCGCCACGTACTGGCTGGCGTTCGAGAGCACGACACCCCACGGCGCGCTCGCGGGGTCATTGCACATCACCTGCCCGCAATAGTCCTGTTGATCGAGATCGACCGCCCAGAACTCGCACCCCACGTTCGAAGCCTGGTCCGCCGCCACATCGCATGCGCTTCCGCACTTGCCGTCCCCACACATCTGTCCCTGCGAGACGTCGCACTCCTCGAGGGCCGCGCCGACTTGCCCATCGGCAGTGCATTCGTGGACCACGTTGCCTACACAAGTGTTCGTGCCCGGAGTGCACGGACGACAGCCGAGCTGGGGAGCGCACACCTCCGGCTCGCAGTCCACCTCTGGCAGCTTGTTGCCATTCTCATCGCACGGCTGGTAACGGCTGCCGATGCAGGTGCCACACCCAAACATCGACCCGTCCATCCCAGCGTCCGCCCCGCCCCCACCGCCAGCCCCGCCCGACCCGGATCCTCCCCCGTATCCGTCATCCGACGAGGTCGCGGAGCAGGCCACCACCGTCCCGCCTACCACGACCACAACCCCTGCCACGGCGCCCAAGATGAAGCTCGTCCTTCGCATGACTCTGCACCTTACCACGACCCCTCGCCGGACGCCCCGTCTGCTTCCCCAAATCCCCCGCCCCTGGTCCGGAGCGAAGCGAAGCGACGGGCTGAGAGAGCAAGCTCTGGACCTTGCTCTGCGAAGGGCAAGGTGGCCTGCCACCTACGAGGCGTGCGACGCGTGAGGGCTCCTTCCCCCGTCTGGCGCGTCTGGCGGGGGAAGGCTGGGATGGGGGCGTGCCCCCCCTTTACATTCGCTGACCCCGTCTCTAGGTGTTGCGTCCGGAGGTTCCATGGACGCGATCACCGTCGAGCTCAGCGCCGACCACCCCGGGTTCAACGACCCGGCCTACCGCGAACGACGCAACCACATCGCGAACCTTGCGGCGACCCACGAAGCGGGCACTCCCGCTCCCCTGGTGGCCTACACGGACACCGAACGCCAGACGTGGCGCACGGTCTTCGAACAGCTCATGCGGCTCTACCCCACCCACGCCTGCGAGGCGTTTATCCCGGTGGTCCGGGAGATGGGCTACCAGGCGGACGTCATCCCGCAACTGCGCGACGTGAGCTCGTTTCTGGAGCGCCGCACCGGGTTCCGGCTCGAGCCCGTGGCCGGCCTCGTGAGCGCCCGTGACTTCCTCACAGCCCTGGGACGGGGGGTGTTCTGCGCCACCCAGTACATCCGCCACCACAGCAGGCCGCACTACACTCCCGAGCCCGATGTGGTCCACGAGCTGATGGGCCACGCTCCCATGCTCGCGATCGAAGACTTCGCGAACCTGTCCCGCAAGATCGGCGAGGGCGCGGTGCGTGCCACGGACGAGCAGGTGCAGCAACTCGCTACCCTGTACTGGTTCACGATCGAGTACGGGGTCCTACGACAGGACAGCTCGATCAAGGCCTATGGCGCAGGGCTGCTATCGAGCTTCGGGGAGCTCGAGCACGTCGTTGCCGGCCGCGCCAAGGTCCTCCCCTTCGACCCCGAGGTCGCCAAGGATCAACCGTACCCCATCACCACCTACCAACCGCTGCTCTGGGAGGTTCGATCCATCCGCGAGGCCTTCGAGATCATGGATGGCTTCGTCCGCAAGCACGTGCTCTGACCCTAATCCCCGACCAGCGCACGCTCCAAGTTCGCATATTCGTCGGCGTCGCCTTCGATCAGGCGCGTCGCCCCGAGCACCGTCAGCACGCGCGCAGCCCTCACCGGGTCCAACAACGCCCCACAGACCATCCGACGCAAGTTCGCCGACACCTTCGGAGCACTGCAGAACGTGTCGCCCGGAATCGGACCGCTCACCCCCAGAACCACCAGGTCTGCCCCCGCTTCCCACGGGCTCCGCAGGATCGACCCGTCGTCCCCCACCGTGCAGTGCGTCGCTCCCACGTCCGCCGAACGGGACACCAAGGCATCGAGTACCGCTTCGTGCGATCCCAGAAATGCCTGCGACGAAAACGCCTGCGACGGCTCCAACCCCTTCGAGCGCAACAACGCCAGCGGCATCAGATATCCCGCCGCAGACCACGGATCCACCCAGACAGCCCGCACCTGCGACAAGTCCTCCAAACGCTTGCCCAACGACCTGTGCGCCAACAGCGCCGATGCGTACGTCGCCTTGCCCGACCGCTCCACCGTCAACAGGAGCTTCGCCATCCGCACGCGTCGCGCACGCACGTACGCCACCGGGGGCAGCCACGCGAACTCCACCTCCCGGTCCGAAAGCGCCTCCACCAACTCAGCGTAGTCGAAGTAACACCACACGTCGCAGCGAATGCCGAGCGCCTCGGCGAAAGCCGCCTCCACCTGCGCGTGCGCCTCCGCGTTTCGCACCACCATGCCCACGCGCAGAGGACGAGCACGGCTCGCCGCGCGCAGCGAGGTCAGGTCCGCCATCGGTCGACCGGGGCTCTCCACCGGAATCGTCAACGGGAGCTGCGGCGCCGTGTCGAGCGCCTTCGCCATTCGCGCATCCTCCGATACCTCCTCTTCACGCGCATCCCTCACCGCAGCAGCCAACTGCCTCAGCGCATCCCGGAACGCTCGCGCCGTCGGGTACCTCCGCTCCGGATCCTTTTCCATCGCACGCACGATCACTTCGTCGATCCCCGGGGGCAGCTTCCCGTACCTCTCGCTCGGCCTCACCAACGGCGCCATGATGACCTGGGCCGCCAACTCCACAAGCGACTTGGCATCGAACGGCAGCTTGCCCGTCACCGCCAGGTACAAACATGCCCCCACCGACCAGACGTCCGCCCGCCCGTCGATGTTCGGCTCCGCCCGCATCTGCTCCGGCGACATGAATAGAGGGGTCCCAAGCAGCGTACCGTCGTCCGTGATGCGGCTCGACGCTTCCAGCGCCACCTCTTTGGCGATCCCGAAGTCCGCCAGCTTCGGCACGATGCCTCCCGCGGATTGCGCCGCAAGCAGGATGTTGTTCGGCGTGACGTCGCGATGCACGATACCATTGTCGTGCGCCATCGTCAGCGCATCCAGGATCGGCACGAAGACCTTGATCGCCGTCCCCAGGGACAACCGCCGGAGCCGCTGCAGACACGCCCCCAGACTCTCGCCCCGCACGAACTCCTGGACGATGAAAGGCAGTCCCCGCTCGTCGGTCCCCAGGTCGAGCACGCGGACGATGTTCGGATGGGTCAATCGAGCAGCTGTCTTTGCCTCCGCAATAAACCTCGCATGCCCTTTCGGGCTCGTCGCACGCGGCAACGCCATCACCTTCATCGCAACCTGGCGCTGGGTCCACACGTTCTTCACGGCATAGACGCAACTCATGCCCCCCTGGCCGATGAGATGCTCCACTTCGTAGGTGCCAGCCACGACGGCACCCGGCTGTAACACCAGGCGCGCGTCCGTTCGGGAAGACTTGGAATGGGGATCAGGCATGACAGAGCCGCATGTTCTTGTTGCCACAACTCAGGCACCCCGCACAAGCATCATCCTGCGGAGGCTCCAGGAGGACGGAAACGTCACATTCGCCAGCACCCGTGGGACCTGTTCGGTCCCAGTGGGCCTTGCCCGGTCCCGGGTCCACCGCACCCGTTCGCTCCTGTCCCCGACCGATTTCAGCGTCTCCCCGCACCGACGCCGCACTCCCACTGTGGCCCGACGATTGCTCCGGTGCGGGCACCCCACGGTCTCCAGCCCCTGATGAGCCCCACCCCAACGGCCACGCCCCGGGGACCGAAGACCCTGCGCTTCACCTCAGACTCCCCTGTACCGGAGGCAATCATGCTGCGACGCTCTCTCCTTCTCGCTTCCTTCGCCCTCGCAATCGCCGGCTGCAGCAGCGAGGACACCCAAGACTCGGGTGATATCCAATCCGACGCAGGCGCTGACGCCACCTCGGACGCCGACGCCTCCCAACTCGACACGTCCCCTCCAGACTCGACCCCGGACGTCCAACCGGACACGCCGCTCGATGGCAAACAGGACGATGCGCCCGGCGACCATGTTCTCCCGGACAGCCCCACGGAGGCCGAAACGGTCGAAGACGCCGCACCAGACACCGCCCCGGACACGGGCACCGATCGCGCCTGCACCCTCGGCGGCGGCGAGTGCGAACCGGACGAGAAGTGCGCTCCCCTTGGAGCCAACGAGGCGCTCGTCTGCCGCCCCGACGGAGACAAGTTCCCCGGCGAGCCCTGCGGGGCCTCGGGTCTAGACGACTGCATCGCAGGGTCCGCTTGCGTCGAGTACGACAGCACGCTTTCGACCTGCAAACCCCTCTGCAACGACTCCGCTCCCTGTTCCGAGGACCACCTCGCCTGCTTCCCCTGGTTCGGACCAGGTGGATCCATCGCGGGAATCTGCCTCGGCGATGACTGTCTCCCCCCCGCCGTCGGCTGCGAAGACGGCCAGCGCTGCACCGTACTGAGCGCCGACACGACCGCCGTCACGGCGTGCGTCCCCGCTGGCTCGATCCCCGTCGGCGGCGACTGCTCCACCGAGGAGTGCGCCCCCGGTGCCATGTGTGTCAAAACCGGCGCGTCGTACGTCTGCCGCGCCTACTGCGACGGAGGGGAGGACTGCGGCTCCACCACCCAGCACTGCGCCTGGCCCTGGTCCTCCCTGTCCGACGTCGGCTTGTGCACCGAGGGATGCGACCCCGTCCGGCAGACCGGCTGCGGCACCGACCAGGGTTGCTACTTCATGGACCCCGCGGACGGGTCGACAGACTGCTTCCCCGAAGGGACTCTCCCCGAGGGAGCCGACTGCAGCTCCCTTGTCGACTTCTGCCTGCCGGGCCTCGATTGCGTCCTGCAGCCCGGCACCGGCCCCTCCTTCCAGTACTTCTGCCGCGCCTTCTGCGACGCAGACCACACGTGCGCGAGCGGCACCTGCGCCACCACCCAGGCCACCGAAGCCCTGAAGTTCTGCATGCCGTAAGTACCAGCCTACTGCCAGGTCACCACCACGCACCACGCCACCAACTCGCCCTGATACGTCCCCTCCATGTCAGCGGCACGAAGGGACCAATTGCCACCCATGTCTTGCCCGTCGAAGGCGGAAAGGCTCTCGTTCGGAACCAGGTTCCCGAAAACCGAAGGCGTCCAGTACGTGCACCCGTCCTCCACCGTTCCCGACCCCTCGTCGTCCAGCGTCGCGTCAATGTCATCTTGCTCACATCCGAACTCGGTCGCAGGTGACCCGACCCGGTCGACGAGCGTGCAGGTCGTCGCGCCGTGCCTCAACTCGACCACGAGATCCCCCACCCATTCGTGCGCAACCTTCAGCCTCACATCGACGTCCACCACCGCCCGCCCCAGGGGGACATCGATCGTATCCGTCACCCCCTCGTAGTAGTTGTCCGGGATCCACCTCTCCGGGTTGTTGCAGCGAACGATCGGGTTCTCGAGCATGTCGCAACCCGACTCGTCCACACGGCAATCCGAAGCACATGACAGGCTCCCCGACACGTACCCCAGGCCCACACACGTCTCGCCGCCCATCGCCTCTCCGTCACATTCTTCGCCCTCGGACAGGATTCCATCCCCACACCGCGAACAACCCCTCGTGTCGAACTCGCACGTGCTCGTGCAACCGAGGCTCCCTGCCGCAAACGGCTCTCCTGCCGCGTCCACCATGTCCGAGCACTGCTTGCCCCCCATGTCCAGACCGTCGCAGGCCTCCGGACCGTTCCTGCTTCCATCGCCGCAATCGTGACAGCCACTCTCGTCGAAGCGGCACCCCGCGTTGCACTCGAGGCTCCCACCATCCCAGCCCAACGCCTCGCACGTCTGACCCCCAAGGTTCTCCTTCATCGTCTCCGCCTCCGGCTCGCACTGCTCCGGCGCCGTGATCGTCCCGTCCCCGCACCCGCCACACCAGGTCAAATCGAACAAGCACTCGTCCGTGCACAGCAGCGGCGCGTCCTCGCCACCCGCATTCAGATCCGCACAGCTCCCCATCCCTCCCAGGTCCTCCCCGTCGCATTCCTCGCCGGGATCCGCCACCCCGTTGCCACATCCGTCACAATCCGTCGTGTCCACCCGACAGTCCACCGTACACCGCAGCTCACCCGACGCGTATCCCTCCGTCTGGCAGGTCCGGTCTGCGAGGTTCGCGCGATCACACGACTCCTCCCCTTCGACCATGCCGTCCCCACACAGCGCCTCCCCAGCCCCCACGGGCCACTGGCCCGGGTCCGGCTTCGGGCGCTCGAACTCCTGCGAGCTCGGCTCCGTCGACGCTGCTTCTGCGCATCCAGCGAACATCCCTGTCATGACTGCCAGCAAGGCAACGCCTCGAGCGAGTCGCGTCCTGTGAGCCACTCGTCTCGTGCGACCTCCGATCATTCTCATGTCTAACCCCCGCTGCGACCGGCGTGCCAGCGTGCCCCGCGTGCCTTTCTGCCGCTCTTCGCGCCCCCAGGCCATCGAAATGCGCTCGCCAGGACCCTCCAGACCCCACTGGGGCCCAGCCGGGCACACTGACTACTGCGCCTTCTTGATCGGCCCCAGATTCGCCGGGACGCCGCACCCGTACGAATTGCACGGATGGACCGAGATCCACGTGTCCACCGACGTATCCGTCGCAATCACCGCCCACGCGGTCGTCACCGACGTGCTCCACCCCCCTTGAGCCGTCGACCACATGACAGCGTATTCCGTGGCTCTTTCCACCGGCTTCCACGTCAGGCCGATCTCCGTGTCGGAGATCAGAGGCAGATCCAGCACCACGGGCCCCACGGGGGGGGACCCCGCCTCCGACGCCGCATCCGGCCCACCATCTCCCGACGCATCGGGCGGAGCCACCAATCTCCCCTCGCCCCGGTAGAACGACGAAGCACATCCCCCTTCCCCCACAAGAACGAACAGGAACGCCTTGTGAACCCCTACTTGCTTCGGCGCAAAAACGACATCGACCGTACAGGTCTCTCCCTTCCCGAGAGTGGCCCCTTCACAGGTCTCGTCCACAATCGCGAAGTTCGGGTTCGGAACCTCCCCTCCGTACAGCCTCACCGGCCCGACCGGAGCGTCCCCCCGTGCGACCGCGGTGAACCGGATCGGCGGAGTCACGCCCCCCACCACCACCAAACCGAATTCGTGGGACGAAGGGTAGACATCGAGCGGACAGCTTCCTCCAGCCTCGCCTCCGTCAAGCACCCCTCCCCCGTCCGACAGCGCGGGATCGGCATTGGAGAACTCGTCCAACGACAGCATCAGCGCGCATCCCTGCACCACGGTGACAGCCACCATCGCCGTCACGAGCTTCCTCGAACCGCTGGAACTCCAGAGATACACGTACCAACTGTACCTGCCTAACGTTCGCCGGTCAACCTCACCCCAGGAGCCGACTTCGTTGCCCGAAGTGGGACCCTTCCGGTCACGGTGAGACCCCGACGGTCCTCCTGCCGGGACCCCATCCTCAAAATTCTGCAGCTTTTCTGACTCGCAAGCGTGGCATACGCATTGCGTGGCCGGCAGCGACCCCTGCCTCCGTCTCAAGCGTCCTCAGACGAAGGCGGGGGTCGTCCCACTCGACGGAGGTTCATCATGCTTCGACGGCACCTGGCTTGCGGACTCACTCTTGCGCTCGGAATCGCCACCGTATCGTGCGGCTCGAAGGAAGAAGACGACGGGGGCAACGCGGCCGGTGCGGGCGGTGCAGGCGGAAGCCAGGCTGCCGGAGGTCACGCCGGTGCTCCCGAAGACGGGGGATGGGCCGGCGGGCCATCCGAAGACGCAGCCGCGCCCGATGCCGCGGATGACGTGGCTCCGGAATCCGTGCAATTCAACGACACCTACCTGGAGCAATGCGTGCGTGCGGCCCTCCAATTGCCTGACGGAGAGCTTCCCACCAACGCCCTCGCACAGCTCACCCACCTCGAGTGCCAGGACATGGGCATCTCATCCATCGCTGGCCTCCAGCACGCGACTGCGCTCGTCGAACTCTCGCTTTGGGAAAACGCCATATCGGACATCGGGCCCCTCACCAACCTGACACAGCTTCAGGATGTCCAGCTCGGCAACAACCAGATCTCCGATGTCTCTCCGCTCTCCGGTCTCGCCTCCCTGCGACGGCTCGGGCTCGCCAACAATCAGGTTGCCTCACTGCAGGCCCTGGCCGGGTTGACCTCCCTCACATGGCTCAACCTCGACCGTAACGCCTTCGGCGAGGCGGAGCTCGTCCACCTCGCCGGGCTCACCAGCCTGCGCTGGCTCACGGTAGAACACAATGGCATCCAAAACCACTCCGCGCTTCAACCGGTGATCGACGCGGGCTGCGACCTCTACGACCACCACCGCGCCATCGACATCGACCACGCCCTCCTCCCTGGCCGCTCCCGCGTGCCGGCCCTCACCGCCGACCCCACTCGCCTGCGCATGCGATTCGACGCATCCGGCCGGCTTGCCATGTCCTACGACCTGGATGGCCGCACCCTGGCCGTTCGACAGGTTCGCGGATCCCTCGTCCGCCGCGGCGATCGCATCGTCACCTCCTTCGGCGACGACGCCATCGAGGTCGGTCGCCTGATGGACGGGAAACCTGTCCTCTGCCGCGATCAGCACGCGGACGTCTGCCGCCTCCGCGTGGGCATGAAGTGGCCGGAAGCAGGGCCCAAGCTCCCCGGCACTGGCACCGATCCGGTCGTGACCGTCTCCCTCGAGCTGCTCGATCCTCCACGCACGCAAGTGCGCGATGGCGAGGTCTGGGGCGCAGCGGACGATGACTTGCTCCCGTTGGTGCTCGCCTCTCCAAACCAGTTCGACGCCGGCTCCTGCCTCTTCATGGCGAACACCGGAGCCATGGAGATCTTGCTCAACCAACACACCCCCGCGGAACATGTCCAATACGGCGGCGACACGGACCTCTCCGAACGGTACTTGATGTCAGCCTATGACCATGCCCCGGCATCCACCATACCGTACTTCCTCACGGACTTGCTCTACACCTACGAAGCCCTCGGAGGCTCGCTCCTGAGCCGGGACTACAACTTCTGCGCAGGTTATGTCGTCGAGGCCGCCAATGGCTCCGTCAGCCCCGCGAAATCCACGGACGAAAACGCCTACTTGAGCTGCAGCTACAACTGGTTCGACATGATGCCCCAGGACTGGCAGTCGATGCTCGTCGCAACCCCCCCCACCGACCGCACGGTCATCGCGGTAGACCCGAAGCGCGACGACAACAGCCGTTGGCGCGTCGCCCTCTTCGACGACGACACCGTCGCACGGATCAAGTACGAGCTACGCACGAAGAACGCTCCCGTCATCGTCATCTACAACCACTACCTGTACTGGCACGCAAACGTGGTCGTGGGCTACGACGACACGGTCGCATCCAACGGCTGTCCCATGGTCACGGACTCCATCGAATACTTCGAGGAAAACGGGGCGGCCTCCTACGCCAACGCGATCCGCACGCACATGGACGAACAGGGGGGCTGTTCCCAGAACGGCGTCTTCTATGTGCGTGACTCCATCTACGAGGGCGACAGCGACGAGCCCGACTACGACTACAGCACCGCCGAGGTGACCATCGAGAAGGAGAAATACGCCGAACGGCTCATCAAGCTCGACTACAACTGGGTGAAGTACCTGGGCAATCACTCCTACACCGTCCACCGCAAGTAGCTTCCCATCGCTCGCCTCCCTTTCCTTCGGTCCTGGCTCGGTCCCTTCACGACCTGCCGGGACCCCGCGGGTCCCACGTGGGCACGACCAGGTCTCCCCTCCCGTCCACGACACTTGCGCGAATGCGCCACCTTCCTGTGGGTTCGAGAGCCGCCGGGTTGGTCCGGTTGTTGCGACGGATCAACAGGACGACTTCCCTCACGTCCACGCCCGGAGCGTGGCTTACCGGAGAATCCCATGCCCGTTCCCGTTGCCGCAAGCACCCTTGGGGCCTCGGCTCTACGTCGCCGCATGAGCCCGCTCGCTCTGCTGACAGGGCCCCTGCTTTTCGCGTGCTTCGCCGGTGGCTGCTCCGGTTCGACGGATGATCTCAGCGGTCCCAGCGACCAGACCGACGGGACGGGAGGAACCATACTGACCGGTGGCGCGGCAGGAAGCGGGTCCACAGCGGGCGCTGCGGGGGACGAACCGGGCGGCGCGGCAGGGTCCCCCGGAATCGGCGGCCAGGCAACGGGCGGGTCCGGGGGGACCACCGGAACGGGTGGGTCTACACAAACCGGGGGATCCTCCGGAGGAGGAACCGGAGGCGGGAGCGGAGGCGGAGGCTCCACCTGCTATCGCGAAGACTATCACCCGACAGCCGACCTCTCCGACCTCCGCAGCGCCTACGCACCGCAACACTGGCTCGACACCATGCTGGACACTCTCGAGCGCCGTCACCCCGACGGATTCTCCCTCATGGACCAGATGAAGGCGGACCCGTGGCTTCAGCAAGACTTCCCGACCTACTTCGAGATGAGTGACTGGGAGGGGATGATCTTCGCCGTGGACACAGCTTGCCACGAGGAGACTCACGGCTGGGACTACGAACGCGCCCTCAGCACCCCAGGGCGTCACGCTTTCTACCTCCGCGCAAACCTGACCCTGACCGCACCCAAGCTCTCCTTCTTCCCGCGCAACGAGCTCCTCAGCTACGCCCAGCAAGGCGGCAGCGTCACGGCTTTCTACGACGACTATCTCACTGGCGAACAGGGAACCTACGACTTCGTTGCTCTGGCCGACGAGCTCAACGCCTACATCAACGGCCTCGCGTGCGCGACGTCCGTCGGAGACCAGTTCGACGACGAGTACATGGTATCCTACCGGGATGGGGTCGCCGCTCACGTCCTGTTTTTGCTCTTCTACATCAAGCACGCACGCACGAGCTATCCTTCCCTCTACGCGCAGTGGAAGGCTGACGCCGACTGGCAGAAGTTCGTGAGGTTCTCCTGGGCAAGAGCCCACTACTGGACGGACGAGTCCATGACCTATGCCTTCTACGGCATCGATGACGCCCCGATCTGGGCGCGCATCAACCAGCAGGACAACCGCCTCGAGATGGAGAACTTCACAGGGCAGTCCCCCGACGCGGTGGCCTGCACACCGTAGCACAAGCCGTCGACACTCCCTCACGTCAGCCATCTATCACCGATACACGGATACCATCGTGGCCCCCAAACCCTCCAAGGTAGAGAAGCAAACCCGGCCCATTCGCTGGCCCCGCCCCACGCCGGCCCCGCCACCCCCATCCTCTTGCACAGCGCGCCCTCCGCAGCCCCGAGGTGAGTTCGCGACGCTGGTGGACGACTTGCCCGGGTGCCGCCTCGACACCCCGACGCGCGGGCCTCGCGACACCGTCCCCGATCCCCCGCACGACACGATTCCGGAGCTATCCCCCGAAGAGACCGAGGAGGACTCGCCGATCGATTCGATCACCGCAGTCTTCGAGCGCTCTGGGGGAGCTTGTCCCCCGGCTGCTCGCCCATCACCGCGAGATGGCCTCCCATAGAATCACCGGGACTTCCGGTGCGCAAGAATCCGCCACACTGGGACCGCCGCGGTCCCGGTCCTATCGCCTCCCGATTCGACCCTTGCGACACTGCGATCCGACCATTTTCGCCCAACCCGCAGCGCGCAGGGCAGGCATGAGACCTGCAAGTCAGATTCATGGCATCATTCCACCTCACAGCTGAATCACGGGGACTGGACGCGATGAAAACGACACTGGATCCCAAACCTCCACGGCCCTCGCGACACGCACAGCCCGTTCACTGGCCCCGCCCAACTCCCACCCTCCCGCCGCCACCCTCGCCGCTCCCTGCCCAAAAAACCGACCGTTCGCCGGTCCAGCCTTCCCCCATTCCCGCCAAGGTCCCGAGACCTTCGTCCCGTCCGACAAGGGGTCCCTGCTGTCTCCCCCTCAGCACCGCGAGGGACACGATCCCGGAGCTCCCAGACTTCGATGCCGTCGACGAAGCCACGCTCGAGCTCGAGGCGCTCTGCGGCGAGATCGAGGACGACGACGACGACGACCGACCCACGCTCGAATGCTTCCCGAAAAGCGGACTCGCCACAACCTGGGAGATGCCAGATTCCCGAAGCGCGGTTACGATTCCCCCGACCGGGCCCGTCCCCTGCCCGGGCTGCGGGCATCGCAACGGCCGGCACTGCGACCACTGCAGCGTCTGCGGGCACCGGGTCGGATGCCACGAGCGCCGCCTCCCCAGGTTAGCTCGACTTTCGGCGCCCGCGCTGTGGGCTCCGGTTCTCCTGGTGGTCGTCGCCTGCGCAAGCCTTCTCGTGGTGATCGCAACAGGCGCGAATCCCGAGACCCCGACCGCACGCCAACCTCTTTGGAGAGCGGCTCACGGCGCCGTGGCCCCGACCCTTCCTTCCGCGCTCCTGCGCGTCTCCACCGAGGGCACGACCGCCGCCGAGACGCCGCCGACACCCGTCCACAAGAGCCGCGTCTCCCCCGTCAAAGCCTCGCGAGCCCACAAGCTCACTTCGACGCTGCACCGGAAGAACTCCTCGGCCACCCGCCCTCCCTCGCCCAAGCCCGGCTCCCCACGCAACAAGCCCCGTATCCCTCGTCGGTAGGCGCGCCGCAATCCAAAGCGCGTCCAATCCAACGCCGCACCACCCACCCACGAAGCAACAGGTGCACAGCGTGCACAACCCTTTGTCGTGGACTGCGCCCAACCGTCCACCGTCCTGCGGAATTCGTCGGTCGTGGGGTCACGCGTGCGTGGCTGCCTCGAATCCAGGCGGGGGCGGAGGCTCGGTGTGGACGCCCGCGGGCAAGTACACATGAAAGGCCGATCCCCCGCCCAACGAGCTCTCGACGGTGATGTCGCCCCCGGCGTCGAGCACAAGGGTTCGGCTCGCCGAAAGCCCGATCCCCATGCCCTCGCGCTTGGTCGTGAAGTACGGCTCGAAGATGCTCGCCAGCGCGGCCGAGGGAATTCCAGGCCCCGAATCAATGACCGACACCCGCACGGCACGCCCCGTGACCGATCCCGTACCCGATGGCTGATGGACGTAGCTGTTCTTTGCCGCAACCTCGATCGTTCCTGCCCCCCCCATCGCCTGGACTGCATTCAAGACGAGATTGTAGACCACGCGCTCGAACCGGGCCTCGTGCATGTAGACCGGCCAGAGTCCTTGGTCCACGTCGACCACGACCTCGACCTCCGTACCCTGGGTTGCCAGCCGCACCCCCCTGCGAATCGCCTCCCCCAGGGTCGTCAAGGGACAATCCGACGCGGCCCCCATGCTGACCGTCACCAACTCCGCTACCATCCCGGCGGCGCGTCGACACGCCTCCATGGCGCACTGGTGCACGGCCGCGTCCATGCCGCGCCTCTCCAGCAGGCTCAGGGCCGTCAACACGCTCGTCAACATCCCATTCAGATCGTGAGCGATCCCAAGCACCACCGGCGTCGAACAGTCCGTGCCCCCTCCACAAGCGTCGTCGCCAGTCGCGCGCCGCTGCACCACGTCGTCGTGGTTGCCGCGCGCTCCCCCCTTGCGTCGCCGCACCGCCCGCACCGCAAGCAGCCTGACCGGGCGGCCGTGACACCACACCGGCACCTCGTGGCCCTGAACGGGTACACGCCCCCCATCCTGACGCAACGCAATCACTGCCCCGCCCCCACCCTCCCAAGCCCTATCAACCCCTTTCACCAACGACCGCGGTCGCCTGAGCAGCAAGTCCTCCACGGAGCGCCCGATCAACGCCTCCGCAGGACAACCGAAAATCTGGTCGTTCGCAGCGCTCGCATCGAGCACCGTCTGCCCGTCGTGCAGGAGCGTCGCATCCGCTACTTTGCATACCAGTCGAAACAACTCCGCATTGGAGTCCAGGTCGCGAAACCAGACTCCGGCGTAGCCGGGAGTGACAGGACAGGTTGCGTAGGCGTCATTGGGAAGTTCCATGAGGTGTCTCTCTGTTCATGCTGTTCAGTGCCACGACTCTCGTCGACTGCTCGGTTCGTCGAGCACGCAGCTTCCCCGGGCCTATCGCTCACGCGGTGCCTGAAGCTGGGCGACATGGGCGCTATCATCTGATACGCGTGTCGGGGTCTCCTCGTCGACCCCGAGACCTCTCCGTTCCTCCTTCGCGCGAGCCTCCCAAACCGGCGACCTGAATCCGCCCGGCGCAACCGGCCCCCCACGCTGGACTCCCTCCTTCGCACCCATCCGCTGGCGCGACGCAACGCATGAGCGAGCGCAGTAGTCAGATTCGACTGCCGTTTAGAGAACGCTTGCATGATCAGCCTGGCCATTGCCGCAGCGGCGCCGCAAGGACCTTGTGCCATAAGGCAGCAAGCCGCATGCCACCCAAAAGTCGCTCGTTCGCCTCCTCCACCCGACCGCTTGCGCTACCTTTCAAAGCGCAATTGTCCTAGCATTCTCAGAGGCTCCCCCCGCCCACCTCCCTTCCCTGACTGTCGCCCTGCACAACGCGCAAACTTACACTGTGACCCACGCGGACACACTGTGCGAAAACCCTCTCCAATACGACGATTGGTCTCTTCGGAGCCCATGTGGGCGCTGGCTCAGGCGTCGTGCAGGCCTTCCCGAGAACCGGGGTTTGGGCGCCACCGCGCATCCCTGGCCCGGCCCGCGCCGGAGCGAATGGCGCGCTGGCAGTTCTAGGTCCGATGCGTCTCGTCCTGGGACCGCCAGAGCCCCAGGTGAGACCCCTTTGGTCCCAGAGCAACGCCATTCCTCACACAAAATATCGCTTGCGGCACCACCGGTTGCCTCGGCCCAGCCCTTGCTTAATACCCGGTGGCTGCCCCCCACCCGCGGGGCCGCGAGCGGTTTTTTGAACCGCTCCCTTTCCCGCTCCAACGCGCTCACGCCTCCGGTCGACTGAGGTGCAGCGACGGCACGTCGCCCCGCAAGGGACCCCGAGTCCACCGTAACTTCCGCGAGCTGTCTCGAAGTCCACGATGCTCCCTTCTTCGAATTCCCCACTTCCCGCACTACCCTCCAAGGTCGACCCGATGCGATCGACACCCTCGCGAAGTCCCCTGGACGCATTGCCGGGGTATCGAGCGGTTCGCGGTTTGCGGACCCGCGGACTCCCTCGCGAGGTGCTGGCGGTACGGGAAGGGCCGGCCGCCTTCCGACGCTTCTGTTCCTTGCGCTTGGCACTCGCGGACGACGTTCGCTGCGCCCATGCCCTCACCCGTGAGGCCGCCATCCTCTCGCGGCTTCATCACCCTTCGATTCTCCCGGCCCATGACTTCCTCTACAGCCAAGGCTGGCTGGCTCTTGTGCTGGCCTTCGACGGGGCTTTCACCGTCGACAGTGTGGCCGCTGCCACCGGTGTGCTCGGTGAGCCCCTCGAGACGGAAGCCGCCATGTTCGTGGCCCACGTCGTCTTCGATGGCTTGGCCCACGCCCATGGCAAGCGCGACCGGGATGGCCGTCCCCTGATTCATGGTGACATCCACCCCGCAAACATCCTGATACGCAGCACCGGACACGTGTGGATACGCGGATTTCGCGGTGCCGAATGCCTTCTTCCCCCCCGCGCCGAGACTCGCATGCGAACCGAGCCTGGACCCTACGTCGCGCCGGAGCTGCTCTCGGGATCCCCTGCTTCCGCTGCCTCGGACATCTTCGGCGCTGCCTCCCTCGTCCGGCATCTCCTGGTCGGACGTCCCCTCCGACACGCAGAGCCTCCCTCTCTCGCCCACGCCTGTCCAGGGCTCTTCCCCGAAGTCGTCGCCGTGCTCGACGTCTGTCTTTCGCCTCACCCGGACGACCGCCGCCTGCGCGCCGGAACGGTAGCCGCCACCCTCGGAAAGGTCGTCGACATTCACGCAGGACGCGATTGCCTCGAACGTCGTTACGACCTCGTCCTTCGCACGTTGCCGCCCAAGATCCGAGCGCTCTGCGCCGGTAGTCTGCCCGGGCACTCTTCCGAAGCCTGGAGCGTCCCGCCCGATTGGCTTCCCCGGGTTCGCCGCGACAGCGCCAGCATCCCTTCCGTAGGCATCTCGACCTTGCCTCCTCCGGTCTGCGACACCGACGAAAGCGAGGACTCTGGCTCTCTTGCGGCGTCAGCCAGGGCGACAATTCCTGAAGCCGATGGATCGACCTCCGAGGCGGATAGCTACGACAGACACTTTGCTCCCGACTCCGATCTACATGACCGGCTCATCGGCCTCGCATCCCTCGCAAAATCTCAGTCGTTCGCGCCCCCCTCCTCGGCTCGCTCCCTCCCGGCCGGATCCATCTCTTCCCCCCCCCACAGCCTGGCTCCCGTTGGGCGAGACGTGGAACGCCGCCCCCCAAGGGCTGGCGCCAGGTGGCAGGTCGCTGCCGTACTGGCCGCGCTCGCGGTGTTCCCTGTGGGCTGGTTCGCGGGCCAAACGGTCATCGCCGCTGCCGGACCTTGGCTGGACGATGCTCCCCGCACGCCCGCGGCACTCCCGCGCCCGCCGACAGACGCGGAACCCCCACACCTCCTAGAACCCGTGTCATCGCTCTCCGCGTACACCGTCGCTCCCACCTCGCCGCCTCCCGCGCCTCCGGCGTCCTCCTCTCCGGTATCTTTCAATCAATCCAGCCTCACCGTCGAGCCCCCGCCCTACGGCATCGTTTTTCTAAACGGCAAGCCCGTCGGACGGACTGGCGAACATCTGACCACGCGCGGTTGCGGTCTGCGCTTCGTACGTGTGGCCCAGCCGCCCGAACAACGCCGCGGGCAAGGGTTTCGCTGGCTGTCGAAGGGACAGACCGTGAACCTCCCGTGCGGCGGCGCCGTCACGATCCGACCACCGGAGGACTACGCACCACCGAACGACGCCTCAACGTCCGAACGTGACTAGCTCTCCTTTCTACAATGAGTCCCATTCAATACCGTCGATTTCTACCACTCGTTCGCTCGAACACTGTCCAAACACCCACCCTAACAAAATTGAATCGCCACCTCCGGCTCGTTGCCTCCCACGACGTTTCGCTGTACTGCATGGTTTGCCAGTCCGCCCCAGTGGTCTCATGCATGAGATTCCCCACGAGTCGCGTGCGGCTTCGATGATCTTGCGCTTCTCCCGGGCAAGCTCTCGAAGCCCAGTCGTCAGCCTCTTTCTTCTCGTGGCTCCCGTGTGGCTCGAAGGCTGTGACGCGGAGACTGCATCATTCCAAGGCCACTATCCCGATTCGGACTCAGACGCAGAACCAGAGGCAGAGACGCCCGCGGATGCTGCGCGCAGCATCGAAGTTCTCGGAGGAGAGTTCTACCTCGGAACGTGGGAGTACGGCAAAGTCGGCCGGGTCGACCGCCTGAACCGTGACTTCATCGGAAACGACCCCTCACGGCAAGAAACATCGTCGCCGCGCGTGGCAGCGAGCGGGCACTCCGCTGCTTCCTCCCGCGGCCTAGCTTCTTTCAGGAGAGTCCATGCGCCCAAACTGTTTACGTCCGTTGGCTTCCATCATCGCTTGCTGCTTGGCTCCGGTCGCATGCGGCGGAAATGGGGACAGTGAGTCCCAGCAGCCCGGCAAGGGCGGACAAGGAGGCATCGCCGGCGCTGCGGGCGACGCGGGCGACGCGGGAATGGGCGGGGGCGCCGCGGCTGGCGCAGCCGGCCTGGCAGGTTCCGGAGCAGGCGACCTCGGAGGATCCGCAGGCCAAGCCGGGGCAGCAGGCCAAGGCGGCGCAGCAGGCCAAGGCGGCGCAGCAGGCCAAGGCGGGGCTTCCCCTTGCCCGCCCGGCGCTACCGAGACGTGCTACTCCGGGCCCGCAAACACCTTGGGCATCGGCATCTGCGTTGCCGGAGCTCGCACCTGCGCGGCAGACGGCTCCGCCTACGGACCCTGCGAAGGGGAAATCACGCCCGGCATCGAAACGTGCGCCACCGACGACGACGACGACTGTGACGGTGAGGTCAACGAGGATGGGACGGATTGCGCGTGCGCTCCCGGCAGCACGTCGACGTGCTACTCCGGCCCTTCCGGAACCAGCGGCGTAGGCATCTGCGCTTCCGGCACCCAGACCTGCCATCCCCTCGGGACGGGGTACGGCCCGTGCCAGGGCGAGGTACTCCCCGCTGCGGAGGACTGCTCGACTTCCGAAGACGAAGACTGCGACGGCCAGACGCCTCCCTGCTCCGGCATCGTCGTCGACCTTCGGGCCGACGTGAATCGCAATGGGACGATCGACCTGGCTGATCCGACGGAGGACGCCAACGAGCAGACGTGGGATGACAGCCGCGGCGCCATCTTCCTCGCGAACATCGATGATGATGACGCGTCCTGCGCGAAGAACGGTACCGACGCCCAGCTCGCGGCCTGTCATGATGCCTCCAACGCCGTAATCGACGGCCCGGATGATCTCCTCGACCTGGCGCGCCTTCAGACGGTCCCGTGGCCGGCCGCACCGGATGCGGCGAAGGCAACCCTGGAGCTGAACTCGCCCGCATCGAGCTACGTGCGCCTCTTCAAGCGGGCGGGGTCCACCTTTCAGCTGTTCGACCCGGCCACCGCGACCCTCTCGGCAGCCGAGCTCCGGGAAGGCGTCGAGCTCGCGATCGAAGGCAAAGACGTCGTTCGAGACGCAACTGTGTGGGACGGCTACGTCGACCTCACCCTGCGCGTGGACGACGGCACCGGTTCCGGCGGAACGGACAAGGTTCGAATGCGCCAGGCTCCGATGCTGTTGCGGCACCACCTCGACGACGCCGACACCGTGTATGCGACGTCGATCAACCACTCCGACTCGGTCGACTTCCGGACCGATCTGAGCGCGGCAATGGCCGCCTCGGGCATGACGAAGCCCCTTGCGACACTCCAGGTCGATGACCAGTGGACGCAGGACTTCTTCGAGACGGCCTACATGTCGATGCCCGCGCCGGGCGCCGCCCAGAAGGTCATTCACGTCAACATCCGCTCCGCGAACTACACACAAGGAGGGCTTCGGTCCGGCGGCCGCGTCGTCTACACTGTCCTCCGGGGCAAAGACACGGCCGGAGTCACGCAATACGATTCGGCTCACTCCAACAACATGGACTCCCTCAACTCCTTCGGGAATACCGAGACCATCCCCCCCTACGCGCACGGCGGCCAGGTCTTTCCGGAGGGACGCATTCTCCGTGGGGCCACCTCGACATACTACCCGGACAAGAGCATGGACCGCATGTTCGACGCGCAGGCCGCCCAGCCAACGGTTTTTCTGCCCACGGACTGGCTCCTTGTCGGCCACGTGGACGAGACGGTCTCCTTCTTCAAGGCAAGCTCGGCTCGTGGCTGGGGCATGATGATCAACGATGCTCCGCTGGCGAAGCAGATCCTGCAGCAACACAAGGCGGCTGGAAACGGTGCTGTCATGATGTTCGCGGGCATGTATGACTACTCCAACAATCCGGCAAGAGTGTCAGTCACCGACACCCTCGACGACACGGACCTGATGAACACCAACGCTTGGGCAGCCGTCGAGGTTTCCGCGCAGCTGACGCAGCTCAAACAGGTCACGGGCATCACCGATACCGAGGTGGTGAAGATTCCCTTCCTCTGGGACGAGGCCTACGGCTACGCGGTTGCCTACGTTCCGGGGATGATCAACGGCATCATGCTCACGGGAAACCACTTCGGTTCACCCGATCCCCACGGTCCGGTCATCCAAGGCAAGGACGTCTTCAAGAGCTATGTGGAAGGTGCCCTGGCGGACACGAACGTGACCGTGCACTGGGTGGAGGATTGGTACCTGTATCACATTCTCGACGGGGAGGTTCACTGCGGCTCGAACACGAAGCGGGTAGTTCCCGCGACCCATCGCTGGTGGGAGGGTGACCTATGAAAACACGAGTCTTGATTTCTTCTCTGGTTCTCGCTGGCCTCACCCTCTCCACCTCTCCGCGGGCTGCCTTCGCGGGCGAGGGGGTCGTGATCGCACCGAGCGCATTGCGGCCTGCCGATCGCTCGAGCCTGGAGACGCAGGTCGCCCTGGCTCGGGCGTCCAACCCCGCCTCCTTCCAGCAACTTGCGCGGGTTCGTGCACAGGTGGCCGGTCTCGACGCGACCAAACGCGGGCGCCTCGTCCCCATCCCCAAGATTCTCGCCAGCATGGGCCGCGACGCCTTCTTGCCGATGCTCGAGCAGATCGCTGTCAGCGCCCCCCCGCGCGGGGCCATGACCGACACGGCGTGGACCGCCTGGCGGGCTGGCCTCATCGAAGCGGTGGGAGCCCTGCGGGACCCGCGCGCCGCCCCCGTGCTCCTCGCGATCCTCCAAGGCGGCGAAGCCGACTTTCTCGTCGTGCGCGCCGCGGCCGCCGCCTATGGCAAGCTCGGAACCGACGACGTCGCCAGCGAGCTCGTCCGCCTCTCGCGCGTCAGCGGTCCCCGTCAGACCGCGATCCTGGCGGGCATGGGGCATTGTCGACGCGCTTCGGTCGCCAACGAGCTCGCTCGTGTCCTTAACCGCCGCCCGGGTGCTGACACCGCCATGCTCGTGGCCCGGTCCCTCGGCGACGTGGGCTCGGCGTGGGCCTGGGAGACCCCTTCCCTCGCTTCGAACCCCGAAGGGGCCACCGTGAGGGCGATCGCGGCGCAGAGCCTCATGGATGCGTACTTGACCTACGACGGGGAGGTGCGAACCATAAGCGCCAAAGCGCTGATGGTGGTCCACGCCCCGTCCACGTCTGCCCTCGTATCGGCTGCCCGCTCGACGGCTCGCCCGGACCAACTGTTGGCTCTGGACGAGCTCGAGCAAATGCTGGCGAACAATCCCATCCGGTGAGCCCCGCCGCCGGATGGCACGCGGCATCGACGAAGAATTCACGTCACGATGGGACCCGACGAGCCCCAGTGAGACTCGACTGGTCCGTCTTCATGGAATCCTGCCTGCTCATGGGCAACAACTCAAACCCCTACAAGCCATCCCAACCGCCCTGACCGTCTTCCCGAACCCGCCGCATTCCTGCGTTTCGTGGTCCATCTCTTGGGCTGGTCCCTTCTGGCATGCTCCTGGCACTGGATTGGCCCATCAACCCCAAGGGAGGTGGCAATCAGATGTGGCCCAGTATCCTTCATGGTCGGCGATTCTCTCCTGCGATCATCCTCATGAGCGTCCTGCTCTTCCTCGGCCTTCAGGCCTGCAGCACCAACACAGGCGCGGGGTCGGACGCACTGGTCGCGGTCGACGAGACGGTGGAAAGCTCCCAGGAGAGCGTCACCGGAACTGTTCCCATCGGTTCCAGTCTCAAGACGACTGCGAACGTCAACTTCCGCTCAGGGCCTTCCACCGGCTACAGCGTCCTTCGCGTCCTCGCGAGTGGAGCACAGGTCGAGACCGTGGAGGTCGCGACTCCTTCCAATGGCTTCTATAAGGTCCGGCACAACGGAACCAACGGCTGGGTGCACGGCAACTACCTGATGATCGTCTCCACGCCGTCGAGCGGGGCCTCCGGGGTCAGCGAATCGCTGTCCGCTGGAACCGTGCTGGAAGTGGTCTCGAGCCTCAACTTCCGGTCGGGGCCCGCCACCAGCTACACGGTGCTCTCGGTGATTTCAGGTGGCACCCGGGTCACTTCGGTCGGGACTGCCCCGCAGAACGGGTATCACCAGGTCGACCATCATGGCAAGGTCGGTTGGGCCCACGGTGGCTACATGAAGGTCGTCGGTGACTCCACCTCGACGCCTCCCCCAGCGAGCGACAAAGTCAGCATCGCGATCGAGCGTGCGAAAGCGGGTGTCGGGTTCTCCTATTGGTGGGGGCATGCACGCTGGCTTCCGAGCGGACCCAGCTCGACGACCGCGGGATCTTGCTCCGGCTCCTGCCCGAGCTGCTCGCACTCGGGTAGCTACGGGGCCGACTGCTCCGGCTACGTCGGAAAGATTTGGCAAGTCCCGAGCACCAACACGGACCTGACCCACGACTGGCACCCCTATTCGACCAAGTCGTTCATCGGCTCCTCGAGCCTCTGGGCTGTCGTCTCTCGCTCCAATCTTCAGAAAGCCGACGCCCTTGTGTACAACGACGGCTCCTCAGGACACATCTTTCTGTACGAGTCCGGCGACGGCTGGGGCTCGATGTGGGCTTACGAGTGCAAGGGTTGCGCCGCGGGGTGCGTTCGCAACCTCCGCACAGCCGCATCCTCGTACAAGAGCATCCGCCGCAGCGGCTTCTGACCGTCGCGGTTGCAATCACCCGCCCGTTCTCTCCCACCTCAACGCCTAGACTCGGCAGCACTGGGTGCCAGCGACTGCCATCCTCCAAGTACGGCCCACGGAGTGCTCGACCGGCGGGGAGTGCCCGCACCAGGACCGAAACCGCTCCCACCAGGAGGTGCCGCGTTCGCTCGTGCGTGGCATCTTTCAGTCTGTGTTTCTGTTGCCTTCGCCAAGGCTCGCGACTATGCTCCTCTCGTTCGGTGGCTCCCTGTCCGTATTCCTCTGCTTCGAAGGCGAGGGACGCAACGGCGGTGGTGCCTGCGTTGACGACAACCCCGAAAACGGCCCGCTCACGGTGCTTCGCACGCAAAGAGGTCCGCTGTTGATAACTCGGTTCGTTGCCATGGCTCGCCTTCGTTTCTGCCCCCCGGGGCCCGCTCTCCTTCGCGCAGGCCTGTTGTGCGCTACCGTCTTTCTCGGCACGGCCCCGGCACTCGCCGGCTGGTCCGTGTCGGACGTCGCCGCTCGCCTGCGCGACGCTTCGGACGATCGCGTTCGTGTGCAGGCGGCGCTGGCGCTCGGGGCTTCGATGTCTGCCGAGGCCGTGCCAGCCCTGTGCGACGGGCTTCGCGACCCGAGTGCTACGGTCCGTGGCGCGGCCGCCGCGGGGCTGGGGCGCCTGAGGAAATCGCTGGCGCTTACATGCCTCGAGAGCGGAGAAGCGAACGAGAACAACGCCTGGGTCCGAGCCGAGATGCGACGGTCCATCCACCGCATCAAATCTGCCGTGGCGAGTAACAAGAGCTGATCCAGGGGGGACCGCACGGGTTCGCGGTAAGGGAACTGGCGTCGAACGCGCCCTGGAACCTGACCTTGTTGTGGCTGCACGCCGGATAGCCCGGCCAGACCGTGCACACGTCCGGCCGACTGGCACCGTAGGTGAGGGTGGTTGGCGCCCCCCCGTCGATGATGATCTGCACCGGGCTGACCGCCTTGTTGTCCATCGCCCACCAGTACGTCGGGTCATGGCAGCGTCCTCGTTGCTGGGAGGGATAGCATCGTGCGCAACACGCCCCTTGCTCAACAGAACACGTGCCACTGTCTGCGGGGCCCCGTCAGGAAACCACGGGCTGCGCCCCTGCGGGCGATGCGCCCTCCTCGCCCTGAAGCCACGGACCTCCGAGGCCCCAGTGGGGCCTGACAAGTCCCACGGGCGTCTACTCGAGTCATCCAGCCCCAATTCAGCGCGAGGCGCCTGACTTGGGCCTAGCTGTGGTGTGGCCCCGGTTCGGACGGCGCCACCCAGGCAAACGACCACACGCGGGTGCGAAATAAGTGGCCCCGGATCTCCTGGCACGACGATTGAACCTTAGGGAACGGGGACCGAGCCAACCCAGCATCTGCGCTTGGCCGACTCTCACAGGCAACTGCCATGACCTCCAACAATCTACTTCGGCGGGGTATATCCGCGACTTGTTACGCGCCAGAGCCCGTCCTCGTCGTTGAGCCCGGGCAGCGCCAGCGCCCGGGAACGCTTCGTCCTGTGCCAGGGGTCGAGCCCATACTGATTCCGTCCTACGCTCCGCCGATTCAGCCCGTGTCCGCACACGTCTATCGCGTCTTGCCCAGCCTCGACTTCGTGAGCAAGCTCGACGAAGCTTGTTCGTCTGGGATGTCGTTTGCCCTCCTGCTGGTCCGGTCGAAGAACGGAACCTCCTCGACGGCAGAGCAGGCGATCGTCGCCGCTACCCGGCCCTTCGACGTGCTCGGCAGGCTGCAGCGGGAAACCTGGGCCTCCATCGCTCTTCCTTGCGGGCTCAGGAGGTCTGCCACACTGGCACAGGCCATCCTGTTGGCAGGGCAGCGCCGCCGCGTGACGATGACCGTCCAAGTCGCGCTCTTTCCTCAGGACGCGACGACGTCCCGGGGGCTCATGTCCGTGGCTCGCGCCCCGGAGGTTGCACCGTGATAGGGAATCAAGACATCGGGGATACGCTGGGCACGCGGACCGCGGCACTCGCCTTCATGAACGGCGTGTCGAACGGGTGGTATCCAGGGGATTTCACGGACTGGCATGCTCGAGACCTGCGGGCCTCGGGTCGCCTTCGGCCCTCCTGTGACGAAGGACCCGTCGACTTCGTCGAGCCCGGCGTCGGCAGGGTATCCCTCGTCGACGATCTCTCGGATTTGCCTCTCCGAGCTCGCCTCGAAACCATGGCCCGTCTCTTCCTCGGCGTGGTCTCGGCTCATACTCGCGTCCTCACAGCGCTGCGGGGACTCGTCGCGTCCCACAGGGTCGACTTCGTCCAGAACGCCTACCACGCGGGACGTCTGGTACGCACACGCCAGGAGCTAGGGTGGTACGTTGCCCTTGGCCCCGACGACGCCTTGAGCGAGTGTGTGCTTGCCCTCTTCGCAGCAGATTATTTGAATCACTCGGAGGATTACCTGCACGGTATGGGGGTGTGTCGACACTGTGGGCGGATACGTTTCGGAAAGGGCCTGCGCTTTCGCACGCTGTGTGACTTCCATGGATCGCAGTGGCTCGCCCACCAGCAGAGGGTTCTCCCGTCCCGTGGGCACATCGCGGGCGGAGCCGCGGTCCACACCGACACGAGGCTCTGAACGACCCGCACCCCTGAGGCAACAGTGCATGAACTCGACGAGGCAGCGCTTCGAGGACCACGAGTGGCGGATGATTCGCGAGGCACCCATGCTCGCGGGCCTCGGGGTCTTTGCGCCGGACGCAAACATGGACGCCTTGGGCGTCGAGGTTGCAGCCCTGGCAAAGATCCTGGCTGCCGCGCCGTACCACTACGAGCACGATGCGTTGGTGCTGGCGGCCCTCATGCCCAATGGAGATGCGACGGTCGCTGGGCGGCACCACCCGACGTCCCCCGAAGAGGTACTCGACCACGTGGAGGCGGCTGTGCGTATGGTGGACGAAAGGGCACCGGAGCACGCGTCTCCTTACAAGGACCTGATTCTGGACGTTGCCTGGAGCGTCGCACAGGTCAGCCGAACCTCGAACTCGGCGCCTCCGCCATGTTCCCCCGGAGAGGATCTGCCCTTCCTCCGGCAGCTGCGCGTCATTCTGCACCGCGAGAAACCACAGCCCGCGCGGGCGCCTGTTGCCCCACCCGCACGCTCCCCCCTTCGGTCCGTTCCTCCACCCGTGCAGACTCCGCTCGACAGCCAACAACGTTGGTTCGGCTCGATCGTCGCCAAGCTTCACACCTTGCAGACAGGGCTGCGCAAGAAGGCACTCGGTGCGACCAGGCCCCTCGAGCAAGTCCCGGAGGTCTTCCCACTGCAACCTTAACGTACCGGTCCGCGAGCCCCCCTGTGAGACCCAGCAGGTCTCGCTCACCACGAGAACGGCTCGGCCCCCGGAACGAACGCGCCAACCGTCTGATCCCATGGCTCACCCTACCCGTTACCGTCGAGGCTCACGATGACCACCCAAACGCAACGCTGCCTCGTCCCCCCTGCCTTGCTCGCAATCATTGTGCTCACGACAGGCTGTGGTTCGTCCGACGGGACCACCCCGGGCTTTTCGCCAAACGCGGACGCCAGCGCCTCGCCGGACGCGGGTCCGGAGACAGCCGACGATGGCTCGGCGACCCTCGACGCGTCGCCGGACGGCGCTTCCGGCCTTGCCGACGCGAACGACGACGTCCCGCCGGACACTTCCGCGGCGGATGCCTTGTCCAACGTCTGTCCCCCGCCTCCAGACTGCAACGTTCCGACTCCGCCGCTGGGTTCGGCTCGTGGGTGGCGCAACGTTCTTTCGCAGGTGACGGCGCTATCCGGACCACGCCGCCACCGCGGGCGCGACCTCTTCTTGTTGGAGGGCCAGGAAGTCTGGGTCCTGGGTAAGTTCGCCTACGGTGCCTTGGACGGGGACATCCAAGACGAAGACGTTGATGTGTACTTGCTGCGCGACTGCGGCAGCGGCACACCTTGGGAGTCGCTTGGGACGTACCGTACGACCAAGGACGGGGACCATCCGACGGTGGAAGGCGTAGAGGACACCGGAGGTCGTGTCTTCGTGAACTTGGCCGACACCGGGGCAGAACCGCTCGGCAAGGGCAGACACCGCATCTTGATGGTTCTCGCTGGCGACCTGTCCACCACGGACCAATACGTCGAGATCCTCTCCCCCGAGGCCGAGATCTTGGTCACGGACATAGACGGCACGCTCACGACGAGCGAGTACGCTTCGGCGACCGACGTGGTGGGTCTTCCCATTTCCGAAGCACACGTGGGCTCCCCACAGATGATGCGCGCGTTCGCCCAGCGTGGGTATCACATCTTCTACCTGACCGCACGACCCGAGTGGATGATGCCGATCACACGCGAGTTCCTCGCGAAGCGTGCGTTCCCCGAGGGGGTGGTACACACCACGCTCACCGGACTAGGCGCCACCGGAGGAGCAGCAACCGACTACAAGACCTTCGAGCTTGGGGACCTCGCAGCGAGGACCGGCATCACCCCCGCCTTCGCTTTCGGCAACAAGGATTCCGACGTACAAGCCTACAGCAACGCGGGCATTGAACCGGCACGCTGCTACTATTATGAGCTAGGAAGCGATCCGAAAGGGGGGACAGACCACGGAGACTATGCCGCGCTGGTCGCCACCGCATCGTCAGCGCCGCTTGCGTGCGAGTAACTCTTGCGGGTTGCGAAACGCTCACGGTGGGCGTGTGCGGCCACGGGCTCAGGGAACTGCTGACTACCAGACAGGGGTGCGGGGAGGGCGTCCGCGCGACGGATCACCAAGGGAAGGGCGGCGCCCAGAATACGGGCTTCCGTGGCGGATCGACGGAAGGGGCAGCATCACTGAGTGGCGGAAGGTTCGACGCCGGCCCGCCCTCCCACCCGCGCGACGCACGGGCATCCTGAGGCCACACGTCGTCTCTGGATCCTTCGGCAGGCTGGTCCAGCGAGGCTCGCAATCCTCGGGTCGCGTTCTTCCTTGCCTTCACGACGTCGTTCCCTCCACGAAGAAGTCAGCGCTCCAACAACCCTTGCGCCCCGAGGAAGTCGTTCCACGGCTTTGCGTCACAGCTCTCGATCAGACACTTCGGGTCCAGGGACATCGGCGTCGAGGTGGAGTAACTCGGAGGGTTGAAACTGACATGCATATGGTGATGGTGGAAGTAGTACCAACCGTAGCCCTGGTCGGTCACCTCGTAGGTGAGCTTGCGATGCGAGCAGGCGTAGCTCGTCAGCCACCCGTTCTGGCACCCGTCGCCGTGGTCCGGGTCGAAGGGGACGATAGCAGAGCAGTACGCGCTGGTTCCTGAGCATTCCATGAGTGGCAGGTTGGGACAATCTGGTCCCGGCCCGGGTCCCGGGGGATCAGCGGGCTCCACCGGGTCTGTCGAGTCGCCCACGCACCACATACCCTCGAAGGCTGGGTCGTAGTCACAGGTCCCTCCCGTGCCCCCAACGACGTGGGGACCCCTCTGGTCTCACGGAGAGACCGCTCCGGTCACCTCCCCCTGGCTCTCCGAACGTTCTCCTGCTTGTCGACTTCATGATAGCCGGACTACACCAGATGGACCTTGCCCGCCGGGCCGGCCACTGCGTCGAACTGTTCCCCTGGCGCGGGCCGACCCAACGGCCCTGCGCACGCGCGATTCGCACCGGGGACCCTCGCGGTCTCTCCCTTAGAATCCGTCGTCGATGTCTTCGAACTGCGGACGCGTTCCGTTGCGAGGCGGACGTTTCGAAGGACGCGGCGCCGGTGCGCCAGTGGTAGGAGGCTTCGGAACCTCGACCTCAGCCGAATCGGACGCCGCAGGGGGAGCCACGGTTTCGATCGGTACGGGCGACGGAGGCGACGGGATCGGCAGCGGAAACGAAGGGGGCCGCAAGAGGAGGTATCTGGCGGCCGTCGGCCTTTCGCGGGGCGCGAGAAGGAACCAACCCGTGGTCAGGGCAACACCGACGACAAGCGCGATCCCTGCCACCATCGACAGGCGTCGGTCGGACGCCACGGACCGTGAGAGGCGGGTGAGAGCGCCTGCCCCCACGGACGACCCATCCACGTCGTCTGCGAGACCAGGGACCATCTCCGAGCTGCGCTTCGTTACGATTTGGCCCACGACCTCGATCTCGGAGGAAGCCAGCGTCACCGACGGAGGGAGCGCGCCCTCGATGGTGCGGGTTCGCGCTTCACAGCGCTTGGCGAGATACGTTTGGAAGAAGCCGGCAAGCTCCTCGGTCGTCGCCACGATCCCGGCGTCCTTGGCGGCCCGGCGCAGATCATTGGCGAAGGCTTCCGCGGTCGGATGCCTTCCCTCGGGGTTGCGTGCGACGGCGCGCCGCAGCAGGGCGATCAAGCGGGGATGGATGGGCTCCTCGAACAGCAAGGTCGGGGGCGAGCTGACGACCTCGTAGAGCAACGCGGCCTCGTTGGGAGCATCGAACAAGGGCCTCCCGCTGAGCAGCTCGTAGAGGATCGCAGCCAGAGACCAAACGTCCGCACGTCGATCGATCGGCTTGCCGAGTGCCTGCTCGGGCGCCATGTACTGAAGCTTGCCTTTGATGTGGCCGGTGCTGGTCTCGGGTGAGAGCCGGTCGCGGGCCTTGGCAATCCCGAAGTCCATGATGCGCACCGAACCATCCAAGCCGAGCATGATGTTCTGAGGAGACACGTCGCGGTGAACGACGTGCAGAGGGACGCCGTGCTCGTCTTGAAGCTCGTGGGCAGCCTGCAACCCTTTGGCGATCTCGAGGATGATCCGAACAGCGACGGGCCAGGGGAAGGGTTCGTGCTGCTCCTCGACCTGGGTAACCAACGCGCGAAGAGAGTCGCCTTCCACCCATTCCATCGCCTGGTACAGCACGCCATCTTGCTCGGCCAGGTCGAGCACCTGGACGACGTTCGCGTGGATGATGCGTGAGGCGAGGCGAGCCTCGTCGAGGAACATCTTTCGGAAGCGGGTCTCCTGAGCGTGCTGGGGAAGGATGGTCTTGATGGCCACCTTGCGTTCGAAGCCGTGCTCGCCGCGCATGCGAGCTGCCCACACCGCGCCCATCCCACCCTGCGCGACCACGCAGAGCAGTTGGTATCGGCCGAGAACGGTCCCTGGTTGGAGGGACGGCATCACGGGCAGCGATGCGGAGCGGTCACCGTCCATGACGAGAGCGTAACAGCTGGCCGCTGCCACGGCCAAGGGCGCAACGGCTCCTTGCAGAACCGGTGCTTCCAGACTACTCCCCGTGGTACGGTGTTTGTGGATCCATGCTCGTGAAGCTGACACGACCCCTCGTTTTTGCCCTGGCCTTCTTTGCGGCGTCGAGCCAAGCGCAGGCCAACACGCCAACCGCGGCGGATCGGGCGACGGCTCGGCGGTTGATGACCGAGGGTCGAAACTTGCGACACGACGAGAATCTCGAAGGAGCGCTGGAGAAGTTCAAAGCGGCTGAAGCGCTCGTCGCGGTTCCCACGACGGGGCTGGAGGTTGCGCGCACCCAGGCCGAGCTTGGCTTGCTCGTGGAAGCCTTGGATTCGTGTGCTCGCGTGCTTCGGCACCCCGAAACGGACGGTGAGCCCAAGCCGTTTGGCGAAGCACGGGCCAAGGCGCGGGAGCTCCGAGCAGCGCTGCAGCCGCGAACGCCCATGCTCCGCTTCGTTTTTCCCACCAACGCCGACACGAGCCTGGTCCAGCTGCGCGTGGACGACATCACGATCCCGAAAGAAGCGTACTCAACGCCACGCCTCGTGAACCCTGGCCTGCACGAGGTGGTGCTCATCGATGGCCAGCATCAGCACAAGGTCGTGGTCGTCGTCGCAGAGAAGGAAAGCCGGGATGTGACGCTGGTTCTATCGAAGTCGCCGACCAAGCCAAAGCCTCCCCCCGTCGAGGAAGGGCCGGGTCCCTGGGCCTGGGCTGGGTTCACGACAGCCGCGGTCGGCGGCGCCGTCGGGACGGTGGCGGGAGTGCTCGCATGGTCCGAGCGCAGAAAGCTCGACGACGAGTGCCCGAACCACGTCTGCACGGATGGAAGCGAGCGCCTCGACCGCTCCTACGGCTACGCGAACGTCTCCACGTATGCGTTCATCGTCGGCGGGATCGGAGCTGCCGTAGGCATTGGCGCCCTGATGTCGTCGTCGGATGACAAGGAGCCGTCGGACGTGAGCGTGGGGGTTGCGCCACACGGTGAGGGCGGGGCGTTGTGGCTCGACGGCCGGTTCTGAACGCGACACGGAGCGAGGGCAGGCCTGCCGCTCGAGCCTTGCGAGAACGCAAGTTCCTCTTCGGCTCGTGTTTCTCATGGTCGCGACCTGCGCTAGGGTAGGTCTGTGCGGAACTCCAAAGACTCATCCATTCCGACCGCTACGATCCAGACGGCGGCCCCGACGGCCGTGCACGAGACGGTTACCTTTCAAGTTGTCGTGATCGAAGGGCCCGACGAGGGGATGGTATTCCCCGTGGACGGAACCGGCCCTGGGCGGGCGCTGGCAGGAACGAGCCTGGCGTGTGAGTTCCGGCTCACGGACGATTCCGTCTCGCGGCGCCACGCCGCGTTCGACGTGCAGGGGGCCAACCTGCGGGTGACAGACCTGGGCTCGAAGAACGGAACGTTGGTCAATGGGGTGCGGGTGTTCGACGGGATGCTGCAGGGGGGAGAGCACGTGAAGCTCGGTGGCACCACGTGTCGGGTAGAGCGCCTGCCCGGAACGAAGTCAGGGATTCTCACGCTGCGCCAATCGTTCGGGAGAGTGATCGGGGGCAGCGAGCGGATGCGAAGGATCTACCCGCTGTGCGAGCGCCTTGCGCGGACGGACGTGTCGATCGTGATCGAAGGGGAAACGGGGACTGGCAAGGAAGTACTCGCTGAAGCGATCCACGAAGTGGGCCATCGTGCGGAGGGACCCTTCGTGGTGTTCGACTGCACGACGGTACCCACCAACTTGGTGGAGTCCGCGCTGTTCGGTCACGAGCGTGGGGCTTTCACGGGCGCGGTATCGACGCACGCGGGCGTGTTCGAACAAGCCCACGGTGGAACGCTGCTCATCGACGAGATCGGTGATCTGGACATCAAGCTGCAACCCAAGCTTCTGCGGGTCATCCAGAGCAAGATCGTGCAGCGCGTAGGGGGCAAGCAGACGCGCAAAGTCGACGTGCGCCTGATCGCGGCAACGCGTCGATGCCTCGATCACGAAGTGCAGGCAGGTCGGTTCCGCGACGATCTGTTCTTCCGACTCAGCGTCGCGAGAGTGGAGTTGCCCCCGTTGCGGGAACGCGATGGCGATGTGCCGTTGCTGGCAGCTCACTTCTGGAGGACGCTGGGTGGACAGCCGGCTGCGCTTCCTCCCGAGCTCATGATGCGGCTCGAGGACTACTCCTGGCCTGGCAACGTCCGCGAGTTGCAGAACGTGATCGCGCGGACGATCGCGCTAGGGGACCTCGTGAACCTCAAGCTCACCAACGACGACGGTGTGCCTCCGTCCTCGCGCGGGCCCACGTCCCAGGACTACCTGGACCGCCTCGCTCGCTCGGGTTTGCCTTTGATCTCTGCCCGCGAGCGCGTGGTTCACGAGTTCGAAAAGCGCTACCTGAAGCACATTCTCGATCAACACGGCGGAAACGTGACGAAGGCCGCTGCGGCCTCGGGAATCGCGCGCCGGTACTTCCACCGTCTCAAGGCCCGGCACTCGACGACGCCCGAGGACTGAGCGGCCGGCTACCGTCCCTGGTCCCCGCGCCCCTCGATCACGTCGATGATTCGCTGCGCGAACCGCGGGGCCGCCTGCCTCGCGAAGCTCTCGTTGGGATGCGAATCCCACGCATCTTGCGCGTGACGGTCGAGCAAGTGGCTGCCCCCCTCCGTCTCCAGCGCGAAGAAGTCGAAGACGAAGATGTTGTCCCCGCGCTCGTCCCATGAGTCCCTGACCCACGTGAAGAACTGCTTCACTCGCCCTGCCATCTCGTCGTTGCCCCCGAACTTCTCTCGCATCGCGGTCTTCGTCAACGCCGCCCCCGTCCACACAATGAACCGGGTCGACGGGAAGCTGCGGAGCTTGGCCTTCAGCGCCTGGTACTGGAGTTTGTAGTTCGACAGCGTCTTCTGGGATGAGCTGACGTCCCCCGCACCACCATCCGGCTCGATGGCGCTCACGGGATAGCAGTGCTTGAAGACGATCACCTGGTGGTCCCGCGTCAGAATATCGAGCGTCTCCTGCCCTTGGTAGGGCGACGGTCCCGCGTTCTTCACCCAGATGTTCCAGTAGTCGTAGGGATAGTTGTCCCAGGGATAGGGGTCGTGGGGAAACGCAAGCGGGGTCACGCGGTAGCTGGTGCCAGCTCGGGCGTTGTGCGCGCTGATTGCCCCGGACACGCCCCCGTTCCAGATGTTCTCCCCGGTCGAGTGATGCAGGAACACCACCGACGTGTTCGCTGGCATCTTGCCCAACGTCACGGCATGGGGCGCGGGGGCCACGGATGACGTCGCAGGCACCGGTCCCACCGACGGGTTCTCCTCGCGCTGCGAGCCTTGCTTGCAGCATGCACTCACGGATGCGAGCACCAAGACCGTGCCCGCCGTGTGTAGCAAGCCGAACCATGAATGTGTCCGCATTCGTTCCCTCGCTCCTCGTCGTGCCCTTCGAGCGTCGCCGTACCCCGCGCTCCTCAAGAAGTCTCGTCGATCAGACGGGGTAGCCCGTTTTCGGTCGCGGCGCCACCGCACGCTGCCGCGAGCGCCGCCTGGGTCCCCTTGACGCACGTGGTTCGAAGTGATCGCCTGGGGCCATGAGGCAATGCATCTTCGTCGCCCTGTCCTACTCCGCGTGGTCCGAGAAGGCGCGCTGGGCTCTCGATCACCACCGCGTGGACTACCGCGAGGTCGAGCACGTCCCCCTGCTGGGTACGCCCCTCCTGCGCGCCAGGGTGCGACGCCCCATCGGCCGGGTCACCGTGCCGGCCCTGGTGGACGATGGCGTCGTGTACACCGACTCCTTCGACATCGCCCGCCGAGCGGGTCGCATCGGACAGGGAGAGCGACTGTTTCCCCGTGGGATGGACGATGCAATCGCCACGTGGAATCGCAGCAGCGAGATCATCCTGGAGGCAGGCCGGGTGCTCCTTCTCGAGAAGACTCTGCGCAATCCCAGGGCAATGCAGGAGGCGCTCCCCGCACAGATCCCCCAGGCCCTCCGACCGCGCATGCTCTTCCTCGCGAAGACCGGCGCGCGATTCCTCCAGCACAAGTACGGCGCATCGGGCAGAGACCTCGACGCAGAACGCGCGCGGATCGCCCGGGAGCTTGCCTCCTTGCGCGACGTCCTGGATGGCACCGAAGGCTACGTTCTCGGCAACTTCACCTACGCCGACGTCGCCATGGCTGTCGCCCTCCAGGTGGTGTGGCCCGTCGACAATCGCTGGCTGCCGCTGGGAGAGGAAACGCGGGTCGTGTGGCAGGAACCGGGCCTGGCGGAGGCGTTTCGCGACTTGATCGCCTGGCGGGATCGTGTCTACGACAAGCACAGGTAGGGTTAGGCCGAACGGTCAGGGGTGCCGTGTCATGCCCAGCGTCGGAGCAAGCATTCGGCTCCGGTTAGTAAATTTAGACACCGTAGAACTATAGACAGAACCTGTTGACAGTAAACCATTCATCACTATTGTTGGTAACCAAGGTCACTTTTTGACACAAGATCGTCACATTGTCAGGACAGGGGTGAAGAATGACTGAGTTCGCACGGAAGAACATCCTCATCACGGGCGGAGCCTGCGGCATCGGACGTCAGATGGCGCTCCGAATGGCCCGTGAGGGAGGCAACCTCATCCTGTGGGACATCCACCAAGCCAACCTCGAGAAGGCGCGACGCGAGGTCGGCGACGTCGCGGGACGGGACGTTCATGGCTATGTGTGCGACGTCTCGGACCGGGAGGCTGTCTACGCCACGGCCGAGAAGGTGAGGCAGGAAGTGGGGCCGGTCGACATTCTGGTGAACAACGCCGGGGTCGTTTCGGGGAAGCCTTTCCTGGACTTGCCGGACGAGAAGATCGAGGCGACGTTCAAGGTCAACGTCCTCGGTCTGTTCTGGGTGACGAAGGCGTTCTTGCCCCACATGGTCGAGCGCAACGAGGGGCACGTCGTGAACATCGCCTCGTCGGCCGGGTTCGTGGGCGTGTCCAGACTGACGGACTACAGCGCGAGCAAGTTCGCGGCGGTCGGCTTCGACGAGTCCTTGCGCAACGAGTTGCGCCGGGTTGCGCCGAAGGTGAGGACGACGGTGGTGTGTCCGTTTTTCATCGACACGGGGATGTTTGCGGGAGCGAAGACGCGGTTCTCCTTCCTGCTTCCGATCCTGAAGGAGGTCGATGTGGCGGACGCGGTGGTAAAGGCGGTGAAGGCTGACCGTGCGAGGCTGATGATGCCTCCGATGGTGTACCTGGTGCCGCCGCTGCGCTTGTTGCCGGTGAAGGTGTTCGACGCGGTAGCGGACGTGCTGGGCGTGAACGTCTCGATGGACGAGTTCGTGGGTCGGGCCAAGGCCTGAAGAAAGGGGGATGTAATGACGGAGCGAGATCAGACGGAGTGCAAGAACCCGGCGACGGGTGAGGTCATCGGCTATTCGCCGTTGGATGATGTCGACAGCGTGCGGGAGGTGGTGCGGAAGTCGAGGGACGCGCAGCGAGGATGGGCGGCAACGCCGGTGAAGGAGCGGGCACGCGCGATCGAGCGCATTCGCGACCATCTCGCGGAGAACGCGGACGACGTGGCGGAGACCATCTCCCGGGACAACGGCAAGACGCGGACGGACGCTCTCGTCACGGAGGTACTGCCGTCGATCATGGCGGCTGATTACTACGCGAAGAACGCGGAGCGTTTCCTGGCGGATCGGATGCTCAGGCCTGGGAATCCCTTGCTCGCGAACAAGATCGCCAAGATCGTACGTGTCCCCTTCGGGGTGATCGGGATCATCTCGCCGTGGAACTATCCCTTCGCGATTCCCTTCTCCGAGGTCGTGATGGGGTTGATGGCGGGCAACGGGGTGGTGCTCAAGGTGGCAACGGAGACGCAGCTCGCGGGCAGGGCGCTCGAACGGGCGGTGCGAGCGGCAGGGTTACCCGCGGATCTGTTCGCCTACGTCAACGTACCGGGACGGCTTGCAGGGGACGCCTTGCTCGAGGGCGGCATCGACAAGCTCTTCTTCACAGGCTCGGTGGCGATCGGCAAGAAGCTCATGGCCAAGGCGGCGGAGACGCTCACGCCGGTCTCGCTCGAGCTAGGGGGCAACGACGCCATGCTCGTGTGTCCGGATGCGGACCTCGACAGAGCAGCCGCGGGCGCGGTGTGGGCAGGCTTTCAGAACGCCGGGCAGTCCTGTGGAGGCGTGGAGCGGATCTACGCTCACCGTGACGTGTACGATGCGTTTCTGGACAAGCTCGGGGAGCGGGTGCGGGCGCTGCGGGTGGGCCCCGACCTCGACTTCGAGGTGGACATGGGCGCGGTGACCACCGTCTCGCAGCTTCGCACGGTGCAACGCCACGTCGCGGACGCGCTCGAGAAGGGCGCCACGGTCTTCGCTCAATCGTCGTGTCCGAAAGACGGCAACGGCACGTTCCTCCCTGCGATGGTGCTCACGAATGTGAACCACGACATGCTGGTGATGAAGGAGGAGACGTTCGGGCCCGTGGTCGGGGTGATGAAGGTCGACTCCATGGACGAAGCGGTGCAGCTTGCCAACGACTCGAACCTGGGTCTCACGGGGTCGGTCTGGTCTCAGGATCGCAAGACGGCGGAGCGGCTCGGACGCAGAATTCAGGCCGGAGCGATCACCATCAACGATCACCTGATGAGTCATGGACTGGCCGAGACGCCTTGGGGCGGGTTCAAGGAATCAGGTATCGGCCGCACCCATGGCGAGCTTGGCTTCGCCGAGATGACCGAACCCCAGTGCATCGTGCAGGACTACCTTCCTGCGGTGCGAAAGAACATGTGGTGGCACCCGCACGGAAAGAGCGTCTACGACGGTGTCCGAGGCATCATCGACTTGCTCTACGCGCGGGAGACCGGCCTGAAAGCAACCGGAGCGGGACGGCTCGCCAAGCTCTTCCCCCGGACCTTCAGCAACGGCGGTTGACGTCTGACCGACCGAGGACCGCGGCGGCCCTCCCAGCGGAGAACCCGATGCCCGACGTGGAAGAGAGACGACAGAAGAGGCAGAAGCGAGGCGCCAGCGTGGCGAGGACCGTGATCCTGTCCGCCGCTGCCTCGGTGTTCGCGCAGAAGGGCTACCACGGGACGACCATGGAAGACCTCGCGACGGCATCGGGCTACTCACCCGCTGCCATCTACAAGTACTTCAAGAACAAGGAAGACCTGTTCCGCCACCTGTGGAACGAGATGGCGGAGCGTCTGCAAGCGATCTTCGAGGAGAGCGCGCGGATGCCCCTGCCCTTCGCGCTACGTCTCCGGTGGCTCGTCACGCGCCTCGCCGGGCTCCTGGAATCCAGCCCCGACTTCGTCGTCGCCTTCATTGCACAGCGGCCCTATGCCGCCGTACAAGCGCAGACACCTCTCGAGCGCCAAGCGTTCGAGCACTACGTCCGCCATCGGGAGCAGATCATCGTCATCATGAAGCAAGGCCTGGCGGAAGGCGACCTGCGAGAGGGCGACGTGGACGACTACGCGAGCCTTCTGATCGGCCTGTTGTACGAGTTCGCCTACAAGTGGGTCACCTCTGGGCAGATGGACCTGCCAGCCAACGTCGAGAAGCTGATCGACCTGTTTCTGCGCGGCGCCGGAGCCAAGGCCTAGCGTCTCCTTCCCTGTCTGCAGCGAGACCCGCGTCCCGCTCTCATCCCTTCCGCGCCGTCCTTCCCCACCCCCATCCAGCGCTCACCCTTGTGATACCCTGCTTGCCATGAGGGGCAATTCGTTTGGAACTTTCGGGCCGCACGTACGTCGTAACGCAGCACGAGCTGGAGGCTTCATGCGTTCGAATCGCGTCTTTGGTGCCGCGCTTGTCACGGCTGTCTGTACCCTTTTCTCGGGCGCCTGCGGCCCAGCGGAGCGACCACTCAGTCCCAAGTCCCAGACTTGGGGCGAGCTTCGAACCGTCCGGCAGGGCGTTCGCATCGAAGACCCTGGCGGCGGCACCCGCCTGCCCTACCCTCGCGAGCGGCTCGTCGACGGCGCCAAGGTCTCCATTGAGAGCGGGGGGTTGGCCTGGCTGCGGCGCGATGGGGGAGCGAAGTTGCTCGTCGCCGGCCCCGCGTCGCTCGAGATGCAGCGCGACGCCATCGCGTTGAAGCACGGCAAGGTCTTCGTCGACACGCCCCCGGGGATCGTCACGGACCTGGCGACCCAGCAAGGCACCCTCCACCTGTCGCACGTGCGTGCGAGCCTTCAGGCGGCAGACGACGGCTCGGTCGAGACGTACGTGCTTTCGGGCGAAGTTCGTACGGAGAAGGGCGCCTTCGCGGGCCCGGGGGAAACCCTGGTCCTTCGTGCGGACAAGGCGGAACGATTGCCCGTGCTCTCGTGGGAGGACTGGACGGGCGGACTGGCCACGACCGACCGTGGCAGCGCGCCATCGCCGTTCGGCGTGGGCACGGTGGGAGCCCGGCTGCCCGGCGAGAGTGGAAAACCCAGGTGGCCTCTGTCCATCCACAAGCTCGACGTTCGTGTCACCATCCAGTCGGAGTTGGCGATCACCGAGGTCGATCAGACCTTCTTCAACCCCACGTCCCAGCGCGTGGAGGGCATCTACCGATTCCGAACGCCTCCCGGGGCCATGCTTCATCGCTTCGGCGTGGATCGTGCCGGCGGCATCGTCTGGGGGTACGTGAAGGAGAAGCAGCAAGCAGCCGCCCAGTACGAGAGCCACGTGTACGCCGGGTCCCGCGAAGACCCCGCGCTGCTCGAGTGGGACGCGCCTGGGGCCTACAGCGCACGCCTGTACCCGATCGAAGCAGGCCAGCGTCGCCGTGTCGTCACCCGCTACGCCCAGTGGCTCCCTCGCACCGGCGACAAGGGACAACGTCGACTGTACGTCTATCCCATGGCCGCAGACGGTGACGAAGCATCTCTGCCTCACATCGAAGAGCTCACCATCCGGATCGACATTGCTGGCGCCGGCGCACAGGAGGTGCGAGTCGGCATGAGCGGTGTTCGCGAAGGAAACGAGGTCGTGGTGCAAGCTCACGACTTCGTCCCCCGCGCTGATCTCGCCGTGGAGCTGTTCGACGAAGGTGCCACGAGCGTGCAGGCCTACCGGTCGCCTCACGAGCCGGACCTCGACGTCTTGCCGCCCAAGGACCGTCACCAGGTCTCGAGGCTCGCACAGGACGAGAGGGACTACCTGCTGGTGCCGCTTCGCGCTGATCGTGTGCCCCAGCCCGAGGGGGGGCTCGATCTCGCGATCGTCGTGGACTCGTCGGCAGCCACGGACGACGCCTCGATGTCGGTGGCCCGCGCGGCCACCAAGGCGTTGTTGGCTCATCTTGGCAAGGAGGACAGGGTTGCGGTGTGGGCGGGCGACGTCCACCTGCGGGCTGTGGCCAAGGACTCGGACAAGCTGTTGGCAGCGGACGCCGGACGGGCGCGAGAGATCCTCCGAGGTCTCGCCCAGGTCTCACGCGGCGGGGCAACGGACATCGGGGCCATTCTCGCGGAAGCCGCGACCCATCTCGACCCGAAGCGTCGGGGTGCGGTCGTGTACATCGGCGATGGCAAGCCGACGGTGGGAGAGCTGAGCCTGGTGGACCTTCGCACGCGGTTGGAGAGATTGCCGCGTCCCGTGCGTCTCTTCACGCTCGGCGTGGGGGATGCGGCGGACATGGGCATTCTCGCCGGGGTCGCCCATGGCGCGATGAGTGCTCGCATTACCGACGGCAGCGAGGCGGCGCATGCTGCGCTGCTGCTTCTCGAGGAAGCCGAGCGCCCCTCTTGGCTCGGAATGTCCGTAGGCCTGGGAACCGGCGTGGAACACGTCTATCCCCGGGACGTGGGCGCCCGCCCGGCCGACGAGACCTTGCTCGTCGTGGGAAGGATCACGGGCGACGAGGAGCTTCCCACAGCCGTGGCCCTCGACGGCCCGATGGGAGCGACCAGCGTGGCGATGACTGTCCGGCCGATGGACGACCAAGGGGATCTGATGCGACGGTGGGCGGAGGAGCGGCTGGTCCAGCTTCTCGACACGGGCGCGGGACGCGCGGCTGTCGTCGAGGTCGGTACGCGGTACGGCGTGGTCACTCCCTTCACGTCGCTGTACGTGCCGACGACGGACGAAGCGCGTCAGCAGAGCCTGCTGGTCGATTGGACGCCGGATCAGGATCGTCGCAAGAGGAAGGTCGCAACCAAGAAGCAGCGGCAGGTCCTGACGCCGGAACAAGAGATGGAGCAGCGGGAGGCGATGCAGATCTCCGAGGACAACGCAGACAACAAGGAGGGCGGAACGGGCACCCGCGCGAAGGGGGAAGAGGGGTCGATGGGCAATCCGAGCGGGAGGATGTCGAACCGTCGCTACGCGGTCGCCGGACCGCAGGACAATCCCGACCCGCACGTAGCGAGGTCCGCCGCACTGCGCGAGGCGGCCGAGTTCGGCATGATCGGGTTGCTCAACACGGGAGCAGGAGGGGACGCGAACGCCCCGAGTCAGCCATGGGACGGGGCGAAGGACCAAGCGGCACGAGGACCCGCCCCGGCAGCGTCTGCCGCAACACCGTTGACGGAGACAACGGCCAACGCCCCCGCCGCCGATGAGCAAGTGCACGCTGACACGAAGAACGAGCAGGAAGCTCCTTCGGCGGGAAAGAGGTTGAAGAGCGACAAGCTCGCGGCCAAGGCCCCGCAGAAGCAGAAGGCCAACATGAGCATCGAGGCCATGCAGAACTTCCGCATCGGCAACGTCATGCAGCTCGAGCAGCAGGGCTTCCTCCCGCAGAGCGTCGAGGATGCGTCGGTGGTCACGGCAGACGCGGTCGCCCGGAAGGCCTCTCCGGCGGACTTCGGCAACCGGCCCGTCCGATGCGGTCCCGGTGCGCTCGTACCCCTGACGGAGCGTGCCGCCATTTGGTCGGAGCGCTTGGCAGCGGCGCGAGGAAGCGTGCACGCGGTGCTGGGCGTCTACAGAAACGCGCTCGCGCAGTGTGAGGCCCCCTCCTGGCGGGAGCGGTCACGTCTGCTCTCCCTGATGGTCGACGCGATGCCAACGGTTCCCGAGCGCGTGGCTCTGTGGCGCGAGCTCGCGTCTTCTCCGGGAGTAGGGGACGCGGTCTACGGGATGATCCTCGTGCGCATCAAGAGCGCCGCGGAAATGCGCGCGCTGCACGACGCCCTCGGCATCCGCTCCCTCGATCCCAGAGCCCTCGAAGCCGCACTGCGCGGCGCAAACACTGCCGCGGCCAGGGTGAACAAGCTGAGAGAGCTCGTCGAGCTCTGGCCCGACGACCTCGCCCTTCACTTGCTCCTCTTGCACGCCCTCGAAGACGCGGACGACAGGCCTGGCGCCCGCGACGTGGCCCGAGCCCTTCGCTCGCGCCCCACGGCGGACACCACGGTTCGTACGGCCGCTGGGGAGCTTTTTCTCCGGTTCGCTCGCACGGACAAGAGCCCGACCGACGAGCTCGAGGGGCTTCGCACGTTCGGGGAAATCGTCGAGTTCGCCCCGGACGACCCGGTAGCAAGGCGCCGGCTCGGAGACCTTCTGCGAGCGCATGGGCACTTCGAGCAAGCCGCTCGCCAGTACGAGACGCTCGCGACCATGCTCCCGGACGACGCCACGGTGCCCTTGCTGCGCGCTTCCGCTGCGCAGGGCGTGGGCAAGGTCGAGGAGGCCGTCCGCTGGACCGAGAAGGCCTCCAGCGCCAACGCGCCTGATGGGGCGAGCGGCTCCGCGCGGACGGCTCGTGCCATGGCCCTGACCTACCTGTCCTGGGCGCGCGCCGCAGCCCGCAAGGATGGCAAGAAGGAGGTGCTCGACAGGTTGCTGGCGCGCACCAAACTGCTCGTCGCGGCAGACGGGGCGGGGCCGGGAGCAAGGGTGTCCCTCGCTTGGGCTCACCCCGACTTCCACGCCGTCCTTTGGACAGACGCGCTGGGCGCCATGATGCCGGCGTCCGAAGGAGACCCCATGCTGGGCATCGCACAAGCCCGGGTGCCCACCGCGCGGCCCGCTCGCATCGAAGTGCGTCTCGAGCCAGACGACGCCCAGCGCGCGGCTCGTTTCCGGATCGAGGCCACCCTCACTGTCGTGCTCGACGAGGGAACCGACAAGGAGAGGATCCTGCTGCTCCCCGTTCGTGTGGAGAAGCCGGACCAAGTCACACTGCGCTTCGCGATTCAGAATGGCTCCGTCACGGCAGAGGTGGAGCGATGATCCGCGTGAATCTCTACGGCCTGCTGGGTATCTTGATCATCGCGCTGGCAGCGATCGGCCTCTGGAAGCTATCTGTGGCCGCTGCCCCAACAGTCGATGTGCGCGCCACGATCGCCGAGGTCCAGACCGTCCATCCCGAGCTATCCGTCGACGGACAGGGAGTTCGTGGCGTCCGCCGCCTCCCCGTGGGAAGCAGGGTTACCACCGGAAACGACGGCAGAGCCCGCGCTCGCCTGGACGACGGGACCACGATCGTCATCGATCGCGCTTCGGATTTGACGATCACCGAGGCGGGACTGCGGCTCGACAAGGGCCGACTGTTCGTGCAGTCAGGTCCAGGAGCCAAGACACAACTCGACGTGGCGGGCGCCAAGGCGTTCCTGGCAGGGGCCTCTGCGGCATTGGGCGTTGCAGAAGGCAAAGGGACCGTCTTCTGCGCGTCCGGCGAGCTGACCGTCCGCGCCTCGACGGAAGCAGAACATCGGCTGTCGAGCGGAGAGACCGCTTCGATCGACGGGGCAGCCTTGACGGTCGCGCCCGAGTTGGCGTTCGACGACTGGACGCGCGGGATGGCGGTTCCCTGGAGCGTTTCGGGACCACCCCGTCGTGCAGTGGGTGAGGTTTGGGGTCGCCTCGGGGACCTCGCGGAAGGCGACCCGGGCAGCCCCCTCGCGATCCGTTCCACCACGGTCCATGCCACCGTCGTGCACGAGATGGCCCTGACCGAAGTGCGCACCACGTACTTCAACGCGGGGAGCACCGACGTCACAGGTGACTTCCGCATGGCCGTCCCCGCCGCTGCCACGATCGCTGGCTTCGCGGTGGCGCGCCAGGGCAGCGACCAGGAAGGCACGATGGCGGAGGCGGAGCGGGACAAGTCGACGACCACCCCGTATCAACCCCAGCTCGAGTGGGCGGGGGAGGGCTGGCTGCGGGGCGTGGTCCCCTTCATCTCGCCTGGAGGTACCGTGACCACGGTGGTCCGCTACTTCGAATGGCTCGACCCGGTCGATGGACGGCTTCAGTACCGTCTTCCCCTCACGGGGACGGGCACACCTCCCCGCATCGGCGAGTTCTTCGCCCGTGTCAACATGAACGGCGTCCGCCCCCTCGGCGTGTCCGCAGGGTTGGGCTCCACGGTAAGCGACGGCGTGGTCTCGCTTCGTAGGTCCGACTTCACGCCCAGCGCCGACCTGGTCGTAGAAGCCGTCGTCCGCCCCGAGCCAAGGAGCGCTCGCGCCTACATCGGACAGGCGGACCCAGGCGAAGAAGGGGGAGATTACCTTGTGCTCCGCGCGGAAACCCCCTCCGTCGAGACCTCGGAGGGAACGGCCCTCGCTGTCGTGATGGACGTGTCTGGGAGCATGGAACCTGCCCTATTGGACGCTTCTCGTGCGCTGGTAGAGGCCCTGCTCGAAGGCCTCGGGAGCAGCGACCGGATCGTCGTCTTGGCCGCGGATCAGTCCGTTCGGCACGTCGGCCCGAAGGACATGGGCCCCCTGGACGGTGCGCGACGCAAGTCCATTCTCGAGGGACTTGGCTCGCTCCAACCGGGCGGTGCGTCGGACCTCGGACGGACCATCGAACAAGCCGCGGACGCCATCCCGAAGGACGCCCCTGCCGGGATGATCGTATACGTGGGAGACGGTCGCGCCACGGTAGGAGATAGCTCGGTCGACGAGATCAAAGCACGTCTCGCGCGTCGTGCCGGCGGGGTGCCAAGGCTCAGCGCCGTGGCCGTCGGTCCGCTCGCGGATCGCTACGTGCTCAGTGCGCTCGTGAGAGGCTCCGGCCCCATGCTCTCCATCTCGGACCGTCAGGGTGCCGCCACGACTGCCGTGCACCTGCTCACCGAGGCGTTGCGCCCCGCCGTGGCTGACGTGCAAGTGACGCTTCCCCCTGACGTGGAGCGCGTGTACCCGCGTGAGCCCCGAGCGCTTCTCGCCGGGACCACATTCACGGTCGTGGGTCGGTTGAAAGGCGAGATGCCGCGCCAGGTGACGCTGCACTATAGAAACGCTGCAGGGATGAAGACCGAAACCCTCACGGTGCGCCCTCGCACGGCCATGGACGTCCGGGAGGTTCGAAGGCGGTGGGCTTCCGCGCGCGTGGAAGAGCTCGCGTTCCGCGTGGCAGGGCGTGAGGCGGCCACCGATGTCGCCTACCATGAGAAGCTGCTCACGCCCTGGACGGCCTGGGTGTTGACAGGAGACCGACGCTACGTTCCGACCCCTCTATCGACCCGACTGCTTGACCTGGACGGCACGTCCGGGGACGCCTACTCGGCCTTGCTGGCGACGGCAGATGCGTCCTTCGGCGCGCTCGCCGACCCGATCGACGAGCCCGAGGAAGACCCCAAGCCGGACACGGACGCGTACCGCGCGGCCGTTGGCCTGGCAGCGGAGAGGATGATACAGGCTGCGGGAAAACAGTTTCGAGCGTGCCGCGACGCGAGGGTCGCGCTGCGTCCCGACCTGAGCGGGTCACTCGATATTAGAGTGGAAGTCCGTGCCGACGGCTCCCCGACAAAAGTCGGGGTCAACGCGTCACGAAGCACGGACCAGGACGACGTGCTCAACCGCTGCGTTGCCACGGTGGTGAGCGGACTCCGGTTCGCACAGACGTCGGTGGGAGGGTCGATCGACGTGCGGGTGCAGTTCGACTTGCCACCGCCGAGGTCGCTCGTCGGACGCAAGTGTTCTCCCACGTCGGAGCTGCCGACCGCCCTCCGGCGAGGAATCTGGCTCGAGAGACTCCAGCGCGCGACGAACGCGCAGGACGTATACGCGGACGCCAAGAGTGGGTGTGAGATCAAAACCTGGTCGGACAAGCGCACGCTGATCGAGCTGCTGCTGCAGGTGGTGGTGGACGGGCTTGATCGCGTCGAGCTCGCCCGGGAGCTCGATCGTGTGGGCGAGGAGGACGCCGCCACGGTGATTCGCAAAGAAGCCATGCGACGGGCGCGGACACCGCAGGAGCTCTGGTCGATTCGAACGGCATTGCTCGGTGACGAGCAGTTGCCACTCGGGGACTTCCGCAAAGCGTACCGTGCGGCTGGCACGGACAAGGCGCGCCTCGCGGTCGTGCGCAGCTTCCTCGAGATTGCTCCCCATCACCCGGGCTTGCGCCGTCGGCTGTTCGCCCTGCTCGAGGCCACGGGGGAAAAGGAATCGCTGCTCGACGAAGTCCGCAAGGCCCGGCAGGACCCGCTCGCAGACGCCACAGTTCTCGCGGACGGGGCCGCCGCCTTGCGCCGAGCTGGAATGGAAGACGAGGCCCGCCGGGCCTACGGTGAGCTGGTCGAGCGCGCACCGTCGGACCCCTCGGTACGCGCCTTCCTCGGCGACCGGTTGCGCGCGGAGGGCTGGCCTCAGGACGCACAAGCAGCGTACACCGCGCTCGAGCAGCTTGCCGCAGACGAGCCCGCCACCCTCCTGCGCGTCGCGCTCGCCCACTCCCAAGCGAATCGATTCGACATTTCCTCGAGAATTCTGCACCGGCTCGCGTCCACCGGTGGACGCTCAGGCGACGCCGTCCTGGCCTCCCTCGGCGTGCACCTTGCGGCCACGCAGATCACTCGCCACCTCGCCGCCAAGGACCTCCCCGAAGCGGATCGCGACCGCCTCACGCGAAGGGTGATGGAGCTGCCTTGGCCCCGACCCGCCACAGTGGTCCTCGTCTCCACCCCGCGCCTTCTTCATCCGGTGGAGGCCTTCGTGACCCGCGGTCCCCGCGGTGTGCGTGAGGAGCGCAAGCCCGACGTCCACGCCCCGACGCTGGGCTTGTCCTCCTTCGTTGTGCCCCAAGACGCCAGCGACCTGGAAGTCATCGTCCGGCGCCCGGGGGCCTTGCCCCCCACCGTGGCCGTCCCTGTTCGCATCGAAGTTCTTCGGGCGGGCAACGACCTCGCGGAAGCAACGCTCGTCTGGAAAGACCTCGAGCTTGCCGCCGACGGCAAGCGCAGAAGGCTCACCCTCGAGGGCAATGCGTTGGTGGAACAGTAGGCTCCTATCCGCAGAACACGGCCAGTGTCGTGTCGCGCAAGAACGCATCACGGTCATCCTGCAGACGCTTGAGGTCGTCGTGCAGCGGGCAATGGGGCCCGTCGCCAGCGCAGTAGCCCGGGCCGAACGGGCACTGCAGTGGGTGCTCGGGGCGCTCGAAGCATTGCGCAATTTGAAGCAGAGAGATCTCGGAGCGCTCGCGGGCGAGCCGGTAACCACCGTTGGGACCGGGCGTGCCTCGGATCAGTCCTTGTTGGGAAAGTACGGTGAGAAGCTTGGCCACGAAGGGCCGCTGTAGATTCCTGGCTTCGGCGATCTGCGTCGCCGTCAGGGGCGGCTCTCCCTGGCACTGAGCCTGGGCGAGCCGGCTCATGGCTGCGATGGCAGCTTCTGTGGACTTGTTGAGCATGGCTTGCCAGTCAGGTCCCTCGGATCTTGCCAGAAGCTCCCGTGATGACGGGGACGGCGATTTTCAGGGCTGCAGTGTACACGAGGAGCCCGAAAGCCCAGATGCCCGCGGTAACTTTCCATTCGACCAGGCTCGGCTGGTACTCCACGATTTCGTGCAGCGGGCTGGGCACGAACCCGGGGACAATGAGCCCCATGCCCTTCTCGATCCAGACCCCCACGAAGGTCGCCAGGCACGCGACGATGACGAGGCGCGCGCTCGTCCGTGCGCGGGGGTGGAAAAAGGCGATGGCTGCGCCCACGTTGAGGGCGATGGCGGTCCAGATCCAGGGCACGAGGGCGCTGTGGCCGTGGTAGCCGAAGAACAGGTAGCGAGCAGAAGCGTTGTGGTGCCCTCCCGAATAGAATTCCGTGAACAGCTCGCTGGCGAGCATGAACAGGTTGAGCAGGGTCGTGATGCGCAGAATGCTCAGCAAAATTTTCAAAGGCCGCTCCTCCACGCGAAAGGAGGTGAAGCGGCCCAGCGCGTGAAGGGCGACGATCAAGAACGCAGGGCCCGCCACGAAGGCGGAGGCGAGAAAGCGCGGCGCGAGCAGGGCCGAGTTCCACAGCGGTCTTCCGCCAAGTCCGGAGTAGAGGAACGCCGTCACCGTGTGGATGGAGATCGCCCAGACGATCGAGAGGAAGACGAAAGGAACGTACCACTTGGGATTGGGCTCGCGGCCCAGGTATCTCATGTAGAGCAAGTAGCCACAGATGTGCAGGTTGAGCACCAGATAGCCATTAAGCACCAGCACGTCCCAGGAGAGCAGAGACAACGGCCAGTTGAACTGCCCGATCCCAGGTACGAGGTGCCAGAACCGGTCCGGGCGTCCGAGGTCCACGAGCACGAAGAGCTGGGCCATGAGAATGGCCGCGACGGACAGCATCTCTCCGAAGATGACGACGTCGTGCATCTTGCGGTCGTGGTAGACGTACGCAGGAATCACCATCATGACGCCGCCGGCGGCCACGCCGACCACGAACGTGAAGTTGGCGATGTACAGCCCCCAGGACACGTGGTCGGACATGTGCGTGAGGGCCATCCCCTCCGCAACCTGCTGGGCCCACGCGTTCGCCCCCACCAAGGCGACAGCCGACAGCAGGGTCATCCACGCATAGAACAGCAAGGACCCGTCCGTGGCGAGCACGAGGAGCCGGAACACAAACCGCGGGTAGCTGATCCAGTGGGGGGTCGTTTCGACAGGGGCGACGTGGGACTCCATGATGCGCCTCATTCCGAGAAGAAGTAGTAGAAGCTGGGCTCGGTCCCCTGGTCTTCCTTGAGCACGTAGACGCGCTTGTTCTCGATGACCCAGCGGATCTCGGACTCCGGGTCGAGCAGGTTGCCAAACACCCGAGCGCCTGCCGGACACGCCTCGAGGCAAGCGGGAAGGCGCCCTTCCCTCGTGCGATGAAGACAAAACGTGCACTTCTCCATCACGCCTTGAGGCCGAATCCGGTTGGACAAGTAGCCCTGGTCCGGCGTCACCTCCTCAGCTGGAATCTCCGGTTCCGTCCAGTTGAAGTACCGAGCGTGATACGGGCACGCCGCCTCGCAGTACCGGCAGCCGATGCACCAGTTGTAGTCGATGACCACAATGCCATCCTTCTCCTTCCACGTCGCTTTCACCGGACACACGTCGACGCAAGGAGGGTTGTCGCACTGGTGGCACTGGATCGGCATGTAGCGACGTCCCTCCACCGGCACGGGATGGTCGTAGGAGCTGGTGGCTTGAGCCAGCTCCATGCTCGCCTTGTCCTTCTCGAAGACACGAATGTAGGCGTTCCGGCTCTTGCGGTCGTGGTTGTTCTCGATGTGGCAAGCCTTGGCGCACTGACGACAGCCAATGCAGACGCTCAGGTTGAGCGCGTATCCGAACTTCACGTGCTCAGCCGGCTGCGGGTCCCGGATGCGGACGTCAGCGCCGTACTTGCGACGCGTCTCGTCCTCGAGCCGACGAAAGATCCGCACCTTGTCTTCGGAGGAGAGTTGCTTGTAGTGGTCCTGCAGCAACTCCTCGACGGAGATCCCATCAGCAAACGTCATGAGGGGCGCCATGGCGCGTGCGAACGCTGCCGCGCCGACCGTCCCACCGGCCACCTTCAGAGCAGTTCGCCGGGAGATTCGAGGCTTCTTCGTGTCGTCCTGGGACATGGGCTCCTCACTCGAACGTCCGGTAAAAAGGGGCCGGTGCGGGGGTCATCCGCGGAATGGCAGGGGCGTGCGGGTTGTGGCAATCGAGGCAGTGATTGCGGGAACGGGGGCCCCGGCGCAGGTCCCAATAGCCCGTCATTCCGCCGTGCGCCCCCCGGTCGTACTCCTGCAATCGCTGAGCGTGGCACTGCCCACACAGGCGCATGACCTCGTCGTAGGACACCTTCTCTCCCCCAGCGAGATTGAACGCGTCGAACCCGGGGACCGTGTGACAGGTCCGGCACGATTGCCCCCCGTGCGCGATCTCCACGCCCTTGTGAAAGGCTTCGAGCCTGTTCGCCGTCGCGTACTTGCCCTTGGGCTGGACGAAGCCGTGGCAGGTCCCGCATGGCGCCCGCGCCGCTCTGCCATCTGGCCCCGAAACGCCCGTGTTCATCCCCAGGGACGGATACGGTCGATGCGTGGACACGGGAAAGGGCGCAGACGACGAGGCAGCCCCGATCCGGACTGGCTTCGCGCCATCCGCGTGCGCTTGACCGCAACCGATCGCGATCAGAGCGCAGGCCACGATTCCCGCCAAGGCACGAAGGGGGGGCGAGAAGAACAGAGAGCGAGGGGGCGCGGTCATGCGGTTGTCACCCGACGAGGTTCGGAGGTCCAACGGGTTCGACCTCAAGGCTAGCGCGAGCAGCCCCCGCTATTCAAGAAAAAAAGATACTTCACTCTTGAATTCGTCTTTCACTAGATGTAGCCTCTCCTCATGGCCATCAGCTCCCTCTTGCTCTGGCTCGACCCGGGCACCCTCCCCCCCGAGCGCACGATCGAAACGCTCGCCTGCTGGCCCTCGCTCACGCTCGGCACCCCCGTCGCCCTTCGCGTCCCTGCCGTGCTCGACACTCCTTCGCTCCAAGAAGACATCGATGCCGTGGGCAGACTCCTCGGGCTGCCTGGCATCGCCCACGTCGACGTGGTCGGTGTCTTCTTCGATGAACCCGAAGACGTCCAGCCCCTGCCTGGAGGACCCCATGTCTGACTTCACACGGCGCTCCTTCGTCCGGTCTGCGGCACTTGGTGTTGCGTCCACCGCCGCTCTGGGCTCGGTAGGACGCCCCGCGGCAAGCGCCGGTCCCGGCGACCCACGCACGACCATGCCCGACCTCGACTGGCAGAAAGCGCCCTGTCGATTCTGCGGGACCGGCTGCCACGTCCTCGTCGGGCGCAAGAACGGCAAGGTCGCGGCCATCGCTGGCGATCCCCAGGCCGACGTCAACAAGGGACTTCTGTGCGTGAAGGGGTATCACGTGGGGCTGATCCTGTACGGCCAGGATCGTCTCACGCGCCCCCTGCTCCGCAAGAATGGCAATCTCGTACCGATCAGCTGGGATGAGGCGCTCGACGTGCTCGCTGACCGCGTCATGAAGGACCCGGGAGGGTTCGCCTTCTATGGGAGCGGGCAGTGGACGATCCCCGAAGGCTATGCCGCACAAAAGTTCATGAAGGGCGGCCTCGGCAACAATCACATCGATCCGAACGCCCGCCTGTGCATGTCATCCGCAGTCACGGGCTTCCTCGCCACCTACGGCGTCGACGAACCCGCGGGCTGCTACCAGGACCTCGACGAATGCAACGTCCTGATCCTCTGGGGCAACAACCCCGCTGAGATGCACCCGGTCCTCTTCTCCCGCGTCATCGACCGCCGCTCCCGCGGCGACGACATCAAGGTCATCGACATCTGCACGCGTCGCACCCGGACGAGCCTGCACTGCCAGAACGTGCTGGTATTCAAGCCCCACACGGACCTCGCCATCGCCAACGGCATTGCCCACTTGCTCCTGGAACGCGGGACCTTCGACAAGGACTTCGTGGACAAGCACTGCGCGTTCCGGGCGGACAACGAGCCCCGGGAGCTGAACGGCAAGGCCATCTCGTTCGACGAGTACCGCAAGAGTCTTGCTCCTTACACACCCGAGCACGTCCAGGAAATCTCAGGGGTGCCCGCCCAGGACATCCGGATGCTCGCGGATCTCTTCGGCGACCGAACGCTTCGCATCACGAGCCTCTGGTGCATGGGCATGAACCAGCACACCCAGGGCACGGCCATCAACACGCTTGTCCACGGCATTCACCTTCTCAGTGGTCACTTCGGCAAGCCCGGCGACGCCCCCACCAGCCTCACGGGCCAGCCCTCCGCGTGCGGAACCGTCCGCGAGGTCGGCACCCTCTCCCACGCCCTTCCCGGCGGTCGCGTCGTCACCAACGACGATCATCGCAAGCAGACAGAAGCGTTCTGGAACGTTCCTTCGGGTCGCATCAGCAAGACTCCCGGCCACCACACGGTGAAGATGTGGGAGAAGTTCTGCACGCCCACCGATCAGGGCGGCGACATCCACACGATCTGGGTACAGGTCACCAACCCCGGGCAAACGCTCCCCAACTTGCAAAAGCTCTTCGGTGCCAAGGAAAAGCTGGGAGACAAGTTCCTCGTCGTGTCCGACGTGTACCCGACCGCCACGACCCGGCTGGCGGACCTCGTCCTGCCCTCGGCCCTGTGGGTCGAGAAGAACGGCATGTTCGGCAACTCGGAGCGCCGTACGCAGCAATGGTTCCGCCTGGTGAAGCCGCCAGGAGAGGCGCGGGACGACTGCTGGCAGACCATCGCGCTAGCCCGGCGGCTCCACGACCGGGGTCATCCGGGCATGAAAGACAAGGACGGCCAGTTCCTCTTCGACGTGCGCGACCCGGGCGGCAAGCCCGTCCCCGTGTGGGACTTCAAGCACTACTACGACGTCAACGTCGACAGGCATCTCTTCGAGGAGTACCGGCAGTTCACGCGCATGAAGCACAAGGACCTCGCGCCCTACGACGAGTACGTCAAGGCGCGGGGACTGCGCTGGCCGGTGGTGCAGCAGAAAGACGGAAGCTGGCGGGAGACGCGATTCCGATTCGCCGAGTTCGACGATCCCTACGTGAAGAAGGGACAGGGCATCGAGTTCTATCACTCCACCACGAAGAACGGCCGAGCGCAGATATGGTTCCGGCCCTACGTGCCACCCCCCGAGTCTCCGAGCAAGGACTTCCCCTTCTGGCTCTGCACGGGGCGTGTTCTCGAGCACTGGCATTCTGGCACCATGACCCGACGGGTCCCCCAGCTGCTCCGCGCCATGCCCGAAGCCTATCTGGAGATTAACCCAGACGATGCGCGCGACGCTGGCATTCACAACGGCGATCTGGTGAAGGTCACCACGCGTCGGGGAAACGTCGACGTGCGGGCGTGGATCGGCGGACGCGGTTCCCCCCCGAGGGGTCTGCTGTTCATTCCGTTCTTCGACGAGGACAGGCTCGTCAACCTGATCACGCTCGAGGACTTCGACTTCTTCTCGAAGCAACCGGACTACAAGAAGTGCGCGGCAAGCATCTCGCGCGTGACCGCCTGACGAGAGGCCAGCATGGAAACGCCCCCTCCTTTGGCTCCTTATCCGCGAGCGGTCAACGTGGCACTGGCCGTGGCGCTTGGCGTGGCGGTGGTGGGATACGCCGTGGGCATTCGCCCCGCGCAGGTCAAGTCGCCTCCCGCCCCCGAGCCCGTGGCGAGCCTGTCAGGCGCGATCCCGGGCCAATCCTATCTAGATTGGCGCGCACGCCAGCGTGGCCCCAACGCGGTGGTTCGCAGTGATCTCGGTTCCTTGCGCTCCGCCCTGCCCGCCGTGTCCGATCCCGTGACGAGGACCCCGCAACAGCACGAGGAAGCACTGGCGACGCGAGCCTCTTTGCGAGCCTACGACGGCGCGCCCCCTGTCGTTCCTCACCCGATCGATGAGCAGAACGCGGGGGCCTGCCTCGCATGCCACCGTGATGGCCTCGTCGTCGAGGGGCGCGTGGCGCGCGCCATTTCCCACCCTCTCTACGCGAACTGCACGCAATGCCATGTGACAGCCGAACCTCGCTTCGACAAGCCCCAGCCGCCCGACAACGCGTTCGCGGGGCATCATCCCGACAAGGCGACCGAGCGTGCGTGGGAGGGAGCGCCGCCAGTCATGCTCCATTCCGCCTGGATGCGAGACCGTTGCGAGAGCTGTCACGGGGTGGCCGGACTGCCCGGACTTCGCACGACGCACCCGGAGCGGTCTCAGTGCACCCAGTGTCACGCAGCAAACGCTGAGCACTCCCCCCCCTGGGCGCCTCGGTAGCGCCTGGGGGGGAAAGGGCCTCAGATCGAGGCCCACAAAAGGGTCAACGCCCGGGACGCGGGGGGGCTATTCGTCAACCGGGCGTTGGATAGTTAGCGCAACGTCAGGGACAGGGGGGGCGTTAGTCACGACCAACGTTGCGCTCCCAGACAATGCATTCAATGTGCCACCAAGACACTTCGAGATTTCAAACAGTTGCACCCAAACGGCCGACGAGCGCTTCCAGGAGTGCAAGTTCCGTCGTGCGATATCGCGCGACGGCGCCTACGGGGCCTTTCCTTCCGCGTCGAAGAGGCCTTCGAAAAGCGGACCGCTGAGGTAACGCTCCCCCGAGTCGGGCAGGACGACCACAATGATCTTCCCGGCAAATGACGGGTCAAAGGCCAACCTCACAGCAACCGCTGTGGCCGCTCCGCAAGACACGCCAGCCAGGATGCCTTCCTCTCGCGCGAGACGACGAGCGAACTCGATGGCCTCGTCGTTGGTGACCTGCTCGACCCGGTCCACGAGTGATAGGTCCAGGTTATCCGGGACGAAACCGGCCCCGATGCCCTGAATCTTGTGAGGGCCAGGCTTGATGTCCTCTCCCGCGAGCGTCTGGGAGATAACGGGGCTGTGAGATGGCTCGACGGCCACCGACACGATCGGCTTGTTCCGTGTGCGCTTGATGTAGCGGGAGACCCCAGTGATCGTCCCGCCGGTGCCTACCCCGGCCACGAGCACGTCGACCGTCCCATCGGTGTCGTCCCATATTTCGGGCCCGGTCGTGGTCTCATGAATGGCGGGGTTCGCCGGGTTCTTGAACTGCTGGGGCATGAAGTATCGCTCAGGGTCGCTCGCGACGATGCTCTCCGCACGCGCAATGGCGCCCTTCATCCCCTGCGATCCCTCGGTCAGCACCAGCTTCGCGCCAAACGCAGCGAGAATCTTCCTCCGCTCGACGCTCATGGTCTCGGGCATGGTGAGGGTGATGGGATAGCCCTTGGCCGCCGCGACGTACGCCAGGGCGATTCCCGTGTTTCCGCTGGTCGGCTCCACGATCTCCTTGCCAGGGCGGAGCAAACCCCGATCTTCAGCGTCCCAGATCATGGCGGCTCCGATGCGGCACTTCACCGAGTACGCAGGATTTCTTCCCTCGATCTTCGCCAGCACCGTGGCCGCTGCCCCCGCCGCTACCCGATTCAGTCGCACGAGCGGGGTGCGACCGATCGAGCGCGAGTTGTCTTGAAATACGTTGGACATGAGCAAGCCTCCGAGAAAGTGAACGGGACCGCCACGTGGCTTGATCTTGCGGTCCGGGTTGGTCATTATAGTGAACAGATCCAATATGTCAATTGACTGTTCGCTATAACATACAACAGGACGTTCCGTGGATGAGATCAACCAGCAAGTGGCTCACCGGCTCAGGTCGCTGCGATTGGCCTCTGGTCTGAGCTTGCAAGACCTCGCCGCGCGATCAGGCGTCAGCCGGGCGATGCTCAGCCAGATCGAGACCCTGAAGACCAACCCGACCATCGCCGTGCTGTGGAAAGTCGCTGAGGGCTTGGGTGTCCCCTTCGCGGAGCTGATCGACGCCACCGCCCCACCCGCTGTCCGGGTCTCCCGCCTCGCCGACGCGCGATTCCTCTACTCCGCAGACCGTGCGTTCCTGAGCCGTCCGCTTCTCGCCCAAGTTCCAGGTCACAAGGTGGAGCTGTACGAGCTCGAGCTCACCCCGGGCGCCATAGAACAGGCCGACCCCCATCCCCCAGGTACCCACGAGCAGGTGGTCGTGTCCTCGGGTCGCCTGTCTCTGGTCATCGGCCCCGATAGCTACGAGCTCGGTCCGCGAGACGCCGTGTTCTTCCGAGCCGACATCGCCCATGCGTACCGTGCCCTCGGCACCAAGCCCTTCCGAGGACTGTCTCTCATCCTCTATGGAGCCTGACCGTGGTCCTCCCGGTCCCAGACTGTGAACCCGTGCTCACACCGCTCGTGATCGCCACGCCACGGTTTGCACGCGACCTTCCCTTGCTGGACGCCGCATCACGGGCTCTCGCCTGGGGAAAACACGACGGCATCCGGCGTGCATGTCTTTCTTCCGTCGCCTCCAAGGAGGCAGCAATCCCCGTTCGCTCTCGTACCACCCGCAGGAAAGGATCTCTCCCATGCGCATCCCCTGGTCGTCCGCCATGCTCATCTCCTTCGCCGCCTTGATCGTCGGTTGCGGCGGCAATCCCGTCGCTGTCCGCGGACAGCAGGTCGACGGGCTCGACCAGGAAGCCTTCGGCACGGGCCTCGACAAGCATGATCTCCAGACCTTGATGCATGAGAACATGAAAGCGTTCGATGGCTCCGCCGTCCTGCGGCGATGGCGCACGGAAGGACGCCCTTCCGTCGCCGTCGTGCCCATGCGCAACGAGACGAGCGAGCACATCGACGGGGTACTCGAAGCGCTCGTGAGCGAGGTGGAAACGCTCCTCATCGAGAAGGGTGAGGTGCGTGTCGTGAGCCTCGAGCGACAGCCTCAGATCATGGACGAGATTCGTCGCCAGCATGGCGGGGGGTACGACCCGGCAAACGTGGCGCGGTGGGGCAAGCAGGTGGGGGCTCGGTACTTCGTCACGGGAAAGGTCTTCTCCGCCGACGAACGATTCGGGGACGAGCGACGAGTGCAGTACTTCATGTTCATGCAGATCGTCGATGTGGAGACGGGGGACATCCTGTTCCAGAACAAGTCACAGATCACGAAGGCGATCTTGCAGGAGTAAGCCCCTTGCGGAACCGAGCGCGACGCACGGTACGATGGACAGACGAGGGCAGCTGCCGAGGGGCTGGTGGCTGGTGGCCCCTGGTGTCGATCCAAATCGTGGCAGCGGCCCTGGTCCTTGCGGGTTGTGCCGGCCACGCGGAGCGCACGCTGGACGCGCGGACCGCGCTGGACGAAGGTCGTCCTTCGGATGCGTTGGCGCTGCTGAACGAAGCGCTCGGGGTGGAGCGTGGGGAGGAGCTTCCCCCGAAGACGGGTGGGGACAACGCGCTGCTCATCCTCGATCGCTCCATGGTCCTGCTTCAGCTCGAGCAGTACGCCTTGTCGAGCCGTGACCTGCAGCTGGCGGACAAGCAGATCGAGCTTCTCGACTTCTCGCGTTCGACAGGGGACGAGATCGGCCGGTACCTCTATTCCGATGACACCGGTCCCTACAAGGCTCCCCCGTACGAGAAGCTCATGATCAACACCATGAACATGGTCAGCTACCTCGTGCGCGGCGACCTGCAAGGGGCGCGCGTCGAAGCCCGCCGGCTCGCGGTCCTGCAACGCTACCTCGCGAGCCACGATGCGCCAGACGTGGCGCTCACCGGGGCAGGCAGCTACCTCGCAGGGTTCGTGTTCGAGAAGAGCGACCGCCCCCAGGAAGCGCTCAGGTACTACGACGAGGCTCTCCAGTACGGAAGCTACGCGTCGCTCGGCCCGACCGTCCGCCATCTCGCGAACCGAACTTCCTACCGCACACCGCGCATCCGCTCGCTTCTCGGACCGGAGCCCGTCGCGCCGGTCCCGGAGAGCCCTCCGACCGAGCCCACGGGAACCGAGCCCACCGAGCCCACCGAGCCCGACCCATCGCAGACGGAGCCGGTCGTGGCCGAACCACGTCCCCCGGAGCATGCGGAGCTATTGGTCGTCGTCTCCTATGGCCGTGTGCCGGCCAAGTATGCCGAGCGCGTGCCCATCGGTCTGGCTCTCACCTGGTCGGCTTCCCACATGAGTCCGGCGCAGTCCTCGCAGGCCAACCACCTCGCGGCGCAGGGACTCGTCACCTGGGTGAACTACCCCGAACTCGGACGACCGCGCGGCCGGTTCGCTATCCCGACCGTGGCCGTGGGCGGCTACCCGCTGGCCGTGGAAGGCGTTCTCGCCGTCGACCTCGAGAGCAGAAAGGCCTGGCAGCAGGCTCGGGGCGCGATCGTTTCTGCGGCGGTCACCCGCACGATCACGCGCTTGGTCGCGGGCGAAGCCATCCGGCAAGCGAGTGGGGACAGCGCCTTGGGGCTGCTGTTGAGCCTGGGGACACAAGCCACCTTGACCGCAGCGGACACCCCCGACACGCGCTGCTGGTCGACCCTCCCCGCGCGCATCGCCTTCTCTCGCGTTCAGCTTCCCCCAGGCACCCACTGGGTCGACGTGACGGTCCGCGGCGTTCACAAAAGACAGCCCATCACCCTCACCCCCGGAGGATGGGCCGTCGTGAACCTCACCGTGCTGAGCTGAGCGAGGCGGAAGCCCTCACTTCTCGCGTCGTCGCCTCGCGCGATAGGCAACACGAACGGGGACGCCCTCGAAGTCGAAGGCCTTGCGCAGCTGGTTCTTTACATACCGCTGGTAGCTGAAGTGGACCGACTCTGGCGAGCTCGACATCACGGCGAACAACGGTGGCGCCGTCTCGGCCTGGGTGACGTAGTACAGACGCGGGGCCCTGCCTCCTTGTGTCGGAGGTGGGTGGGTCTTGAGCACGGATTCGAAGAAGCGGTTCAGCTCCGCCGTCGGGACGCGCCGGTGGAAGTTTTCGCGTACCGCGACGATCTTCCGCAACAGGGCCTGGGTTCCTCTACCCGTCAGGGCGCTGGTGGCCACGTACGGGACCCAGGGGGCAAAGGACAGCTTCTCCTTCGCCGTCTTCTCCGCCTCCGCAAGACTCTCGCGGTCGAGCTGATCCATCTTGTTGAGCACGACGACCACGGCTCGTCCCCGTTCGTCGGCAAGTCCGAGAATCTTCGCGTCCTGCTCGGCGACCCCAATGGCAGCATCGCACATCAGCACGACGATCTCCGCCTCTTCCATGGCACGCATGGCCCGAAGGACGCTCACCACCTCCACGGCGTCGTGCTCCTTGACCACCAGACTCTTCCGACGGATACCGGCGGTATCCACGAGAAGGAACTTCTTTCCATCGCGCTCGATCAAGGTATCGACGGGGTCGCGGGTGGTTCCCGGTCGGGCATCGACGAGGGTTCGGTCTTCGCCAGCGAGGCGATTGACGAGCGACGACTTGCCCGCGTTGGGGCGTCCGACCACGGCGACGCGGATCATGTCCTCCTGGTCGGGAGCGGTGAGCTCGTCAGCAGGGGGCAGGGCGCGAACGAGAGCGTCTTCGAGGTCGTTGAAGCCGCGACCGTGCAGGGCGCTGATGGCATGAATGGTCTCGACGCCGAGCGAGTAGAGCTCGTTGGATTCGAAAGCGGACCGGTCGGAGTCGGCCTTGTTGGCGACGTAGATCACGGGACGACCGCTTCGACGGAGCAAGGTGACGGCCTGGCGGTCGGCGTCCGTGGCGCCCTGGACCCCATCGAACACGCACACGATCAGGTCCGCCTCCTCGATCGCTACCTGAACCTGTCGCGAGATGCCCTGGCGCATCGGGTCGTCGCTCTCGGGGTCGAAGCCACCGGTATCGACGATGGTGTAGCGCCGGCCCAGGGACCAGGCTTCGGCATAGTGGCGGTCGCGGGTGACACCGGGCTCGTCGTGAACGATAGCCTCACGCCTGCCCACCAGACGATTGAAGATCGTGGACTTCCCGACGTTCGGGCGTCCCACGATCGCGACGAGCGCGTTGGCCTGGTGAGGCAGACGCCCTCGTTCCTTCTCTTTGCCTTTTCCACGGGGCTTGCTGCCGCTCATGGGGTTGCCTCTTCGCCTTCCCCGGACACGGACACGTAGCCAAGCGAATCCAAGGCCCGCGCGGACTCGGGCCATCCCTCGTCGGTCGTGACCCACAAGCTCAGGTGCACCTGTCTGCCGATGAGGGCTTCGATGCGCTGGCGCGCCGCCACGCCGACGCCCTTCAGCCGCTCGCCCCCCTTGCCGATGATGATCTTGCGTTGCCCGTCGCGAGCACACCGCACGGTGGCATCGATGTGCGTCACCTTCTCCCCGTCCTCGAAGCGTTCGATGGACACCGCCACGCTGTGGGGAATCTCTTGCTTTGTCGCGAGGATCACCTGCTCGCGCACGTACTCGGACGCGAAGAACCGCACGGGGCGGTCCGTCAGGAAGTCATCGTCGTAGGCAGGGCCTCGTTCCGGCAAGAGCTTGGAGATCTCGCTGAGCAGCAGGTCGATGCCGTCGTCGCGAAGCGCACTGATCGGCACGACGGCCGAGAAGCGCCGGACCTCCGAGAACCGCTCGAGCAGGGGAAGCAAGGCCGATCGGTGCTTGCCGAGCAGGTCGATCTTGTTGACGACCAGAACGGCCCGGCTGTCCGGGTCGACTTGCTGGAGAAGCTCCACATCCCTGCCGGCGGGAGCCAAGTCGTGATGCGCGTTCTTCGGGATCGCCGTCACAAACACCAGGACGTCCGCTTCCCGCGCGGCGTCCCGGGCCATCGTGTTCATCCGTCGACCGAGCCGGCTCTTCGGACGGTGCAATCCAGGCGTATCCACCAGGGCGATTTGGGCGTCGCCGTGACGGACCACGCCGAGAATCCTGTCACGGGTGGTCTGAGGGGTCGGGGTCACGATCGCCAAACGCTCTCGAAGCGCGGCGTTGAGCAACGTGCTCTTGCCGACGTTCGCGCGACCCACGATGGCCGCGGTTCCGGATCGGTGAGGACGCTGTTCTGCGGGGGGTTCCATGATGGGGCCATCTATAGCAGCAGCCGGTTGTCCGTGGGGACCGATTCACGCCACCACACCTACTTCGGCCCCTCCTTCCTGCAATCCGCCGAGCACCCGTCCCCAGAAACAGCGTTGCCGTCGTCACACTCCTCGCCGTGCGCGGTGTCCAACTCCCCGTCCCCACAGCGCGAGTCCAGCCGACACATGGGCGTGCATCCACCGTACCCCCCCTCGTTCTGCCCGTCGTCGCACTCCTCGCCAAAGAGGCTGTCGACCTTCGCATCGCCACAATACGACCCCAGCGTGCACCCCGGGGCACAGCCCGGCTGCCCCGTCGTGCTGTACGGGGTCAGGTTGACCCCGTCATCGCACTCTTCGAAGGGCGCCTGGTGCTCCCCGTCCCCGCAATACGGCCCCAAGCGACAATCCTCCGTACAGGACCCCCAGCTCCCATCATTCACCCCGTCGTCGCACTCCTCGTCCCCCGCGAGAATCCCATCCCCACACTCCGATTCGCACCGACTCTTGGCCTGCACGAACCCCGTGAGCGTGAGATTGAAGTTCGACGCGTTGGTGCGACGCTCCGCATGAAACAGCACGGTCTCGTAGATCTTCCCCACCTCCAGCTGGAGGGCCTGGGCCTGGACATCGTCGAGCGTCACGCCTCCGGAACGCTGGGGATGGAGCCCCCCCAAGTCCACCACGAGCCGGCGGTTGATGAACACCCAAACGTCATCGTCGCCTGCGAACTGAAGCTCCTCTCCACCCTTGAACTCGAACCACGTACGCAACTCGCTCGTGAAACCGAAGTTGTGACCGTCGCTCGTTTGCTCCAGCCCCGCGGCAATCCACCCCTTGCCGTCAAGCGGGAAGAAAGCGGCGTCCGGAAAATAGTACGAGCCACTCGGTTGACGGGCGAGCACCATCTTCGCCACCTCGGTGACGTTCACGGACGGCACGTCCCTGTACCACTGGTCGAAAGCCAACTGGCTGGTCGTCTGCGCTCCCCAGGGACAGGGACCGACGAGGTTCCCTTGCTCGCAGATGCCCGTGTACACGGGCTTGCCGTCCGCCCCCACGTTCGTTTGCACGAGTCCCGGTGTCGGATCACTCCCACCAAAAATCTGGAAGTCCGGGTGCCGAATCCCCCCTCCCACCGGAAGGGAGATGAAGTCGCGGAACGTCACAGGCACCTCCAACTCGTCCGGCAAGTCGGTCACAATCGTCTCACACGCAAAGCCGACTTCCACCTTGCAGTCCACCGAACACCCATCTCCGCCCTTCGTGTTTCCGTCGTCGCACGCTTCGTCGTCCCCCGGCAGGATCATCCCGTCCCCACACGCGGAGGCACAAGCCCCACCCCCGGTGCAGTCGGGCTCTACCTCGCAAAACGGGTTGCAGCCGTCGCCCACGACGTCGTTCCCGTCGTCACATGCCTCGTCACCTTCCCAGGTTCCATCGCCACAGACCGCAAGATGGCAAGGTTCGCCCGGCGTGTCACAGGCCCAGCCCGGCTCTAGCTTGCAGTCCGAAGAACAGCCATCTCCATCCCCCAGCACCCCATCGTCACACTCCTCGTTCCCTGCGCGAATACCATCTCCACACGCGGCCGCCATGCACCGCTCGCCCACCACCGGACACACCCATCCCGCTTCGATCTGACACGCAGAATCGCAACCATCTGCCGCTCCCTGGTTGCCGTCGTCACACGTCTCCGTGCCCGATACCCTCCTATCCCCACAGACCACCGTCGACACGCACTCTTCTCCCGGGTAAGGGCAGGCGTAGTCGTTCTCCACTGCATCGCAGGTCGCGGAGCACCCATCCCCCGATACGCCGTTGCCGTCATCACACACCTCGCCCGGCTGGATCTTCCCATCTCCGCATCCCGTCGTCTCCGCATCCCCCGCGTCGCTCGCGTCCTGGTCGGCGTCCCCGGGCCCCACGTCAAACACGGGAGCGTCCTGAGAAACAACGTCCTGCCCTGCGCCCGCGTCCCCTCCCCCCACATCGCCAGCACCCCCGTCCCCGGGGGCGACATCCTCGTCGTCCGACCCACAGTGGCTGTTGGCGAGAGCGGCAAGGAAAGCGAGAGCACAGCCAAGGCGTTCGGTCGCACGGTGCGTCATGATTCGTTCTCCGAGAGGACAGGGGGTTCAGCGGATCATACGACTGAAGAGGCCTCCGAGCCAGACGCCGGCAGATCCGCGGAGCAAACCGATAAGTTCCCATCGTCCCCCCGGAACTCACGACCCGCCTCGTTGTCACCCCAACCGTCCATGTCCTCCGCCGAAGCAAGACGTTGCCCGCCGTGTCCGCTACCATGGGCTCGTCGTGCGTCGGACGGCACGTTCGCTGGCATGAAGCGGGATTCGATCACAACCGTCTGCTTCTTTGTCTCCATGGTGCTCCATGGCGTGTTGGTCATGGCCGGCGCCAGCGTGGTGTCGGTAGGAGCCGTTTCGGTCCCAGGCGAGGAAGGTGAGCGCGAAAGTGACTCCTGGGCGGGCGAGACGTTCGACATCGATACGCAAGAGGATTCACCGGCTCGAGGGGGACGGCCTGCGCCTCCCGTGGTGAAGCCCGCTGCGACCCCTCCCGAGGTTCCACGAGAGAACGCGCGTCCCCTGCCTGCGCCGTCCGTGACCCCGGACGAAGAACCGGCCACATCGCCGGAACCACTCCCCTCGGCGAAGCCTGATCGTGGCGCGCCATCCGCACAACCGCCCGCTCGCCCCCCGCAACCCGTCTCGACGCAATCCGCAGGCCCGTCGCCAGTCTCGATCCCGTTCGGGGGGCAGCAGGCAGGAGGGCAAGGACCGGACGCTGGACAGCCGGGGACTTTTGGCGCGGCAGGTCCCGCGCGGGGGGTGCGCAACCTGGCCACCGCGTTCGCCCGTGCCATGCCCATCGCGAACACCGGCGATCCCGTGTGGGGGACCCTGCCCCTCGGCCCTGCCGGTTCCCTCCAGGTGAGCCTGGAGGTGGATGAGACTGGGAAGTTGGTGAGGGCGGTTCCGTCAGAGTCGCCCCGCGCACCGGAGCACCTGGTTCGCCTGATCGACAGGACGCTTGCGCTGTTGCGCGCTGGGCGTTTCGCCCTGACCGGCACCGAGCCCCAGGCGGGTAGTGAGACGTTCTTGCTCGAGGCGCGCATCGAGCAGGTGGAGACGACTGCGGGCGATGATCCCTCGATGGCGGGCCCCTACGCGCTGGGGTTTGCGGCTCCGCACAAGGGCGAGCCCGGGTATGCAACGTTCACGCTGCGCACAGGACGGCGTGTGCACATCGCCATCAAGTTGGTCGCGAAGTGAACTCGGAGCATACCCGTTGACAGACCCGCAGCGAACCACGACCATCGTCGGATGCAACAAGCCAGCGGGCTGTCCCCTTCCTGGAACTTCGCGGCGCCTGGCCCAGGCGGCTTCGGGCCTCCGCCACAGGGCGGATATGCACCCCCTCCGCAAGGAGGCTTTGGACCTCCCCCTGGGGGCGGAGGCTACGGTCCGCCGGGCGGAGGATTCGGTCCGGGTTACTATCCTCCGCCTCCACCTTTCCGCCAGGTCCACACGATGGCCATCGTCTCGCTCGTGGCCGGGATCGTCAGCTGGTTCTTGTGCCCCTTGCTCGGTGGCGTGGTCGCCCTCATCTGCGGTCAAATGGCGCGCAGCGCGATCGCGGCGGAGCCCACAAGATGGGATGGAAACCCCCTCGCGATCGCGGGCATGATCGTAGGGGGCATCAACGTCCTGATCTACGTGCTCATCGGGGTGTTCTATCTGTTGATGCTCTTGGGAATCTTCGGCATGGCCGCCCTGGGAGCGTGACGGCGGTCCGCCGGAGGCTACCGTCCGACGGCCTGCCTCAGGGCATCGTGCAGCGGTTGCACCAAGTACCGCAATTCGCGAGCTTCCTTCGCTCCGGCGCCCACACCTTGGGCGTGGACCGCGAGGGTCTCGAGGCGGGCCTCCAAGGATTCTGCAAACAACGCAAGCAATTCGGCCGCAGACGAACGAGCCCGGAGGTGGATGTCGTCGATGCGCCGGTCCCACCGGATGGGCCGTCCTGACTCCATGTCGGACCGATAGCAGTCGACGACGATGGCCCCCAGCTCCGTCTGGCGGAGGGTGCGGTGGGCGTAGGCGCGAGAGACGGACGAGCCGTCCTTTCGCTTGCCCCCGGTCTCGACGCGGACGAGCCTGCGGCCTGCGTCCAGCAGCCCCAGGCGTGCGAGCTTGCGGATAGCACGCAGGTACGTCTCTCGATCCGAATGGGTTGTGAGCTCGGGGTCAAGGATGGCCCCCGACGGGGCAGCCGGACCGGGCGAGTACAACAGGATGTTCCGTTCGTGTTTGCCGAACCGTGTGCGGCGAAGACCATCGACGGCCGCTGCGACCTCTCGGCACTTGGAGCAAGGGAGACAGTCAGCGACCTGCTCGAACGCTGAACGCAGGCGTGTGGACGCGCGGGAGCCTGGCAGGCGAGAGAGCGGAACGATGACATCAGCGACCTCGCATGAGTTACCGTCCACGTGGCAGGTGTACAGGGCGCTAGGAGTCAAGGTTGGCGTTCCGGGTGGTGGGAGTTTTGGTCGGGCCGGACGTCAGGTTAGCACCCAACGTTGCCCGTGCCGAAGAAGTACAGGGCAGGCGAGCGAGTTCGGCGTGTTCCTGCGAGAGCGGACGAACAGTAAAGTGCTTAGTATCACTTGACACTCAGCGAGGCGGGCCCAAGCGTCTCTCCATGCCGTCGCCCCTCTGCTTCCGGCCGGTGTCGGCCATCGACCTTGCAGCCGCCTGCGCCGCTCGGATCCTCCCGAGAAGCTGGCACCTCCGCATCGATCGAACCCGACTCGACGCCCAATCCGTCGTGGACTCGCTGCGCGGCATTCACGAACCTCCCTTTCGAAGCCCCACGATCGGGCTGCGGACTCCGGTACCACTCGCATCGATCGACCCGCTCGTACACATCCTTCCTCGCCCCGTCGCCACCCGTTACGTGTCCGCTCGACGCGACCTCGACTACGTATCGATGCAACTTCGGGGACGGCACCCCCCGCCGTTTCGATCCCGCCAAGCGCCGCGGCGCCAGCAACAGCACGCCGAAACGCCAATGCGGTTGCGCGTGATGTCCGTCGACCATCCGACCGGCGACGCCGTGTTGATGGAGTTTCTGGTCCCCCCGGGGGGCATGCAAGGGTTTGTTCCCGGCCAGTTCGTCACCGTGAGCGTCCGCGTCGATGGCGTGGTTCACAGACGAGCGTACTCAATCTGTTCCACGCCGGACGTGCTGCCCGCGCTGCGTCTTGCCGTCCGACGTGTCGAGGGGGGGACCGTGTCGACCTACCTTCACGATCGCGCAAAGCCCGGCGACATGATCGAAGCGCGCGGTCCGTCGGGAGCCTTCACGGAGACACCAGACCCTGGGCAACGCCGGCGGTTCCTGATGCTGGCGGCAGGGGCTGGGATCACGCCCATGATGTCGATCATCCCCGCGCTCCTCCAAGGCGAGCCGGACACTGAAGTCGACCTTGTGTACGGCAATCGGTCCGAGGGGTCGATTCTCTTTCGGGAGCCCATCGAGCAACTGGCCGCGGCCCACCCGGGTCGCTTCCGCGTCCACCACGTGCTGAGCCGTCCTTCCGATGGATGGCGAGGAAAGAGGGGAAGGGTGGACCCGGCGTTCGTGTCGTCGTTGATCGATGCTGCACAAGAAGGCGAAGCGCATTCGGACTACATGCTCTGCGGTCCTGAAGCGATGATGCAGGCGCTCACGGAAATGCTCGAAGGCCGAGGCGTGCCCACGTCGCGAATCCGGCGCGAGCGCTTCGTGACGCCGCGTCAGACGTCCCCCCGTCCCGACGCTCCCCAGCGAGGCGTCTACCACGTCCGCGGGACGTCGTGGGAGGTCGTCATCCCCGCGGGCAAGACGCTGCTTCAGGCGGGCGTCGCGGCAGGATTGCCGCTTCGGTCGTCCTGCGCGATGGGCGGGTGCGCGGCCTGCAAGGTGAAGCTCCACCGGGGTGCGGTGCACATGGATGAACCCAACGCGCTCACGGCGCGGGAGCGAGAGGATGGGTACGTGCTCGCGTGCATCGCGTACGCAACGGAGCCCGTGGAGGTGGTGTCGGAATGATGCATGTGGAACCGATGTCACGAGAGGTCGGCGAAGGGTGGTCCTACCGCATGAAGGACCTGTGCGACTTGACCGGCCTTCCGAGGCAGGCCATTCACTTCTACATTCAGCAGGGGCTCGTTCCGCCGGGGCGCAAGACCGGTCGGAACATGGCCTACTACGGCCAGGAGCACGTGGACCGGCTCACCCTGATCCGGAGGTTGCAGCACGAGAGATTCCTGCCGCTCAAGGCGATCCGCGCGCTGCTCGACGATCAGGACCAGGTCTTTTCTCCCTCGCAGAGGTCATTCCTTTCTGGCGTCAAGGCGCGCCTCGCACAGTCGCTGCCGGCTCGCTCGGACAAGCCCGAGACGGTGATCGCCGAGGACCTGATTGCTGATCTGCGCCTGAGCCAAGCCGACCTCGATCGGATGATCGAGCTCGACATGCTGGTCACGCGAACGGGAGAGGACGGACGAGCGCGGGTCGCGAAGGACGACGTGTGGATGCTCGAGTTTCTGTCCGAGCTTCGTCGGATCGGCTTGACGCCGGAGCTTGGCTTTGGCGTGACGGATCTGGCGTTCTACGAGGAAGCCATTTCCGCGCTTTTCGATCGAGAGCGAGCGTTCTTGCAGGAGCGGCTGTCCGAGCTACCACCGGAGGTGGTGGGCGCGATGATCGAGCGTGCCATTCCGGTGGTGCATGCATTTCTGGTTCGATACCACGAGGCAAAGATCCGCGCGTTCGTCGCGGATCTGTAGCCCATCACGAAGGCGAGGGACCCATGATCAACCACGAGAGACTCATCGCGATCCTCCCGACGAAGGTTGCGGAACGCCTGGACCCCTACCTCGAGACCCTCCAGGTGCTCTCGGAGGTCAGGGACCCACGTGTGCTGCGATCCCTTGGACCGGCAGGCGTGAGAGGGATGCTGCTCAAGCGCGGCAAGCAGGGCGTGCCCACGCGAGTGCGCGCCACGCACGACACGTACTTCGACTGGTCCTATCCCCACGACAATCCGGAGATGGAAGAGCTGTACCGTCGCGCCAAGCAAGGGCAATGGGACGGGGACACGTACCTGCCTTGGAACACCGACGTCGACCCGCTGAACCCGGAGGTCCCGCTGATTCCCAAGGGGTTCATCAACTTCGAGGCGGCGGAACAGCTGGGCATCAAGCTCTCCGAGCGCGAGCAGAGGGAGTTTCAGTACAGCCTCACGGCGTGGATGCTGAGCCAGTTCCTGCATGGCGAGCAGGGCGCTCTGTTCGCGGCAGCCCAGGTCACGGAAGCCGTTCAGTTCTTCGACGGCAAGTACTATGGCGCGACGCAGGTGATGGACGAAGCGAGGCACGTGGAGGTCTTCCACCGGTACCTGGACACCAAGCTCAACAAGCTCTACCAGGTGAACGACAACCTGTTCACGATCATCGACGCGCTGATGTCCGACGGGCGCTGGGACATGAAGTTCCTGGGCATGCAGATCATGATCGAGGGACTGGCGCTTGGGGCCTTCGGCATGCTGTACCAGCACACGAGCGAGCCGTTGCTCAAGGAGCTGCTGAAGATGGTGATCCAGGACGAGGCGCGCCACGTCCACTACGGCGTGCTGGCCCTGCGCGAGCACATCAAGACCGAGCTGTCGGAGAAGGAGAGACACGAGCGTGAGGACTGGGCCTTCGAGGTCGCACTGCTCATGCGCAACCGCTTCCTGGCCTACGAGGTGTTTGAGGAGTGGGGGGAAGGGCGCGTGACCCGCGCTCAGTGGCGAAAGCTCATGTACGCCGCGCCGGGCATGGAGTCCTTCCGTCGCACCATGTTCAGCCGGCTCGTGCCCAACCTGCGTGAGATTGGCCTTCTGAGCCCGCGCATCCAACCCCACTACGAACGCGTGGGTCTCATGCGCTACTTCAACGGTGCTGCTGCCGATGTGATCTCCGGCGAGCAGATGATCCGAGAGCTTGATTCGGCCGCCTAGGGCGCCCGTGGAAGGAGTTTGGATCGCGCGAAAGGACGGCCCCGGCTACTTCGGAACGACGTCCTGCTCACAAAACGCGATGATCTCGAAAGATTTGAGCTTGGGAGAATCGTCGTTCTGTGTCGTGAGCTCGAACAAGACCTCGATGTAGTTCGTGGGGTTGGGGTCGAGGGGCCCCGGCGGGCTCGACAGGACGGCAGGGGACGACTCCCAGGCTGCGATCCAAGGGGCGTTCTCCAGCGTGCCTATGTCGTCCGCGGTGCGGACGCTCAGGGTGATCGACGTTCCGGCGGGGGTGAAGGCGTCCCACTCCACGCGCTCGAACCGGGTCTTGCCCGGCGCGCAGTGCCCCTCTTGCACCCACGCGTAGTAGCCCTGCGGGTTCGTGAAGTTGCGCAAACCGAACCCGGTGAAGTCCGAGTACGTGTAAGGGTTCGGCTTGCCATCAGCGACGTTCGGACGGTCGTCGAGCGGTACGACGTCCGGCCCACCGACCACGTTGCCCTGGGCGTCGACCTTGAAGTGCACCGCACTCGAGCTGTTCTGGTTGATGCCCCACACGTCGCCGTCGAACGCCACGCCTGCGCCTGTGGTCATCCCCTGCGTCGTGTCCCACGCGTTGCCCGCAGCGGGCAGCATGGTCACCCCGTCCGGTACGTCGTAGGGGATCCTGCCGATATGACCGTTCCAGCTCGGGTGCCCATCGAGCGCCACCCACACGAACGATGTGGGCGTGCGGTTGTCCACGCCGAGCCCGCGACCTCGCGTGGGCCCGCCCTCGAACGCAGCGTAGGCCCATGTGCCCTGCGCGAGTCCCTCGAACGTACCGTCCCGCTTCGGCCGGTAGCGATAGGCCGCGGATGCGCCGACGTCCCCCAACCAGATCTGCTGAATGTCCACGGGGTTGCCCGTGTTGGGGTCCGTCTCCCTGTACCCGTCGAGCGCGATGCCGTAGTACCCACCACCGTGCGCCTCGGGGTATGTCACCATGCCCTGGTTCTGCGGATTCTTCGTGTCGAAGTAGAACAGGTGCCTCGTACCCTGGTTCGGCGCCCACAGGATCCCATACTTGTCGATCGCAGCACCGTACGGGTGTGGAGCGACCCCGTTCTGCGTCTGCATCGGAACCGTCGCAATGATGGCGCCCGTCGTGCCATGAACACGATAGAAGACCCCGTCCTGGAACGTGCCCGCCCACGCGTCCGAAGCGCCGTACGTACGAACCTGCTCCTGCCCCGGCCCCAGCGCCAACGGTCGCCCATACAGGTCCACCGATGTCCCGGTGTTCGTCGTGAACAGCACGCACTCGTCATCGAGACCGAAAAACTCGTGTGACTTGCCCGCCACACAGACCGTGCTCACATCGTCCGGCAGGTTGTTGTCGTCGCAGTCCGTCGTGATGATGCCGTCGGCATTGAGGTCCTTCGACGTCTCGATCGTGCCGTTGCCGTTGCGGTCGACGCAATCCTTCTCGCTGTTCGCGATCTTGGTGACGGACGACTGCCCGCCGAAGGCGCGGTTGGCCACCCAGACGTCACCGTTGATGTCCACGGCGGTTCGGGAAGGTCGATTGCTGACCAACTGCACGGGCTGATGCCCCCCGTTGGCGCCGGGCGTCGCCTCGGCCCGCGCACAGCAACCGTGGATCCCGTCTGCGCACAGCGCCGCGGTCGGCGCCTGACCGAACAGGACTCCCTCGTTCGAGCCCGTGTCGTTGGACATGCACGTGACCGTCGCGTAGCGCGCAGCCTCCCGGTAGGTCGGCGCCGTGGGAAAGGGTGTGGTCTGTACCTTCGATACCGTCCCCACGCCGTAGTTCAGATCGTTGGCGATCCACAGAAAGTCGAACTGTGCCTTGCTCGCGTCGAGCGATATGAAGCCGTCCTCGTCCCTCGTGACACCGTCGGCCTCGACGTTGTCGGGAGCGGGGTCATCCGAAGGGAGGGGGAACTGGCTCGCGGGATCCGCGGTAGGCCCGACCGACTCCACCTCGCAGGTGGGGTCGTTGTTCCCGCAAGCGTTCGTCCCGGAATCTGGCAGGACGCCACCTCCGGTCCCTGCGATTCCTCCGCCGGTCCCAGCCGTGCCGCCTGACCCGCTCGAACCTCCCGCCCCTGAGCTGCCACCACCGCCGCCACCCGGCGACGACGAACCGCTGCTCCCGCACCCGGAAGCCATCGCACCAGTTAAAGCCAGGGCAGCGGCGAGCGCCACCACAACGGACGAAGTCCAACGCAAGCGTTTCATCAGCATCCTCCCGGGAGCTTGAACGAAGGTACGCGGCCAGCAGGCAACACTCGGAAGTGTACACGATGCGCACGGATCATTCGAATCCGAGGAGCTGATGGGTCGACGACGCCGGTGTTCGAACGGGTGCGAAGTTCCCATTCCCGAAGGCGTTCTCGCGCCGCGTGCCGGTGGGTCGCCTCCCGGCGAGGAGGAACGGACCGCAAACCCCGGCGAAACGATCTATGCAACACCTTGAAATGAAGAGCCAAAATTCCTGACGCATAAAATAATCGACGCCCACTGTAGAATTCGTTGACATCCATCCGACACGGAGTCACACGGTACCCGCTTCTCGTACCAAAGTTCCTGGATCAAAAGGGGGCACCATGGCTCACTTCGCTCGCTTCACCTCCCTGCTCCTCGCAAGTGTCTTTGCCGCCGGCTGTGCCGTAGGTCTCGAAGACTCGTACATCGAGCCGGTCGTTGCGATCCAAGATACATCGCCCGCCGCGGCGCCTTCCGCGGGCGCAGCGAACGATTCAGACCCGACCGAAGCGGTCGCGGGGGATCCCCTGTACTTCGGGCAGGACAATGAGCTGACGACCGAGGCGGGGACGACTGCTCCGCTCTCGTACACGTTCGAGCTCGTGGCGGACGCGAGCATCACCATCGAGCTCGCGAGCCGAAACGAGAAGGGGCCGCGCACGATCGGCTTCACGCTGTACCGGGTCGCCGCGGAGGGCGAGCTTGCCGCGTTGGGCGAGGCCCTGGGCCACGACGGCTCGGCAGCCATGACCCTGTACACCGTGCACGGCGGTCTCTACGCGATCCGCCTGATCGAGGGCGTCACGGCGGACTCGCTGGTGCTCAACCTGTCGTGCAACTCGGGCACCTGCGCGCCTGCGCGTCAGCCGGGTGACACCTGCGGAGACGCGGCCGGAATGACGTGCGACAAGGGCCTGGTCTGCCTCTACCAGGAAGGCACCTGCTCTGCGCAAGAGCAGCCTGGCCGGTGCCGCCTCGCTCTGCCTGACTGCCCCTCGACCTACGCCCCCGTGTGCGGGTGCGACGGCGCCACGTGGGGCAACGAGTGCTTCGCGACCCAAGCCGGTGTGTCGATCCTGAGTTCGGGAGAGTGCGAACGCTGAGGCTTCAGGAAAGCCAGGCGCCCACCAGCCTGTGAGGTAGCCGTCGGCGTTTCCGTCTCGTCCCCCCTCGAGAAGAACGCTCGGGGCGCCCATGCTGTCACGCTGCATGCCGAGCCGAGGACCTGCGCTGAACGTAACCATGTCGCGCGTCTCGGAGTGCCCTGCTGCGCCCGACGTGGTACCCGGCGAAAGACAACCGCTTGTTGACCGCTCCGGTGAATGCACGACGGGGTGTGCTTGACAGGCAGCGGGGGCCTCGGCATGGAGTCGCACGCACATGCACTCGATGCCTTTCCCGCGAGCCGTGGACGCGGTGCTGTTCGATTTCGACGGCACCCTCATGGATGCATCCGCCGCCATCGTCGGGGCGTTTCATGCGGCACTCTCGGATCAACCAGGGGAGATCCCCGAGGAGACCATACGCGGCATGATCGGCAAGCCGCTGTCCGAGATGTTCTTGCGCTTTCGTCCGCAAGCCTCCCCGGAGGACGTGGCCTCCCTCATTCAACGCTACCGAGACGCATTCTTCCCGCTCAGCGCGACACACACGCACCCTCTTCCCGGAGCCGTGGAGGCCCTCACATTTCTGCACGGTCTCGTGCAGGTGGCCGTCGTGACGACACGCTTGTCCGATGGCGCGGTGCGCATGCTGCGCGCGCACGGGATGTTGGAGTCCTTCGATTTGGTATTGGGGCTGGAGCACGTGGATCATCCGAAGCCGGACCCTCAGCCGGTGCGGCGAGCGCTGCGACAGCTGGGGGTGCATGCCGGCCGGGCGGTGATGATCGGCGACACGCCAGACGACATGAAGGCCGGCCGGAGCGCGGGGACCGGGGTCATCGGAGTCACCACGGGCGCTTTCGACCGCCCGGCGCTCGAGGCGGCCGGAGCGCACCATGTGCTCGCCTCGTTACGGGAACTCCCCCCGCTGCTCCGCGGACGGGTCGGAGCCTAGGGATTCGGGATCGGAACCATCACCGTGGCGCGGTAGTGACGGAGCTCGGCGATCGACTCGCGGGCATCCTCGAGCGCCGTGTGCTGCTGCAGCTCTTTGACCAAGAGCGCGTCTCGCCCGTACCACCGCCGAACCACCTCTTTGATGCTCGAAACGTCCACCATTCGGTAGTGGAGGTAGCCGTGCAGCGTCGGGAAGTACGCCTTGATGAAGGTGCGGTCCGTGTGGATCGAGTTGCCCGCAAGGATCCCCGTTCCGTACGGACACCACCGCGCCACGATCGACATCATCTCCCGCTCGGCCTGCACCACGCTGAACTCCGAAGCGCGCACGCGATCGAGCAGCCCATTGTCCGTGTGCATCCGTCGCACGAACGGCTCCATCCGGGCGAGCGTCTCCTCGGACTGCCAGATCGTCACCTCCCCGGCGTCGAGCTCTTCCAGCCGCGAGTCCGTGATCACGACCGCTATCTGCAACGGTACACAGGTCACGGGATCGAGGCCCGTCATCTCCATGTCGAGCCAAATGAGGGGACTGCTTGCGGCATCTTCCATCGTGGCGACTGACCTAGCACAATTCGCCCCATGGACAACAGAGCCGAGCCTTCCGCGACATGCCCTCCGCGCACTCTGGTGCTGGCATCCACCTCACCGTACCGCAAGCAGCTGCTCGGCAGGTTGCGCATTCCGTTCGAGGCCATCGATCCGAGCGTGGACGAAGACGCCTACAAGGATCGCGGTCTGTCCCCCCGTGAGCTCGTTCGCTCGCTTGCAGAAGCGAAAGCCCGAGCGGTGGGCCAGGTCCGGCCGCGCGATCTCATCCTCGGGGGTGACCAGTGCGCCAGCCTCGACGGCCTCATTCTCGGAAAGCCCCTCAGCTTCGAGGGATCGGTCGATCAGCTCGCCTTGCTCGCAGGACGCACGCACTTGCTCATCACAGCGCTGAGTGTGCTCGACCCCGCATCGGGGCGATGCGACACCGTGGTGGACGTCCACGAGATGACCATGCGCCCACTCGGTCGCGAGCAAATTCGGCGTTATGTCGAGCTCGATCACCCCATGGACTGCGCGGGGTCCTACAAGCTCGAGTCCCTGGGCGTGGCGCTGTTCGACCGCGTGGCCGGAAGCGACCCGACCGCTATCGTGGGGATGCCGCTGATACGGCTCGTATCCATGCTCGACGCCGTGGGCTACGACGTGTTCGCTCACGCCGTCGGAACCGGTCCCTGAAGCGCCGGGCTCGTAGCTTCGGAAGACGCGCAGACGCTCACCCCTCGGGCCTCTGGTCCGCGAGTCCCGCATCGCGCACCAACCGGGCGATATCACCGGTGTTCCACGGCTTGGGGAGGACCTCGCACGCACCGAGGGCTCGGGCCCTGTCTCGGATCGAAGGGTCCTCTTCGCTGGTGATGACGACAATCCTCGCGGACACGTTCTCCGGAAGAGCTGCCAGCGCTTGGAGAACCTCGATCCCACTCAACCCTGGCATTGCCACGTCGAGAAAGACCAGCTGGGGTCGCTCGCTACGGATGCAGGCGAGCGCCTCCTTCCCATCACACGCCTCGACGACGCGCGTTTCGGGAGCGGCCCCCAGCTCGCGGAGGATCGCACGCCGCGTGAGCGCCGAGTCATCCGCGATCAGGATCGTGTTCGTCATGGGTGCCGGGCAAAACCTTTCCTGCAGGCCGGGCATGTGTCGCGCAGTGGCGAACAGCGCACGTGCCCGGCTCGGCCATCACATGCGGACCAGGATCTCGCCGCTTCCGATGCCGCCACCCACGCACCGGGTCGTCAGCCCGATGGTCTTCTCGCGCTTTCGCAGCTGATGGACCATGTCGACGATCTGGCGGGCGCCTGTGCAACCGACGGGGTGGCCGAGCGAGATGCCACTGCCCCATTGGTTGGTCTTGTCGGCGGAGAGCCCTTCGATGAAGTGGTAGGCACCGCCGAGCACCGCCGCGAAGGCCTCGTTGATCTCGAAGAAGTCCACGTCCTGGATGCCGAGACCGACCTTCTGCAGCATGGGTGGGATGACCTTGAAGGCGCCTTCGCCCATGTACTCGCGCTCCACGCCCACGCTGTGAAATGTGCGTAGCTCGGCCAGGGGCTGGAGCCCGAGCTCCTTCGCCCGGTCCTCGGTCGTCAGGACCACGACGGCGGCCGCATCGTTCAGGCTGCTGGCGTTCATGCTCGTGATCGTGCCCCCCTCGGCCTTGAAGTAGGGCTTCGCAGCCGCGAACTTTTCCAGGGCGATCGACTTCGGGCCCTCGTCTCTTGCCACCACGATCGGGTCGCCCTTGCGCTGCGGGACGCTCACCGGAATCACGTAATCGTCGAAGAACCCCTTGTCCCACGCCGCGACCGCGTTGTGATGGCTCCTGAACGCGATCTCGTCCTGCTGCTCCCGCGTCACACCGTATCGTTCCACCAGGCGTTCGGTGAGCAGCCCCATCAGCTCACCTTTCTTGCCAACGTTCGTGTCCGTGAGCGCACCGAACAAGCCGTCGACCAACGCCATGTCCCCGTACATCTGTCCCTTGATGCGGCCCGTGAACATGTACCTTGCGACGTTGGACATCGACTCGACGCCCCCGGCGACACCGAGGGAGACCTCGCCAAGCATGAGGCGTCGGGCGAGGCTGTGGATGGCGGCGCCGCCGGACGCGCAGTTCTCGTGAAACGTGGTTCCTGGGGACGTAGGCGGCACGCCGGCGAACTCGGCGGCGGTCTTCGCGAGGTTCGGCGACCGAGGGTCTTGCATCACCCAACCCATGCACGTGTACTCCACGAGCTTCGGGTCCAGCTTGGTCTTCTCCAGGAGCGCCTTGATGGTGTGGGTGGCCAGCTCTCGCGCCTGGAACGTGGCCAGCCCGCCACCGATGGCTCCGATGGGCGTACGGACGGCTCCTACGATGACGACCTTCTTGAACTCGCACATGGTTGCCTTCTCCCTGTCGCACTGGCAGACGCGCACGCACGCCGCACGGTTCGGAATCGCTTCGCTCGGGGGCGAACTGTATCACAACCCCATCGCAGCCGAGGCCGACAGAACGCCGCGAACCGCCCCCTGTTGCCACCGGACGCCAAACCATCCATGAAGCGGTGCATGACGCACGAACGCAAGCTCAGCCGGTACCTGCGCGTCCGCGATCAGCTCGCAGACCTGGTGCGCGCCACCCACGACCCCACAGCCAGGCGGGCCACCGCAGCCGCCCTCATCCACCACAAGACCCCTGGCGTCTCCTGGACAGGCTTCTACATGCTCCGAAACGGGCAACTCGTCGTCGATGCTTACCAGGGCCCCCTGGCCTGCCTCGTCCTCGCTCCCCATCACGGCGTCTGCTGGGCTGCCGTGGACCGGCACGAAACCATGGTCGTCGAGGACGTCCACGCCTTTCCGGGACACATCGCCTGCGATAGCCGGTCCCGATCGGAGATCGTCGTGCCCTTGCAAGGCCCGGGCGACGAGCTCATCGGCGTGCTCGACGTCGACTCCCATCACCTCGCCCACTTCGATGATGCCGACCGCATGGGACTCGAAGCGATCGTGCAAGTCCTGGGAACATGACGTGCAGCGAAAGGATCCTTCCATGACGAACGCAGCCGCGACGCGCAACGAGACGGATTCCATGGGGACCATCGAGGTTCCCGTCGAAGCCTACTACGGGGCGCAGACCGCGCGCTCCGTGAGCAACTTCAAGATCGGCAGCGAGCGCATGCCGCGAGAGATCATCCGCGCCTTCGGGATCGTGAAGAAGGCGTCTGCGCAGGCGAACCTCGAGCTTGGGCTTCTTGACCCGAGGCGCGCAGATCTGATCGTCAGGGCAGCGGAGGAGGTCATCGACGGGACACTGGACGAACACTTTCCGCTCGTGATCTGGCAGACCGGCTCCGGAACGCAGACGAACATGAACGTGAACGAGGTGATCTCCAACCGGGCGATCGAGATGGCCGGGGGACGGCGAGGGTCGAAGGATCCGGTGCACCCCAACGATCACGTCAACAAGTCACAGTCTTCGAACGACACGTTCCCGACGGCGATGCACGTGGCTGCCGTGGAACAGATTGAGGACCACTTGCTTCCGCGCGTGCGCGGCCTGCGCGGCGCGTTGGACGCGAAGCGGGAGGCGTTCGCGAACATCGTGAAGATCGGGCGAACGCATCTTCAGGATGCCACCCCGCTGACGCTGGGACAGGAGATCTCCGGATGGGTGGCGCAGCTCGATGATGCGATGGCGGCGATCTCGGCAACACTGCCGCAACTTCGGGCGATCGCCCTGGGAGGCACGGCGGTGGGCACGGGGATGAACGCGCACCCGTCGTACGCGACCGCGGTGGCGGCGAAGATCAGCGCGATCTCAGGGCGGACGTTCGTGACGGCTCCGAACAAGTTCGCGTACCTCGCGGGCCATGACGCGATGGTGGGAACGAGCGGGGCAACCAAGCAGCTCGCGGTGGCGGCGATGAAGATCGCGAACGACGTGCGATGGCTCGCGTCGGGGCCCCGGTGCGGGATCGGAGAGCTTTTGATACCGGAGAACGAGCCGGGCAGCTCGATCATGCCTGGCAAGGTCAACCCGACCCAAGCAGAAGCGCTGACGATGGTGTGCTGCCAGGTGCTGGGCAACGACGCCACAATCGGGTTCGCGGGGAGCCAGGGTAACTTCGAGCTGAACGTATTCAAGCCTGTGATGGCCTACAACCTGCTGCAATCGATCCGGTTGCTGGGGGATGCGTGTGAGAGTTTCCGGGTGCACTGCGCGGAGGGGATCGAGCCGAACAGGGAAGTGATCGAGCGAAACGTGCAGCGGTCGCTCATGCTCGTCACGGCGCTGAACACGCGGATTGGGTATGACAACGCGGCGAAGATTGCGAAGCAGGCGCACCGGACCGGGGGGACGCTTCGTGAGGCGGCCATCGAACTGGGTTTGCTGACGGGGGAGGAGTTCGACGCGACGGTGCGTCCGGAGGAGATGATCGGTCCGAGGAAGGGGCAGCTATGACTGGGGGGAGTGGGGAGCTGAGCTCAGCCGAAGTGCAGGGAGTACAGCAGCGGGGCGATGATCATCGCGACGACGCTGATGAGCTTGATGAGGATGTTGAGGGAGGGGCCTGACGTATCCTTGAATGGGTCGCCCACGGTGTCACCGGTGACGGTGGCCTTGTGCATCTCGTCGTAGGCTTCGCCGTACTTCTTGTGGCCCTCTTCCTTGACCTGCTTCTTGGAGTTGTCCCAGGCGCCGCCCGCGTTGGACTGGAAGATGGCGAGGCACACGCCGGAGATGGTCACGCCAACGAGCAGACCGCCGAGCATGTTGGGGGAGTAGATGCCGACGGCGATGGGGACGGTGACGGCCATGACGCCGGGGGCGACCATCTTCTTGATGGCAGCGGCGGTCGAGATCTCGACGCACTTGGTGTACTGGGCTTTGTCGTCGGCGGCGTGGATGATCTTGGCCTCTTCCTCGGTGGGCTCGCGGTCTTCGTGCTCGGCGCGCTGGGCAGCTTCGAGGGCGGGACGAAGCTCGGGGATCTCGCGGAACTGGCGCCGCACTTCCTGGATCATGTCCTGAGCGGCCTTACCGACCGCGACCATGGCCATGGCTGAGAACCGGAAGGGAAGCATGGTGCCGACGAGTAGTCCCACGAGGACGTAGGGGTCAGCCGCATCGAGCTCGACCTTTCCCGCCATCTTCGTGAGGTAGGCAGCGGTGAGGGCGAGAGCGGTGAGCGCCGCAGAGGCGATGGCAAATCCCTTGCCGATGGCCGCGGTGGTGTTGCCGACGGCATCGAGTTTGTCGGTGCGGGCGCGGATGTCGCGACCTAGCTGGGCCATCTCGGCCACGCCGCCAGCGTTGTCCGCGATGGGCCCGTAGGCGTCGGTGGCGAGCTGGATGGCCGTGGTGGAGAGCATGCCGACCGCGGCGAGGGCGATGCCATACAGGCCGGCGAACTCGTAGGCGACGAGGATGGCGATGCAGATGCAAAGCACGGGAAGAGTGGTGGAGTTCATGCCGACGGCGATGCCCTGGATGACGGTCGTGGCGGGTCCGGTGCGGGAAGCGTCGACGATGGTCTGGACAGGGCGCTTGAACGTGGCGGTGTAGTACTCGGTGAGCACGCCAACGGCGATGCCCGCAACGAGGCCGAAGATGACGGCGATGGCGACGCCCCACCACTGGAACGTATCCGTCTTGCCCGTGAGAACGTCAGCTACCTGGATGCCGCCTTTGGGGAGCATGTAGTAGATGGCGGCAACGGTGCCCACGACCATGAGGCCCCCAGCGCCAAAGGTTCCCATGTTGAGACCGGCTTGGGGATTGCCACCTTCCTTCGTGCGAACGAAGAAGAACCCGATGATGGAGGCGACGATGCCGATCATGGCGATGACGAGGGGCAGATAGACGGCGTTCATGCCGGTGCCCGGGGCGATGGCTTCGATGCCGACGCCGCCGGTGCCGTACCACGCGACGCCGAGGATCATGGCGGAGACGATGGCGCCGACGTAGGACTCGAACAGGTCAGCGCCCATGCCGGCGACGTCGCCGACGTTGTCACCGACGTTGTCGGCGATGGTGGCGGGGTTGAGGGGGTGGTCTTCGGGGATGCCTGCTTCGACCTTGCCAACCAAGTCGGCGCCGACGTCGGCGGCCTTGGTGTAGATGCCTCCGCCGACGCGGGCGAACAGGGCGATGGAGGAACCACCGAGGGAGAAGCCGGACACCAAGTTGATCACGAGCATCATGACCTTGGTGTCATTGAGCGAGTCGCCGTAGTAGGCCGAGAACCCAGCGAACAGGATTCCGACGCCACCGAGGGCCAAGCCGACGACCGAGAGGCCCATGACGGAGCCGCCGGTGAAGGCAAGCTGAAGGGCTTCGTTGAGACCTTTTCGGGCAGCGCTTGCGGTTCGGATGTTGGCCTTGGTGGCCGTCCTCATGCCGAAGTAGCCAGCGAGGGCGGAGCACACCGCGCCGAAGATGAACGAGACGGAGATCATCGCGTTGGTGTCGTCGGACGTGAAGTGGTTGGCGACACCGAGCACGAGGGCCGTAGCGACGACGAAGATCGCGAGGCTCTTGTATTCACGCGCCAGGAAGGCCATGGCGCCGTCAGCGATCCACTTTCCGATGAGTTGCATGCGTTCATTGCCAGCGTCTTGCTTGGCAACCCACGCTGCGCGAACGAACGCGTAGGCGAGGGCGACGAACGCCACAATTATCGGAAGATAGTAAAACACGAAGTTCATTCCAATCCTCCTCCTTCGGCGGCCTCGCTAGGGAGTCGAGAACCCGGCCGGACGGTTGTTCAGTTAGGGGAGTGCCCCCTTGCTGTCAACGAAAAGGCACAAAAACAAGCGGTTTGACAACATTAGCCCGCGCTAATACGCAATCATCATGCTAATCCGGCATGGTTCACGAATTGCTAACCAATTGTATTCATGCAAGTATTACCAACAGAGTGGACGCGGGTTGGGGTGCATTCGCCGGGCGAGAGAGCGAGTAATGTCCTAGAGAACTTGTTCGGATTGGGGTGGCCGCGCCCGCCGACCGGTGTGGCGACACGACCCACAGGTTGCGCCGCGCGTCATCCCACCTTGGCCTACCACAACATCGAGAGACTGTACGTTTACGTATATTTGAATCGATGCACGGTCCACCTCGACAATCTGTAACTTTTTAGGCCATTCGTCCCAACTGTTAGCACTCTTCTATTCCGATACGGATAGTGTCGTAATCGTCCCCCGCGCGAGCGAATACCTTTGTTCGATCACCTCGGAGCACCCTCCGAGTGCCCTCCCTCATCCAAGCGTCATCGGCCTCACCACCGTCCAGGACACGCGATGACGATCGACACGAATCTCAAGACCAACCACCTCGCGCACGAGCGTTCCCTCTATCTGCGACAACACGCTCACAACCCAATCGACTGGCACCCCTGGTGCGACGACGCCCTCGGCCAGGCCCGACAGCAAGACAAACCCATCTTCCTGTCGATCGGCTACGCGTCCTGCCATTGGTGTCACGTCATGGAACAAGAGGTGTTCGAAAGGCACGACGTGGCCGCCTTCATGAACGAGCACTTCATCAGCATCAAGGTGGACCGGGAGGAGCGACCGGACATCGACGCGACCTACATGCAATCCGTTCAGATGATGACCGGCAGCGGCGGTTGGCCGATGTCTGTCTTCCTCACGCCCGACCTCAAACCGTTCTTCGGCGGGACGTACTTCCCTCACGATGCGTTCATCGAGATCACGCGACGCGTCGTCGAGGTGTTTCGCCAGCGCCGGGACGATGTCGAGAGGCAAGCCACGAGCTTGGCAGGGGCCCTTGCTGACGGTCTCGAAGGGGCGCTCCCGAGCGTCTTTCAGGAGAGGCATCTCGACGGCGCGGTTCGCGAGGCACAGGCGGCCTACGACCGTCAGTGGGGGGGATTCCGCGGGCGGATGAAGTTTCCCACGCCGGTCCGCTGGAGGTTCTTGCTTCGTCGGTTCCGAAAGACCGGCCATCTCGACCTCGCCGACATGGTGCGCGGAACACTCGATTCCATGGCAAGCGGCGGCATTCGCGACCACCTCGCGGGCGGCTTCCACCGCTACACCGTGGACGACCGCTGGCTCGTCCCTCACTTCGAGAAGATGCTTTACGACAACGCCCAGCTCGCGAGTCTCTACGTCGAAGCTGGCGCCGTCTTCGGACATGCGCCCTATCTTCAGGTCGCCCGCGAAACGCTCGACTTCCTCCTGCGCGAGATGCGCGACGCCTCCGGTGCCTTCTTCGCAAGCTTCGATGCCGATAGTGGAGGCGATGAGGGATCCTACTACGTGTGGTCTCGTGACGAGTTGCTCGGGGTCGCCGGCAACCGGGACGGGGCCGTCCTCGCCTCCCTGCTCGGTGTTACCGACCACGGCAACTTCGACGGCAAGAACGTTCTCTGGCGCCACACGCCCATCGAAGAAGTCGCAACCGAGCACGACACCACCGTCGAAGAGGTGAGCGGATGCTTCGACCGGTGGCGTCCTGTGCTCCTTGCCCATCGAAACGAACGGACTCCGCCGACACTCGACCGGAAGGTCGTCACAGCCTGGAACGGCCTCGCCATCCAGGCCCTCGCGCGTGCCGCCACCCTGCTTGGAAACGACGAGTACCTGCAAGCCGCCGAGCAGGCGACGCGCTTCCTCCTGCAAGCACATCGCCGAGCGGATGGCTCGCTCGCGCGTGCGTCGAACGACGGCGTTGCAGGGCATCCGGGCATTCTCGATGACTACGCGTCGCTCGCCGTCGCTCTGCTCGATCTGCATCAGGCCTCGGGCGACCCTCAATACGTTTCGAGTGCGGAAGAGATCGTCGACTTCGTGCTCGAGCGATTCACGCGACCGGACGGGGGGTTCTTCCTCACCTCGAGCGATCAGCAAGCTCCCCTGGGCCGTCGATTCGATCCGTTCGACAGCGTGGAGCCATCGGGAAACGCGATGCTTCTCGAGGCGCTGCAGCGGCTCTCGATGCTGACAGGTCGGCGAGAGCACCGGGACCGCGTGCGGTCCTGTCTCGACGCGATGGCTGGGGTGATCGAGCGAGCCGGGCTCGAGATGGCGGGATGGCTCGACGTGGGGCAGCTTCACCTCGGCCCCGCGTACGAGGTGGTGGTGGCGGGACACCCCGCGGACGAACGGTTCCTCGCGCTCGCACGAACGGTTCGAAGCGCGGCGACCCCCCACGTCGCACTGGTGGTCGTGCCCCCCTCCGGCCCGGACGAGGCCACGGCCGCCACGCTGCCTCCCTCGATGGCGAAGGTAGCGATCGAGGGCGTGCCCACAGCCTACGTCTGCGCGTTCGGCACGTGCCAAGCTCCGACGACGGATGCCGCGGAGCTTCGGTCACAAATGATGGCGGGGTGGGAGAGGTAGAAAGCTCAGCGGCGTCGGCGACGCATGAGGGCGACGGCGCCGAAGGCGAACAGGCCAGCGGCGAAGGTGCCGCCCCAGCCCTTGCTTCCCGCCGTGGTGCAAGCACACCCGCCGTCGTCACCGCTCTCGTCGGGGGCAGCGCTGATGCCACCACCAGAGCCTCCCGAGGCCGCGGTGCCGCCGGTGCCGCCCGTGCCGCCCGTGCCGCCGCCTGCTCCTCCGGTGCCCGTGTCCACGATGCAGTCGCCGATCGTGGTGTCAGGGGACGTGCACACGAGCTCGGTCGGACAGATGTTGCCGCCCATGCCGCGACACCCGTCGATGCAGAGCTGAACGGTGGTGTCGCAAACACGACCGCTGTTGTAGGCCCCGCAGTCGGAGTCGGTGATGCACCCGCAGAACAGCGAGCCCCCCGGGCCGGACATGCAGACGGGCCCGTCCGGGTCGTTCGCACACAGCGTGGCGTCACCGCCCGGCCCCTGGGTGCACATCACGCAGACCCCGGAGGTCGTGCTGCACACAGGGGTCCCACCGGTGCAGAGCACGTCGTTGGTCGCAGAGCACATGCCACAAGCGCCGCTCGGCTGGCACGCGGGGTTGGCAGGATCTTGGCAATCCGCGTCGGTCGTGCAGCCCACGCAGGTATGGGTCTCCAGGTCGCAGTGAGGCTTGAATCCCGAACAGTCGTCGTCGGAGTTGCACTCGTTGATCACCACGACCGTCGACTGCTTGCCGAGTTGGTTGGGGTCGCCGTCGCTTTCGTAGGTCTTCTCGGCCCCACCTGACTCACCGCCCGCGTGCAGGACGGCCTTGTTGGCGACCTCGCCTTGGGTGGCGGTCACCGTAACGCGGAACTTCACTTCCACCTTTTCGCCGACGGCGACCTTTCCGCCGTCGGTCGCGGTGGCGCCGGTGCCGACGCGGATCGTGACGCGACCGTTGGCGAACTCGCCTTGGTCGTCGCCGGCCTGGTCGGTCTTGGCGCCCACGACGCCGCCGCTGACGATCTGGATCGAGCCAGGCAAGAAAGTGATGCCGGGTTCGAGGTCGTCCGTGATGACGGCGTTGACGGCCGCATCATTGCCCGCGTTCTCGGTGGTGATCGTGTACTCGAGGATGTCGCCCGGCATGACCGGACCGGCGTTGACGTCGACAACTTCCTTGAGCACGTCGAAGTTCGGCGCCTTGTTGGTGATGGAGGTGACGAACCCGCCCAGCAAGAATTTGTCATACGCGGAGTCGGCCCCAATGGACGCTGACGTGTCCCCTGCGCTGATGGCGGAGGTGACGTTGACGGTGTCAAGGTCGTAGCCGGCCATGGACCCCGGCTCGCCGGAAAACTTCGGCACGTCGTCGTCACCGGAGTAGGGGGCGCCGAGGTAGGACCGGGAGGAGTTGAAGAAGTCGTCGACCGGATTGCTCGCGTTGGTCATGGGGAAGCCGTTGACGAGGAAGCGGTCGTTGCTGGGCGCGTCCTGCTCCGGGATGTCCCCCTCGTACATGAACGCCGTCATCTCGGCCTCGAAGCCGGGCGGCACGAGGAAGCCCGACAGCTCGACGGATACGCTCGGGGGATTGTGCTCGGGGTCGATCATCTCGAAGCCGTCGAACAGCGCCAAGTTGCGAAGCTCGTCGTTCGGGTTCTCGTAGAAGACGACGAGGGTCCACGCGGCGTAGGAGACGTGAACGAGGGTGTTCTGCAGCGGGATCGCATCCACGTCGGTGACGCGGAAATCGCCAGCACCCCAGTTCGCCACGTAGTCTGTCGCGTCTCCGGAGCACTGGTAGTAGAACCAGTCAGGGTGGCTGGCGAAGGGGAACTGGACCGAGGGGTGGCAGTGATCGGCGTCGATGGTGGCCTGGGGCCCGTAGACCCAGTCGAGCACGGCGTTTTGGTCAGGCTGGTCGCCCACCTTCAAGGCGGACCAGTACAGTCGGGCGTAGGTGATGGTCGAGCCCGGGGGCAGATCAAGGGTCGCCGAGGTGCGCGCTTGCAGGGGCTGGATGGAGGCATCGGCAAGGGTGTCCCGCCAATACAAGTCTCCGGCGGTGTCATCGATGTCCGTGTGACCGCCGCACGACACGCTGGCCCCCGCGGGCACGGGCACGGTGGAACCGCAGTCGTACGTGAGCGTGGACCCGAACACGCGCACATTGCCCTTGGCATCGGCCTGGTGACGAAGGATCGGCTCCGCACCGGCGGGCATCGCCGTCAGAAGCACAAGCCCGAGGGAACTCAAGATGGAGAAAGAGGTAGTACGTGCAACCATGGTGGACATTTATACCATCCCTACCCCTGGGGTCGATGAGGATCGGCCCTGGCCTCACCCAAAGCCGCCAATCGAGCAATTCTTTCGCGCCCGATGCGGAACCCCTTCCCTCCTCAGGGCACGATCACCCAGTCCAACTCCGTGATGAACTCCCCCGTGCCAGCGCAATCCCGCACGCGAACCGGCGCAGCAGCTTGGGACCCGTCGGACGCCACGACTTCGATGTGGTCGCAGTTGTTGCCGCTGTCTCGGAGCAAGTAGGCGACCTTGGTCCCATCGGGCGACCACACGGGCTCGGACGCCTCGACCCCCACCACCTGGAACTGCGTGGCCCCGTCCAAGGACGACGACCACAGGGTGCGATCCTCCAAGTAGTTGCGAAACAGATACCGCGTCCCGTCCGGAGATAGCGAAGGGGAGTCCGCGTCGGTGCGAACGTAGGAGGGTGCGCCGGAGGGCAGCGGCCTCTTGAGGACGTTGCGGAGTCCGGCGGGCGGCGCCGACGGAATGTCGATTTGCCCGTAGTACATCTCCGACTCGTCCGGCGTCGGCTGGGGATGCAGGGCGTACACGGAGTCGATGTCCGGAGTCAGGAACTCGAATGCCCCCGTTGCCATGGCGATCCGACCGATACGCCATCCTTTGAACGCGGCGGTGTTGGTGAAGTCGTACCTGCGGCACACGTACAGATGGTCGTCGCCGGGGCCGAAGGTGTGGCACTCGTCGTTGATGTTGCCGTACGCGACCACCTCGACCGACTCCTGCGCGATGTCGTAGACCCACGTGTGCTGGATGGCGTCTCCGATGGTGATGCCGTAGTTGTCCTTTTGGTTCGGGTCTCCGCAGGCGAAGGCGATGCGGTCGGAGCCACGGGAGACGCCGAGACTCCAGATGCGGTACGCCCGGAAGATCTCCGTGGTCGACTGTCCGTCGAGGGTCACCGCGCTCACCGTGTTCGGCGATGCATTCCAGTCGTTGAAGAGAAGGAATTCCCCGGTCGGAATTGGATTGACGGCCTGAAATTGGATGTCGCTGGGGGACGGTTCGGGATAGGTGATCGGCGCGTCGCTGGCCTGGTCCTCGGGAGCGTCAGGCAAGGCGTCAGGCAAGGCATCAGGCAAGGCATCAGGCAAGACGTCAGGCCCTGTGTCGCCGGCCCCGGCGTCGGGCACGGCGGATTCCCCCGGAGCATCGGGAGGGGCGTCCGGCACGACGTCCGGGGAGGCTTCCGTTCCGGCGTCGACGGCCGGGGAGTCGGAAGGACCGTCGTCTCCCCCACAGGCGAAGCCAACGGGCAGAACCAAGAGCGTCGCGAGCAAAGAGAGCTGAGAGCGCATGGGGTCGAGACTACACGAGACGGGGCGTGCTGGCATCGGTCGCGTCGGGCCCCAGATCCCCCATCCCAGCCTTCCCCCGCCTCAGCCGCCTCGGGGGAAGGAGCCCTCGCACGCGCCGCCCACCTCATGGAGTGGCAGGCCGCCTTGCCACGCGTGGAGCAAGGTCCAGAGCTTGCTGTCTCAGCCTGTCGCTTCGCTCCGGAGCAGGGCGACGGTGGCGGGTGCTGAACTGAGCGCCGTCGGCGTTGCGCCGTGGCCCTCCGCGGCGCTACAGATTCTTGCATGAGCGAACCGGAAGGGAAGCGTGGGGGGGAGGGCTTGCGGACCGCGGACGGGTACGAGGCCAAGTACATGGGCGACAAGGGAGATGTCCTGCTGCGAGAGAAGGCGATCGCACCTCCTTCCTGGCAACTGATGTTCGGAAGCCTGGTCGCGCTCGAACTGATCACGATGATGGTGATGCTGGCGGCTGGAATGGGCCCCGTTGCGCTCGCCATCTTCCTGCCCGCCGCGCTCGCCTTCTTCGTGCTGTGGATGCTGTTCGCGGTGATCCGCGTGAGCGTGTCCACGGACTGCTTTCATGTGCAGTTCGGCCTGTTCGGTCCGAAGATCGCGGTCGCGGACATCGTGTCCGCCGAGTCGATTCGCTACGACTGGACGGAGTTCGGCGGGTGGGGGATCAAGCGTTCGTTTCGCGACGGCACGGTCATCTACAACATGTGGGGAGACGACGGGCGCGCGGTGAAGGTCACGTACCGCGATGCCAAGGGAGAGCTCAAACGCGTGGCGGTGGGCTCGTCCAACGCGGATGCCATCGTCGTGGCGCTGCAACGGGCTCGTGCGGCGCAGGAGAAGGCAACGGCGACGACACAACGGGAGGCCCCCGTCGAGCGGGAGGAAGAGGTGGAGGCAGAAATCGCGCGCGACGAGAGCGCGGCACGGCGAGGCTAACCGAGAAGCGCGTACCGATGCCGCATCGTGGCGCGTGCTCAGGTAGCGTCCGGCCTGCTTTGGCCAATGGAGCGAAGGCGGGTGCAACGGTCAAGGGTTCGTCCCGGTGCTAGCGGATCGGGGCTGGGGGGTCGTCTTCCCTTCCCTCGTCGGCTTTCTCGTGCCAGTGATCCGACCGTGCTCGCCCTGTCCATCAGCAAGAACATCCTCGTCGACTTGGTGATTTACCTGGTCCCGATGATCCTGTCTCTGAGCGTCCACGAGTTCGCACACGCCTGGGTGGCTTTTCGCCTGGGGGACGACACGGCGTCGCGCGAAGGGCGGTTGACGCTCAACCCGCTGTCGCACATCGACGTGTTTGGGACGCTGCTGGTTCCTGGGTTCAACGTGCTGCTTGGTGGATTTGCGCTGATCGGGTGGGCGAAGCCAGTGCCGATTCGGCCGGTCCGGTTCAACCGGAAGGTGACGATGCGCGTAGGGATGATCCTGACGGCGATCGCGGGCCCGTTGTCGAACTTGTTGCTGGCGGTGCTGGCGATCGGGGCGTGGGCGTTGCTGTTTCGGTTGGCGCCTGACCTGCTGCTGGGCGATCGGCCCACCGGGTTGGCGAAGCTGCTGCACGCGATGTTCATCCTCAACATTGGTCTGTTCATCTTCAACCTCTTGCCGCTCCCACCGCTGGACGGTTCCCGACTGCTTCCTCGCTCGATGGACGGGTTCGTGGCCACTGTATCGCCGTACTCCTTCATTCTCTTGTTGATCGTGATCAACATTCCGCTTCTTCGGGAGACCCTGCTCGTGCAGCCCGTCAAGCTGACGGCGTCGGTTCTGCAAGTGCTGTTCAGCACCCAGCTGTGGGGGATGGCGTGACGGAAGCCGAGCGTGCACAGGGCGTGTTGCCGACGGAGTCTGTGCAGGATTCGACCTGCCGGGTCGAGCTGCCGCAGTTCGAGGGCCCGTTGGACCTGCTGCTGCACGTCATCACCAAGCACGAGCTGGACATCATCGACATCCCCATCGGCTTCATCACGGAGAAATACCTCGAGTACCTCTCGTTGTTGAAGATCATGAGCATCGACGTCGCGAGCGAGTACCTGGTGATGGCAGCGACCCTGGCGCACATCAAGTCGAAGATGTTGCTTCCGACGCCGCCTCCGGATCAGGACGATGGGTTGGAGGAGGAGCAAGAGGACCCACGCGCGGAGCTGGTGCGCCGGCTGCTCGAGTACCAGAAGTACAAGGCTGCGGCGGCCGAGCTTGGGGATCGGTCTTTGCTGGGCGCGGACGTGTTCGGGCGCGGTGAGGAGGAGCACGTGTCGCCGGAACCTGCGCCCTTGGCCCAGGTGGGCGTGTTCTCGTTGATCGACGCGTTCCAGCGCATCGCGGACCGTCGCAAAATCCGCGTGGACCACGAGATCGACCTCGATCGAATCAGCATCACGGAGCGCATCGGGGAGCTCGCGGATCTGCTGCGCCTCCGGGGTCCGTGCACGATCGAAGACCTGCTGCCGGAACGGATGGGAATCAGCGAGCTCATCATCACCTTCCTTGCGCTCCTCGAGATGACGCGCCTGCGGATCACGCGGTTGCAGCAGAGCCACCCGCTTGCTTCCCTGCACGTTGCGCTTGCAGTCTCCGAGCAAGAGGAGCAGAAGTCCGGCCAGCACGCGTCCAACGACACCGAGGCATGACCGATTCGACGAAGCCTCCCAGCGGCCCCGACGGGGGGGTCCCCGAAGTCGTCCCGCCACGACTGACGGGGGAGGGTGCGGACGCCCTCGGTCTCCCAGACGCAGTGGTGCTGGAGCCTTCGCGTGTGGAAGCGGACGATGACGAGCCGTGGGCGGCAAGGCCGTCGGACGAGGACCTCGTCGGCCTGGGTGGGGGTGACGAGGCAGCCCTGCTTCAAGAAGTCATGCTCGCAGAGCAAGAGGCCTCCCTCGAGGGCGGCGGAGGCGCTGGAGCCGATGGGGAGGCCCGCGAAGGTGAGCTGGACGTCGTCCGGTCCCACCTCAAGGGGCTGATCGAGGCCCTCATCTTTGCGAGCGACAAGCCCATCACGCCGTCGGACATCGCGAAGACGGCGAAGGCGGATCGCAAGGCCGTGGTGGAGCTGCTCAGGGAGCTGCAGGAGAGCTATCTGGACCGGGGGATTCGTCTGGTGGAGGTTGCGGGGGGCTACGCATTTCGCACGGCTCCCGCCTTCGGGCCGTTCGTGCGGGACGTCACGGCCCAGCGCCCGGTCAAAATGACGCGAGCCCAGCTCGAAACGCTCGCCATCGTGGCCTATCGTCAGCCGTTGACGAGGCCGGAGATCGACGACGTTCGCGGGGTGGATTCGGGTCCTGTTCTGAAGATGCTGCTGGAGAGGGGCCTGGTTCGCATTCTGGGCAAGCGGGACGAGCCGGGCCGGCCGCTGATCTACGGGACCACGAGCGTGTTCCTTTCGTTCTTCAACCTCAAGTCTCTCAAGGACCTGCCCTCCCTCCGCGAGTTCACGGAGCTGTCTGACGACTCGAAGCGGACATTCGAGAAGGTCCTGGGGGAGGAAGCGCCGGTGCAGCTCGATTTTGGCGAGGCCATCTCGGGTCGCAACGACACAGGGATGTTCGGGGGGGAATCCGGCGAACTCGACGGGGAAGCGGACACGGGTTCTGGGGCGGAATCGGGTTCGAACGACGGCGATGCAGGCTTGGACTCCGGAGCAGAATCGGGCTCGGGCTCGGGCTCGGGCTCGGACGGTCCTGGCGACGACGACGAAGAGGACGACGACGAAGACGACGACAACGAAGAGGACGACGACGAAGACGACGAAGAGGACGACGACGAAGACGACGAAGAGGACGACGACGAAGACAACGAAGAGGACGACGACGAAGACGACGACGAAGACGACGACGACGAAGAGGAATAGGAGCCCGTCCGCGTGCGGCCGTCCCTACTTGCAGATGCGGTAAGGCTTTCCCTCGATGTTCGCTCCCCCGGCCGCGATGCAAGCGGAGCCAGACGGGCACACGCCGTCGTGGGTACAGTCCCGCGAGCACTGCCCCGCATCACACAGCCCAAAGAGGCAGTCCTCGTTGGCGAAGCACCCCTGTCCGACTTCGCCGATCCCGGTGCGAATGCAGATACCCATGCGCTGCCCCGGCAAGACCTCCAACCCCACGCACGCCCAACCGTGACCGCATCCCCCGGCGTACCGGCAACTCTGCACGCAGCCGCCGCTTGTCGGAACCGACACGGAAACCGGGCAACTCAGCGACGGCGCCGCGTCGAAGGTCAAGGCATCCGCACAAAGGTTCACCACCGTGTTGTTGATGGGCTCGCACGCCCACTGGGTGGTCTCTCCCTTGGGAACCGCACCCCAGACGTCGTCGGGCCGTAGGCAGGCGCCCTGCTGGCAGTACCAGGAAGGTAGGCCCAAGGCGCGCTGGGGGCAGTCGTTGACGCTGGTGCACTGAATGGTGCAGCCGCCCACCAGCAGGGTCTGCTCGTCGCAATGAGCCTGGGAAAGGCAGGCTCCGTAGTTCGCGGCATCGCAGAGTTGGTCGAGCCGAACGCAGGCCTTGCCGCCGGAAGAGGACCCAACGCATCCCCACCCGCCCGGGCAATCCAGCGCGGTGGAGCACATGGACGTGCAGTACCCCAGTCCAGCGCAAGCATCCCCGCACTGGCCGGTGCCGTTGCATGGGTTGCCGTCGTCGTCGAAGGCGCAGTAGCCCGTGCCGTAGGTGCACCGGGTGCCGGCCATGCACTGCGAGGACATGCTGCACAGGCGGGTGCAACGCATCGCCCCGCCTACGGACATGGCTCGGCAGACGCGCGGGGCCGAGCAGTCCGCGTCGCTCGCACAGAGGTCGAACTCAGTGCCCGCAGCCGCACTTCCGGCAGTTCCGCCGGTGCCAGCCACGCCCCCGGTCCCTGCCGTGCCTCCGGTCCCTCCTGCCGTGCCTCCGGTCCCTGTGCCTCCGGTCCCTGCTGTGCCTCCCGTGCCGGCAACGCCGCCTGTCCCCGAGGTGCCCCCCGATCCGCCCGTTTCGCCGCCAGAGCCCCCTGCACCGCCGGTTCCGCCCACGCCCGCGGCCCCCGCCCCCCCGTCGTCCCCGCCGTCCGTGCCCCCGTCGTCGGGAGGCTCGCACTTCGCGATCGCGTTGCACGTCCACCCGCGAGGACAGTCGACGTCTGCCACCACGCAGTCCTTCTTGCACTCTCCATCGTCGCAGTAGGCATTGACACAATCGGAGTTGCGCTCGCAAGCCCGTGGCCCGGCGCACGCGCCCTGCAGGGAGAGCAGCGCCGCCGCTGCGATCGCAGCCATGAATCCGAACGAGGCACCGGTACGCTGAGGGGTCCGCATCTCGCGCTCCTGCTAGCTGAACGCAAACGTCCGCGTTGGTTCTACCACATGACTGGACGGTTGACGCGTCGCCCGCGAGGGGAGGTCACCCTGAACGCGCGGGCGAACGGCCGAGGACGCGGACGAGGTGCTCGCGCAGCGCGCGATACGCACGACCGCGGTGGCTGACGGCATTCTTCTCTTCTCGGGTCAGCTCAGCGAAGGTCTTGTCCAACTCGGGAACGAAGAAGACCGGGTCGTAGCCGAACGTGCTGGCTCCCCGGGGCGCCTCGAGGATGCGCCCCTTCGCTCTTCCCTCGACCCAGTGCAGAGCCCCAACCTGGCCGTCGTCCCGCTCGACGTGCCGGGCATCGGAGCCGGCGTGGTCGAGGTGGGAGGGAACCACGAGGGCGAGACACGTGACGAACATGGCATCGCGTTCGGATGGAGCGAGACCGCGCATCCGCTCCAGGAGCAACGCTCGGTTGTCCTCGTAGGCGGCCTTCGGCCCCGCGAACCGTGCGCTGCGAACGCCGGGCGCGCCTCCCAGAGCCCGCACGCACAGCCCCGTGTCGTCCGCGAGGCAGAGCAACCCCGTCGCACGAAAGGCGGACTCGGCCTTGAGCGCAGCGTTTTCGGCGAGCGTTGCTCCGGTTTCGTCCACGTCCGGCGCGCCGCACGCGTCCGCGGAGACGAGGTCCAAACCGAGGCCTGCGAGGAGGCCCTCGAGTTCGGCGATCTTGTTCTGGTTCCTCGTGGCGACGACGAGACGGAGGCGATCAGTCATGGGGGGTTCATCGCTGGGAACTGGTGCAGCCGAGCAGGATCTCGACCTTGCCCTTGGCATCGGCGCGCATGGTGTCGCAGGTCGACGGGCACATGACGAGCTTGGTGGGGTTGTCGTTGACGTCGTAGGCCCAACCGGTCTGGGAGCCGCACTCGCCGAGGGAGTTCTTTCGTGGGACGGTCTGGGACTCACCGCCGGAGCCTGGCGTGTACCCCACCTTGACGAGGTTGGGGTTGACGACGCCGGCGTCGGTGGTGGGCATCTGGTACTCGCAACCGAGGGCAGTTCCGCGGGCTTCGGCGAGGGCGTCCACGAAGTCTTGTTGAACGCTGCCTTCCTTGATCGCGAAGGGGACCTGGGTGCCCCCCTCCTGAGCGATGGCGATGAGGATCGTCTGTCCCACGGAAGAGATGCCATAGAAGCTGACGGCGAACACGGGGATGTCCTGGGCGAGGGCGTCGGCGGCGATTTCTCCGAGCGGTTGCTTGGCGGAGATGGAAGCGGGGGGGCAGTTGCCTTCCGGCTCGCCGTCGGAGACGAACACGACGGCGCACTTTCGCCCGGGTTCGGCTGCCATGCGGGCCTTGCATGCGTCGACGGCGCCGCGCAGAGCAGGAACGCTGGGTGTGTATCCCTCCGCGGTCAGACCCGAGATCCATCCGCTCAGCTGGGAGTCGGGGAGGATGGCCCAGGGCACAGCGGGGGTGGCATAGGCGACGGGCTCACAGGTTTCGTTCAATCCGCCGATGGGGAAGCGCTGTCCGGTGATGCCGAGGGCGGCGGAGTCGGGGGCCTGCAGAAACGAGGTGAGTCCTGACTTGAGCAAGGCGAGCTTCGGCCCTTCCATGGAACCCGACGTGTCGACCATGAAGTACATGTCGAGGGGGATGCGCTCGGCCTGGAGCGTGGTGGTGGCGCAGGAGGAATCGGGGTCGATCTCGCCATCGCCGGTGAGACCGCTGTCGATGAGGCTGCCACCGCCCGATCCCGACGAGCCTGCGTTGCCAGCGTTGCCGTAGGAGCCGTCGTCACCGGATGCGGAGCAAGCGGCGAGTCCGAAGAGGAGGGCGTACGAAAGCGAACGAAGCCAGGTTGGGTCCCCGGAACCGCGAGACAGTACCTCAAGCATCCGACTTGCGTAGCAGAACCGCGGGGATCCGGCCAGGGGCGGCGTTCGCCCCAAATCGGGGGCGATCGGAGTTGGCCGCAGATTGCGCAGAGAACCGCAGATGGTTTGGTGCTTGTGCGGATGAATGAAACTGCGTGGCGACGGGTTGCGCGTCCACCGCTCCAGGGAAGGAGCGCCACCACCTGATGGATCTCTCAGTCGGCGCGTGGAGGGGAGTCGCGCACCTCGATCGGAGGCCCAGGCGGTTTGCTCGCCGGCTTCGGGCGGTCCGGCACGGAGGCGGACGGCTTTGGGTTGTCCGAGGAGGGCGTGCCGGAGGCAGGGTCCAAGTCCTCCATGCACAGAGCGAAGGGGTAGGGCATTGCAGAGTCCTTCGGGAGGATGGTGCGCGGCGCCGCGGGAGAATGCGAACGGGGAGTCGCCGTTGGGCCGCACGCGAGGTCCGAAACGACCTGGTTTGGGTTTCATGTATGCCAGAATGATGTATGGTTAGCGGATCGAGACCGAGGCGAACGCGCCTCGAGGAGGACCCCCCCATGAAGTGGCGCATTCTTTCCAGCATCATTGGCGCATCTCTTATCGTCGGCTTCGGCGTGGCCGGTTGCGGCGGTGACGATGGCAACTCCGAGGAGAACACCAATCCTACGTACAAGCCTGATCCCAACGCGGCGCCGAAGCTCGTGTTCGTGGCGAACCAGAGCCAGACCCTGCAGTTCGGTCAGACCGCGGACCTCGCGATCCGTTATGTCGACGGGAACAAGAGCGACGCGGGCATTGCGAACGCGCCCATCGACTACCTGATTGTAGGCGAGGCGGGTGGCTCGAAGCTCGGGGCCATGCGGGCGACCACGAATGGCAACGGCGACGCGAGCGTGACGCTGACGGCAGGGCAACAGAACACGACGTTCGAGGTGACGGTCACGCCGCCCACGAACGGGGGAACGCCGATCTCGTTCCAGGTCGCGGTATCCGATCAGCCCATCGGCAGCATCGGCGTATCGATGGCGTACCTCGGCGAGCTCACGCTCGAAGGCTTGGTCCCGGCGCTTCACAAGGGGATCACGTGCGCGAACGTCGATCCGGACAACATTCCCACCCCGCTGATGACGACGTCCCCGGCGTTGGCGACGATCGACGACACGACGGCGTTCGTGGCGCTGAACGTGGCGAACGACTACGCGGTGACGGTCACGGGCAAGGTGGGGCCGAACATCCGGGCGTTTGGTTGCGTGGACGGGATCGCGGTGGTGCAGTCCCAGGAGACGAAGGTCAAGGTGGCGCTCGCGGATCTGGACTGGCCGGGTCCGGTGCTTGGCACGTACGACCTGACGAACCAGCTGGACTTCGGCGGAACGCTTCCTGAGTCGGTGGAGCTCGCGGTGGACATTCTCGACGAGCTTACGGACGACAAGGCGCCGGACGGCGGCTGCGACATGGCGAACGAGTGGTACGGTGAGGACCCGGGTGCGTTCGTCACGGACTTCGTGATGCGACAGAGCTGCCACTGGGAGTGCGAGACGGGTGAGGACTACGACACCTGCAGCCAGATCAACCATGGCTGGGGCGACATTGGAGCTGTCTGCCAGCAGAACATGACGAGCTGGCCTGGCGGCCAGCCCCGCTTCTGGGGCGGATGTGGTGCTTGGGAGACGGCAGCACCCTTCGTTCAGAATCAGATCAACGATCTGATGAAGCAGTACATCCCCGAGGGCGTGCTCGCCTTCGCCAACATGGCCGGAGACCTCGCGCGCGCCATCAACAAGGCCAAGATTTACTCCCAGCTCAACGTGCAAGAAGGCTCCGACACCGCGCAGCCCATGACCCATCGCCTCATGGAGATGGAAGTTCTGTTGCACGACATGGACGGCGTCGAGACCGTCTACAAGTTCAACCTCGCCGATGTCGGCCTCACCTCGCTGCAGACCAACGCGAACCTCTCGGTGGACGACATTTACGTCACGATCCCCGAGCACGAGTTCAAGCTGTCCTACGGCAAGCTGATTCAGTACATCTACCTCAACGGCTTGCTGCCGCTGTTCGGCTACACGAGCACGGCCGACATGATCTCGGACTGGGTGAACTGCGACGACGTGGGACAGTGGGTGTTCGACAACACCGGCTTCGCCTCGGCCCAGGACTGGGCGCAGTACTGCACGATGGGCATCACCCTGGCGGGGGACACCCTGGACAGCCAGATCTCCGGCTTCATCAAGGCCGAGGGTACGCTCAAGCTGCAGGGCACCTGCACCGCCACGGACATCGACATCAACAACATCGCCCACACGCTCAGCGATGGGAAGTGGCTCGGCCAGTGGGGCGAGGATGCGGGTGGTGCGGGCAACGTGAGCGGCACGTTCACCGGCGTGCTTAAGTGATTCCCTCCCCTCCTGTCTGACCCTTCCACCTCAAGCTGAAGACCGCGACTGCGCACGATCGGCGCAACGCGCTGGTCGGTTTCCGCGGCCACTGCGCAAAGCGTGCGCACCGGCCGATTGCCCCCTTGCGATATCCCGCCCCCACGCCCAGATCCTCGGGTGGCACGATTCCGGCATCAGGGATGCCGTCCAAAGACCATCACGGAGACACCCCATGACCCATCGAATGAACCTCTCGATTCTCGTTGCCATGTTGTTTGCGATCCTGGCGCTCGTCGTCGGATGCGCGGAGCAGGACCCTGCCCCTGTGGGTGAGAGCGCCACGCCGGTAGCGGCCGAATCGACGACAAAGAAGTGCTCTGGCTTCGTGGACAGCGACGGGGACGGCAAGTGCGACAAGGCCGCGACAGGGGAGTGCGGATGCGCGGCCAAGGCCGGCGGTTGCGACTGCGGCAAGGCCGGTGGTTGTGACTGCGCGAACGGCGGGTCCTGTGAGTGCGCGAAGAACGGCGGTGCCTGCGAGTGCGGCAAGGCCGGCGGTTGCGACTGCGCAAACGGCGGAGCATGTGAGTGCGCGAAGGACGGCGGCACCTGCGAGTGCGGCAAGGCCGGCGGGTGCGCCAAGGCCGGCGGGTGCGCCAAGGCGGGCGGCGGCTGCGGGTGCGGCGCCGAGGGTGGCTGCGCCAAGGCGGGCGGTTGCGGTTGCGCCAAGGCCGGCGGCGGATGCCCCATGGCTGGCAGCAAGTGCGGCGCAGGCATGGAAGGCACGCAGCCCACGAACTGATCTAGGATACCGTCGAGCATGCAGCATCCCCAGCCCCCCAAGCCCCCGGGCTGGAGTCCCGGCGCCGCTGCCGTCGCCCTTCTCCTCGCCGCCATTGGTCTGCTCGTGGGCTGGCAAACGTGGTCCGGCCTGGACCACGTGCAGCGCATGATGACCGACCGCAGTACCACCTTGCAGCGCATGGTGGCGACCGAGCTTCGCAACGTGGCTCGCTACGGGGCCGCGCGACGGGAGCGACTGGACGAGGTGCTGCGCGAAATCGCGAGCAGCAAGGACGTGGAAGGCGTGTTGCTCGAGCGCGACGACGGCGCGGTGCGTTTCTCGCACGGAACGGTCCCGAACTTGGGGGGGATGCAGGCTGGGTTGCGCACGCTGGGGACGACTCTCGTGGTGACGGGCCCGGTGCGCATCGAGACGCTGGGGTGCCTCGAGGTGCCGGGAGAAGCCGGCTCCGCTGCCCCGTGTTGCGGCGCGCGTGACAAGGCGCCCGTGGTAGCCGCGGTGCTGCCGTCGACGGTAGAGCGGCCTTCGTGCTGTGCGGCGGACGACTCCTCGGGCAACCACGGATGTGCGGGCGGACCATCGACGGGGCTCGACGGGACGTATCGTGTGGCGCTTGCGCTGGACGCGACGCCGTACCTTCGGATTCGCAGGTCGGTGCTGTTTCAGGGAGCGGCAGGGGGGTTGGTGTTGCTGGCGCTGGGCCTCGCGCTCGGCCGTCACCAGCGCCAAATGCGACGGCACGCGGAGGTGCAGCAGGCGCTTGCGATCGCGGACGAGCGGGCTCGGTACCTCGAGCGGCTGAGCTTGGTGGCGGGGGGGCTCGCGCACGAGATGAAGAACCCGATCGGGTCTTTGCGAGGGTTCTCGCAGCTCATCGCGGAGAAGTTGGAGGCGGGCTCGGCCGAGGCGGAGTATGCGAACCTGATGGTGAGTGAGCTGGACAGCATCACCCGACGGGTGGACGGGCTTCGCCAGTTCGCGCGTCCGGCCGCCGTGCATCCACAACCGGGGCGCCCGGCGGAGGTCGTGCGACGGGTGGCTGCGTTGCTGGCGCCTGACGTGGCCTCGAGGAAGCTGGCATTGCGGCTCGACCTGCCGGACACTCCTGGGCCGGAGGGGATGATCGACGTCGATCGGCTCCGCGACCTGATCGTCAACCTGATGACGAACGCGATCGAGGCGTCACCGGAGGGGGGAGTCGTCCACGTTCGGTTCTCTCACGACAAGGATTCGGACTCGTTCGTGTTCGAGGTGGAGGACGAAGGGCCAGGGATCTCGGTGGAGGATCGCGAAGGGGTACTTCGTCCATTCCATTCGACCAAGCCGGACGGTCTGGGGCTGGGGCTTGCGCTGGCGCAGCGAGCTGTGGAGGACCACAGGGGGACGCTCGAGATCGATGGCTCGCCGGGAGGAGGGGCCTTGGTGCGGGCGCGGTGGCCGAGGAGCGCAGGCCGTGAAGGGTAGGACGGCGCTCGTGGCCGACGACGAGGCAGCGCACCGGCGAATGCTGGGCGCGGCGCTCGAAGGGATCGGCATGCAATGCCGCTATGCGGTGGACGGGGAGGAAGCGGTTCGAGAAGCGATCGGGTCGCCCCCGGACTTGCTCGTTCTGGACCTTCGCATGCCGCGGCTCGACGGGATCGGAGCGCTGCGGAAGATCCACGACGTGCTCCCGGAATTGCCCGTGGTCGTGGTGACGGCGCACGGGGACGTGCGCGCTGCGGTGGAGGCGATGAAGCTCGGGGCGCGGGACTTCCTCGAGAAGCCGATCGACATCGAAGAGCTTCGCGCCGTCGCCCTCGACTTGCTCGACCGCCCTGGCCCTTTTCCGCGCGTGGCGCTCTCGGTTGGGGAGGAGGACGAGCCGCGATCGCTGGTGGGCATTAGCCCGTCGATGCGCCAGGCGAGGGAGACGATCCGGCTGGCCGCGCGTTCTGCGGCGACGGTGCTCGTGCGCGGGGAGAGCGGGACGGGCAAGGAGGTCGTGGCGCGAGCGATCCATGACCTGTCGGTGCGTCGCGACGGACCGTTTGTGGCGATGAACTGCGCGGCGGTGGCGGAGGGGGTGCTGGAGAGCGAGCTGTTCGGTCACGAGAAGGGGTCGTTCACGGGCGCGGAGGCGCGGCGCCGTGGGCGGTTCGAGCTAGCGGATGGCGGCACGATTTTCTTGGACGAGGTCGCGGAGATGCAGCCGCACCTGCAGGCGAAGCTGTTGCGGGTATTGCAGGAGAGGTGTTTCGAGCGGGTGGGTGGGGTGGTGCCGGTGCGCACGGACATTCGGGTGGTGGCGGCCACCAACCGCATCCCCACGGACGAGATCGCGGCGGGCCGCTTGCGCGAGGACTTGTACTATCGGCTTGCGGTGGTCGAGATCGTGCTTCCGCCGCTGCGGGAGCGACGCGAAGACGTGCTACCCACGGCACAGCACCTGCTTCGGCGACTCAAGCCCGAGGGGGATCCTCGGTTGTCGGCGCAGGTGTCGAGCGCGCTCACGCGGCATGACTGGCCGGGGAACGTGCGGGAGCTTGCGAACGTACTGGAGCGGGCATTGTTGTTCGCGGGGGATGGGGAGATTCGTGCGGAGCACTTGCCCCCTGCCCTTCGTGACCTTTGTGCGCAGCAGGAGCCGGAACCGTCGGCGGGGACGGGGGTGCGTGCGGGAGTCCTGCTGGAGGACGTGGAGCGCGACTTGATCCAGAAGACGCTGGCAGCGCTTGGGGGCAATCGGACCCGGACGGCGGAGGCGCTCGGGCTTTCGCGCCGGGCGCTGCTTTACAAGATCAAGCGGTTCGGATTGCGGGACGGTTAGGGATCACGGGCATTCGCCGCCCAGGGTGCAACGAACGAGTCGGCCCTGTGCGCCGGTGGTCCCCGCCACGTAGAGCGCATCGTCCGCTTCCACCTGCATCGCGATGCGCAACCCCGCCGGCTCTCTCGTCCACGAGAACGCCGCCAGATCCATGGGCAGCGCCGCCACGATTGCCGTGGCCGAGGACCAGGACACACCGTCGTAGTCACTGCCGCCGGCCACGAAGACGTGGGCGCCGTCGGAGGCGATCCCGAAGAAGGCGTCGAACCGGGCCGAAGGGTTCCACGTGAAAGTGTGGATGAGCGCGCCGGTGGTGACGTCGACGCTCGCCACGAACGCGTGGTAATCCGAGCCCGCGGCGTCCTCGAGACCGAAGCCTGCCATGTAGAGGGTGGTGCCGACGAGCACGCCCGCGCGAGGCTCCGTGTAGGCGGTTCCTGTCTTCACCTCGACGGAGGCGCCGTTGGACGCGCAGGGACAGGGCCCCTGGACCGCGCAATCCGAGCTGTTGATGTCGAACCGGAACCCGACAGAACCGGCGTTACGCGTTCCAAGCACATACACTTGAGCGCCGCCGTCCACGATCGCGCGACCTAGCCCCACGTCCGGGGAGACGGCGAAGCCGCACGCATGACCGGAGGTGTCGGCCTTGATGCCCCAGACGCCACCTTGCGTGTCGACATGGTTGCTGCCAGCGATCCAGAGCATGCCGTTGTCGTCGAAGGTGATGCCCCAGCCTTCGTCTCGGTTGGGGCCTCCGTCGAGGTTCACGGTGAAGGAAGCGGCCAGCGAGTTCTTGTCGAGCACGGCAAGCACGCCTTGCCCTGGGTCGCCGGGAAGGACCGAAGTCCCCACGATGGCGAGCTGGGAGCCTCGAAGGTCCGCTTTGGATGCGCGCGTGCTGTCCGCCCCAGGGGCGTCGACGAGGACCGACGTCTCCAACGCGCCCGAGCATCGGTCGAAAGCTCCAACCCACCCGGAGGTTCCGTGCGCGCCGACGGCATAGGCTCGGCCGCCGGGGTCGAGGGTGACGCCGCCTAGGGCGTCGGCCGCATCGGTGGCCCAGGTATCGGGACAAGGGGCACCGCCGGTGCCGCCGGTGCCGCCGGTGCCGCCCCCGGTGCCGCCCGTGCCGCCTGATCCACCCGTCGCGCCCGTGCCTCCTGACCCACCTGACCCACCCGACCCACCAGACCCACCTGACCCGCCGGTTCCACTCGTTCCGCACGCATTGGGGACACCGCCGCCTCCACAGGTGTCAGGCGATTCGCAATCGCCGCAGTCAATCGCTTCGCTGCAGCCATCCGAGACGAAGCCGCAGGAGGCTCCGAGTTGCACGCACGTTCTCGGCTCGCAGTCCTGGGTACCACAGAGGTTCGGCCCCCCTCCCCCACACGTTTGCCCGGTCGGGCAATCACCACACGCGAGGACCGAGTCGCACCCATCGGGCACGGTCCCGCACTGCGCACCCAGCGAAGCACAGGTTTTCGGTGCGCACGCTGCGTCCGCTGCGTCGGCGCCACCGTCCCACGTGGGGCCGGGAGGTCGCGCGTCCGTGTCACCGGAAGTCGAGCAACCGTGAACGACCGACGCACCGAGAGCGGCAGAGAGCCAGAGCGGTAGGTTCAGCTTCATGGTTTCCTGTCAGCGTAAACGATCCGCCCACGGGTCGCCATCGCCGTCCTTGAGATGCGTCTCGCCAAGCGCGAACATGACGCGCATGTCCAACGCCAATCTCCGACCGCTGTGGGGAGGGTCCCTGAGTTGCTCGCTAGCAGGCCTGGTCCTGAGCTGTGGACCGGCAACGCCGTCCACCACACATCCGCTCGCCCCTCCTGTCGAGGTTGAGGCCGCGCCCGAAGCCACGACGCCCGAGGTCACAACGCCCGTCCCGCGCTCCTGGCGCTATGTCCCCCAGCGAGGCCACCAGCGCGATGGCGTGTGGGGGATCGCGTTCACTGGCGACGGCCGCACGTTCGTCACGTCGAGCAAGGATCGTAGCGTGCGGGTGTGGGACGCGGCCACGGGGCGGGTACGGGCGGTCGTGCCCACACGGGACGTAGCAGACGACGTGGACGTGAACGCGGAAGGTACCTTGATAGCCACGGCTGGGTATCAGCGAGTGCGGCTGTACGAGGCATCGACGGGGTCGCTGCTTCCGGGCTACGAGAACCCGAGCGGCTGGGTCTCGTCCGTGGCGTTCCATCCGAAGGACACGCTGCTGGCGGCGGGCGGAATGCGGGAAGCGCGGGTGTGGGACACGAAGGACGGCACGCTCGTGGACACGATCCCGGGGCTGCCGGACGAGCCCCGAGCGCTGGAGTGGTCGCGAGACGGGTCGTTGCTCGCCCTGGGAATGGGGCGCCATGTCTGGGTGTGGGACGTAAAGACGCGATCGCGTCGGCACGTGCTGGGGCCCGTCGGCGTGTTGGCGTGGAACGTAGGGTGGTTGAGCGAGTCGGTGGTGGCCGCGGCAGACGGGGCGGGCGTACGGCTGTGGGACGCGTCGAGCGGTGCGAGCACGGGGTTCCTTCCTTTGCCGGCCTTCGCGAGGGGAGTGGCGGGAAGCCCGGACGGGGCAAGCGTGGCGGCTTGCCATGGTGGGTCTGTGACGTTGCTCGACAAGGCGAAGGGCGCCCAGCGATGGACAAGCGCCGCGTCTTCCGGCGACACCAAGGTGGTGGGGTTCAGCCCGAGCGGGGACGTGGTGGCGGTCGGCACCGAGAAGGGGGCCGTTCGCGTGGTGGATGCACGCAGCGGTCAAGTTCGGCACGACGCCCCCACGTTCGAAGGCGCCTACGAGTCGGTCGAGTTCACGTCGAGCGGGCAGGCGCTGGTGCGGACTCGTGGGGAGAGCGTGCTTGTGGACGGCGCGTCGTGGAAGGTTCTGCGGGCGTGGGGTTCGGACCGCCTGGTTATGCTCGCTTCCGGGGGAACGCGCATCGTGGTCGTGGGAGAAGACGCCATCGAGGTCACGGACGTGGCGGGTGCCCAGGCCTCCGTCTCGCTGCCGCGACCTGCGTGGTCACCTAACGCAGCGGCCCTGTCCGTGGACGGACAGCGCTTCGCCGTGGCGAGCGTAGAAGCGGTGGCCCTTCGTGTCCTCGATCTTTCCCGGGCCGCCGCCGCGCGAGACCTGAGGGTCACCGACCCGGTCGTCGAGATGACGTTCACGCCGAGCGGCAAGCGATTGATTGCGAACGTGGCCGCCGCGAGTCCCATCCTGATCGACGTGACGTCAGGCAAGACCACGACGCTCGAGGGAGGGGACGGGAGCGCGAGATTCTCGGCGGTATGGGACGACCGAGGTGCACAGGTCGCGACATGGGGAGGGGGAAGGACGATCAAGCTACGAGATGGGGAGACAGGGTCCGTGCAGCGGGTGCTGGAAGCGCCGGGGGACGTCCGCGGGGTAGCCCTGGGCGGATCTTCTATGGCAACGCTCGGGGAGGGTGGCCGTGTGGTGTTCTGGGACCTTGCGCGAGGGGCGGTCGCACGGGAGGTCGAGACTGGCGCGACGGATCCGACGAAGATCGCGTCGAGCCGGGACGGGCGATTCATCGTGGTGGTGTCGGACACCGAGACGCGGTGGGTGCGTAGGGAGGACGGGGCGGTGGTCATCGTGGACTGGACCGACCGACAGGCGGGCTCGATCCCCATCGCCGCGATGGAAGGGGGGCGATGCGACGGAACCGAGGGTCAGCTCGACCGCATCGTGTTCCGCGACGGTCCCGACATCGTTCGAGGAGAGCTCACGACGTGCCGGGAGTTGGGTGCGGGCGGTCGTCGACCGGGCCTACTGCAGCGATTTCAGTCGGACGCCCCGTTGTGAGGGGAACACAAGAACGCAGCGTGCAGAATCCGCGGGCAAGTCCGGTGGTTCACCCGACATCCGCGGCTTGTGGCTCCTGGTTCGGCGTCTGATCGAGTGTACACAGGAAGGAGCGCGGTCCGACCGCCTCACAGGAACGCACGGGGGAGCGGACGTCCCCCTTCATCGCTAGCGCCAAGGCCTGCCGGGTTCCGGCCCAGGCTTCCTCGTCAATGGCAGCCATCACGGAACGGCTCGCGGCCAGCACGCGGTTGCGATCGTCCACCAGCAGGCGCGGCGGACCCTCATCCAGAAGGTGCCGGAACGCGGCGAGCATGTCGTCGTGGTCCGGGTCCTCGGCCTGTTCGGTTGCGCTGCGGTCCAGCACGGCGTTGATCGATCGCATGACCGGGGTCAACGCTTGCGGCGCCCCTGCGATCGTGCATCGACGATGCGAGTCTCCCGCGAGCACGGCGGCGAGCACGGTCGTGAGCTCGTCGATGGGGCGCAGGATACGACGGTCGAGTCGCCTCTTGACGACGAGGGCGGCTCCGAAGCCCAGGGCGCAGAGCAAGGCAGCGGCCCAGGCGCCCGCGGATCCGAGCTGCTGAGCTTCGTGGTTGGCCCGGTGCATGGCGGCACGATTCACCGACGCGAGCCGGCGCAGCGCTTCGACCGTATCCTTTCGGGCCGTGGCGTCGCCCGCCGCGGCAGCCTCCCAAGAAGCGGAGATCGATCCAATTTCCGGCTCCTCTTCGGCCTCCGTGACGTTGGCACGCACGCGCTCGAGCGCCTCCTGGAATCGAAGCTTTGCCTGGGGCGCGATGGGTTCGGGTCCCGTTTCCGCCAAGACAGCCAGCATTTGCTCGACGGCTCCCAGGGACTCGTCGTTCTCTTCGAGCACGTGCTCGATCGCTGGGCTCATGCGCGCGAGAAGCCCGATGGTTCCGAAGCACACCGCGACCAGCACGAGCACGAGGGTTCCCATCCCGAGCAGTACGTCTCGCTTGAACTCCATGTGGCCTCCCTACCCCATCCGGTCCAGCAATTTGGCGACCGCGCCGGTCTTGGACACGACCACGAGCAGGTCGTCGCGACGGAGCGGGTCACGTGGGTCGGGAGTGGGCACGGTCTCCGCCCCACGTTGCAACGCGACCACGGTAATGCCGTGCTTGCGCGGCAAACCCAACTCGATCAGGGTCCGCCCGACGAACGCGTCGGGCACACGCAACTCGGTGATGATGATACCCGCGCTCAGAGGATACTCGCCCATCACGCCTTCGTGGGCGAGGTGAGCCGCGAGACGTTGGCCAAAAGCGTCCTCCGGGTTTACGACCTCGTGCGCCCCCACCAGCTTGAGGATGCGTTCGAGAACGGGGTCCGCCGCCCTCGCGATTACCCGTGGAGCCCCCATCTGCCGCAACATCGCGGTGCAGATGATCGCCGACTCTCGCGATTCGTCACCAATGGCGCAGATGCACACGTCGCGGCGCGCTGGCGCGGTGCGAGCGAGCGCTTCCTCGTCGGCGCCGTCGAAGGTCGCGGCTTCCGCGGCCACGTCCGCCGCGAACCGCGTGAGGTTCGGGTTCCGGTCCACCGCGAACACATCCACACCGAGCGCGGTCAGCGATCGCACGAGTGACATGCCGAACTGCCCGAGGCCGATAACCAGCGCTTGCTTCTTCATCGATCCGTCCCTTCCACGCGACTCACCCGACCTCGATCTCTTCCGAGGGCAGCACCCACGGTGAAGGAATGCGACGGTCGGACAGGATGAGGAACACCGTCAGGGGTCCGACGCGCCCCAGGAACATGCAGGCCATGATGAGAATCTTACCTATTTCGTCGAGTTGGGCGGTTCCACCAATGCTCAATCCCACGGTGCCGAGAGCGGAGACCACCTCGAACAGGGCGACGTGGAACGGCAAGGGCTGTGCGATGAGCAACATCGTGAGCGCAAGGGCGACCGCCAACACGCCCATGGTGGCGATGGCCGTGGCCTTAAACACCGTAGGCGAGGGAATCGTGCGCCCGAACGCGTCGGCCGACGTCCTTCCCCGCAGCGATCCGACCAGCGCGAGAAGCAGGACGAAGGCCGTGGTGGTCTTGAGTCCACCAGCCGTGCCGCCCGGGCAGCCGCCCACGAACATGAGGACGATCATGACGACCCAGGTAGCGGGCTGCAGGGTACCAAAGTCCACCGAGTTGAACCCTGCGGTCCGAAGGGTAACGGACTGGAACCACGCGTTGTGCAAGCGGTCGGCAAAGGACAATCCCTCGAGGGATGCCCCCCATTCGAGCGACCCCACGGCCACGAACCCGAAGACGAGCAACACCAGCGTCGACACCAGGGCCACGCGCACCTGAAGCCCGAGCCGACGCCCCCGCAGGGCCCGCGGGATCGCCACGATAGCAACCGGGGAGAGTCCACCGGCGATGATCAGAACGCTCACGACATGCAGCACGATGGGTTGATCTTGATAGGGCACCAGGCTGTCGGTTTGCAGCGCGAAGCCGGCGTTGCAGAAGGCGGAGATCGACGTGAACAGGCCGTGCCACAGGGCCCTGGGCCACCCGTCGCCGGTTCGCGTGAAGGCCCAGGCGAGCAGGAGCGCCCCCACGAGCTCGAACACCACCGTCACCGCCAGGGTCCTTCGCAACGCGTGGTACACGTCGGCGCGATTCTCTTGGCTGACGAGCGAGGCCATCACGGCCTCCTGCCGGAGGGAGAGGCGACGACCCAGCAGGGAGAGGGCCGAGGTGGAGATGGTCATGATGCCGAGCCCGCCGGCCTGGATGAGGAGCAGCACGAAGATCTGTCCGAGAAGGGACAGGTCCGTGGGGGTGTCCACGACGACGAGGCCGGTCACGCACGTGGCGCTCACGGAGGTGAACGCGGCGTTGAGGACGCCGATGCCGCCTCCCCGGGACGCGCACCAAGGCAAGGACAGGGCGAGCGTGCCGAGCATGCACAATCCGGCGAAGGTGACGACGAGCAGGCGGGCGGGATGCTCGAGGAGAAGGGCGACGAGACCTTGACCGGAAGAAGAAGAAGACCGGAGCGACAAGACGGCGCCGGCAAGAGGGGCGAAGGCGGAGATCGCGAGCGCCCAGGGCGGGACGAGGGGGATGGCGGCCAGAACGGCGACGGCGGTGGCTGCAGCGAGCAAGGTCATTGCGATCCGCACGCGGAGCAGGCTGTCGCGAGTCGTCCACGATTCGCGCACCCATGAGGAGAGGGTGATGAGAAGACCGAGAGCAGCGGCCACGGCAGCAATCCGGGGCCACACGCCGTGCGCCACGACTGCCACGGACGCCACGCCACAGGTGACTGCGGCGGTGACACCTTCCAGGGGGTGGGGCCTGGGCAAGGCAGAGCGGGTTGTCGTGCCGGGGGGGTCTCGTTGCCAGATGGCAGACAGCAAGGCCGTGGACGCGAGGGCGAGCAGGAGGATGAGGAAATGCCGTTGGTGGGCGTGCAAGCCCACGACAGCGAAGAAAGCCACGGCTCCCAAGGTCACACCGGTCTGGGCGATGCCTTTGGAGGGCGGGAGGAGGGAAGACAGGCCGAGCAGCAAGGCGCTCGCGGCGCCGGCGGTCACGCCCCACGCGGTGTCGACGGAGGCCACGACGAGAGCCAGGGCCAAAGGCGCCACGCTTGTGGTCCACGAGGGAACGGGAGACCAGCGGGCGGGTTGCATGGGGCGATTCCTTGGCGGTGACGGCTAGCACAAGTTGCCGCAGTCCGGAACACGGAGGCCCCGGGGCGGTCCGAGCATCGGCTCGCCCGCTGTCGTGATCTCCGCTACAGTTCTCGCGAGATGCAGACACGACGCCAGGTTCTCGATCTCGGGTTGTGGATTACGAGCAGCGCAGCCCTCGCCTCGGTCGGGTGCGCGACCTGCCCCGCGCCCTCACCTTCCCTCTCGACTCCCCAGCCCCAACCACAGCCGCCCGAGGGACCTCCCCCGGGGTTGCTTGACCCAGACATCACGCTGCTTCGCACCCCGCCCGGTCCCCTCACGATCGTCCAGCGGGTGCCCGGGCAAGCGGGCATCCTCCGGCGACGCGCGCGCATGATCACGGATTCTGATCAGGAGCACCTCACAACGTTCGAGCGGCGCATGCGCGAGACCCTCGAAAGCACTGACGGCGGAGTGGGGCTCGCGGGACCCCAGGTCGGGGTCGGCGCGCGCGCCATCCTGGTCATGATCGACGCGCGAGGCGAGAAGCCCCACGTCGACTTTTTCCTCAACCCGCGGATCGTGGAGCGAAGCGACGACATCACGGCGGACTACGAGGGCTGCCTGTCGATCCCGGGTCTGTGCGGGCTCGTCAAACGCAATCGCCGCGTGGTCGTGGAGCACGGGCTGATCGGGAGGCGGGAGCGAGTCGAGGCCCAGGACTTCGACGCACGCATCTTCCAGCACGAGATCGATCACCTAGACGGGGTGCTCTACGTCGACCGCGTGGATGGGGAGATCCATCCGCGAGAGAGGCTCAAGGAGTTGCGGGAGAAGCTTCGGGAGCAGCAGCCGAAGGTGGCGTGCACGCCGATGCTTGGGGGCCGTTACCGGGACGAGGTCCTGTTGTAGGCCGTGCCGTTCACCGTTCCCCACGTGGCATTTCTCACGTAGAACCTAACGCCATGAACCGACGCGTCAGGTGGCTGGTTCCGCTCACAGCATGGCTCGTGTCCGGCACCTTCGGGTGCAGCTCGTGCGAGAAGGACAAGCCCTACGTCCCGTACACGATCGACCCGAGTGCGGTCGGGAGCGGGCCCGCTTCCCTCGAAGACGCCCTCGACCCTCCGCCCCCAGAGCAGAAGATCGAGACCTTTTCTGCCATCGTGGCGAAGCGCCTCGATGGCGTGGCGTCCGCAAGGACCACGGGAGGAACCGTATCCGCCCCCGCCGGCCAAGTGATCGACCTGCTGCTCGACACAGACCTGACGACGGATGGAAAGCCGGATGCGCTCGCATGGCTTCGGAGCACGGACGGCAACACGGGCGAGCTCGTCCAGTTCGTCGCGACGCGCGAAGGCGGTCCCTTTGCCGTCACCAGCCTCGTGCGACTGCCTGCAGACCTGGCGATTCGTTCCGGATGCCAGCCGTCGACGGACCTTCGCCAGATCGGCCCTCGGACGGCTGCGATCACGTTCCGCAGGACCTGCATGGAAGGAACACGCTCCGTGACGACCGAGTGGGTCGCAGCTGTGGTTCCAGTGCGCAGCCCGGCGATGCGTTTCCAGTTGCTCGTCGTGGATCAGCCGCCGGACGAGCAACTCGAGACCGTGCTGGACGCCCTCGATCGCGACGGAGACCAGTTCGACGACCTGCTGGTTGCTCTGCAGTGGAAGGGATCGCGCAAGACGTTCGAAGAACCGCCGTCGGAAAACGTCGCCGTCACGCTGCGGTACTTCGACCGTCCCGCGGGTCTGTCGCGCGACCCGCATGAGCCGGCGTCGTCCTTCACAACCTTGGCGCAGCGGCTCGAGCGGATGGCGAAGGGCGGCGGGCGAGACGGGGTCGCGCCGCTAGCGCGCGCGGCGCGGCAGCTTCACCACGCTATGTGTGCGGAGGGGTCGAGTCCCCGGTTGACGGTTCTCGGGGATGGCGTGCAGTGCGGGTCGCGCGATGCGATGTTGCGCGTGACGACGGCGGAGATGGACGCGGCGCTGGGAGCGAAGGACGTCCTGGCGGCGGTGGGAGCGTTCGATCGCCTGCAGGGGCAAGGGGCAGGAACCAAGGAGATCGACGCGGCCCGCAAGCGGATGGAGAAGTCGGCTTCATTCCTCGAGGTGCAGTCCTATCACCTGCCGTTCGGGCCCGCCGTGAACGCCCAGGGCTCCTCGTGGAGTCCCCTCGCGTTCCACCAGGACGGGTCCCTGCTGATCCGCACGGATGCTTCCGTGATGCGCTTCGATGCGAAACTTCGCATCGCGCTGCCGGCACACGCGACCGGTCCCATCGCCCCCTGGGCGATGCGCGTGGAGGCGCCCGGGGCCTCGGCTTCGTTCGAAGGGCTCGAAGTCCCGATGGGGGGAGGGTTGGTGCGAGCCCGTCTGATTCGCGGAGGCGAGGCTCTGGAAGCGACGCTGCCCCTGGACACCACCACGCCAATCGTCACGGGACGCCCCGTGGCGTGGACCTCGACGGGTCTGAGCCTGCTCACGGGGCTTGGTCCCGTGTGGGTAGCCACGGACGGGACGAAGGCCAAGCGGCAGGCTCCGGAGCCATCGCCGTGGGTGAAGGGCAGCCCACGCTCACCGGATGGCAAGGTGCTGGTGCACACGTCGAGCCTGGGCGTTGTCGTGCTCGGACCGGAGGGCAAGGCGAGCGTGTGGAAGACGGGGGCGATGGCGAGTGGGTACGAGAAGCTGCTGGGGTGCGCTGTGTCGAACGGAGCTGCGGCGGTGGCGTGCATCGACGGAACGATGACGCGCGTCTTCGTGAACGGGAGCTGAGGCGGGCGCGGCTCAGCGCTTGTTGACGCGTTCCATGTAGGCGCCGGTCCTGGTGTCGACCTTGACCCACTCGTTCTCGTTGACGAACAGGGGGACCTGGACGATGGCGCCGGTGGACAGCGTGGCGGGCTTGGTGACGTTGCTCGCCGTGTCGCCGCGCACGCCCGGGTCGCACTGGGTGATCTCGAGCACGACGTGAGCGGGCATGGAGACGTCGATGGCTTCGCCCTTGAAGAACACAACTTCGACGGCGAGCCCATCGGACAGGAAGTTCTTCGAGTCGCCGAGGATATCGCCGGGGATGGAGATCTGGTCACCGGACTCGTCCATGAAGACGAAGTCGTCGCCTTCGGGGTAGATGAACGTCATGTCGCGGACCTGGACGTCTGCGGGCTCGAGCTTGTCACCGGAGCGGAAGGTGCGGTCGATGACGGCGCCGGTGAGCAGGTTCTTGACGCGGGTACGGGTGAAGGCCTGGCCCTTGCCGGGCTTCACGAACTGGGCTTCCACGACGGTGTAGGGCTTGCCGTCGAGAACGATCTTCAGGCCTTTGCGGATGTCACTTGTGTCAAACATATCGGACAGCTCCGTGGGGGTGGATCCAGGTTAGCGGACGCCGGGTGGCACGCATTATCACGCGAGCGGGTTGCACGCCAAGCCCACTTGTGTGCTAGGGGTGGGCTTCCCTGGCGCTGGGTACCGCGAGAGGGGCGAGCGATGGAAGATTTTGATGACGAGCTACGGGAAATCAAGCGAGAAATCATCGAGTCTCGCGGTCTCATCATCAAGACGAACAACCTGACGAACGCCCTGGCGGCGGACATCAAGAGCATCGCCAAGCGGCAGCAAGGGTATGAGCGGCGCCTGGTGTGGAACAGCGCCACGGCCTACATCGTGTTCGTGATCGTGGTGTTCGTGGCGCTGAAGCTGGCGTGGGACGCCCGGGTGGACGCAGTGAGAGCGGAAACGGAGCAGACGCGGGCGAAGGCGACCCGGCTGGAGGCGGAGCTGCGGGACGTGGTGCAGCGGGAGGAAGAGCGGACCCGGGTCGACTCGAAGGCAGCCGCCATGTACGAGATGATTCGGCAAGACAAGAAGGCGGACCTCATCCAGACCTTCGAAGGGCTGGACAAGGACCTGCTCTCCAAGACGGAGCTTCGCATGTTCACGGACGCCGTGGAGCAGGCGCGCAACGACTTGTCCATCGAGGCCTACCAGACAGGGTTGGAGCACGGACGGACGGGCCGATGGCACGACGCCCAGCAGTCCTTCGCCGATTCTCTGAAGTACAAGAACAACGCCGCCCATTCCCCTGCGGCTCTCTACCACCAGGCCGATGCACTCCGTCGTCTCGGACGACAGCGTGAGGCGGTCCCGATTCTCATGTCCCTGTCGGAAGCTTCCGCGGACAAGGAGTACTTGGACGACGCCACCTACCTGCTGTCCCAGTGTCACGTGGACATCCAGGCCTGGAACGACGCCAAGACGTCCATGCGGTCCTTCCTTCGGCGGTTCCCGAGCAGTCCTTTCGCGAACGACATCCGGCTGCAGCTCGCCGAGCTGAACCTCAAGCACTGAGGCTCAGGCGCGACGGATTTGCACCAGGCTCGGGCGCGGCGGATTTGCACCAGGCTCGGGCGCGGCGGACTTGTACCAGGGCGCGGGCGCGGCGGACTTGTACCAGGGCGCGGACGCGGCGGATTTGTACCAGGGCGCGGACGCGGCGGATTTGTGCCAGGGCGCGGCGGTGCCGCGCACAACGCTGGACTCGGCGGTGCCGAGTCCCTACGGCGGCGGATTTGTACCGACCCGGGCTCGGGCGTGCATCGGGCATCTCCCGCACTGCCAACCTCCGCACCAACCCCAATCCCCTTCTGTGCTCTCTGCGCCTCCTGTGGTTTCCGGCTCGGGCTCGGGCTCGGGCTCGGGCTTGGGCTTGCATCGGGCATCTCCCGCACTGCCAACCTCCGCACCAACCCCAATCCCCTTCTGTGCTCTCTGCGCCTTCTGTGGTTTCCGGCTCGGGAAGAGCTACGAGGGGTCGTTCTCGCTCGCTAGCATGCGCAGGAAGTTCTCTCGGGCGGCAATGAGGGTTCGCCGCGTGTTGCGCAGGGTGGCGCCGGCTCTGCGTTGCGATGCGTGCCCCAGCAGAGCGAGCTCGGCCACGCTGATCCCTTCCTTGACGTCCGCGTCCTCGACCGTGGACCTCCCCTCGGAGGCAGCCCGGCACCGTGCATAGCGCGAGATGACGATCGTCGAGATGGCCATGTCCATGATGACTTCCATGAGGTGTCGAGGGTCACGGAAGATCTGCCGCCGCTCTACGACCAGGCGCAGCAGGCGGGAAATCGGGCGCGCCTTTTCGCCAGACAAGAACCGCTGCACCGCGTCGACCTTGCGCAAGGGCACGGGGTTGCGGACGTAGATCAGATCCACTGTGCCGCGGCAGAGCACCCATTTGATCTTGGTCCACAGGGCGCGCAGCCCCTGGAAAGGGGCCGGTTGATCGACACGGTGCTCCAGCATGACCCGCGATGGGTAGCTCAAGCCTCCGAGTACGTAGGTGTGAAGCATGCGCGCTTGAAAGGGCGTGCTGGTGCTCAGCTGGAAGCGAACGAGCTTGGCCTCGTCGGCACGGGCGAGTGCTTCGGTCACGCCTGCGTCGTCGGGCTTCTCTGCGGTGCCCGGCAGAGCGTCCTCGAAGGCTTTCGTCCAGTCGTATAGCTCCAAGAGAACTTCGAGCGGGGGCTTGTCCTGCTCGAGGCGCTCGAGCCATCGTCGCAACACCCTCATGTACTGCGCCTGGGAAAGGATGCGGCCATGGCGCGTAGCCATCGCTTTCGACATCCGCTCCGACCCACCCTTCTGGGATAGCTTGTCCCGAAGCCTCTGGACGGTGATCAGCTCTCCGTACCCGTCCCGGATCGACGGACACAGCTGGGACATCTGTGCCACGAGCTGGTCCTTCTCGTTGCTCACGAAGCCGAAGGGGAAGGACTTGCAGGTCTGGGGCAGGAAGTCGTGACCGAGCTTCTTCTGCATGCTGCAGAGCTCGTCGTCGTCGAGGAAGGCACACTGCAGGATGCGGTTGACGTCGCGCGTGGGCACCACGCCCTTGGCGATCCAGGCCATGCCTTCGTCCCCGAGCCGCTCGCGCACCCAGGGTTCTTCGGTGAAGCGGGCGACTTCTTCGGCGTTCAGGGGGATCGCGACGGGCAAGCGGCAGCATCGGGCGGGGCAATCGCGACAGTCGAACTTCTGGGAGGGGTCGAAGAGGATTTGGGCGGCCATGAGCGCCGCGGAGCATGCCACAGATTTGTGGGGCGGCGACCCCACGCAGACCGACGCCGCCGGTTGAAACCGACGGTCCGTCGCGAAGAGGCCCCTTTGAGGGGCCAGCGACGGCAATACCACCGGCTCTGCCGGTGGATTCTTACTTTGGACCTCATGCACGGAGCCCAACGCCCTGCGGGCTCCCGTGATGCGTTCGACGGGTGTTGGCGGCGAATGCGGCGGTGGGGACGATTGAGAGTGGTTTCGAACGGTGGGGACCGGACCTATCTATCGTTGCGTGGTCACGAGGTCGTGGTGGGCCCGCCCGTCGGCGGCGATGCTACGCCACCGTCCGACTCCACGCGAGAGGACCGACGCCGCCGGTTGAAACCGACGGCTATGGTTGGACATCATGCACGGAGCCCAAAGCCCTGCGGGCTCCCGTGATGCGTTCGACGGGTGTTGGCGGCGAATGCGGCGGTGGGAACGGTTGAGCGTGGTTTCGAACGGTCGGGACCGGACCCATCGCTACGCCACCGTCCGACTCCACACGAGAGCCCGCGGAGCGGGCTTTGAGATGTGTCCAACCGGTGAGCGTAGCCGTCGGTTTCAACCGGCGGCGTCACCTGTCACCCGCGCTTGACACTCACACCTAGGGACTGTCTCGTAGACGTGACAGAAGCCACCCCTGCAGCGACGAATTCCACTTGTTTTTGTGCCCCGATCGGCATGGCCCGTCGATTGCTCTACCGAGAGCACGACCCGACGGTGACCCGGTCACCTCACCAGCTCAAGGAGATCGCCATGAAGACCCGTACCGCCCTCGTTGCTTGCTTGTTCGCCGCACTGATCGGCTGCAGTGCCACCACCGAAGAGCCCGACAAGTCCGGCAAGCAGTACATCAACCTCTCCACCGGAGAGACCCAAGAGTTCGCCGACGGCGACAGCGTCCCGCCCGGCTACGGCGAGTGCACCGAGCAGGGTTGCCCCGAGCCCTACCCCTGCACTGAGATCGACCCCGACTCCTGCACCGTCCGCTCGGATTGCTCCGTCGGATACTCGCCCGACTGCAACCCCGACGAAGAAGACTGCAGCGTGGCAGGCTGCGCTGGCGTGTCCCCCGACACCTGCGACCCCTCCGAGTGCCCCGCCGAGATCGCCGCCATCGCGATGATCTGCAGCGACGGAAGCGTTGGCACCCCCGTGTGCGAGCGGTTGGCGGACGGCACGTGCGACTACGTCCACCGTTGCGACGACGCCTGCGGTCTCGAGGACTGCGGGGCCATCCCCGAGATCGCGATGATCTGCGAAGACGGCACGATGGCCATTCCGGTGTGCGAGACGACGTCCGCTGGGGTGTGCGGATACGGGTTCGTGTGCAACGACGACGTGGTGGTCTCGCCGTCTTGCGAGCTGAGCGAATGCGGTGCTGCGCCCGCGATCGCGATGATCTGCCCGAACGGGATGGCGGCAGAGATGGTGTGCGAGCCTGGTCCTGCCGAAGCCTGCGGGTGGGCGTTCGACTGCTCCACCACGGTGCAGTGCACGCCGGACGATTGCGGTGCCAACACCTTCATCGGCCATGTCTGCGAAGACGGGGCGGAAGCCGTGGTCGAGTGCATGGCGACTCGCGAGGGTGTTTGCGAGTGGACTCCGGTGTGCCCGTTGTGACGCTTCCTTCAACGAGCGAGCGTCGGGAGATGCACCGGTGCGCGGGGGAGATCCTCCAAGCATGCAAGCAGGAGGCGAGCTGACTCCAGGTCCCACGACGGAACTCCCGCAAATCCTTCCCTGTAACTCGACGTGACCCGGTCGAGGAGGTCTTCCGGCGACGCGTTCCGAACGGCTTCGACCGTGCCGAAAGAGCGCATCACGTCATGCATCGTGGCGCCCTCCGCCTCCTCCACGGCGCCAGGGCTGAAGGCGGCAAGCCCAAGCTGGTGGTCCCACGGAAGGGCCAACTCGGGATGAAGAGGCCGGAGGTCGAGGGATCGGGTCGAACGGCGGGCCCCCTGACTGTCGAGCTCGACAAGATCGAGGCGATCCCTTGTCGCAAACACCAGTCCCTGTCCACCACGAGCGAAGGATACGCACGATCCCTTCGGGGCGGTGACTCTCGAGGCTTCCTTCCCGTTGTCGATGATCCGGCCCCGATAGAACAGCCGAAGAACGTTCTGATGGATCCGGACGAGAGCGCGACACCGCGTTCCGCTGACTCCCGGCCGGTGAAGCGTTGCCGAATTGACGCGACCCGTTGCCAGTCTCGCGATCGGCCGAGCGGCAACCGTATCGATGATCCCAACCACGTCCGAGCCCGGGGTCACGCACGGCCACGCGAGGTCTCCCTCGGGGGAATACTTCACTCTCCCCGTGGGTGGCGAGAGAACATGGCCCTCCAGCATCGTTCCTGCGGGGAACCGGATCGTCCGAGCGTGCCGAAAGTCGACGAGAGACGTGCCCGAGTGCTCCGGGCCGGCAGCAAACACCCTCCCCACGATCCCTTCCGGCCAGGAGCCCACCACGAACTGCCGCTCACAGAAGTCGTAGACGTGCGAGTGGGGCACCGGCTCGTGGGGCGCAAGCCACACGTAGCGACCGTCGGCAGACACTCCCGCGACCTGACGGGAGGACATGGGGACCAGGTTGTGAACATGTCCGTCAGTGGACAGATGGACCATCGCCCACGGATAGACGATCACCACATGGTCATCAGCCCACAGCACATCCACTGGCACCGCAGGCTCGGGGCGTTCGTCTCGAGAGCAGGCGCCCCTAAGAGATGGGGGAGTGGGCAAGAGGTCCTGGGGCTCGGCCCCACGGTACTGGCGCCGCTGCACATCGTAGAGATAGACAGAGCTCTCGGGACGGGGAGAGTCCGGAGATGCGGTCCGAAGAAAACTCGTCACCGCGTCACGCAGGAGCATGGCTTCGTTGTGGAGCAGAGAGCTCGGGGCGTTCAGCTCCCTCAGACGTTTGATGCGCGCCTGGACCTGCATCACGGCGACGAGTGCCCAACCTGCGTCGTCGGGAATCGGAGGTCCGAAGGGCGGCAGTGCCGGGCTGCGTGGGGGGACGGGGATCGTCGTGAGCACCAGATCCGCGGGAGGAATTCCTGGGGGCCAATCCGGCACGATGCTGCCCGGGTCTTCAATCCCCTCCAAGGCAGCACGGATTCCGTCGAGACCCACGGGCTCGTCCGGCTCGGGATACGAGGCGAGAAGACAAGCTTGCAAAGCACTTTCGGTTATCCCGAGGAGCGTCGCGACCATGGGTTCGCACGTGGGGGGCAGGAACCCGTCGACCGCGATCTGCCTTGGTTGCGAGGCCCCGAACAGCGCTTCTTCGTAGGAGGCTTGGGGTGCGATCCGGTACCGGCGCGCGAGGTGGTGCAGGGCCCAGGGATCTGGGGAGCTGAGGCACATCAAGTCAGGGTGAGCCGGCACGTCGGACATCTCGCCTCGGATACACATCACACGCCTTGGCGTCCAGCTTCGTCGGCGACGGGCGACTGTCACCCGCGCTTGACACGCACACGGAAGGAGTGTCTCGCAGACGTGACAGAGGGTAGCCAAGCATGACGGTTTTGCCTCGATTCTGTGCACTTCTGCATCTGGCCCGTCGATTGCTCTACGGAGAGCACGAACCGACGGTGACCCGGTCACCTCACCAGCTCAAGGAGATCGCCATGAAGACCCGTACCGCCCTCGTTGCTTGCTTGTTCGCCGCGCTGATCGGCTGCAGTGCCACCACCGAAGAGCCCGACAAGTCGGGCAAGCAGTACATCAACCTCTCCACCGGCGAGACCCAGGAGTTCGCCGACGGCGACAGCGTCCCGCCCGGATACGGCGAGTGCACCGAGCAGGGTTGCCCCGAGCCATTCCCCTGCACCGAGATCGACCCCGACTCCTGCACCGTCCGCTCGGATTGCGCCGTCGGCTTCGCGCCTGGCTGCAACCCCGACGAAGAAGACTGCAGCGTGACCGGCTGCGCTGGCGTGGCCCCCGACACCTGTGACCCCTCCGAGTGCCCCGCCGAGATCGCCGCCATCGCGATGATCTGCGACGACGGCAGCGTCGGCACCCCCGTGTGCGAGCGATTGGCGGACGGCACGTGCGACTACGTCCACCGGTGCGACGACGCCTGCGGTCCCGAGGACTGCGGGGCCATCCCCGAGATCGCGATGATCTGCGAAGACGGCACCACGGCCATTCCGGTGTGCGAGACGACGTCTGATGGGGTGTGCGGATACGGGTTCGTGTGCAACGACGACGTGGTGGTCTCGCCGTCTTGCGAGCTGAGCGAATGCGGTGCTGCGCCGGCGATCGCCATGATCTGCCCGAACGGGATGGCGGCAGAGATGGTGTGCGAGCCTGGTCCTGCCGAAGCCTGCGGGTGGGCGTTCGACTGCTCCACCACGGTGCAGTGCACGCCGGACGATTGCGGTGCCAACAACTTCATCGGCCACGTCTGCGAGGACGGGGCGGAAGCGGTGGTCGAGTGCATGGCGACGAAGGCGGGTGTTTGCGAGTGGACTCCGGTGTGCCCGTTGTGACGCTTCCATGCAAGCAGGGGGCGAGCTGACTCCAGGTCCCACGACGGAACTCCCGCGAACCCTTCCCTGTAAATCGATGTGACCCGGTCGACGGAGACCTGACGTGCCTGCGATGCTCCAAAGAGGGCATCCTCATGGGAGAGTTGGGGTGCCTTCCGATACCGTCGCGCGCGGTCGTGGAGAGCCCAGGGGGGACGGGTCGGGACGGCCAGGGCTTGCCAATTCGGTCACACAGTCGGTACCCTAAGGAAATCGGGAGGCCAAGGGAGTGCGATATTCCAGGTCAAGCTTTGGGATCGTCGCTGCGACTGTGATGTCCGTGGAGGCGTTCGCGGGCTGCGGTTCAGGGGCGCCCGAAGATGTCGTGGACCAGGGTCGCATCCCGGTGGGGTCGCCGTCGCCTCGAAACGCCGACGGCGACATCCCCGCACTCGGCCGGTGGTCCGAAGCCAGGGCGTCGCAACTCGCGCTATCGCCGTTGGGTCGGCACAAGAACCGGCTGGTGGTGAAGTTCGTCAACGGAACGGGTGTTCGCTCCCGAGACGGCCGCCTGTTCGTGGCGCACTACGCGCCGTACGGCCGCGCCGCCCAGCAAGACCTGGCGGAACTCGAAGCCGTCCTCGCGACGGCACAGGTCCACGTCGCCATGCCTGCCTTGTTCTTGCCCAAGGAACACTGGGTAAGGGATCCGACGGGCACGCGCGACGAGCTGACGAACTTCTTCTACATCTACCTGCCTCCCCTATCAGACGAGCGGTTGATGGAGCTGCTCCGAAAGGTCAACGCTCTCTCGATGGTGGAGATCGCGTACCTCTCGATGCCGGCTGTGCCCTTGGAGAATGCGGATCGTGGCGGATCGGAGGAGTTGCCTTGGCCATCGCTCGCGGGCATACGTGTGCGTGAGCGAGGAGGTCGCATCGCGCATGCGGGGACGACCGACGGTTCGGTGTTTCGCATCCGGCCACCTGGCGGATCGAGCCGGTCTTTTCGGTACCTGACGGACGTCCCGAACTTCCGCGACCAACAGGAGTACCTCGGGGCCGCGCCGGTCGGGGTCGACTCGGATTACGTACTCGGCAGGCACTGGAACTCAGGAAGCCACGTGTCCTACGTCGCGATGGACGGCAACTGGTACACGGATCACGTGGACCTGTACGGAGAGTCCCTCATCGACTGGGTCTGTGGCAAAGTCGACCCGAATCTCGCCGTGACCGCGGGGTTCGAAGCGTCGATGCACGGGACGATGACGTTGGGGGTGATCGGTGCCGCGGACGAACCGGCCCACTGCGGAACGGAAGGCTTGGCACCACAGTCGATGGCGAGACTGGTGCCGCACGCGAGTCCCGGGCCCATGTGCGCGATGGTGGAAGGGTGGTCCGGGGCGGATGCGATCGTGGTGGGGATCGAGACGGGAGCCCCCGGGGAAATCATGTTGATCGAGTGGGGCCACAAGCTGGACTTGAACGCGAACGGAGTGTTGGAGGCCAACGAGACGGTACCGGCGGAGTACGATCCCTTGGTAGAAGCTGCCATTCGGCGAGCTACGAGGCCGTGGGTCGATCATCCTGGATCGGGACACCGCGTCGTCATCGAACCCGCTGGAAACGGCAACACTCACCTTGGCGATACGGCGCTTTTTCAGGACCGCTTCGTGTCCATGGGCAAGGACACGTTTGCGGTGATGGTGGGCAACGGAACGATCCTCGAGCCGTTGGCCAAGGCATCGGGCTCCAACTACGGAATCCGTGTGGACGTGAATGCCGGTGCTCACGTCGAGTACACGCTCCAAGAACGGCGGCGCGGAGCCATAAGCCTTGGGTCGTTTCAGGGAGGTACCCCGCCGGACGATCTCGTGCACGATCCAACTCCTCATCCTTCGAAGAACATCGACGACTACAATCACGACTACACGCAATCCTGCACGGGCACCTCATGCGCAGGCGCCATTGTGGCGGGCAGTGCGCTGGTGCTCGCCAGCGTGACGAAGGACCTGTACGGGTCGTTCCTGCAGCCCACGGAAATGCGCGAGTTCCTCAAGCGCGCCGGGAGCCCGCAACTCCTCGGCCTGTCCACCCCGATCGGCCGACGGCCCAACCTTCGGCGCCAAGTCCACTACGTGCACAATCGACATGCCCGCCCGCACAGTACGGATATGGACGCCGACGGGCGCGCCGACATCACGACCTGGGACCCCGAATCCCGGATCTGGTCCTCGGTGGGTTCGACAACAGGACAGACGGTCGTGGACCACGACGTCGGTTCCGCCGACGGCTCTCTGCTCGAGATCCCCATCCCGGGTAAATACTACTTTCCTCATCCGCTCCACCCATTCACGCAGCGACGTACTGCCACCCGTCGGGTTTTCTTTTCGTGTCCGCCTCAAGGGCCTTGTGCGTGGCGCGCGTATCTCGGCAGCGGAATGCACGCGACGGTCTGGCAGACGTGGGGCGGCTTCGGACAGATGGGGGACGTGCCGCTGCCGATTGACTTGGACGGCAAGGGTGTCGTGGAGCCAGCGTTCTATCGGCCCGTCCATCGTACACTCCCTCCGAACCACGACACCCAGGATCCAGATGCGGACAGTTGGCGAATCCGCACGCGTACCACATTCACCATGCAGCTTCCGTGGCTCGGCTCCTTCAGCGTCGTGGCCTTGACGGACCTCAAGAAGCGATTTCCTTACGGATGCAGCCACGAAGCCACACCCCTCGTGGGGGACCTCACGGGGGACGGGAGGGATGATCTCGTCCTGGTGTGCCACGAAGACGGCGTCGGTCATCCCCTCCGCTGGTGGGTTTGGCCCTATCCGTTCAAGAACAACGCGTCCGTGCTTCGGACGTTCGAGTTCGGGACCTGGGGGGACGTTCCGATGCTGGCGCGCAGGGGCGTCGCCCGCGTGTTCCCAGCCATTTGGCAGACGTCGCCAAGCTCCACGTCGGGCTTCTGCTCGCTGAAGTGGCGCTATTCGCTCGAGCCGGACGACGGCAGCGAAGACGCGGTCGAGGTCGAGTTTCCAGCAACGATGGCCCCCCTGGGTCCGTTCGACGATCGGTGCGGCGTTGCCATGCTGGCGGATACCGCCACCACGGGCGCGGTCGACTCCTTGTTCGTGTTCCTCCGGGGAAACCAGCGGGTGCTCAGGAAGAACCTCGTTCCCGAGGGGGCCACCACCGAAGTGGCTCACATCGCCGGGGACGGCTCTGGCTATTTCCTCATGCGTTGAAAGGGACGGCCATGCGGAACGTCCTCAGAATCATCACGCCGAGCTTTCTTTCGGCCCTCCTTGCCTGCTGCGCGTCCAACACCGCACCCGATGGAGTCGCTGTCCTGCCACCACCCCCTCGCCCAACGACCACCAGCCTCGGTACCGTCCAAGAGGACGGTCACGAAGGAGAGATCATCGTCCCCACGTGCGGCCCCGACAGGAGAGGCTTCGTGGCGCCCGTGAGGATCGTCTTCGTTCGTGGAAGGTCTCCAAGACCGGATGAGCTGGATCTTCCCCGCGAAGAGCGTTTGCGTCACGAGGTTCTTACTGAGGATGGAGTCTCGTTCGCCATCGTGGGACACGGTGTCTGCAACGGTCTGGGTCAGAGCCGCCCCAGCTGCAGCTCCAGGGTGCTGCCCGACAACAGGGTGTTCTTGGAGGCTGACATGTGCTGCGAGAACGGAGCCTCGGACCCACGTCCGATCGGCAACTTGCTCGAGCCCCCTCAAGCGGGGACCACGTGCGATGCTGGGCCACTATCTCCAGGGACGTACACGCTCCTGTTCCGTGGCAAAGAGGTGACGACGTTCCGAATCCCGAGCATCGCACACCGGTCGGAACTCGGTCGCACCTTCCCCCTCCTTCCCCAGCCTCCCGATGCGGGGCTCCCCTTGGACTCGGCGTCGGAGTGAGCCCATGCGCCACCTGCTTCTCACGGCCTTCTCCCTCGTCCTTCTAGCCTGCAACGGGGTCCCATCCGAGCCCTCCGTCGCTCTCGTGCCCGAAGCGCGCGCGGCTGCACCGTCGTCCGCTCCGGTCCCGGCCACTTCCTCCGGCACGCCGTCGACGCGCCCTCCACCGATCGCCATCGGGTCGGAGCCCATCCCCGTCGGCACGCGCATCACCACCACACACCGCTCCAAGTTGTCGCTGAACATCCTCCTCGGCGGTACGCGGTCGACGCAGACCCACGACCTACGGTTCGTCCATCGGTCAGAGCTTCTCCGAGCCGGGCCCGAGGACCTCGCGTTCCGTCTGTCCGTGCTCGAGCAGATCGTCCCCTCGGAGGCTCCAAGGACACCGGCGCACGGGCCGCTCGAAGGCAAGACCTACGTGCTTCGTTGTGGTCGCGACGGGCACGTGCGGGTCACGCCACCGGCACCTTCAACCGGCTCGCCCGCCGTGCCGCTCGACCCCTCCGACCTGGAAACCATCAAGAGCTCGGTCGGATGCGCCCCTTGGTTCCGTCGATGGCCGGGCGTCCCCTCCACCCTCGCCGCAGGCGACCGCGTGCCCCTGGCGGGATCCGTGCTCTTCCTCGACGTGCCGGTCGACGGCGTGCGTCTGGACTCGAACCACACCGCCGTGACCTTCGAGGCGTTGGATGACGAGGGCGCACGGTTCAACGTCCGCACCCGTCTCGTCGGCGACGAACGCACGCGCATGGTCCTGGATCTTCGGGGCACGGTCCATCTCGACCCGCGTCGTGGAACCCTTCGCTCGCTTCACCTGGCCGGTCCCATCCGCGTCGACGCCTCGGTACAGGAGGCGCACCTGCCGCCCTCGGTTCACGCGGAAGGACAGCTCCGCATTGACGTGGAGACGCGCGAGGAGAGTCCTATCCGCTAGTCCCAAACCAAGCGCCGTTCGAAGAACAGAGCTTTGGTTTGGGGCTATCCGAGCCGAAGGCGAGGCGTTTTGGGGTGAGCCGCGGTGAGCGCGGCGAGGGGGCTTTGCGAAAGCCCCCTTAGAAAAACCTAGACCCAAAGCAGCGCGGAGCGCTTGATTTGGGGCTAGTGAGCATGCCAGCGAGCGAGGGCGCGTCGCATTGTGCCGGTTCGGGCTCTGATCCCCTGACCCAGCATCGGCGTCCCCGCGCCCCCCCTCGGCATCCGGAGAAGCACCTTCGCGCACAGATCGAGGTCGCCAAGAAGGCCGCCGCGCCGGAAGCCCCTCCCGAGCCGAGCGCCATCAAGGCCGAGATGGACCAGGCGGCGAACGAGTTCAAGGCGTGGTTCGATGACTGGAGCGAGCAGGCGCTGACGGTAATCAAACGTCGCGACCACCTCATTCTTCTTGGGCTGGCGAAGAGGAAGAAGAAGGCGAAGGCCGAGGAGCCGACGGGGTAGAGAACGCCCGCGCTCCACGTTGACACCGTTCGACAGCGGAGGCTGCGCGCGCGGCCGGTTCGACTGTTCTGGCGCATCCATGGGGAACGAAACCGATCGCTGCGCGTTCATCATAGATCACATCGTCCAGGTCGACGCCGCACTGACGGACTTCCTCAGCACCTACCTCGCGAGCCTGTTCACCGACCCGAACGAATACGTGCTGCGCACGGAAGTATCTCGCGTGGTTCCGAATCGCACCCCTTAGAAACATCTAGGCCCAACGCAGCGCGGAGCGCTTGATTGGGGACTAGCGCAGCGCGAGCCTGCGTGGGCTGCGCCGTCCGTGGAACACAGCCACGACGGCAACTTGAGCCGGGTAGACGCGGTAGTACAAGGCGTATGGGAATCGCTCGACAAGAACACGACGCAGACCGCGGTGACGCACTGGGAATGCCCGTGGTTCAGCCGAGATGCGTGTCACGGCGTTCTCCACAGCATCGAGGAAGCGATGGCCCAATCCAGCACGCCTTTCCTCGTACCAGTCGTAGGCTGCTTGCAGGTCCTCCGCCGCCTCGGGCTCGAACGAGACGGCGATCACCTCTTTGCCTTCGCGACCTGCTCTCGCACACTGGCCCACGATGCGCCACTTGGTGCTTCGCGATCCAGCCGGTCGAGCCTTCGATCGAGTTCTTGACGCTGTTCTTGCGTCAGCTCGAAGGCGCCCGGTCCGAGGCTGACCCACAGCTCGTCGATGAGCTCTAGTTTGTCCGATGGACTGAGCGCAGAAAGATCGATGGCTGGCTTCGCCATGCTCCAAGTGTGGCCCGAAACGGCATCGGCTGCCAAGCATCCAGTCCTCGGAAGGCAAGCGCCGCTGGGAGCTTGACCGTCGCGTCCCTGCAATCACGACCTTCACCTTCTTCAAGACCACGTCCAACAGCCCCGAGGTCGAGGCCAGCCACGCCTCGGTGCCGACCGACGCGCTGCGCTTGTTCCATCACTTACCGGTGAGCAACTGCGACTACACGATGTTGGTCACTTCGGACCGCGGAAACCCGCGGACGCGACAGCGTGGGCGATGTGGTTGGCAGCGATCCCAACGCGGGAAACCGAAGGGTGATCGTGAGATGGCAGCTCTACAAATCCGCCAGCGGAGCGACTCGACATTGTCGAGTCGAGCGTTGGGCACGGCAAGCCGCACGGCAGACCGTACCCCACGGGTTGTTCACGTCCGGGGCCCCCTCACGGATCACTCGGGATGACCGTGATCACCATCGGCTTGTACCAACTGCCCTCGAGCGTCGGGCTCGGCCCCGCCACCACCACCGTGTAGTTCTTCCCATCCTGGAGCGAATCGAGGGACAACCCCCCGCGTGCCAGGGCATCCGTCAGCAGGGACACGGCGGACGGGGTCAGCGCGTTCTCGCCGTAGACCTGGAGCAAGTTCTGCTCGGGAGTCGTGCCCAGGTTGGCGACGGACAGCACGGTCGAGGGCGGGCGCGGTGCGATCTTGCCTGGCGACAGGTTCGAGGCGAGCAGGTTCGACATGCTGGGAAAGGCGGTCACGTGGTCGAGCCCCATCGCGGCTGTGGCCCGCGACCCCGCGAACACCTGGAAGCCCAGGGCGCCAGACGGATACGTTCGATCCATCGAGGCAATCAGCAGCGATGCGTTGCCCTTCGACGGGGTGAAGTCGGCTCCACACACTACTGGGGCGTTCGGGTCGTCCACAGGGCCGGCCACGCACCCAGAGGCCACCATCAGCACGCTCCGGCCTCGAGCGAGGCTGCCCGCCGGGATCACCTCCAAGGCCACGCGCGCCACACCTTCGGGCAGAGGATCGAGCTCATCGCACGCGCTCTCGGCGATCTTCTCGAGCGCCCCGGAAAGCACGACAGGACGAACGTCTTGGGTCTCGAGGTCCACGCCGTCCAGGCCTTCGCCTGAGAATGCGCTGCCGTAGAGAAGCCCCAGGGCGTTGTCCGGCACAGGGCGCACGGGCTGGGGGACCAGGGAGCCTCCCTCCTGCACCTCGAAGCAGACGCGAACGGCGCGCGCGTTGGGGATGCCATGGAAGAACGTGAACACCGAGGGGCCGTCGGCCACGAAGCTGCTGTCCGCGGGGGGCGCATCCACAACGGGTGCGTCTTCCCCACCGTCCGTCGGCTGGGCGTCCGCGTCGGCCCCCGGCGCGTCCACCATCGATCCCCCGCTTCCGCCTGCCCCATCGCTTGGCGATGCGTCTTTGGCCACCAGCACGCTGTTGTCCGGCCCACTGCACCCGGCGGTGGCGAGAACGAGCGAAATGGCGCTGGCGACGCTTCGCATGGTGTCTTCATAGCGCGGCGGGGGTCTGGAATCGAGCCGCCCCTCGACACACCCCCGTTTTCCCAAGGACTGTGCCACGATGGACCGCGAACGATGAACGGGAAGAGACCACCGGCACCCCTGCGGATCGAGATGGATTCGCGATCGGCCAAGGCGATTCGACGAGGGCACCCCTGGGTGTGGCGGAACGCCATCCGGTCCGTGCCCAAGAAGCTCGACACGGGTGCGCTCGTCACCGTGTTCGACACGGAAGGCGGCTTCGTCGCACACGGCCTGTGGGACGCGACCTCCCCGATCGCCGTGCGGGCGTACAGCAGGGTCCAGCAGGAAGCCTTCGGGCTCGGGACCTTGACGGCCTCGATCTTGCGCGCCGTGGATGCCCGCTCTTGCCTGTTCGACCTCACGGACACCAACGCCTTCCGCCTGTGCAACGGGGAAGGAGACCGCGTCCCGGGGGTCGTGCTCGACCGCTACGGGACCGTGGTGATTGCCCGCTTCGACGGCGAGGCGATCGGCGTCTGGACCGACGCGCTGCTCGCCTCGATCTGGCCGGCCCTGAGCAGCCGCGGGCTCACGTCGCTCGCCGTGCGAGACCCTAGCCGGGGCGCCGGACGGGTCCGCGAGGTCGCGGGGGACCCGATGCCCAACACAGTCGCGGTCCTCGAGCGAGGGATGTGGATGGTGGTGGACCTCGCCAAGGGACAGAAGACGGGGGCGTTCCTCGACCAACGGGAGAACCGTCGTCGCGTGCGCGCACTCGCCGCGGGGGCGCGGGTGCTCAACCTCTTCAGCTACTCGGGCGGGTTCTCGTGCGCGGCGGCCCTCGGAGGAGCCACGCACGTGACGTCCGTCGACGTGGCCCATGCGGCCCACGGCATCGCCCACGAGACGTTTCGACGCAACGGTCTGGACCCGAACGCCCACGCGTTCGTGACCGCGGACGTCTTCTCCTTTCTCGAGCAAGCGATGCAGCGCAACGAGCGTTTCGATCTGGTGATCAGCGACCCGCCGTCGTTCGCACCGAGTGAGAAGAGCTTGCCGAAGGCACTCGGGGCGTACCGACGCCTGCACGAGGCTTGTGCGCGTGTGGTGGCGAAGGGAGGGACGCTGTGCGCGGCGTCGTGCTCGAGCCATGTGACGCTCGACACGTTCTTCGGCACGCTGGACGACGAGGTGTTGGGCGGGCGACCGTTCCGCGTATTGGAGTCCTTCGGCCAGCCGGCGGACCACCCGAGCGTCCCTGGTTTTCCCGAGGGACGGTACCTGAAGTTCGTGGTCATGGCCGAGGCGACGCCGCGGTTGGCCCAAGGGTAGCCCCCGCCGAAGCAACCACAGAGGGCACAGAAGCCACAGAAGGGTGCATCCGACCGGACCGCCGTCCGTCGGGGAGAAAAACGAAGAGCCCTGTGCTTGCTGTGTTCTCTTCGCCTTCTGGGGTTGCTCTTCTGCCCGCCCCAGGTGCCCTCATCCGTGTCAAGATGAGCATCACCTACCCAAGCCGGAGACCCGCCCACGATGGAGCTGACGCTGTTTCTCGATCACCAGTGCAACCTTCGCTGCACCTACTGCTACAACGGGGAGAAGTTCACGCGCGCGATGTCCCTGGATACCGCACGCAAAGCCGTCGAGGTCGCGCTCGCGGTGGGACCGACCCAGCACCTGGACGTGTCGTTTTTCGGCGGCGAACCCATGCTCCGCATGGACCTGGTCCGGGACATCGTCGCTTACTGCGAACAGCGGGTCGAGACGTTGCGACCGAAGCCGTCGTTGCGGTTCATCATGAACACGAACGGGACCTTGATGACGGACGAGGCGATCGAGCTGATGAGCAAGCCGAGGAACTTCTCGGTGTTTGTGTCGCTCGACGGGGACAAGGAAGTCCACGACCGCTACCGGGTGAATGCGGCGGGCAAGGGCAGCTTCGACGACGTGATCGCGGGGGTCGAGCGACTGCGCGCGGCGGGGATCTCCTACCAGTTGGTCGGGGTGGTGAGCACGGGGACAGCTTCGGCGCTTGGGCGCACGGTGCGAGCGCTGGCGCCGCTGGGCGGGGGCAAGGTGGTGCTCGCGGCCAACTTCCGCGATGAGTGGACGGAGGCCTCGATCGAGGAGCTGCGGCAGGGTTTGCGAGACGCGGGGGACGTGTGGATGGAGATGTTTCGCGCGGGAAAGAAGCTCGCCGTCGAGCCGTTGCACACGAAGATACTCACGCATCTCAAGGGCGGCATTCCCTGCCCGAGCCGCTGCATGCTGGCCGGCTCGGAGATGTGCGTCAGTCCTTCCGGCAAGATCTACCCGTGCGCGCAGATGGTGGGGGAAGACACCAACGACAGCCTGGTCGTCGGGCACGTGGACACGGGCATGGACATGGACCGCATCCGCGAGTTGCAGGTGCAGAAGGACCGTGTCGAGACGACGTGCGAGCCTTGTGCGTTACGCGACCGCTGCCAGAGCCACTGCGGGTGCCGTCACGTGGCCCTCACGGGAAAGCTCGGCGTGATCACCGCGGCCCTCTGCGAGATCGAGTCGTCGTTCATCGAGGCGGCGGACCGCGTGGCTGAGCAGCTGTACCAGGAGAAGTGCGAGGCCTTCGTGGAGTACTACTACAAGAAGTCCTGGGTCGCGGCCCGGGGCGGAACGCTCACGCAGCTACGTCGGTCCAGAGACGACTGAGCCGAGCAGCCACCGCGCTCGGAGCCTCCTTGCCAACGACCTTGGGGTCCCACACCAAATCGTCGCTGCCCGCACGAACTTCAGAAATCTCCCGGTACCGGGATGCTAGGATTGTCCGTCCCGGAGGGCAGCGTTCCCTGTGGAGCGCGAAGGGTGCACCGACAACGACACGGGTGGAACCATGAGCGAGGACGAAGACTCGAGGCAGCCAGCATCCGACGGTTCGAAAGCGCCGGTTGCCTCGGACGGGTTTCCTCGCAAGCTCGACGACATCTCGGATCGGATCGCGACCCAGCGCCTGCAGGATGCGTTCGTGCTCGTGACGGGCGTGGGGACTGTGGTGGTGGACGCCGAGGGCCATCCGTGGACCACGCCAAGCGAAGCGTGGCGCCCGATCTTCGGGGAATCGGGGGACGTCGAAACGTACCGACAGATGGGGCTTCGCGCTCGCGACGCTGGGACGTACGTGATCCGGGAGCGGGAAGCGGGCACCTACGACGCTTGCGCGCCCGTTTTCCTGGGTGACTGGCACCTTGGTAGCTGGCTTTGCGGTCCCGTCCGGGTGCTGTCGGAGACGGAGAAGGCCGACAGGGCTGCGACCGTGCCGTCGATGACGATGGACGCGTTTTTGCGACTGGTGACGTGGCTGGACGAGGTGGCCCGCGTGCAGTCCTCCCACGGGCACCGCATGGCCGAGTTGCGGTCCTGGTGCGCGTCGCGTCGCCACCTGGAGCGGCACTTGAACAGCGTGCTGAATGCGCTGGCGGACCCGGTCTTCGTGAAGGATGAGCAGCACCGATGGGTAACGTTGAATGACGCTTTCTGCAGCTTCATGGGTCGAACACGGGAGGAGCTGCTTGGCAAGTCGGACTTCGACTTCTTTCCCGAGGAAGAGGCGCTCGAGTTCTGGCGCGTGGACGACGAAGTGCTCCGCACCGGGGAGGCCGTCACCAATGAGGAGCGTCTGACGGACGCGTCGGGAACAACGCACGTCATCTCGACCAAGAAGACGATGTTCATCGAGGATGACGGCAAGCGATACCTGGTCGGGGTGATCCGGGACATCACGGCACGGCACAAGGTGGAGGAGGAGCTATCGCGGCATCGGGAGCATCTCGAGGAGTTGGTGGCCGAGCGCACCTTGGCCTTGTCGAGCGCCAACCGCATGCTGCAGCTGGAGATCGACGAGCGCAGGAGGGCCGAGGCGGAGAAGCGGGAGATGCAGGCGCAGATCATCCACCAGCAGAAGATCGAAGCCATCGGCCGGCTCGCTGGCGGGATCGCCCACGACTTCAACAACCTGCTGACCGGTGTCTTCGGGCACGTCACGCTCGCCTTGCGCGACGACACGATGGATCCGAAAGCCAGGGACTCGTTGCTCCAGGTGCGCGAGGCGGCCACCCGGGCCGCGGACCTCACCAAGCAGCTGCTCGCCTTCAGCCGCAAGCAGATCATCGAACCGCGCGTCGTCAATCTCAACACGCTCATCGACAACCTGCGCCGACTGCTGGACAGGATCATCGGCGAGGACGTACAGCTCGTGACCCGCTATGACAGCCGTCTCGGGAGCGTGCGCGTGGACCCCGTGCAGATCGAGCAGGTCATCGTGAACCTCGCCGTCAACGCGCGTGATGCCATGCCCGGCGGGGGCATGCTTCGCATCGAGACGATGAACCGATGCATCCGCGACGTGGGCCTCCGTGCCCAAGATAGCCCGCCCCCGGGCGACTACGCCGTTCTCGTGGTGAGCGATTCGGGCATCGGCATGGATGACGAAACCCAGGCGCGTCTGTTCGAGCCCTTCTTCACCACCAAGCCGAAGGGGCAAGGCACGGGGCTCGGCCTCGCCACCGCGTACGGGATCATCAAGCAGCACCGCGGCGCGATCCTCGTCACCAGCTCTCCGGGCCAAGGGTCCGTCTTCCAGGTGCTCTTGCCGTGCGTCGACGTTCCCTCCGACCCCGCTTCCGCTCCGCCTCCCGAGCAAGTCACCGGGGGTTCGGAGACCATCCTGCTCGTCGAGGACGAGGAAATCGTGCGGCATGCCACCCAGGGCATGCTCGAGCACCTCGGCTATCACGTCATCTCTGCCCACGACGGGGTCAGCGCGCTCCGCGCCAGCGAGGCGTTCCGTGGCACCATCCACCTGCTCATGACCGACGTGGTAATGCCCTCCATGAACGGCAAGGAGCTTGCGGAGGTACTGTCTCGGATCCGCCCTGACATGCGCGTGCTGTTCACGTCGGGTTACACGGACGACGTCATCGTGCATCACGGCGTGCTGGAGACCGGCGTGAGCTTCGTGAGCAAGCCCTTCGACAGTGCCGAGCTCGCACGCCGGGTGCGCAAGGCCCTCGAGCGGTGAGCTTTCCAGTCGCGGTCGATCGCCTTTGACGTTTCGCGCATACGGGTCCATGACCCCGGTCTGCCACTCGTCAACGAAGAGAGAACCCATGGACCGCGTCGTCATCTTTGCCATTGTGTCGGGGCTCGCCGGTGCGCTCGCCTTTGCCTGCTCCGCGTCGCCCGGTCGACCTGAACCCACACCGCCTCAGCCTGCCGCCACGCCGCAAGCGCTCCCCGAGCCCGCCCCCCAGCCCCCCCCCGTGGTCGAGGCCGACGCGGGTGACGCGACCGCAGAGGCCGCGCCGACGCCCGACGCGGGTCCCACGGCTTGCCCGGAAGGGATGAAGCTGATCGAGGGGGACTATTGCACCGAGGTCGAGCAGAAGTGCCTGGTGGAGTGGTTCGCGCCGCAGAACAAGAAGCGGGTGTGCGAGCAGTTCGAGCCCTCGACCAAGTGCGTCGGCCAGCGCGTACGAAAGCGTTTCTGCATCGACACGTACTCCTGGCCCAATCAGGCCGGCGTGCGCCCGGAGGTGATGAACAACTTCTACCAGGCCCAGGTCAAGTGCGCGGCCATCGGCAAGCGCATGTGCACCGAGAGCGAGTGGACCTTCGCGTGCGAGGGACCGGAGATGAAGCCCTTCCCTTACGGCTACGTTCGGGACCCTCGAAAATGCAACGGCGACCACCAGTGGGACGGCCCGAGCATGAAGAAGGTCGCCAAGCGCGATCCCACCGAGCTTGCGCGGCTCTGGCGGGGCGTCCCCAGCGGCTCCCAGCCCAACTGCATCAGCGACTTCGGCGTACACGACCTGCCAGGCAACAACGACGAGGTCGTCGCGGGAGAAAAACAGGGCGCAGAGTTCTCCAGCGTGCACACCGGCGGCCCCTGGTACAGCGGCGTCCGCAACCAATGCCGCCCCAAGGTCTACACGCACGACGAGGGCTTCTATTACTACTTCCTCGGCTTCCGCTGCTGCTCGGAGCCCGACGGCAAGCCCAACGAGACGCGCACGCCGAAGCAGGTCCGCGAGCGCATGCGCTGGGAAGTCGTCGAACGACTGGCCCGCTTCACCGTGCCGCAGATGCAGGAGAAGCTCGAGCTGAAGAAGCAGGGCAAGTGCACGTGTTCCGACCGCGACATCCTCTGCAAGACCATGTGCGGCACCCTGCTCGGTCCGAACGCGGTCGATGGCAACGACTCCACGCGCATCTTCAACGTAAGCCGCGACAAGATCCAGTGAACCGAGCAACGATGACTCTGTCTGCCGCATCGTAGGGACAAGACGTCGAACACGACGACAAGCAAACATCATCCCCTCGAGAGGTGGACCATGTCTCAGATCAAGCTCGGAAACGGAATTCAGAAGACCTCGGCACGCCCGGTACGGATCCACGTCGGTAGCGACGGCGAGATTTGGTATTGCGACGCCAGCGTCAAGGCGGATGAAGAGTTCGGCAGTGCGGGTTGCAGCCCGTTGAGCGAGTCGGTCGGCAACAAGTAAGCGGAACTTCGCTCATGACGGAGGCCGGCGGTTGCCGGCTTCGTCGTTTTGTATCAGGGTTGCGCCTTCATGCGATTCAGCAACACACGTCGGGCCAACGAGGGCGGTTTCGAGCCGTTCGAGCGCGCGCCGACCCGGCCGTCGGCGCGTCGGAGCGCACCGCACGCGGACCCACGCAAGGTGCATCAGCTTTGCGCACAGGTGCGTGAGGTGATCGGTCTGAGCCTGGCGGAGCGGTGGGACGACCCGTTGATTGAGCGAGTATCGGTCGTGTCGGTTGCGCCAGCGCCTGACGCGACGCGCTTGCTGGTCTTGGTGGCGGTGGACCCGGGGGAAGAGCCTGTGGATGTCCAGGAGGTACTGGACGCGCTCCGAGAGCTGCGACCGGACCTTCGACGCGAGATTTCCTCGGAGATCAACCGGAAGAAGACGCCCGAGCTGGCGTTCGAGCTGGCGCCCATCGCGGACGAAGTGCCACCGACTCTGCCCCCACGGCCTTAGAACGGCGGTTCCCTAAGAAGACGCTGCCGGTTGAGACGGTGTTGGCGGCGAATGCGGGGTGGGGACGATTGGCGGCGTGGGACCGAACGGGCGGGCCCAGGTCCTCCGACGACATGATGTTGGTGCAGCGGTCGCCGTCACCACTCACAGCACGATGGCCCTGGCAAGGCGCATTTCGCGCCCGGTCGTTGGGGTTGGCTCGTGTGGGCGTTTCCGGTCGGCGGCAATGCTACGCCGCCCGACTCCACACGAGAGCCCGCGGAGCAGGCCTTGAGATGTGTCCAACCGGTGAACCTAGCCTTCGGTTTCGACCGGCGGCGTCTTTGGTCGGGGCACCCCCGAGATGCCCCGGATACTGCTTGCTTGTGTATCCGTGAAGAGCTATGCGCGCATGGTTCCTGTCTGGCCGGACTCTGGGGAGTGCTGGCCGTTGCCGTGGGAGGCACCATGAATCGCGATCACGTCGTATCGATGCTGGCTGGGGGAGTTGTCGTTTTTGCGGTCGCTTGCGGCGATGACGGCGGGAACGCGGATCTGGGGGGAGGGACCGGTGGTTCGGCCGGTTCGGGCGCCGCCGCCGGGACGGGCGGCACCGTGGAAACCGGCGGGACGGGTGCGACGGCAGGGTCGGGCGGCACCGTGGAAACCGGCGGCTCCGGGGCTGTGAGTGGTTCGGGGGGCAGCGTGGAAACGGGCGGCTCGGGCGGCGCGACCGGCGGGTCCGGTGGGTCGACAGGGGGAACGGGCGGCGCAACGGGAGGAACGGGCGGCGCAACGGGCGGGACGGGCGGCGCAACGGGAGGCACCGGCGGCGCAACGGGCGGCACCGGCGGAACCGGCGGCACCACCTCTTTCGTGGCTTGCAACGGAACCCCCACGACCTGTGCCGACATCGGCAGCGACCAGACCGAACAGTTCTACGGCTGCTGCGACGGCCAGACCGTGTACTGGTGCGACGACCAGTCCGGGACCTGGGAGATTCACGGGCTGGACTGCGCTGCCAACAACCTGCAGTGCGACTTCGACTCCACGTACGACTCGATGTACTGCATCAGCGGCACGGGCGGCACCGGCGGCACGGGCGGCACCGGCGGCACCGGCGGCACCGGCGGCACCGGCGGCACCGGCGGCACCGGCGGCACGGGCGGTTCGACGGGACAGGTCGTTGCGTGCGATGGGACTCCCGCGACGTGCGCTGACATCGGCAGCGATCAGACGGCGCAGTACTACGGCTGCTGCGACGGCCAGACCGTGTACTGGTGCGACGACCAGTCGGGCAGCTGGGCGATCCACTCGCAGGACTGCCAGGCCAACGGGATGCTCTGCGACTATGTCGACTCGTACCAGAGCATGTTCTGCGAGGCGGAGCCGGTCGATCCGGGGCCTGGCCCCGGAGCAGGTCCTGGCCCGACGTGCTCGAACCTCCCTCCTTTGCAGTGCACCGGCACCAACTGCTCCCAGCTCGTCCCCTTCGACCCGGACAACGGCGTGGGCTACGTCGACTACCCCGTAAACGGAGAGACGTGGGCCAACCAGTATCGCAGCTACATCCGGCGGGACTTGATGATGCTGATCAAGTACGCGACGGCGAAGGTGGCTTGCAAGGCGCAAGCGTGGACCCCGGGCAACAACGAGCCGCTCGCGCTGATCGACATGAGCGAGGCCGACGGTTCGATCCCCGGCACGTCGATTGGGGAGCCGGGGCATCCTGACGGGACGCACACCAACGGGCTCGACATCGACGTGGCGTACTACCAGACGCTCAGCGACAACTTGCCGCGCGTGATCTGCGAGCACACGATCAACGGGGAGGACCAGTACCACTGCGTGTCGGAGCCCACGACCCTGGACACGTGGCGCAGCGCCGCCTTCCTTGGGTTCCTCTTCGAGCATCCCTCGGTCCGCGTGGTGGGGGCCGACGGCAAGGCCGGCCCGCCCATCTCCGCTGCCCTCACCAAGCTCTGCCAGGACGGGTGGTTGACGACGGCTGCCTGCAACAGCACCAACAAGCTCACCTACGAAGTGACCAACGGCGGCGCCGGCTGGTACTACTTCCACCATCACCACATGCACGTAAGCTTCAAGAGCGTCACGTACACGTCGCTCACCCCGACCTCCGCGTCCTCTCTGTCCTGCCTGATCTCGTCCTGCGACACCTCGGCGCTGGACAGCTTCCTCGCCCCGTTCGGCCTGAGCGCGCCACCGGTTTCGCAGGACCTGCCGCGTCGCAGGCCCCTCGTTCCCTAACCCCTTCTCGGACTCGTCACGGCAGGGTCGGCATCCTCTGCGATGCCTGCTGCTCGTTCCACAGATACCACTGGCGAAGCTGCACCTCGAGAGCCGACGCCCGCGCGGGCTCCTGCTGGATGCGGTTCACGCGCTCGTCGGCGTCGCGATCCAGCGCGAATAGCGATCGGGTGGCCCCGGACTCGTCGTCCCTGTCCACGACGAGCTTCCAGTCGCCGTCGCGCACGCCCACCCAGTGATGGCCGAAGCGGTTGTTGAAGAACACGGGATGGCGCTGGTAGGAGCGGAACACGCTGCGGGATTGGGCGAGGGACGGAGACAAGCCGGCGAGCTCGAGCAAGGACGCACCGAGGTCCTTGGTCTGGAACAGCCGCCCGTCCCTGGGAAGCCCCTCGAAGAGCGTCGGGTGCAGGAACACGAGAGGCACGCGAAGTGACTCTTCGTACAGGTAGTTTCCATGACCGCCCGCGTCCCCGTGGTGCTCACCGAACGCTTCCCCGTGGTCCCCTATCACCACGATCACGGTGCGGTCCTGCAGGTTCCTCTCGGTCAGGAGTCCCACCACCTCGCGCGTCAACCGGTCGTTTGCCACGATGGCGTTGTCGTATCGGTCGAGAGCGGTTGCCTCGTCGAAGGGGCGGGGCTCCCCCTCGGGCAATCGGTAGGGGTGGTGCGACCAGAGCCCCCAGAGCACCCCGAAGAACGGCCTGGACGACGGCGTGAGCCCATCGAGAAACGACGCGAGCTTGGGCACGATGGTGCGGTCGTCGGGTGTTGCCCCTTCCTCGGGAGCGAGGATGGTGTCGAAGCCCCGATGACGCAGGAATTCCCCCTGGTTGTCGAACTTCAGGCTCGAGTTGTACACGAGCAAGGTTGTCCAGCCTGCATCACGAAAGCGACCCGCCAGATCGGGGCCCGGCGCGTCGGGGTGATGCCATGACACCGCCTCCCAGGTGGTCTCGGGATAGACACCCAAGAGGAAGGATGTGAGTGCCCGGATGGTCCGGGGGTCGTGAGCGTAGAGCCCGTCGAAGACGAGGGAGCGGGTAGCGACGGAATCGAGGAACGGGGTTGTGGGTCGCTTGTATCCGTACAGGGATAGATTCTGCGCACGAACCGACTCCCAGAAGAACACGAGGATGTTGAGCGGCGCTTGCGATCGCGCCGCGGCGAGAACGGGCTCGTACCTCGCCGAGCGCGATCCCGGTAGGTCCACGGGGCAGGCCGGGGCGACGAAGGCCGACGAGCCCCAGGCGGTCGACAGGGGGGCAGGGCGAAGGAATGTGATCAGGGGTGCCCAGGTCAGCTCGCGTGCACCCGGGTTCGGAGGAACGAGCGTGCCCGCGATGGCGTACAGGGCGCAGGCCACGGCGAGAGCGCCCTTTCGACCGCGCCCCGCGATCCGCGAGACCGGAAGCTTCGTGGCAGCGACGACGTAGGCGAAGAGTCCGACGGAGAGCGCGATCCCCGGGGCACCGGCGAGCACCGAGGCAATGCTGGCTCCCAGTTGTTTCCACTCGACGAACGCGAGCAACTCCCATCGCAGCAAGGCCCCGCGAACCACACACGCCGACGCGAGCACCAGACTGACGACCGCCGTGGCGTGGGCAGCCAGCACCACAGGCACGTTCGCGTGACGCCAACGGACAAGGGACGCGACCCAGAGGCAGCCGATCATGGTGGCGATCATCGCGGCCTCGTCACCTGCGGCGAAAGCCCGCGTCCACCCCGAGGGAAGGCGGTTCCCCCTCGCTGCCATGGCAGCCCAGCAGATGACCTTGGACAGCAGGAGCGCCACCGCCACGACCACCACGGCGCGCGCGGCACGTGCATCCGCTACCGATAGGGTGGCGTTGCGGGCGGGAGTTGCCAGGGCGGTCCTCACGCGGTCGGCGGCCCGGCGCTCCAAGGCCCGAAGCGCACCGGGGACGCCGGACGACGGCTCGGTGCTGTCGGCTGCCCCTCGGCGGTCAGGCATGCGAGGCTTTCCTACGTTCGGGGTTCTCGACCATCGCGCTCGACACCTGGCCTGGTGGAGGCCGACATCCTAGCCCCAAACCAAGTACTGTTCGAAAAACGTTCCCGGCTACGACTGGGAAAGGCCTTGGGGCACGGCGTTGCCGTGCCGGGCTGGACTCGGCGTTGCCGAGTCGCCACGGATGCGGATTTGTGACGGTACACATCCGAGACCGTGGCGGCGCGACATCGTCGCGCCCAGCTTTGCGCACGGCAACGCCGTGCCACCTGCCAACATCCCTTCGCCACAGACGGACCTTGCGAAGCTCCTCGCTTGACTGGGAGGGCTCGGAAACAGTCCACAGAGAACCAGGAACGGGCGGAGTCATGGGCAACACGCACGGCCTCTCTCCGTACCACCTTCTGTGCCTTCTGCGTCCTCTGTGGTTCTCTGGAGTGCGCTCGTCTGTGCCATCCCGTGACACACAAGGGCAGCGGGGTCGTGCTCTGCACGACCGAAGGGGTGCCGGGTCCACTGAATCCATCGCATCCCCGCGAAGGCACACCACATGCTTCGGTGCGCGAGCATGAACAGCATGCACAAGAGGACTCCCGGCTGGACGTGGTGGGCCGCAACCGCCGCGTTGTGCGGGTTGGCCGCCCAGGCCATCGCTTGCGGCGGAGAAACGAACGTCGATGAGCCTGGCGGAGGATCGGGGGGCACCGGCGGATCGGGCGGCACTGGCGGGTCGGGCGGCACGGGCGGCACGGGCGGCACGGGCGGGTCGGGCGGCACGGGCGGGTCGGGCGGCACCGGCGGGACGCTCCCTGATGGCGGTCCCCAGGACCCTTGCGACGGATTGACCGGCTTCTACGACCTCGGGCTCTACCCTGCCACAAGCTCGACACCGCAGGACGACACGACCGCGTTCACGGTGGAGCTAGCAGCCGTGGAGACCGCGTGCGTGGCCAAGGTGACTCCCGCGGGCTACCCGACCGTGTCGGTCGAAGCTCTGGTGAACACAAACGAAGTGTCCCTCGACGACTCCAGCGGTCCGGAGGTTCCGACCCTGACGATCGGTTGGTACTGGGGAATGCACTTCTTCAGGGAGTACCACTTCAAGCAAATCACCTTGCCACGGGGCGACGCCGGGACGCTGACCGGCGAAGCGACGGCGCTGGTGGAAGTGATGTGGGCCGAAGACGACATCTGCTCGGTGGATGACACCGACTACGCCGGGTCGATCGGACCGGACACCACCGCACCCGAACTCTGGGCCGGTCCCCAGCAAGAGAGGCTTCCCCAGCGTCCCAGCGATGCGTGCTTCTCGCCCACTGGCGGCAAGACGCGCCCCGGTCTGCCCGCCGAATTGTTGCCCTGGGATGTGGTGGCCGTGCAGGCCACGGAGCCCTTGGCCGGCCTGGCCTCGCACCTCGAGATCGTCGACCCCGCCGACCCGGGCAGCCCACCCATCTCCTTCGCCGACGCCACACTGGCGGAGGGAGTCCCGGCCACCGACACCTGGGCATGGGCGTGGTTCACGGACTGGGACGCCGTACGGGGCACCACGCAGTCTGTCTCTGTTCTCCCATCCTTGATGGACGGGACGGGCAAGGCAGTGCAGGAGACGTCGTTCTCGCTGACGGTGCTCGACGTCGGCGAGGCGGCTGCCAGCCACGAGTTCGAAGGAGCGGCCCTCGAGGTGGCAGGGTTTGGCAACGTCTCGATCGGCGCGGGCGTTGTGACGATCGTGGCGCCGTGCAACTCGGGGACGGGCGGGATCGCAGGGCGATTGATCACCGCAGGAAACACGAAGGTGCTCGCGAAGGTTCAGCCTGATCAGGGCGCGAGCGTCCAGTTCCGGCTGTGGGGACGGAGCGGGGCAACTTACGAATCGGACAGCTGGGTCGAGCCGGGCCCCGACGGCTGGGCCACAGTCGAGGTGCCGATCGGCGACGAGGACGAGGTCGGGTTCACGGTGTCGCCCAACAGCCTGTGCCACTGGACGACGAACGCTTCGGTCGTGGTGGACCGAATCTGGGCGGAGTGAACCCACGAACGAAACGTGATTACGCCAGTGCGGGCCACGCCCTTCGCAAGATCGCGTCCCCGTCGCACCCGGTGGGAAGCGTCCCATACGCAAGGCCTTGATCGCCCGCCAGGCGAGACGCGCAGAACGCGTCGGACACGCAGGCCACGCCACGATCCAGCAGTACGGCCCCTTCGAGCGCCAGCGCCAGCCCCTCGACGACTCGGCGGGCCCGATACTCCAGGTCCTTCGCGTCCCGAAGCTCCTGATCGAGCCAGCCAAGGTGCCGATCGTAGTGCGCGTTGGCCCCTGTGAACCGGCGAAGCTCGTCGAGCAGCAAGGCCAGCGAATCGGGGTCCTTGTGCGCTGCGCGAAGGGCATCCAGACACTGCACGTTGCCCGTCCCTTCCCATAGCGAGTTGATGGGCGAGTCACGGTAAAGCCGGGGCATGGGAGACTCGTCGATGAACCCGTTGCCGCCGATGCATTCGAGGGCCTCCGCGACGAACCCCGGGTTGCGCTTCGTGACCCAGTACTTGGCGATCGCCGTGGCGATGCGCGCGAGCCGAGCGGACCGCACATCGTGAGAAGATTCGTCGAACCAGCGGGCCAACCGAAGGGCAATCGCCGTGGAGGCTTCGCTCTCGATCGCCAGGTCGGCGAGCACATTGCGCATGAGGGGCTGATCGATGAGCCTGCGTCCGAAAGCCCAGCGGTGACTGGCATGGTGGACGGCTTGCGAGAAGGCGTGACGCATGGAGCCGCTGGACCCGAACACACAGTCGAGCCGCGTGTGCCGCACCATCTCGATGATCGTCGCGACTCCCCTTCCCTCCTCGCCGATCATGCGAGCCCAGGCCCCGTGGAACTCCACCTCGCTCGACGCGTTGGACAGGTTGCCCATCTTGTCCTTGAGCCGGTTGATGTGCAGCGCATTACGGGTGCCATCGGGCCTCCACCGCGGGAGCAGGAAGCACGAAAGACCCTTGTCCGTACGAGCAAGGGTCAGGAACGCGTCGCTCATCGGGGCAGAGCAGAACCACTTGTGGCCGACGAGCTCATACTCACCCCCGGGACCAATGCTGCCGACAGGTTGAGCGCGCGTCGTGTTGGCGCGAACGTCGGATCCGCCCTGCCGCTCGGTCATCGCCATGCCGAACGTCACCCCTCGCTTCTGATCGGGTGGGAGGAACCGCTCGTCGTAGGCGAGCTTCAAAACGCGAGGCTCCCACTCCGCGGCGACATCGGGCTGCAGGCGCAGGGAGGGGACCACGGCAAAGGTCATGGTGATGGGGCACCCGGTGCCTTCCTCCGCTTGCGCGCGGAGGATGTACAGCACGCCGCGAGCGACATGTGCCCCGGGCCGGCTCTCGATCCAGGGAAGCGCGTGGCACCCCGCCTCGATGCCCATGCGCATCAGCTCGTGGTACGCCGGGTGGAATTCGACCTCGTCGATGCGATGTCCGGACCGGTCGTGCGTTCGGAGCACGGGGGTGTACCGATTGGCGAGCGCCGCCAGCTTGATGGTTCTCGGATCGCCCACCAGCCGTGACATTTCCGCGGCTCGGTCCGCGACCCACGCTCCCCCTTCCTGCGCCATGCTTTGTTGAAGGGCCAGGTCCAGCGCCAGCGGGTCATGTCCCTCGAGCGGCGGTGGCTGGTTCAGCACCTCCTCCGGGTCCCGCGCGGCAAGTTCTTCCGTTCTCATGGGCTCCCGTCGCCTTCCTGTCAGTGGAGCAGCCCGTCGCCGCCCCCTCGCTCCATGCGAAGCTGAACCAGGTACTGCGCGAGCCGATCCACCACGATGGCGAGGCGCTTCTCCACCACAGGCTCCTCGAGCAGCGTTTGCCTCTGCGAGGGGTTGGGAAGGAACACGCTCGCGATCCGGTCGACCACGACCTCCTTGCCCATGGCCGGGTCCATCATCCGCTCCAATTCGGTCGCCACCTTCGGCTCGACGGTGCGAATCGCCATGGCCAGCGCACGAACCGACATCAGGAGGCTGTCGAGCCGTGACACATCCTCGACCCTGCTGCGGGTCAACGTCGCCTGGACCTGCCTGAACGGGGTTTCGACCTCGAGTTCCCTCTCGATCCGCACACGCCCCAATCCCAGCAGCAGAACATTGCTTCGCCCGTCCGGCAGCGGCTCGTGGCGCACGATCTTGCCCACGCCTGCTACGCCTCGGATTTTCGGCCTTCCTCGCTCGTCCAGCTCCCCCTCGATCGGCATCGCCATCGCGATGGGCAGCTTTCTGTCCAACGCCTCTTTCGTCATGGCGCGGTACCGTGGCTCGAAAATGTGGAGCGGAAGCAACCCGTGGGGGAGGAGCACCACGGAGGGGAGAGGGAAGATGGCAAGCTGCTCCAGCTCGCCGGGCTCCAATCGGAGTTTACTCTGTGGGTTCGCCGTCATGGGTCGGGTTGTTTGGATGATCGCCGTCTGGGTGCGGTTTCGCAACGCGCCAGGCTCGGTGGCGGCCCATCTCTGCGTTCCGTCGTTGACGCACCCGCGAATTGGCTCCAAAATCCACGACGGTCGCAACCCAAGGGGAGGCAGCTTTGATGACCGAGACGTCGTGTCCCAAGTGTGGGGCCCCACTCGAGAGCGATGAGGAGATCTGTGGCACCTGTGAGGCCACCGTGGATTCCGAGAAGTCCCCGAGCAAGATCGCTCCACCGCCACCGCCCATGTCCTCTGCCACGCCGCCCGATGTCACGCCGGCGCCTGAGCCCACGCCGGAGCCCACGGCTGAGCCCGAGCCCGAAGGCGTGCCGCGCCTCGTCGGGGACATCATGACGCGCAAGGTAGCCACCTTGTTCGAAGGCGAGTCCCTCGAGGAAGCAGAGAAAGGCTTCCGAAAAGTGCGGTTTCGTCACGTCCCCGTGGTCGGTTCCGATGGCTACCTCATCGGCTTGCTGAGCTTGCGTCACGTGCTGCGCGCGCTGCCGAGCCCCTTCGAGCCGGACGCGGACACCCGCAAGAGCGCCATCCTGTCCAAGTACCGGGTGGGTGACATCATGGCCCGCGGGGTCAAAACCGTTTCGGCCTCGACGTCCCTCGCGGACGCAGGGCAGCTCATGCTCGACGACAAGCGAGATTGTCTTCCGGTCGTCGACGAGAGCGGGAAATTGATCGGGCTGGTGACGGTTTCCGACTACCTGCGCCTGGCGGTTCGGCTCCTCAAGTCCTGACGGGGCGAGCGCTCGATTGACCCGGTCCGGGGTCCCGACCACGATGGTCGGGGATGACCGAACCCCTTGCAACCTTGTGGACTCGCTTCGGGCAGGAGCTCGTGGGGTTGTCCGCGATGGGATGGGGAACCGGCGTCGTCGTGGGTGCGGCGGTCGTCTTTGCCTTGCTTCGGTGGCCTGCGCGATGGGTTCGCTGGCAAGCCCCTGCGCGATGGGCGGCTCTCGGAGTGGTCTGCGCGGCGGCCCTCGCATGGGCGTGGAGCCTGCGCTGGATCGCCGACGATGCCTTTATCTCGTTCCGGTACGCCCGCAACCTCGTCGAAGGCCACGGCCTGGTGTTCAATCCTGGGGAGGTGGTCGAGGGGTACACGAACTTCTTGTGGACCGCCCTGATCGCTCTCGCCTTCGCCTTCGGCGTTCCGCCCGGCATCGCCTCGGTCGCGCTCAGCTTGCTTGCTCTGATCGCCGCGCTCCTTCTCACGACGCGTATCGGAACCATCGTCAGCCCGCGCCGAACGCGAACCGTCCTCCCCATCGGCGCCTTGCTGCTCGCCTCAAGCTATGTCTTCGTGAGCTTCGGAACGTCGGGACTGGAGACGATGCTGGCGGCTGCGCTCGTGCTGCTCTCTCTGGAGCGCGCGTTGTGTGGTCACCCGCTCCAGGCCGGACTGGCGGGCGTGCTGGCGACCATGGCGCACCCGGACCACGGTCTCTTCTATGCCGCACTCGGTCTCGCGCTCGGTCTCGATGGCCGCAGTCGAAGAGAGTTGCTTCGCTTCGCGCTCCCCTTCGTGACCGTGTACGTTCCGTACTTCCTCGCCCGATGGGGCTACTACGGCAGCTTCTTTCCGAACACGTACCATGCGAAGTCCGCGGGCGACTTCTACTTTTCCCAGGGCATGGTCTACCTGCTCGTCTGCACGGCCGCCGCGGGGATCGTCGGCTGGGCCCCGATGTTCCTGACGGGTCTGCACGCGCAGCGAAGGAAACTGCTGGGCAGATTCCTCCTCGTCGCGGTGCCCGCGTACGTGCTGTACCTGCTGAAGATTGGAGGGGACTTCATGCTGGGACGGCTGCTCGTGCCCCTGCTGCCTCTCCTGGCGCTGACGGTCGAGGCGGGCGCACGACACCTCGTCGCGACTCGGCGCTTCCCATGCGCCGCGGTGGGAGTTGCCCTCGCCGCCACGTCGGCCCTGCCCCTGCGCTTCCTCAGGCCCGCTGAGAAGCTCTATCACATCGCCGACGAGCGGACGTTCTACCCCATCGAACGACTTCACCCACTGCGCATCGACTCGCCGTTCACGGCATGGTCGGATCGGTTGCTGGAGACCTTCGGAGAAGGGCCGAATGGGCCTCTCACGGCCACGGGTTGCGTGGGCATCGTCGCGTACCGAACGGGTTATCCGATGCTGGACGTGTTCGGCCTCACGGACCCGCAGGTTGCGCGGCAGCCGGTCCTGCAGCGGGGGCGTCCCGGTCACGAGAAGCTCGCCTCCCCTGCCTACCTGATCGAGCGCGGCGTGATGATCACGGACCAGATCGTGTATCCGCCGGAGTACGCGAAGCTGACTGAGGTGCAACCGGGGTTCCTCCCGCTGCACCTGGTCGGATACCGCGAGGACCTGGTGCGGTCGCTGCGAGCCGTGGGACAGGGCGGTCTCGCTGACATGCCCGAGGTCTTGCGCGCCTACCAGCCGCCCGTGTCGGATCCCGCGCGCGTCGCCTGCGATCTGTGGTTCTTCGAGATGTACTACTTCGCGCACCAACCGCCCCAGGTGCGAAAGGACTTCGTTCGAGGTCTGCGCGAACGCGGCACGCTCTCCCCCCGCGCCGCAGACATGTACGCGCTTCCGGAACAAGAAATGCCCGCCGGGTGGCAGCGCGCAGCAGCCATCGACTTCTCCAACGTGGACCTCCGCGCGTGGTTGCGTGCCGGCAGCGCGTTCGACCGGTTTCCTTCCCACGCGCCCGCCCAGGGCCAAGCGGGTATCGCTGGCCGTGTCGGCCCCTTCGCCAACAGCTTCACGGACGAGCAGGGAGATGCCGCCATCGGTGCGCTTCAGTCTCCTCCCTTTCGCATCGAAGGCGACGTGATCACGCTGCGGGTCGGCGGGGGACGCGACGCCGATCGACTCCGCGTCATGCTGATCGTGGACGGCCATGACGTCGCCCATGCCACCGGTTGCGGCTCCGAGATCCTGGGCAGGCGCCACTGGGATGTCGCAGAGCACCGCGGCAAGGAAGCGCGCTTGATGGTCGTTGATCTGCAATCCCAGGGTTGGGGCCATGTGCTCGTCGACGAAGTCGAAGTGTGGAGGACCGAACCGTGAGCCCTCGGCCCGGCGCATGGGAGAGTCTTCGCGGTGCCGCACGGTGCGTCCCAGGGGTCGTTGCCTTCGCCCTCGCCGCGGCTGTCTTGCTGGTCCACGCACGGGCATACCTGCCGTTCTTCGCGGACGACGGGTTCATCTCTTTGCGTTACGCGCAGCGGTTGCTGGAGGGTCGAGGGCTGACGTGGAACGATGGCGAGCGGGTGGAGGGCTACTCGAACCTCCTCTGGGTACTTGGGTGCGCGGGGTTGGGCGCCCTCGGCGTGGATCTGGTCAGCGCGGCGCGATGGCTGGGACAAGCGAGCGCGCTGGCCGCGTTGGCAGCGTTACCAGCCACGTTCTGGCACGCGCGTCTCGAACGTAGCAAGGCCGAGCCCAAGCCCGGAAAACCACAGACGACGCAGAGACCACGGAAGGGGGAGGGTGTTGGTGCGGAGGTTCGCAGGGAGGAGGGGGCCTGCGAGTCGATGATCCCCTCCTTGGTCCCTGCGCTGGTGCTCGCCCTCTCGGGTTCTTTGGCAGTCTGGTCGGTGGGAGGTCTGGAGCAACCGCTGGTCGCCGCGCTGCTGGCGTGGGGCTTGTACGGCGTGTTTCGCCTCCTTCCCGGACAAGCGGCGGGCCATACGCAGACGCGAGCCTGGACCCTGGCGGGTCTGCCCTTCGCCTTGCTTTGCTGGACACGGCCCGACGGCATTCTCGTGGCAGGTTTGGTGGGAGTCGGGGTCCTCGTGGCCGGGCACTCTCGCGGTCTGGGCGGCAGCTTGCGACAACTCCGACGAACCTGGTTCGCGGCCACGGGATGGCTGATGTTGCTTCCCATCGCGGCCGTGCTTCTGCAGACCGGCTTCCGCCTGATCTACTACGGAGCGTGGATTCCCAACCCCGGCAGCGCCAAGCTCGCCTTCACTGTCGAGCGCTGGACGTCTGGGGGGCAGTACCTGCTCGACGCCCTGGGCCCCCACAAGGCGCTTGTCGCCCTCGCGGCCACGAGCCTTTTGCCGCTGCTTCGCTCACCGAAGGCGCGATCGCGACTGCTCGTGCTGATGGCCCCGGCGGTCGGGTGGAGTCTGTACGTTTTGGCGATCGGAGGCGACATCTTTCCCGCACGCCGCCATCTCGTGGTTCCCCTCGTGCTGGCGGCTTTCGCGCTGGGAGAGGGGCTGATCTGGCTCGAAGGGCTTCGACGCCGCGTGCGAGCGTGGGCGAGCTTTGCGGTGGCGGGATGCTTGGCGCTGTATTGCGCGGACCAGGCCACCGACCCGCAGAATGTCAGGGCAAGAGAGGAGCGGTGGGAGTGGGACGGGAAGGTCATCGGGTCCTTCCTCCATCGCCACTTCGGTCCCTCCGGGACGCGACTGGCCACGGACAGCGCAGGCGCGCTTCCCTACTTCTCGCGGCTGACAACGATCGACATGCTCGGTCTGAACGACCGATACCTGTCCACGCATCGCCCGGCGGACTTTGGGCGAGGCGCCTTGGGCCATGAGTTGGGAGACGGCGCCTACGTGCTTGGGCGTCAGCCGGACCTGGTCATCTTCGGTCTTCCGTACGGAGAGCGCCGCGCGCTGTATCGCAGTGGCAGGGAAATGCAGAGCGATCCGAAGTTCACGGCCCAGTTCGCCTTCCTGACCTTCGAGGCGACGGGATCTCGCACGGTCCCTACACGTATGTGGGTGCGTCGTGACAGCGAGCGGCTGGGGATGCGGCGTGAGCCTGGCCGCATCGTGGTGCCTGGGTTCTTCTTCACAGTGGGGCAGGCGGTAGCACGTGAAGACGGCGAAGGGCGTTTGGGGACGGTAGTGTCGGCGTTCAGCCCCGGGGCAGCGCGGGTCGGAAACATTGCGCCAGGAAGGTGGCGTGTGACGGTGGAGGGATCGGGGCCGCCGGTGGAGCTCAGCGCGCAGCCGAAGAGCGGGGAAGCCATGACAGGGGAGCCACCGTTCGCGTTCGAGGTGACCGGTGGGGAAGCCCGCGAGGTGGACTTGGCCGTACGACCGCGGGGGGCGGGTCTCGTCCATGTTCGGCAGCTCGTGTTGACGCGAGTCGGGGAGAGTTCTCGATAAGTCTGCTTTCTCGCAAGCGGCCCAATAATTGCTTCTTGTTGGACTTACCATGAGACTGTGCCACCTTGCTCTCTACGTGTGCGTGACGACGGCATTCGGCTGCGACGAGGCCAACGATCCAGAGCCCGGCGGTCAAGCCGGAACCGGCGGAGAAGCTGGGATGGGAGGTGAGGCCGGAACCGGCGCGAGCTTGGGGGGATCGCCCGGAACGGGCGGAGGGATGTCGGTAATCAGCAGCCCATACGCCGACACGCAGTTCTTTGCCGTCGATCTCCCGAACTTCGATGACGGCGCGGACGACCCGTCCTGGGGTGTGGCGGTCCTCAGCGCCGCTGCGCCAGGATGTGCCAGTTCCGGCTGTGACACGGGCGCCGATGTCACCATCAGCGTCAACGAGAGCCCTCCCGGGCAAGCGCCGGATTGGCGTTCCCTCGAGACGTTCAGCCTAGCCCCGCAGGAAGGAAGGTTTGTGGAGCTTCCCTCTCGTGAAGTGACGGGGCGTTCCCCAAGCTCGCCTGAGGGGTCGATGACCCAGCGGAGCGGCAATCTGGTGCGAATCTCCTCCAAGGGACGCGTGTTCGTTGCGCAGTTGAGTGGCACGGCCACGGATGCCACGGCGGAAGCGACCATGCTCTTCCCAAACCCGGAGTCCGCCTCCCATGAGCCCGAGTCCGAAGAGCGGTACCATGTCGTGTCGGCACCGGCCGCGGCTTCCGGCTACAACTCGATCACGGTGGTGGCCAATGCGAAGGGCGCCGCGTTCGAGGTTGTGCCTACGGCGGAGATCGAGGGCGACGGGCTGACCCTCGGGCCTTGGCCCCCAGGTCAATCTGCGGCGTTTGCCTTGTCCCCCTTCGAGGTGCTGAATCTGGCCGCTGCCGGAGATCTCACCGGCACGGTCCTCCAAGGATCGGACATCGCTTCGGTGTTCACGAGCGCGCAAGGGGTCGTGATTCCGGGTACGCTCGAGTCGGGACCGCCTCCTGTACCGGGTTCCGAGGGGTCGACTTGCTGTTCCGATCACCTCCAAGAACAGCTACTTCCCCTTCGTGCGTGGGAAACCGGCATGAACCCGACACCACCCGTCGGGTGGGGAACGGACTTCATCGTCCCATCGAGCCCAAGCCGTTCGGAGACCGCGTCCCGCGAGCCCGATCTCATCCGCATCGTGGCCGGGCAATCGAGCGCTGGGATCACGACATCCTTGCCCGCGCCCCACCAAGCTTTCGCTCTCGCCCCGGGAGAACACGCGGACATCTGGACGACGCAAGACACGTACATCCGATCGTCGGCGCCCATCTCCGTGGCCCAGATCCTGGTCGGATCCGGTTACACGACCTCGGGCAAGGGCGATCCCTCGCTGCTCATGATTCCCCCGGTCGACGAGTATCGAGAGTCCGCATGGATCTACGTCCCTGAGGGGTGGCCGGAGGTGTACGTCACCCACGTCACCCGCAGCCCATCGCCCGATCATGGTACACACTGCACCACGACCACGCTCGAGTACCCTGCGGATGCGGTCCACTACGTTCACGTCTGCGAAGCGGAGTGCACGGGCTGGTGCCTGGTCGAATCGACCTCTGCCATGGTGGTCATGGTCCATGGCTACTCGCAGGCTTCCTCGTTTGCCATGCAAGGCGCCGGGTTCGACGTCACTTTGTTGATCTGATCAGTCGAGGTTACATCATCCCAATCGGGACCGGCGCTCGATTCATGCCAGTACCCACGTCGGAACCGGGCGAGTTGTCGCGCGATACACAGGGGCTGTGGACCATCCAAGCTCTAGAACCCATCGAGCCATCCCGAGAGGACCCGTCATGAATGAGGACAAGACCCGCACACGTGCCACTCGCGTTCCCGCCAACAAGCTCTACTACATGGCGACGGAAGACGACTCCATCTCCACCGTCATTCCGGAAGCCGAATCCAAGGGGTACGACGCCTGGGCCCGCGACAGGGACGAGTGATCGCCCTGGCGAACCTCACCTCTCCTTGAGAAACGCGAACGAAGCGAAGCGCTCGAGTCGGCGCGTGTCCCGTCGGATGCCCCAGAGTACGACAGCGACGAGGACGACGGCGAACAGCAATCCGAAAACCGCACCCGCGAACACCAACAGGACCAGGGGTCCGAAGCCACTGGGAGAAAGAGCCGGCGAGGCGAGGTAGGCAACCACGGCAAACAGCACCACGGGCGCGATCCCAGCGAAGGGTAAGCTTCGCACGAACCCTTCGGGCGACTCCACGCGATAGCGAATCAAGGCCCCGTTGTCGCACGGCGCAACATCTCCGACGAGAAACGCGGTGGCACCGTCGCGACGGTTGCTCAGCGAGCGAATGCGGAAGGTTCCCCTCTCGACCTCGCCCAGGAATGGTTTGCGGCCAAAGGTGACGCCTCCGCCGCGCCACGCGTGAAGCTCATCGATTTCCGCGCGCATCCTTTGCACCACCGTGGATGGCGGGAGGTTGACGCGAAGCTCCCCGCCCGGTTGGGCCCCGTACCAGCGCGGCGGGAAGAGCGGAAGGAGCGGCATGGCAAGCGGTATGTCACCTGCCATCGCCTCAGCGCAAGGGCTACTTCTCCTCCTCGATCCTCTCCGCGCGCTGCAACAACACCTCCGCTTCCTCGGCGTTGCCCGCATCGCGAAGCGCAGCCGCGGCATTGCGAAGCAGAACGATGAGGTCCTGGTGGCTCTCGTCGGGCACCTTGACCTCGAGAATGCGCAAGGCACGCAGCAGAAGTTCCGAAGCTTCCCACGCCCGGCCCTGACGGCGGTACAGCTCACCCAGGTTGTTGAGCGGCTCGACGAGCGCGAGGTGATCGGGGTCCACGTGGGCCTGGACGATCGCAAGGGACCTCTCGAGCAAGGCCTGGGCGCGGCCGAGGTCCTCCATGGATAGGAAGCGGTAGGCCATGTTGTTGAGGATAGGGACCAGGTCGTAGTGGTCTGGCCCCTTTTCACGGGTACCGACCGCCAAGGCACGGTGGTAGGCCTGCTCGGAATCGTCGAACCGCTGCTGCTTGTCTAGCAGATAGCCGAGGTTGCACAGCAGTCCTGCGGCCTCGGCCGAGTCGGCAAGGCCAAGCTGTTCCATGCGCTCGAGGGCCTCGCGGTAGTGCGCCTCGGCGCCGCTCCAGTCCTCGAGCCCGCACCGCGCGTCGCCAATGCCTCGGAGAATGGGCACGAGCACGTCGTCCCCCATGCCGTCTTCGATGGCAAGCGCCCCGGCCCGGTTCAGAAGCACGAGGGCTTGGGTGAAGTCCCGCTGGGCAAACGCCTTGCGAGCACCCACGATCAGCTTCTCGAGCTCGACCTTCATGGGTCCAAGCTGGCTCTCGGAGCGCGCGATGTAAAGGTGTCTCTGCAGTCCCCCGCGACAGAGCGTCACGCCGCGCGTGGAAGGGCGAGCGACTTGTGTCTCATCGGGATGGACCGCATGCGCGCCACCCGCTCGATCGCGCGCAGCAAACCGTCGCGGTCCCGGACCGCGGGAAGCCAGAGGGCGCTTCCATTCCAGAGGTGCAGTCCGACCACCTGGCCTTCCAACGTCATGCGGTCGATCTCGACCCACTCGCACCTCTTGTAGCGCGGCAGACCGAGCACCAGCGCCCCTCGCACTTCGATGCCATCGGGGTGGATGAGAACCCCTCGCATGGAGGTCCGAAGCACGGCGGCCAGTGCGCTGATCGCGAGCAGCAGGGAGAAGGTCCGCGCGGAAACGAGCCGGTCCACGTCCTGTCCTACGAAAAACTCCCACATCCAGGACGATTGCGGGGCAAACCGGCTCGCCTCGACGGTGACGACGACACCAAAGGCAAAGACAAGGTAGAGGATGGGGATCACCCAGCTCCCTCTCGGTGGGCCGAAGACCTCGCAAGTCTCCGGGCGGAACGCCATGTCGTACGCGGGGGGGACCGATTCGCGCGCCATGTACACCTCGCAGATTCGACGCTTCGACAGCTCGATGGGGCGTGGGTTCCCGGGGCATGGAACATTTTTTCGGCACCCCGATCCCCCTTGCCATCCTCCCCTGTCCTTCCCCAGGTAGGACGTGGATGACTGACACCCTGGACAGCTTCGACGAGGTGACCCGACCCGCGGATCGGGAAGGAGACGTGTCGCTGCGGGTATTGCCCGTGGTTCGTGGCCTGGTGGGAACCCTGGTAGCCGACCGCTTCGAGTTGCTCGACGTGGTGGCCGAAGGGGGGATGGGGACGGTGTATCGAGCGCGCGACCACGAGCTCGATGACGTGGTTGCGCTCAAGATGCTGCGGTCTGACGTGGCGGGGGGACCGCGGGCCCTCGACCTGTTCCGGCAGGAAGTGAAGCTCGCGCGGCGCGTGACGCACCGCAACGTGGCGAGGATCTACGAGCTGGGCGAGCACGCGGGCCGCCACTTCCTGACGATGGAGTACATTCAAGGGGAGCCCTTGTCGGCGACGTTGCGGACGCACGGCCGGTTGTCGGCGAACTTGGCGATGTACGTGCTCGCGGCGGTATGCGAAGCGCTGGATGCGGCGCATGCGGTGGGCGTGGTCCACAGAGACATCAAGCCGAGCAACGTGCTGATTGCTTCGGATGGGCGGGTGGTGCTCACGGACTTTGGTCTTGCACGCTCGGGCTACTCGGTCGACGTGGGTCTCACGGTGGGAACGCCGGCGTACATGGCTCCTGAGCAGGTTCGCGGCGGGAAGATCACGCCCGCGACGGATGTCTATTCCCTTGGGGCGATGGCGTTCGAGCTACTCACGGGCAAGAAACCGTGGGGGGGCAACTCGCTGACGGAGATCGCGTACGCGCGTCTGGACCAGCCCCCGCCGGACCCGCGGCACCTGGTGCCGAGCGTGCCGGAATCAATGGGCCATGCCGTGATGCGATGCATGGAGCCGATCCCCGAAGCGCGCTTCGGGTCGATCCGGGAAGCCTCCCGGGCGTTCCTGCTCGCCAACCCCGACACGCAGATGGTGCCGATCGCTCCGACCGTTCAGACATCGCGTCTCACGCCCCGACAGCCGCTGATTGCGGTGCTTCCACCCGACGGCGACGAGGGTGTGCTCTCGAGCCTCGTCGAGGATTTGGTGGACGCGCTTTCGACGGTGAAGACCCTTCGGGTGATGGCCCGGAGCGCGGTAACCAAGACGTCGAAGGCTGGGGTGGATCCTGTGGAGGCCGGGCGGTCCCTGGGTGCCAAGGCGGTGGTGACCGTGGCGCACCGAGGGGACCGCGGGTTGACGGTGCGACTCGTCCAGGTCTCGGACGGCGTTCAGCTCTGGTCGGGTCGCTACGAGCTGGAGAGCGGGTCGGTGTTACGGGTTTCGGAGCAGGCCACGCAGCAGATTGTCGACGCGCTGATGCTCGCGCAGGCGCCCACGGAAAGGACTGCGTCGACGGACGCGCTGGTCGTGGACCTGTACCTTCGGGCAAGGCGCAGCTACCTCCGGTTCAGCTTCGACGAGCTAGGGAGGGCGATCGACCTGTTCGAGCAAGCGCGGGCGCGGGCTCCGGAGGACCCGCTCGTTTGCTCGGGGCTTGCGATGGCGCTGGTGCGGCGATGGTTCTGGGACTTCGACGGGAGCCGGGAGTGGTCGTACCGAGCAAAAGAGGCAGTGGAGACGGCGCTTCGCGTGGCGCCGTGGAATGGCGAGCCGCACTTGGCCCAAGCGACGCTGTTGCTGCATTCGGGGGAGCCGGCCGGTGCCGCGCGGGAGCTTCGCCACGCGATCGCGTGCAACCCGAGTCTGGCAGAAGCCCACGAGCTACTCGGCGTGTTGCTCAACGAGGCGGGATACGTCGAGCAGGCGGCGCGGCGGCTCGACGCGGCGGGGATTCTCGATCCCTTCACCTCGGTGCCCCTGTGGGAGCGCATCAGAACTGCGGCTTTGCTGGGCCGGTGGGAGGCATTCGATCGGCACATGGCAGAGGCGATCGGACCGGACCGTCGGCGGACGGGCAGGTGGACCAGCCACGCGCGCTTCGCGACGTGGCGGGCGGACAAGAAGGTTTTGGCGGAAGTCTCTGCCGCGTTCGAGCAAGCGCGCAAGAGCCTTCGGTTCAACGTGGGAGCCGTGGAAGCCTACCTGGACGTGACGTTGCGGGAGCAGCCTTTCGGCCCCGCCAAGCGCGCGATGGCAGACCGTGCGTTCGTGGAAGGCGCAAGCGCTCGTCGCACCACGTTCTATCTTCAGATGCAGGCGGAGTTGGCAGGCTTCGCGGGCGAGCACGAGGCATGCTTGCAGGCGCTGGCCAAAGCCGATCAGCGAGGCTTGCTCGACATCATGTGGCTCGACCATTGTCCCCTGCTGCAATCGGTAAGGGGAACGCAGACGTTCAAGACGCTTCGCAACAGCGTCTACATGCGCGCTGAGGGAGTGTACGAAGCGCTCTGGTCGGCCTGAGACGGTTCAGCTCGTGGCGGCTTCCCGCGCGGCGAAGGCTCTCTCACGACGTTTTGCGATCATCGGAGGGATCGTGAGGAACACGATCGCGCCGATGATGAGTCCCGCACCGATCAACTGGCTGGTGCCCGGTGGCCGCTGGCCGGGGAACATCAGCAACGCGTAGGATGCGACCACACCGGCAAGGACGCTCGACGACCGGTTGACGGGAACGCAGTACGTGTTCTCCCTGCGGTCGAGGTAGATGAGGTTGCCGAACACGCCGGTTCCCTGGGAGAGGATGCCAACGATGATGATGGCGATCACGAACGACTCACCCCAGTAGGCGGTGAAGCCGTCGCGCAGGGCCTGGGAGAGGTCTCCCGCACCGAAGACCGCGATCACGGCGAGCAGCACGGCAAGGGCGGGCGTGGCCACCATCTGCTCCTCGACGAAGTAGCGCTTGTTCGCGTCCTCGTCGGCGGACTTCGCGAGGCGGCTCATGAACCGAAGGCGAACGAAGTAGCTTGCGAGGTAGACGGCGATGTCGACTGCACATGCGATGGGCATGGCGTAAGAGGTGGTGTCCGCGAGGCTGACGAGCAGAGCGATGAGCGACATGCCGAGGCCCATCCAAGCGAACCAACGGACCTTGCGCCCACTGAGGGCGTCGACGATCGGGGCGATGACGAGGACGCCGCCGCGCATGAGCAGCATGGCGAAGACGATGCTGACGCCCTCGAAGGTGTAGGCGAGCGTGGTGGTGCCGACGGTGCAGGCGGCACAGAGTCCGGAGAGCAAGGTCCACCGGGACGGGACGGGGAGGTTGACGCCGAGCAGGCGAGTGTGGTTCGCGTACTTCCACCAGCGCATGACGCTGATGAACACGACCATGGCGAGGGCTGCGGCCACGGCGGAGATGGGCAAGACGGCGAAGCCCGAGATGGCCTGGCCCTCGTTGCCGGGCACCAACCCCTTCGTGAGCAGCTTGGTGATCAGCGAGTACGGAACGTAGCAAGCGAAGTAACCAAACGCGAAAGCCCAGATGCTGTAGGAATCCATCCAGCTCTTCAGGGTCATGGCACGCCTCCATCGGGACGGTCGATGGGAGAAGCCGATCGAAGCGTGACTCCGACCGGCGCGGGCGCTGCCCCCCTCACCGCGGGCAACTGCCCACGCAGGGAACGACAGCCTTCCGATCGCGAGACGCACGTGACCCGTGAAGGCAAGCTTCGTTGCCGCCTGCCATGACGCTGGAATCCCGTATCCGTGCTCGGGCAGCGAAAATTCGACTTGGGGTACTGCAAGGTATCGTCCGCAATCACAAAGAAGCGACCAGTGTGACACCTGGGTTACAGGATGACAATAACCCCGTTGTCGACTCGGATCGTTTCGTCACCGAAATGCCACAATCGCAAATTCAGGCTCTCACGGCGCGACTCAGAACGCTGCCTCCGCACCCACGCTCGGGATCGTCACGGGGCCGATCTCTCGAGCTTCGCAAGATGACACGTCGCACTCGTAGTCCACCACTTCCTTCTGCAGCGTAGCGTTGAGCACTTCGAACACCAGCCCCCACCAGGCCCCGGCCTCGTTGATCCGCCATCGCTTCTCGACGCGCCCGTCCACCCGGTAGAAACCGGGCGAACGACCGGCCTCCCGCCCCGCAAGCCATGCTTCGTCCGTGAGTTCCGCCGGAAAGCCCGAGTAGTACGTGAACCGCGTGCCCGCACGCCACTGCCGCCCGAGGTCATACGCCGCAGCGACGTGCAGCACGTGCGTCCGATCGAAGGACGACGGCGCGCTCACGCGTCCGACGCTCCGGGTGGATCGGGACAGCGTGTAAGAGAGGAACCCGCCCAGGCGGTGGGTGAGCCGACGCCGGAGGTAAACCTCGAGCCCAACGGACCGGCCGAGGCTTCGTTGCTGGAGGTTGTCGCCGAAGTTGCCACCACTGGCCCGCGCGAGCCCTATCGCGTCGGTCATTTCGAAGAAGGCGTTCTGGAACACGGTGACCGAGGCCGTCACATCCTGGGGCAGGTCCGCGTGGACTCCCGAGCTCCACTGTGCCGCGCGCTGGAGCCCTCCCTGCAATCCTCCGACCTGGAACCCCGGCACCGGGATCGCGAACGCAGGCGGCTGGTGAACGATGCCCAGGGCGTGCTCCCACCGCAGCGTGTCCGACAGCTCGAACTCGGCGGACAGGCGCGGGTCCACCCCCACCGCCGTGGCCCCATCGGAGTGGTAGAGGTCCGCTCGCACGCCCGGCGTCACGGTCACGCGCGGCGCCGCAGCGATGGCCGCACTGATGTACGCACCGAAGGCCGCGTCCGTTCGCGTCGGGAACAGGTCGCGAAACTGCTCGCGATCATCGTCCTCGGGGTCGTCGTCGTCACCGGAAGGCGGCACCACGTCGTACACGTCGATCGTCACGTCCGCTCCCGCGCGGAGCCACAAGTCGTCCTGCTGTCGCCGCTTCCACTCGAGCCTTGCCCCGGCAAGCTGGTCGCGCAGGTACACGCCGTCTTCATCGCCACGGGTGCGGTCCACTCCAAGCAGGACGGCGACACGCAGGTGTTCGTCGTCGGAGGGGCGATGGTCGTAGCGCAGGTCCAGACGGTGGAACTCCGTGCCCAGGATGGTATCGGTCTCACCTTGCTGCTTCTCGCCGAGGAAGTCGTACGCGCCGAAGGCGAACACGCCCACGCTGTCTTTGTCGGTGAGCCGTCGCGCCGCACGCAGCTGGTAGTCCCAGTAGGAGAGCACGACTTCGGGGGACAGCAGCGAGAGAGCGGCGGCGGTATACGAGTAGCGACCGCCCACGGAAGCCGTGGTCTGGCCCTGAGACCACGCGTCCTCGACGAGCAATCCGGCGTCGGTGAGGCGAACGCTGGCTTCGCCTCGCAACGCGAGGGCGGGCTCGGTGGTCTCGGCGGCGACAATGCCCCCCGTGAAGCGACCGAACTGTGCGGGATAGCCGCCTGCGTGCAAGTCGACGCGGGAGACGATGGCGGGGTGGATGACCGAGGGGCCGAGGGCCACGTGGTAGAGCAAGGGAACGCGGATGCCATCGAGGTAGTAGCCGACGTTTCCAGGCGGGGCGCCGCGCACGAAGAAGAAGGGGATGCCAGAGATCATGGGCGTGACGCCGGGCAAGGCTTCGAGGGCGCGAAAGGGGTCGCCGAAGGCGCCTGGAAGCTGGCGGACTTCGGCCCGCGTGAACGAGCGGACGGCGGGAGGCGGCTTTTCGCCATGAACGAAGACGGTCACGGGCAAACGAGGAGGAGGCGAAGCAGGCGCAGCGGCGGAGGGCGCGGCAGTGGGCGCGGTGGGCACAGGCGGGGTATCTGGCACCGGCGCAGGCTCGGGGTCCACGACGGGGGCGGGCTGCACGAACCGCACTTCGAACCGAATCCTCGCGGCAACGGGCTTACCGTCGCGCAAGGCGGGTTCGAACCGCCAGGACAGGGCGGCTTCGCGGGCGACCGTCGCGAAAGGCTCGTCCCCCGACATGGCCACGGCGTCACCGACGTGGCCCTCCGCGGTCACGAGCAGATGGAGCAAGACCACGCAGTCGCCCGCGGCGCCTTCCGGATACCGAACCTCGACGGAACCGAGGGGCTTGGGAGGGATGATCGCGGAAGCGGGGGCGTCGACGCCGACTTGGGGCGGAGATTGTGCGGCTGCGAGGCTTGGGAAGGCGCAAGCGCACAGCAGCAGGGCCACCTGCCAAGGCGGGTGCGGGCGCCAAGCTCGAGGATGCCTCAACGTTTCACTCCGAGCACGACGGTGGCATTGCTGGCATCCGAAAGCCAGTCCGTTGCCTGCGCAAGGACGCTCCGGTAGGATCGACCCAGGACTTGCGTTTTGCCATGCTGTTTTGCCCCCAATGCCGGATGCCCTTCGAAGAGAACAGCGTGGCGTGCGGTGCGTGCGGGGCGGTGATCGACCGATCGTCGGACGCGTTGATCGGCATGACCTTGTCGGGCGGGTACGTGATCGAGGCATGCATAGGCGCTGGCGCCATGGCCAAGGTCTACCGCGCTGAGCAGACGAATCTCGGGCGGACGGTCGCCGTCAAGGTGATGCACGCGCATCTGATGCATGACGAGACGACGGGGCGGCGATTCATCAACGAGGCTCGTGCGGCGAGTCGTCTGAACCACCCTCATTCCCTTTCCGTCATCGACTTTGGTCATGTGGAGACGGGCCAACCCTACATGGTCATGGAGTACCTGCGGGGGCGCGATCTCCAGCGGGTGGTGGAGGAGGAAGGCCCGCTGTCGTTCGCTCGCATCGTCGACATCCTTCTGCAGCTGCTCGATGCCTTGTCGGAAGCGCACGAGATGGAGATCATCCATCGGGACCTGAAGCCGGAGAACATCGTCATCGAGCCGGTGCGGGCCGGCGGGGACTACGTCAAGGTGGTGGACTTCGGCCTGGCGAAGATCATGAATGCGCGCCAGGACATGGCCATCACGGCGACGGGGACGGTGTGTGGAACACCGGACTTCATGTCGCCGGAGCAGTGTCGCGGGGACAAGCTCGACGCGCGCAGCGATCTGTATGCGGTCGGGGTGATCTTGTTCGTGTTGTTGACGGGGCAGGTTCCGTTCGTAGCGACCACGCCGACCCAGGCGCTGCTGTTGCACCTCACGGCTCCTGCGCCCGACCCCAGGAAGGTGGCGCCGGGCCGGCTCATCCCCGAGGAGCTGGCGGTCATCGCGCTCAAGGCGCTGGAGAAGAAGCCCGACGGCCGTTTCTCGACGGCCCGCGCCTTCGCGGAGGCCCTCGACGCGGCACGGAGAGAGTTGCGACTGACCGCTGCCTCGGACCCGGTCCCGTCCCGTGCGACCACGGTTCGCTGCCCGACCTGCGGGGGGTTCGCCCCCCAGGGCACGAAGTTCTGCGTGGAGTGTGGCGAGCCCGTCTCCTTCCCAAACGACGGGACTATCCGTACACGGATAGACAGGACCTCGGCGGTGTCGAGCCAGCTGTCTTTCATCGGAAGGGACACGGCCCTCGTCACCCTGCTCGATCCGCTGCAGAACCCCACGGTTCCCCAGGCCGGCACGCTCATCCGCGGCGAGCCGGGTGTTGGAAAGACTCGCCTGGTGCTTGAATTCGCCCATCGAGCACAGCGCCGAGGGCATCGCGTGGTACGCGTGGGACCAGACCCCTGGCACCTCGGGGTCGCCTGCCACGGCCTTCGCGACGCCATCTGCGCCCTGGCTGGGCTCCCTGAGAACGGAGGCGCCGCCGACGCCTGGTCTGACGCTCCCACCTCTGTCCAACAAGGGTTAGCGCATGTCTTCAGGCGCCCTGCCGCATGTCCGAAACCCTCGGTCGGCTGCCGCACCGCCTGTCGCGATGCCCTCGCCTGGGCGATCGAAAAGGCACGCAGCCCGAACGGATGGCTCGTCCTCGTCTTCGACGACCTTCAGCTCCTCGATGGCGTGAGCCGTCGCGCCATTCGAGACGTGATCGAGGCGAGCGTCCTGCCGCGCTTGCTCGTCGTGGGCACGAGCACCCCGGACGTCGACGTGGGCTGGCCGGAGACGACGACGAGAGTCGACCTGGATCGGTTGTCTCCCGGGGAGGCCGCGCTGGTGATCGAGCAGTCGGGGATGAGCGGACAGATGCTGGAGTTGCCGCGCAAGAGCGTGACTCCCTTGTACCTCGAGCAAGCGCTACGGTTCTCCGCAGAGGCAACGGGAAGCGCGCCGCCGCGGCTGGGGGATCTCGTCGAGCAGCGGTTGTTGCGGCTCGAGTCGTCACCGCGACGGAGCCTTCAGGCGATCGCGGTGCTGGGGTACGAGGCGCCGATCGCTGACGTCCGTCAGCTCATTGGCTCGTCACAACAAGCGGATGACGACGTCGCGGCGCTGGTCGAGGCGGGGATCATCCGGCCCGACGAGGGCTCTTGCCGGTTCTGCCACGGCCTCGTTCGGGACATCACGTTGAGCACCATTCCGGCGGGAGTCTACCGGGACCTGTGCGGGAAGGCCCTCACGATCACGAGCGGGAAGAGCCTGCCGCCGGAGGCACGGATCGAGTATCTGATCGGCGCCGAGGAGACCTTCGAAGCCTTGCTGCTTCTGGACCAGGTAGGAACCGCCGCCCTCGCGGGCGACGATCCGCACACTGCCGTAGAGGCCTATCGTCGCGGGCTCGAGCTCGCTCGAGACGAGTTGGTGCGGGGCGTGATCGACGACCCGATGGGGGCGGTCGTGCTCTTCGGTCGCAAGCTGGGCGAGGCGTTGACGGCCGCGGGGCGGCCGGAAGATGGGGAGGGGGTTCTGCGGGAGGCTCTTGGGTTCGCCGAGCCCGGAAGCCGGGGCGAAGCGCTGCTGATGCTGTCTATCGCGCGCGCCGCCATCTGCCGCGCCCACGTGACCGACGCGGTCCGCTGGGCGAAGCAAGCCTCCGGCGTGGCCTCTCGGACCGAAGACGCGGAGCTGCGCGCGTCCATCGACGAGCTGCTGGATCGCTGGGGCGGGTAGCGGACAGGGGGACCAGGAATCCCTTCCCGAACGCTCCGATTCCGATATCCTTCGCCCATGCGCGCTCTTCTACGACGCACCGTGACCGGCGTTTCCCTGCTGACCCTGGCGGCATGCGCTCCCGCTGCGAGCCCGCCCGTCGCCCCGGCCCAACCGGTTGCCACCCCGACACCGGCCATCGTGGCTCAACCAGACCTGTCCCCCGCACGCGAGCCGACCGGCGTCGTTCTGCTCGCTCGCTTGCGCAACGTCCGGGACTCCCTGGGCGCTGCGGAACGCATGGTGCGGATCCCCATCTCCCTGGAAAACGCGCTCCGCGACGCACTGCGGGAGGAAGACGCCGACGTCTTCAAGCTCGACGCGAGCGTCGACCTTGCGCTTGCTCTGGACCCTGCTTCGACGGACATGGAGCCGCGGTTCCAGGGGGCCATCTCGATCCCCGTACTGGATCTCGAAGGGGCGAGGGTGCAGCTCGAACGGCATCGCGAGGTCGTGCAGTTGCTGCCCGGCGTCTATCGCGCCAAGGTCATCGACCAAGACGACGAGGTCGCCGAGCAGGGCGCGGGAGAAGGCGATGAGCGCCAGATCGAAGAGATGCCCCTTGGAAAGGACCTTCCGAAGGAGACGTTCTGCGATCTCGCGGCCTCCGTCGGCGACGCACCGGCGCGGCTGGTGTGTTCCGACGGAGAGAAGGAGTTGGACGCTCTGCGGCCGTGGCTCACGCGGGGGCTTCCGCGGGAACCTGCCGCAAACGCCGACTTCGAGGTGAAGGTCAGCTTCACGCCCCTGCGCGATCGATACGTGTCGGTGGCGCGGGCCCAGGCGGCGGGAGCCGGGCTGATGGCGCGTCAGTGGCTCGAGACTTCGTTGCAGATCCGTGAGCCTCGCCTGCTGGCCCTCCCGGATCTCGTCCTCGGCGAGTCCATCGCGTTCTTCGACGACCTGGACCACCTGACCGTGTCGGGGGACCTGGTACCGGACGCAAGCGAGATCAGCTTTCGCGGCAAGGTCGCATTTCGCGCTCGAAGCTCCTGGCTCACGCGGGTGTACACGGACGCCAACGGCGAGGCGGGCGCTCCCCCAGAAGCGTTCTGGCGATTGCCGCGCGACGTGGACAGCGCGTCCTACGCCCGATCGGCGGACCCGAAGCTTTTCGAGGGATTCCACGACACGGTGCGGCTGCTCGTGTCCGACCTGCTCACGCAAACGCCCTTGTCGGCGGGTTCGAAGTCCGCGATCGACGGATTCCTGGCGTCGATGCCCCTGCAGAAGGCGGCGGTGGTGACGGCGCGAGGAAGCGCGGGGCAGCGAATCCCTGTACCGACGGGCGAGCGCACGACGACACCGCGGGATGCCGTGCGGGACTTCGAACGAACGGTGCATTCGGCCGTGGGCTGGTCGGTCGTGGGGGTGGAGGGCCCGTCGGCGCCCTATGCGGAATGGTTCAAGAAGGGTCTCGACGCGTATGACCGGCTGGTCCAGGACGCGCGCAATGACCCGGCCCTGGGGCCTGAAGTCCGTGCGGCGAAGTGGGTTCCCCGGGTGCGCTGGCGCAGCCCGCTTCCCGGCTATCCTCGCGGGTCGGCCGGGCTCGAGGTCACGGTGCGGTTCGATAGCAAGGACATCTGGGACGTCACCGTGGGCAAGGAGGCCGATGCCCCGTCGCACCCCGCGGGCGCCGCGGCACCGGGAACTGTCACGCTTCACTGGGTGGTTGTCCCCGATGGCGCGAACCGAACGTGGATTGGCCTTTCCACGGACACGAAGCTTCTTCAGGAGAAGCTCCGGGTGGCCGTGGCGGGCCAGGAGCGAGACACGCTGGCCTCGCTGCCGGGACTCGAGGCCTTGCGGGCCACGCCGACGGTGGCTGGGGGATTCATGTCCTACGGCGCTGTGCTCACCGAGGTGACGAAGGCGCTCGAGGGAAAGGGCTCCGAGGTGGACCCGGCCGTGATCGAGAAGGTCCTGGGGGCGATGCCGAACGGTCTGCGCACACCGATGCTGCTACTGCACACGGCGACCGCGGGGCAGGCGCCGAGCAACGAGATCGAGCTTCGGGTGCAACGCGGCACGGTGGAGGACCTGGCGAGCCTGGTTCAGTTCGCTCTCTCGAGGGAAGGAATGCAGCTCATCGAAGATCTCGGAAAGGGCGATGAGCCGCCACCGGCCCCCTGACCCCTCGCATGCAGATCGTCGCCGACGTTCCCGGGTGTTGGGCTACCCGAGCCGAAGGCGAGGCGTTTTGGGGTGAGGTGAGCGCTGCGAGCGACTAACGCTCAAAATGGCGGACAGTTCCCAAACATCCAGTCGAATTCCCCTATCCCGGCTCCCCGCTCCCGGTTCACCAGTCCCCATCTCGCCTCAGAATACCCTCTCCACGCGGGTGGTGCGGGCGCCTTCGCGAAGGAAGGCCCGGTCGATACGATACTGTCCTTCGTGCTCGACAATCTCCAGGGAGATGGGGGTCTCTCCCTTCTCCGTATCGAAGAAAGCGTCGCAGGAGGTGAACCAGGGTCTCCCCGGCTCCTTGGTCTCGTTGCAAGTGTAAAGGCGCATGGCCTTGGCGGCCCCGAAGTCGTTTCGGTTCCTGGCCTGAGCAGCACGGTAGTCGTCGGGACCCACTCTCTGCTGGAACTCCGCGCTGGTATAGGACGTGCGAGCGCGGTCGAAGTCCCCCGCGGCGAGGGCCTGGGCGTAGGGATCGAGCAGGTCCTGCTGGATCACGGGCATCACGTCCGTTGCGGTGACCACCTGCCGGTAGACCCCGTAGATGGCGAGAGGCACGACGACAGCGACGAAAAAGCCGAGGAAGAGCTTTCGCGCCCAGGGAGGCAAGTCCGAGGAGGTGTTGGGGGGAGTCACGGGGACCTATGATGCCCGAGATGATCGGTGGTTGGCAACGGCAGGCGGCCCCCCAGATCCGGAGCCATCGGAGTTGGCCGCAGATTCCGCAGAGGGCCGCAGATGGTTTCGTTGCTTGTGCGGATGTGGGTAGCTGCGTGTCGACGAATTGTGCGTCCGGAGCGACCACCCACCTAAAGGGTGGCAGGCCACCTCACCATTCGCCGAGCAACTCTCAGACCGTCGCTTCGCTCCGGACCAGGGGACCCCTTGGCGAGTTCACGCCTCTTCCACGAGGGCGAACACAGCAAAGGCGTGAGGGCGCAGGGAGATCGTGGTCTCTCCCTGGGACACGAACTGGTCCCGCACGGACCGCGGGGCGTCGAGGTCCTCCGCCCGTGCGGGGGCCCCGTCGTCGCTCGGGGCAGCCCACAGGCTGCTCGCGGAGTCCAGCAGAAGCCGCCATCGCCCGGGGGCGAAGGGCAGGGACTGGGCGACGGGCTGGGCGCCGAAGTTCAAGACGATGATGACCTCTCGCCCTTCTGCACTGCGGTCTCCGATACGACGGTCCCGGTCGTCGTGATCGTAGGGGTGAACCCAGCGACGGACGAACAGGACGCCTTCTTCCTCGAATCCCCGCACGCGGGTCCGACGCTTGTCGAGCACGCGGAGGGCCGGAACGGTTTTTCGCAAGTGGATGAGCTCCCGGTACAGACGGAAGAGCACCTCGTGCTTGCCTTTCTCGCGCAGGGACGGGTCGCGCTTGCTGCGGGCGAAGGTCGCCTCGTCTTGCGGGTCGGGCGGCTCCCCTTGCCACCGGAAAGCGGCGAACTCGTCCTTTCGGCCGCGTCGGACCGCTTCCGCGAGGTCCTTGTCCCCGTGGCTCACGAAGTACTGAAAGGGGGCGACCTCGGCGTACTCCTCTCCCATGAACAGGAGCGGGATGAAGGGGGCCAGGAGGACCGCGCCGGCCACGAGCTTGAGCGCGTCGAAGGAGACCAGCGAAGCGAGGCGCTCCCCAGCCATGCGATTGCCCACCATGTCGTGGTTCTGGGAGAACACAATCAATTGTCCGGCGCGGACCTCCCGCGGCCCGCGGCCGTGGGGGCGCTTGCGGTAACTCGAGTAATCCCCAGCGTAGGCCCACCCTTCCTGATAGGCCCGCACCAGCCACTCGAACGAGCCGAAGTCCTCGTAGAACCCCATCCGCTCGTCCGTTAGCAACGCGTGCATCGCGTGATGGAAGTCGTCCGACCACTGCGCATCCAGGTCATACCCGCCCTGGGGGGTCGGCAATACGAGACGGGGGTCGTTGAGGTCACTCTCGGCGATACAGTACACGCGCCGCCCAAGGCTCCTCCCGCGCCTGTGCAGGGCCTCGGCCAGCTCCTCCAGGAACGGACGGGCGGAGAAGTCTTTGATCGCGTGAACGGCGTCGATGCGCAGGGCATCCACATGGGAGTCCGTGACCCAGTGCAGCGCGTTCTCCACGAAGAATCGACGCACCTCGCGACAGTGAGCCCCATCGAAGTTCACGGCGCTGCCCCAGGGCGTCTGGTACCGGTCCGTGAAGTACGGCCCGTACTCCCGGAGGTAATTGCCCTCGGGCCCGAGGTGGTTGTAGACGACATCGAGAATCACCGCCAACCCGCGCCGGTGGCACGCGTCGACGAACCGTTTCAAGCCATCGTGGCCGCCATAGGAGTCCTGCACGGCATAGGGATAGGCACCGTCGTAGCCCCAATTACGCTGCCCGGGGAACTGCGCCACGGGCATGATCTCCACGGCCGTGATCCCCAGATCGACGAGGGTATCCAGCTGCTCGATGGCCGCGTCGAAGGTCCCCTCGGAGGTGAAGCACCCCACGTGCATCTCGTATATGATGTAGTCCTCGAGCTGGATCCCGCACCACCCCGAGTCGGTCCAGGGGAACTTCGGGTCGACCACCTCGGAGGGGCCGTGCACGCCCTCGGGCTGGCACCGGGACGCCGGGTCGGGACGCTCGGTCGCGTCGTCGAGCCGAAAGTAGTAACGGGTGCCCGGGGCCACGTCCTCCACGACCGCCTGGTGGTATCCGAAGGGGCGGGGCTGCAAGCCCACGACGCGACCGTCGGGGTCGAGGAGGCGGACCTGGACGCGCGCAACGAGCGGCGCCCAGACCCGGAAGAGACAGCGTTGGTTGCCGAGGTAGATGGCACCGAGGCTCGGGTCTCCCATGTGGCGCATGAATCGGATCCTTTCCTGCCCCCGGCGCGGCCCCTGAGCGAGCCCGAACGCGGGTCGACGAACATAGCAAGCGAGGGGGAGGAAAGTGGACGAAATCGACCGGGGCGAAGTTCACTCGATGGCGAAGACGTGAGCGGGCTGGTGCTGGGGGTCGAGGCGGACGTAGTTCGTCCAGCCGCGCCAGGTCCAGCGCTGCTGGGTGAGGAGGTCGTGAACCACGTAGGGCTCGTCTTCGCCCTTGCCGAGCTCCCACGGATTGACATGCACGAGCGACTCCCGCGCCTCGTGGGGGCTGAGGTTGACGACGACGAGGACGGCGTCGTCGCGCTTGGGGGTGGCCTTGCTGTAGACGAGGATGTCCGGGTGGTTGGAGGCGTGGAAGCGGAGGTTGTCGTATTCTTGCAGGGCGGGGTGCTGGCGCCGGGCGTGATTCAGGAGGGTGAGCAAGCCCTTGATGTGGCCGGGGCGGTCCCAGTCCCAGACCTTGTACTCGTACTTCTCGGAGTCGAGATACTCTTCCCTACCCGGCAGGGCGCGGTTCTCACACAGCTCGAAGCCGCTGTAGATGCCATAGCTGGAGCTGAGGGTGGAGGCGAGCACGGCGCGGATCCGGAAGGCGGGACGGCCGCCCTTCTGCAGGAAGATCGGCAGGATGTCCGGCGTGTTGGCGAAGAAGTTTCCGCGGTAGTACTCCTTCATCTCGGACTGTGTGAGCTCGGTCAGGTAGTCGATGAGCTCCTGCTTCTCGTTGCGCCACGTGAAGTACGTATAGGACTGGGAGAATCCCACCTTGGCGAGGGCACGCATCATCTTGGGGCGGGTGAACGCCTCGGCCAGAAATACCACGTCCGGGTGGTCCCGCTGGATGCTCCCGATCAGCCACTTCCAGAACGGGAGCGGCTTCGTGTGCGGGTTGTCGACCCGGAAAATCCGCACCCCGTGCCCGATCCAGAAACGCACGATTCGGGCCATTTCGTCCCACAAGGAACGCCACGCGGGGGTCTCGAAGTGCAGGTGGTGAATGTCCTCGTACTTCTTCGGCGGGTTCTCCGCGTACTTGATGGTCCCGTCGGGACGCTTCGCAAACCACTCGGGGTGCTCTTTCAGATAAGGATGATCCGGGGAGCACTGGATGGCGAAGTCCAACGCAACCGCCATCCCATGGCTCTCGCACACCTTCACAAAAGCGTCGAAGTCCTCGAGGGTTCCCAGGGAGGGCTCCACCGCCGTGTGCCCCCCCGCCGCGGAGCCGATGGCATAGGGAGAGCCAGGGTCCGACGGGGTCCCCACCCGGGCGTTGTTCTTGCCCTTGCGGTTCGTCGTGCCGATGGGGTGGATGGGCGGCATGTACAGGACGTCGAACCCCATGGCGCGGATGTCCGGGATACGGCGGGCCGCCTCGCGCAGCGTGGCGCCACGCGTGGGGTCGGTCCCCTGGGAGCGCGGGAAGATCTCGTACCAGGCGCCGAAGCGCGCGATCACAGGGTCCACGACCACCTCGAGGGTCCGGTCGTAACGCGTCGCTGCCGAGCGGTCCTCGACCTTGCGCATGAGCTTCACCCACGCACCGTCCGACGCGTCCGCCAGGCGGTCCACGGCGCCGCGCTTGGCGGTCCAGGTGGCGAGCCAAGCCTCGATGCGGCGACGTTCGTCCCCACCCGCCCGCAGGGCTGCAGCTTCGATGAGGTGCTGGCCCTCGAGTAGCTCGCTGGCCACGTCCTCCCCGGCGCCGACCTTCTTCTTCACCTCGTCCAGCCACGAGCCATACCGGTCCACCCAAGCCTCGAACGTGTATTCCCACCGGCCAAGGGAGGTGACGGAGAAGGTCCCCCTCCAGCGGTCGTTGTCGAACAGCGCAAGCGGAGACGCGGACCACTCCGGAGCTCCGACTGGCCTGTACAGCACCTCCGCACAGAGCAGGTCGTGGCCGTCCTTGAAGATGTCCACCTCCACGTGGACCGTGTCTCCCACCTCCCGCTTGATGGGGAACCGGCCGTCGTCAATCTCCGGCGTGGGCTGCTCGATGGCAATGGTGCGATGGGGATCGTCGAACACGTCGCTTGCTCCTTCGTGCTGGGGCCGGGGGGTTCGGGTCAGGAACGCTGAAAGATCATGCAGGCGAGCGGGGGGATGACGAGCTCGATGGACCAATCGAAGCCCTGCCAGGGGGTGGGCTCGGCCTGGACGCCGCCGGCATTGCCCATGTTGCTGCCGCCGTAGATCGCCGAGTCGCTGTTGAGCCGCTCCGTGTACCAACCCGGGTCGGGCACGCCGATCCGGTATCCTTCGCGCGGCACGGGAGTGAAGTTGCACACGACAACCAAGTAGTTGGACCGGTCCACCGCGTAGCGGAGGTACGAGTAGATGGAATTGTCAGTGTCGTGGCAGTCGATCCAGCGGAACCCTTCGGGGACGTAGTCCTGCTCGTAGAGCGACGGCTCGGAGCGATAGAGCGCGTGCACCTCCTTGAGCCAGCGCTGCAATCCCAGGTGGGTGGGTTGCTCGAGAAGGTGCCAGTCCAGGCCCTTGTTGTGGTCCCACTCGTCCCACTGGCCGAACTCCATTCCCATGAAGAGGTGCTTCTTGCCGGGGTGGGTGAACATGTAGCCGAACAGCAGGCGGTTGTTGGCGAACTTCTGCCAATCATCCCCGGGCATCTTGCGAAGCAGAGACCCCTTGCCATACACGACTTCGTCGTGGGAGAGAGCGAGCACGAAGTTCTCCGTGTAGGCGTAGAGCATGCTGAAGGTGAACTCGTTGGCGTGGTACTTGCGATGAATCGGATCCTTGGACATGTATCCGAGGACGTCGTGCATCCAGCCCATGTTCCACTTGAAGGTGAAGCCGAGGCCGCCCAGGTAGGTCGGGCGGGAAACGCCGGCCCACGCGGTGGACTCTTCTGCAATGGAGATAGCGCCGGGGAAGTTCTGGTGCAGCAGCGTGTTGAGATACTTGACGAACTCGACCGCCTCCAGGTTCTCCCGGCCGCCGAAGCGGTTCGGGATCCAGTCCCCCTCGTTGCGCGAGTAGTCCCGGTAGATCATCGAAGCCACGGCGTCGACCCGAATGCCGTCGAAGTGGTAGACCTCCATCCAGAACAAGGCGCTGGCGAGCAGGAAGTTCCAGACCTCCGTGCGGCCGTAGTTGAACACGAGCGTGTTCCAGTCCCTGTGCATCCCCTCCCGGGGGTCCGCGTGCTCGTACAAGTGCGTCCCGTCGAACTTCGCGAGCCCGTGACCGTCGGTCGGGAAGTGGGCCGGAACCCAGTCGAGGATCACGCCGACCCCGTTCTGGTGCAGAACGTCGATGAACTCCATCAGGTCCTTCGGCGTGCCGAAGCGGCTCGTCGGCGCGAAGAAGTGCATCGTCTGGTATCCCCAGGAGCCGTAAAACGGATGCTCCGTGATGGGCAGAAGCTCAACGTGGGTGAAGCCCATGTCCTTGACGTAAGCGGCGAGCTTGTGCGCGGCATCGCGGTAGGAGAGCGAGTAGCCTTCCTCGTTGTGCATCCAGGAGCCGAGATGTACCTCGTACACGGAGAGAGGACCGGCGAGGGCCTGGGACTTCGCCCGCGCGTCCATCCAGGCCTCGTCGTTCCAAACGCGGCCGGAAAGCTCATAGACGCGAGAGGCGGACTTGGGCGGCAGCTCGGTGTGGAAAGCGTAGGGGTCCGCCTTGAGCATCGCGAGGTTTCCGTTGCCGGGAAAGACCTCGTACTTGTAGTTGTCCCCTTCCTTGACCCCCGGGACGAAAATCTCCCACAGGCCGTTACCCTCGTGCTTGCGCATCGCGTGCCGCCGGCCGTCCCACTGGTTGAAGTCCCCCACCACGCTCACGCGGCTCGCGTTCGGAGCCCACACCACGAAGCGAACCCCTTCCACCCCTTCGTTCGACACCCGGTGGGCACCCAGCTTCTCCCACGTCCGGTAGTGGGTCCCCTCCCGCATGAGATGCAAATCGAACTCGCTGAGCTGCGATGGGAACCGGTAGGGATCTTCGTCCTCCCAGACGTCCCCCTGCGCGTTCTTGAATCGCAACAGGTAGGCTGCGGGGACCGACGGCACGCTCGCCTCGAACAACCCTCGCTCGTCGACCCGCTTGGCCTCGGAGAGGGTCTTGCCGCCGTCGTGGGCGACGACCGAGCAAGCCACGGCGTCGGGATGGAATGCACGGATGAATGCACCCGCCTTGTCGGCATGGGGCCCGAGCACGTGGAAGGGCTGTCCGTGCTGGGCTTCGATGATGGCGGTGATTTCGTTCTGGCTGATGGGCATGCTCGTGTTCTCCTCGCGGGCTACCGCGGGCTCCCTCACCCTGAAACCGGCGTCTTCCTCGAGTTGTGCTCAGAGCCGGGCAGGAGCGGTCTCATTCCGGGCGGCACTATATGGTGGGGAGACCGCGGGATGTCAACCGAGCAAGTCACTCCGCGGTGCGTGCCGAGTCGCCACCGCGAAGCACTCGTGCGGCATGGAGCACCGCGTCAGCCCGGTCGCCCCCTGGCGCGTTCCGTCCCTTCCGGTGCCACCTTCCCGAAATGCGCGACCGAGCCAGTCCCTGCTGGGGACAGCCGACCAGGCGGCCAGATCGAGCACGAGCACGAGCACCGCGCTTCGCGCTGAGCGCGAGCACGATGCGCCCGTCGATTCGGGTGAAACGAGGTACTGGTGAGCGACTGACCTGCTTTGGGACTCACGAATTCCGGCCCAAAAAGGGCCCCTCGCGACGCACTCTCTTCTTGTGCGACCAAGTAGTGAGACGTATGGTCCTTCCTTGGAGGTCTCCCTTGCGTACTCTGCCTTTGCTTGCGTCTTGTCTGATCGGGATTGCCGGGTGCGCACAAGGAGTTGCCCCGGAGGACTTGTTCGGTCCAGCCCCGGACGGGGGAGCCGAGGACGCTGAGGCTCCGCTCCCGGACGGGGGCGCGGGAACCGGCGGCACGTCAGGCGGAGGGGGGAGTGTGGTGGAGACCGGCGGTACCGGCGGCGCGGTGGATACGGGCGGCACCGGAGGCGGCGGAACAGGCGGCACTGGCGGGTCCGGTGGGTCCGGCGGCTATGGTGGGTCCGGCGGCTATGGTGGGTCCGGCGGCTATGGCGGGTCCGGCGGGTCCGGCGGCTATGGCGGGTCCGGCGGCTATGGCGGGTCCGGCGGCTATGGCGGGTCCGGCGGTTATGGCGGGTCCGGCGGGAGCAGCTCTGGCTGGACTTGCGACCCTGGCTACTACAACGAAGGTGAAGTCGCCTCCTGCGATTGCGGGTGCGGAGACCCCGACCCAGATTGCGGCGGAGCGGGCTGCACGACCGGCTCCTGCTATGTCAGCGGGTGTGACTACTGCCATGATGCCAATGGGTCGGACATCGATTGTTCCGGAACCGGCGGCTCGGGCGGAGGCTCGACCGGATGGGATTGCGATCCGACGTACTACGCGGCGTCCGACGGATGCGACTGCGGCTGTGGCGCCGTGGATCCGGACTGCGGCTACGGAGGGTGCGCCGATCCAGGCTGCTACGACAGCTACTGTGACTACTGCTTCGACGCGTCCGGCAGCGAGGTGGCGTGCACGGGAGGTGGCAGCACCTCGTGCTCCGACATCTGTCCGTATGCCGGCGACGGGTACTGCGATGATGGGGGTCCGGGTTCGGAGTACGACGTGTGCGACCTGGGCACGGACTGCTCGGACTGCGGCCCCCGATAGCCGCATCGCGCATTGGGCGCGACAGGAGGCGAGACGATGAAACGACCGTTCAGGGTTCTGGGCGTGCAACAGATTGCCGTAGGAGGCCGCAGCAAGGAGAAGTTGCGCCGCCTCTGGGTCGACACCCTCGGGCTGTCCCTGGAGGGAAATTACCGAAGCGAGCGAGAGAACGTGGACGAGGACATCGCGGCCATCGGGTCCGGCGCTCTGCGCGTGGAGGTGGACCTGATGGAGCCGATCGACCCGGACAAGCCCCCACGCGTGCACGAGCCCGCACTCAACCACGTGGGGCTTTGGCTGGATGATCTGGCGGCGGCTGTGGCTTGGTTGTCCGACAAGGGCGTGCGCTTCACGCCAGGCGGCATCCGCAAGGGAGCGGCTGGCCACGACGTGTGTTTCATTCACCCGAAGGGCAATGACGCGTCACCCCTGTGCGGCGAAGGCGTGCTCATCGAACTCATCCAAGCGCCCCCTGAAGTGGTAGACGCGTTCACCCGGGTGGCCGGGTCTCCCTGACGTCCCGCACGTCCTCGGATCTCATCCAGCCCCAGCAGCCCCAGCAGCGCCGCTCGCGCCGCCACCGCCGGTGCCGGCTTCGCCCGCACTTCCCCCTGTGCCTCCGGTGTCTCCCCCCGTACCGCCCGTCTCTCCTCCGGTGCCTCCGGTATCGCCGCCGGTCCCGCCTGTCGCTCCTCCCGTACCGCCAGTATCGCCGCCGGTCCCGCCAGTATCGCCGCCGGTCCCGCCTGTCGCTCCTCCCGTACCGCCGGTCGAGCCACCCGTGCCGCCCGTCGAGCCACCGGAGCCGCCGTTCGCGCCACCGGATCCACCACCACTTCCCCCACCGCCTTGCCCGCCGGTACCGGCTTCACCTGCGTGGCCGCTGTCGCCTCCCTCACCGGCGTCGCCGCCGCCTGACCCCCCCGAGCCACCCGAGGGGCCTCCGCCCGTGTTGGTGGTGCCCCCGGTTCCGTACAGCTCATCGTAGTCGAAGCTGTATTCCGGATAGCCGCATCCGGGAGCCGCCAGTGCGTGCACCATCACCAACGCAACCGCACCCCACAGGGCCGGATTCACACGGTTCGAACAGGGCTTGGTCATCAGAAGTTCCCCCAGAGCGTGGCACCGGGACCTCCGTCAGGTCCCCCGGCCGACAATCCCACCTGCGAGCTCGCCGGAGCCGGCTTCGACGGGGATTCCGTGTCCTTCTGCAGCAGGATGACGGTCCCGATCCCGGCACTGATGACGCCGGCCCCGAGCAAGGCGTTGGCGGCCATCATGTAGATCTTCCCGCGATTCGACGTGTCCTCGAGCGCCTCGGAGCAATGGTTGCCAACGCACTGGGAATCGAGCTGATCGATGGTGTCGTTGCGAAGCTTCACGAACATGCCGCCGACGACGATGCTCGTGATGCCCGCCCCGAGGAACACGTAGCCGGTGCGCTGGGACGGTGCGATCGACAAGGGCTTCGGGGTGGGGTCGGACGGAGGCGGAGGCGGAGGGGCTTCTGCGGTTTCGACGGCAACGCTGACGGTCTCCACGCGCCCCTCTTTCAGGACGACGGTCTGGGCAAAGACCTCCTTGCCGTCGAGGGTGGCGACCACGCGATGGCCGCCGGGGTCCGCCGGCATTTCCGCGCCGAAGGAAGCGGCCCCGATACGAACGCCGTCGAGGTCGACGGCGGCGCCCGCCGCGCCCTTGCCGCGGATGATCTTGAGCCGGGGCATCCTCGCTTCGAGCTTCTGGCGTGCCTGATCGGCGTTCTCGAGCACGTCTTGGGCGGAGTCCTCGCGAGCGCGGTCGATGGTCATGCGATACATGCCGAGCGCCTCGGTCCAGCGGCCCAGGTGCTCGAGGCACAGGGCGATGTGGAACATGACCTGGGGAGTCTGCCGAACGGCGGCGACCTCGTTGAACTTGACGAGGGCGTTCTTGTAGTCCCCCGCCGCCTCGAGGGCGAGACCGGCTTGGAACTGCGCGCGCGCCTCCTTGAGCTCGGCGGCCGTGGGCGCCGCGATAGCGGGCTGGACGGTCCCTACGCACGTGCAGACCAGGGCTCCTGAGAGAGCAAGACGCGCAAGCCATTGGCCTGAACGAGGGGTCGTCAGAGCGCGCTCAGAGCAGTTTCGCATGAGACGTAAGGGAAAGAGCATGGTGCAGGGAGAATCCTTTTGTTCGGAAGCGTACTTTCCCGGACGCCCGCGGACAAGCCCAGGATGACCCCCCGATCCGGAGCCATCGGAGTTGGCCGCAGATTCCGCAGAGAACCGCAGATGGTTTCGTTGCTTGTGCGGATGTGGGTAGCTGCGTGTTGACGGGTTGTGCGTCCGAAGTAGACCATACCGCCCACCCGATGGGTGGCAGACCGCCTCGCCATTCGTAGAGCATGATCGAGAAGTTGGTCTGGCAGCCCGCCGCTTCGCTCCGGATCAGGGAGACGCCGCACCGGATGCGGCGAGGGACGATCAGAAGCCCGGGTCGCTGACGGGTGGAGTCCAATGCTTGGTGCCGGGGGGCTTGGTGCCAGGGGGCTTCGTGCCGGCAGGCTTGGTGGACGCGGGTCGGGTCGAAGGCGGTCGTGGGGCCACGGTGGCGGGCGGTGGCGTCTCTGCCGTGGCGGACGGCACGGCTCCAGCGGTACCCGTCTCCGCTTGCCCCGCATCGGGACCGGAGGGCGCAGTTTCTTCGGCCGGGGCGTCGGTCACCACGGCTGTCTCGACGTCCGCATTTGGGCCGGTGTCCGGAGCGACTTGCGCACTGACATCCGCGTTCGGCAGGGCCACTGCGTCGGCGCTGGCCTTGGCCGAAGGTGAGACGAGCTTCGCGACGAGCAACACGGCAACCGCACAGACGAGAACGGCCCCGAGCACAACGATTCCGAAGGTACGTCGGCGGGAGGCAGGGCGCGGCGGGGGCCGGGTATCCCGCTCGGCGCCCGACATGGTCGACTCGGCGAGCGAGCCGGCGCCGTGCGCGGACTTGGAGGCGGAAGCCTTGTCGGCGGAGGATGCGGCGAAGGGATCGAAGTCGGGCGGAGCGGGGGGAAGCTCCACACCATCCGAGGAGACCGCACCGGAGGACGTCTTGGCCGAATTCTCCCCCGAGCTGCCGCTGCCAATCATCCACTGACCGGACGCCGGGGTGCCTTCGACGGGATGAGCGCCACTGGCGAGCAGCGCCGCAACGTCTTCCCCGGAGCTCGAAGGGGCACGACTTGCCTGCCGCAAAGCGCGCCGGAACTCGTCGCCGGCCGGGCCGATGATGGGAGAGATGTAAGCGGCCACGTCCTCGGTGGTGGCGCGCTGTCGCCCCACGAACACCTCGTCGAGAGCCTTGAACATGTCGGCGCCAGTCTGGAACCGGAACTCCTGCTCGCGGTCAATCGCCCGCATGACGATCTCATCGAGCAGCGTAGGGTACGCGGGGCCGACGATCTTGCTCGGCTTGGGCACCTTGCGACGCAAGATGTTGTTCATCGTTGCGCCCGCGTTGTCGCCTCGGAATGGGTGCTTGCCGGTGGTCATCTGGTAGAGGATGACGCCCGCGGCGAACAGATCGGTGCGACGGTCGAGGGGCTGCGCGACGACCTGCTCGGGGGAGAGGTAAGCGAGCTTGCCGCGGATGAGGCCTGTGTCCGTTTCGCCCGCGCTCCGTCCCAAGGCCTTGGCGACACCGAAGTCGACGAGTTTCACCACGCCGCTCTCGGTCAGCATGATGTTCTGCGGGGAGACGTCACGATGGACGAGCTCGAGGCTCTTTCCGTCCTCCCCCTTGAGCTCGTGTGCGGCGTGGAGCGCGGCACACACGTCTTGTACGATCTTGACCCCGATGGGGATGGGCATGCCTCCCCGTCGGAAGGACTCTCGCATGATGAGGCTGAGCGGAGCACCGTCGATCCACTCCATGACGAGGTACAGGAGGTTGTCCTGCTCACCGAGGTCGAGAATCTCGGCGACGTTCGGGTGCCGGATGCGCGAAGCGATGCGCGCTTCGTCGAGGAACATGCGCTCGAAGTTCGGGTCGTCGTTCAAGCTCGGGAGCATCGTCTTGACCGCGACGATTTTCTCGAAGCCCCTGGCCCCGGTGACGCGTGCAGCCCAGACGGCGGCCATGCCGCCCCGAGCGATGGGGAGCAAACACTCGTAGCGACCGAGAGTGAGACCTGGCTTGATTTCGTCGAGTGACTTCACGGTCAACCTATGACTGGCTCATGTTGCAGGTTGACAGAGTGCCGGGGGAAGAACAAGAGGGACTCGAAGGTTCAACCCGGCAAGTCTGGCCCCGAGGAACGCCCCGAGAAGGCCCGCCGCAGCACGAGGGCGAGCTCCGACTCGTCATAGGGCTTCGGCAGGCAGGCATCGAAGCCATGCGCGCGCGGATCGGCCAGGATCCCTTCGTCCGAATAGCCGCTGCTCACGACGATGACGGCCTGGGGGTCGATACGTCGCAGCTTCTGTGCGGCCTCCTTCCCTCCCGTTCCCCCCACCACCGTCAGGTCGAGGATTGCCAGCGCGTAGGGGGACGGACCGACAAGGGCGCGCTCGTACGCGGTCACCGCCTCGCACCCATCCACGACGACGTCCACCCGATACCCCATCAGAGAGAGCGCTCGGTGCATCGCGCGACGAACGTTCGGGTCATCGTCCATCAGCAGGATGCGTTCGGACCCTCGAAGGGGCCCTGACGACACACGAGGTTGCTCGAACGTCTGCACGGTAACGGGCAGGTACACGTCGAAGCACGCGCCGCTCTTCGCGGTCGAGCGCACGACCACGGTCCCCCCGTGACGCCGGACGACGGAGTGAACGATGCTGAGGCCGAGCCCGGTGCCACCGGGCTTGGTGCTGAAGAACGGGTCGAAGACGCGCGGGAGATCAGCCGCCGCGATGCCGGGACCGTTGTCCTCGAACGACAGGCGTACGTATCGCCCTGCGGGCAGTTGGAGCCCCATCCGATCATCGACGTCGAAGTTGGATGCGGTGATGCGGAGGACTCCCCCGTCCGGCATCGCCTGCTGCGCATTGACGACCAGGTTCTCGATCACCTGAGAGATCTGCGAACGGTCCACGGCCACGGACATGAGGTCGGGAGCAACGTCGAGAGAGATTCTCACGCTGGTGCCGCGAAGTACGAACGCGGTCACGTCGGCCAGCAGGTCTCCCATGGGGGCGTCGTGCTTGATCGGGGCCCCGCCGCGAGAGAACGTGAGCAGCTGCTGGGTCAGGTCGCGGCCACGACGCACGGCGTCCTCGACGTCGGCGAGCGCCTCCTGCCGCTCGTTGCGCGGAACGTCCCTGGAGCGAGCGAAGGCGACGTTGCTCTTGATGGCCATGAGCACATTGTTGAAGTCGTGGGCGATGCCACCGGCGAGCACGCCCAGGGACTCGAGCCTCGCCGTCTTTCGCAGCTGCTCCTCCGTCCTGAGCTGGACGGTCACGTCACGCAAGACGAGGACCGCGCCTTCGACACCTGCGCTCGTAGGAATAGGGGACGCATGGAGCAACACATGGCGTTCCGAGCCGTCCGCGCACGTGAGCACAAGCGGGGAGGAGGGAAGGTTCGGTACGCCGGACAGCAGCGCCCCCACGACATCGTCGACCGGCTCCGGGCGCTCGGGGTCACGGATCCGGAGGACCTCGCGGGCGGGCCGTCCCAACGCGCCGGACTCCGACGCGCCCACGAGGGAGCAGGCCGCCCGGTTCATCCTCTCCACGCACCCCGCCCCATCCACGACGAGCACCCCATCCGAATGGCTCTGCAGCGTGATAGAGAGGCGTTCTCGCTCGCGAGCCAGCGTGGCCTCCGCACGACGACGGTCCGTGATGTCGGTGGTGATCGCGATGATGAACCGGTCCACGCCGATGGTGACGAGCTCCGCGGACTGCAGCGCGTACATGGTCGTCCCGTCGCCCTTGCGGAACGCAATTTCGACGTTGGAGCAAGCCCCGTCCGTCGCGAGCAGGTGCTTGACGTTCTCGCGATCGTCAGGGTTCACCCAGAGGTTCAAGCCCAGCGACGTTCCCCTGCACGCCACGTCCCGGGAGTACCCCGTCGCTCGGCAGAACGCCTCGTTCACGTCGTAGTAGGTTCCGTCCTCGAAGCGGGTGACGGTGATGATGCTGGGGGACAGCCGGAAGATGCTTTCGTAGACCTGCTCGGAGGAGAGAGGCAGGGCCTGCCCGTGCCGCAGAGCGGATCGAAGCGCCTCGACTTCCTCGCGAAGCCGCCGGTTCTCGGCAACGAGGTCGGCCTGCTCAGCCACCACGCACTCCTTCGGGATCCGAAATCAGCCCCGCGTTTCGGTACCCCACCAGGCACCACGCAGCGAACGCACCTGCCACGATCTCCCAGTGCGGGAGCGACGCGAAGCGGGAGCCGGCGAGGAAGTCCTTCACGCAAGCCGCGACGTCCCCTTCGTGCCGACGCCGTAGGTATGCCCCCACCAACACTTCTCGCCACCGCTCGTAGCGTTCGGTCTGCTCCCCGATCAGGTTCGACGCCGCTTCTCCGTCGAACATGCCTCCATGAGAAAGCGCAAGACGTCGCGAACCCACCCGCGCCATCTCGCGTACGGACTCCAGCATCGCGCGTTCGTCGAAGTCCTCCGAGGCGACGGGAGGCAGGTACGTGTCTCCCCAGAGCCAGTCTCCCAGGAGATCGCCGACGAACAGCGTGTCCGACGCCCGATCGTGCACGCTCAGCGAGTCGTCGGAGTGCCCCGGGGTCAGGTGGAAACGCAAGAAGCTGTCGCCCGTGTTCACGTCTTCGCCGTCCTTGACCGCGCGTACTCGGAGCACGGGAACGATGGGGTCCGAAGCGTAGAGGCGGTTCGCAAGGTCCGGGTCGCGAAGGCGCTCGACCCCCACGGGACTCGCGAGCACCTCCACACCCTCCCCGAACTCACTCACTATCGCGTGGATCCCACCCACGTGGTCATGGTGCGCGTGGGTCACCACCACATACCGCGGGACGATTCCGTGGCGTCGCAGCCATGCGACGAGACGAGGCCCCGACTCGACGGTTCCTGCGTCCACGAGCACGGGGGCTTCCCCCTCGATGAGGAAGACGTCCGTGAACCCGTCCAAGCCCATCATGGCCGTGTCGAAAACCCGCACTCGCTCTGACTGGACCCAGGATTCCATCAGATGATTTCTATCGGACCGGGATTCGGAGGACAAGCTAAAGTCTCACGATGGGTACGGACGTACCCAAGCCAGCCCGTGGCAACACGTCGCAGCAACGCTTTTCAGACATCCGGACCCGTGCTACCCATCGCGGTCGCTTCACCTCAGGAGGAGGGCATCATGGTTCCACGTTCCTGGCTTGCCGGCGGCCTTGCGCTCGGCGCCGTCTCCTTTGCCCTTTGGGCATCGCAGCCGCTCGCTGCGCCCCCCCAGAGATCGACGCCGTCCGGGCAGCCAGCAAGCTCTCCCACGGTGGTCGTCCTTCCGTGGGGCGCAGGCCATGGCGAGGTCGGGTTGCGCCATGCCAAGCCCCACCAGCCCGCGGAAGGGGTCACGTCGGTCGCCTTGGCCGCGGACGGCTCGACGCTCCTGCTCGACCGCGTGAACCACCGTGTGGTTCGTGTGGGCCCGTCGGGCTCGGCGAGCGATGCATGGGTGCTCACGGAGGCGCCCCCGGACGCCGAGGACGTTGCCGTAGCCCAGGACGGAGCGATTGGCCTGTACAGCCCGCTGCGAGCGCGCTTCTGGGTTCACGAAGGGACACACCCGGTTGCGGAGTTGAGCGTGCCTCGCGGGTTGCGAGAGCTCGTCTCGATCGACTTCGGTCCTTCGCGCCTCGTCCTGGCGCGGTCGGCGCATCAAGAGACCTACCGGCTCGGCTCCCCTTCTACGCCACAGACCCTCTCCTCGGTGCTGCAAAGCAAGCGGGAGGGCGCCTTCGAGCTGCCCGATGGCTCAGGCGTCGCCACCAAGCTCGATAGCCACCAAAGGGCTCTGCTGCTCGTGATCGAGAACGGAAAGGACCGAGCGCGAGTCCTTCGCTCCTTCCCCGTGTCCGGCAAGGCCGTACTCTCCGCGCGCGTGGTGGGGGCGCAGGACGGCGTCGCCTGCGTGCGCCTCGAGCACGAGGATCCCGGCAGCGTCATCCGGACCCGTCGGTCCCTGGCCTGCCTCGCCACGACCTCGGGAAGCAAGGTGCTCGAGTCCGACCTCGGTCCCGTGGACGACGTGTACGTTCCGCGCCGTTCCTTCGCTATGGGAGGCTCGCCGGCGCGCCTCGTGTTCATGCAACCGCGGCCCACCGGACTGCACGTCACGACCTGGGCGGTGCCCCGCGCGGCGGAGGGAGGGACGCCATGAGATCGTCGCGACGTTCGACCCTGCTTTCTTTGCTGGCGGGACTCGCAGTCACCGCGCCCACGGTGCTGTGCGCCTCTTCGAGCCACGCCGTCACGCGCGACGAGGTCATGGTGCGAGCGCGGGCCTTCGCCAACCACCCGTGGCGCTGCACGCAGAGCAACCTGACGGCAAGCTGCTCCGGCGCCTACGAGAGCGTGTACACGCCTGGCGACTACGTCGGATTGCCCTATGACTGGGGCGGGTACATGTCGATCTTCACGTTCGACCAGGGCATCGAGAACGGGCTCGGGGCCGGGTCCTATCCCGCGGACGACATCCTGTCGTGCACCGTCGGACTGGACTGCTCCGGGTACGTGAGCCAGTGCTGGGGTTCCACCTATTTGACCACGGACATCATTCACACCCAGTCGACGGACATCACCCAGGCGCAGCTCTTGCCCGGAGACGTCGTCAACCAGGCTGGCTATCATGTCATTCTCTTCAGCCACAGGCTCGCCAACGGAGACCCGATCCTCTACGAGGCAGTCGGCTACAACGTCCACATCAACGCATGGGGCGGCTGGGCATACACCTCGGGCTACGAGCCCCGCCGCTACGACGGCATCACCGGGACCACGGCGGGCAACCCCGTCGGCACCCCGGGCAACCCCATCCCCATTTCCTCTTTGCCGTTCATGGACTCGCGGGACACCACGCAGTCGTCGAGCGACGTGTTCGACGGGTGCGGCGCCGACCCGAGCAAGTCCGAGTCCGGTCCCGAGTACGTGTACGAGGTGACTCTCACGCAACCCGGACAGCTTACCGTGGCCGTGTCGGACGACATCGGGGTCGACATCGACGTGCACTTGTACTCGTCGATGAACACGGGCGACTGTACGCACCGGGCCGACAGCTCGTTCACGGCACCCGTCGATTGCGGGACATACTACGTCGTAGCCGACACCTTCGGGAGCGGGACGACCAACGCCGGCGCCTACACGCTCAACGTCACGTTCACCCCTTCCGGGGGTGGCTGCGGCAGCGGGCCCCCCGCGTACGACCCCACCGGCTGGGTCGGTGACCCCTGTGCGTTCCAGGGACACGAGAACCTCCCGTTCTGCAACCCCAACCTCGGCGGAGACATCTGCCTGTACACCACGGGGACGTCGCCCATCTCCTTCTGCACCCATCCGTGCAAGACCGGGGCGGATTGCCCTGAATTTGCTGGGGGATGCTGCAAGACCATCGGAAGCGGTGAGTCCTTCTGCGTCACGTCTCCGCTGTGCGGCGGGACCACCCCCGACGCTGGGATACCCGACTCGTCCACGCCCGACGCCACGGTTCCCGACTCCGCGATACCGGACGCCACGGTCCCCGACTCCGCCACGCCGGACTCGGCCGTCCCGGACTCGGGAGTCCCAGACACGCCGATGCCGGACGTCCTCGAGAGCGACTCCGCAACCCCGGACGCATTCGAGCCTCACGACTCTGGGCCCTCGGATGCCCTCGTGGGACCGGACGGGACGACTCCGACGCAAGCCGGTGGGCAGGACGAGGATGGCGGTTGCGCGTGTCGCACGTCCGCGCCGCGGCGAACGGGGGCGGGGTGGCTGGCGGGATTGATCGCTGCCTTGTGGCTCGCACGCGCCAGGCGGAAGTAAGCCCGACCACGGTCGATTGGGCGAGGGACCGCCCATCGCAAAGCAACCCGGGATGCGTCGGGACGGACTTCGGGTCATTTCGACCCGTGGACGATCCTTCGCGTGCGATGACACGTGTGTGCGCTATCCTCGGCGGTGGAGGTCTGTACGCATGAACGCCCCGCGAACCTGGAAGGTCTTCCCCAGCGCGCTCCTCATCCTCACCGCAGGGTGCTCGAGCTTGCTCGGCTTCGACGACGTCGGGTTTGACGGGGCGGGCTCGGACGCGAGCGCGGGAGGGACAACAGGCGTGGACAGCGGCGTTCCCGACGGGGCGAGCGAGGCCGGAGCGACCGGAGGTGCGGCAGGGGGCGACGCCGAAGGGGGAGCGGCGGGCCAAGCCGGTGCTGCGGGCTTTGCTGGGGGAGGAGGCGCTGCGGGAGGGTCTGGCGCGGGAGGCGCGGGAGGCGCGGGAGGCGCGGGAGGCGACGGAGGCACAGACGCTGGCGTCACGGACGGCGGCGGAGGCGCGGACACGGGAGCCACCGGCGGGACAGGCGGGACGACGAACCCCACGGATCCGCCTCCCCTCGATCTGGGCGACGTGACCTGGCTGCACACCAACGTCAGTGGGTGGCCTGTCACGGTCGCGATGTCGTCGGTCACCTTCGAAGGAAGCCAGATTTGTCTGAACCACGACATCGCGTCGAAGGGCTGGCCGACCGAAGTGGTCAACAGCACCGAGGTGGTCGGCAACGCCTGGGTGTTCATTTACCAGGACGACCGGTGGTACGGCGCTACGTGGGAGTGGCTGCGTGCGCCTGGACAGACCTGCAAGAACCAGAGCTCGGTAGCGGGGGACCACATCAAGGAGGCCCCCTTTGACGCCGCGTCCGGGTGGCACCCCGCGAGCGGGCAGACGCTCTACTTCATGGTGAGCGGCTTCGCCCGTCTGGGACTCACGAACGTGCAAGAGCGCTCCGACCCGGTGAAGGTAACCTGGCCCTGACCCGACGGGCCCTATTGCGGGAGCACCCCCGCCAGCACGCACACCGGAGCGAAGCACTGGCTCCCCGCCTGACAGTCGTCGTGGGTCTGACAAGGAAAGGTGCAGCGGCCGGCCGCCAGGTTGCATCGGTGAAGGCCGCAGGTCACGTCCGCCTGGCAAGGGAGCGCCACCTGTTGCAGGGGATTGGCCGTCGTCACGGGCTGCGCGGTATCCGCTGGGGTGTACGTGGCCTGGCTGGTCGGATACGCCGTATCCATCCCGCTCTGCTGCGCTGGTTCCTGCTCGCCTCCCCTCGCGCAAGAAAGGAAGGCGACGGCCGGAACGAGACACAGGCACAGGGCGATCGATCGCTTGTTCATGAACGGCTCCTTGCGAAACTGCGGTGCGTCGAGGCGCGTTTCTCAGGGTTGGGTCTCGCTCGAGGGAGGAGGTGCCGGCCGGTCACCGTGGGGCGGAGCGCATGACACCGCCCTTTCTCCGTCAGGCCCCTTGCGGCACGTCCCCTCCGCGGGACTACCGCGCATAATCACCGTGCAGGCAGCCCCCTCCGAGAGCCCCTTGCACGCGTCGATCGCTTCTTGAGGCGGGCTGTTGTGCGGCCTCGGCTCTTGCGCATGCGGCGCTGAGCAGCCCGCAGCCGCGAGCATACACGCCAGAACGATGGATCCAGATCGAACCATGAACGTCTCCTAGCTCCGCTCGAGTCCTCTCGAGCAGGTTCTGCCCCCTTTCCGTCCCAAGATACAGAAGAGGCTTGTCCCGCTATCGCTTTCTCGGCCCCCGCGGAGGCTTGTGGGGCGCGCACGCCAGAGCAACCTCGCCCTCCGGCCCCTGGCGACACGTCCCGTCGAGCGAATGGGGGCCCATCGCCACGGTACACGACGCGTCGACGGGCTTGCCCTCACACGCCGCAAAGGCTTCCCTGGGCGGCCCGTGATGACGCGGTGGCGGGAAATCCTTCGGGACGCACACGGGGGCCGAATCCTCCCCAGGACCTTTGCGACAGATTCCTTCGATGCTGTCCGGGCCCATCGCCACGGTGCACGCCGCGTCGACGGGCTTGCCCTCACACGCCGCAAAGGCTTCCTTGGGCGGCCCGTGATGACGCGGTGGCGGGAAATCCTTCGGGACGCACACGGGGGCCGAATCCTCCCCTGGACCTTTGCGACAGATTCCTTCGATGCTGTCCGGGCCGATCGCCACGGTGCACACCGCGTCGACGGGCTTGCCCTCACACGCCGCAAAGGCTTCCATGGGCGGCCCGTGATGACGCGGCGGCGCCGGAAAATCCTTCGGGACACACGCGAGCACCGAATCCTCCCCTGGATTTTTGCGACAGATTCCTTCGATGCTGTCCGGGCCGATCGCCACGGTGCACACCGCGTCGACGGCCTTGCCCTCGCACGCCGCAAAGGCTTCCTTGGGCGGCCCGTGATGCCGCGGCGGTGGCGGAAAATCCTTCGGGACACACACGAGCACCGAATCCTCCCCTGGACCTTTGCGACAGATTCCTTCGATGCCGTCCGGGCCCATCGCCACGGTGCACACCGCGTCGACGGCCTTGCCCTCGCACGCCGCAAAGGCTTCCTTGGGCGGCCCGTGGTGACGCGACGGCGGAGGAAAATCCTTCGGGACACACACGAGCACCGAATCCTCCCCAGGGCCCCTGCGACAGCTTCCTTCGATGCTGTCCGGGCCCATCTCTACCGTACACACCGCGTCGACGGCCTTGCCCTCGCACGCCGCAAAGGCTTCCTTGGGCGGCCCGTGATGCCGCGGAGCGGGTGGAGCCTCTGCCCCCTCACTGCCTGCTGACACGGCCTCCGTCAGGCGCGCCTCCCCCGGTTCCGGCTCCTGCTGACATGCAAGAACGAAAGTACCCGTCAACAACAGCCCCAAAACACACGCTCTTCCCTGCCGCATGGACTACCTCTCTTATGGAGTTCGTGAGCAAGGACAGTCGAGCCGGGCGGGGTGTTAGCGCGCTCGTGACGTTCGTGGATTTGGCGAGCGGGTGAGGGGCGCAGAGGGATCGGAAAGGTCGAGACGCGCCTCCCGTCAGGGGAGCCCGGGGGGAGGTCCCGAGAAGGAGGGATAGGGATGCGGCGGAGGTGCGCCGTGCGGAGGGCGAGGTCCCCAGGGTCCTGGCCGTCCCGGAGGATGTCCCCCGGGCGGCGGCCCGGGACGACGCGCTTTGAGCTCGTCGAACTTCGCTTTCTGCTCGGGAGTGAGGACCTCACGCACTTCGCGTTCGATCTGTTCGTTGATCTCGCGCACCCGGGGGAACGTATCCTTGAGGATGGCCTCGAGCTCGGGTCGACGCCGGTCGACGATTTCGCGGACTTGAGTCCACTGGTGCTCGGAGAGGTCGAGGGCCTCGAGGGGCACGCGGGGAAGGAAGCCGGGGGGAGGAGGCAGCGGCGGACCGGTCCAGCGCTGCAACCCCACACCGGTCACGACGCCTGCGAGGAACGTGGCGAGCAGCACGGCCACGCTGAGCCATCGGACCGCGCGGGGCGAGTGTCTGAAGCTGCGCGGTACCGGACTCGGCGCACTGCTCGAGACGCCCACGGGAGAGTCGTCGGACACGGCCTCCCCCGAAGGGTCGGCGATGGGATGGTCATTCGAGTTCATCGGTTCCCCCGAGCACCCGGAGAACCTTCGACGGCTCGGGCGCCTCCCCCTCCTGGGCCCACTGAGCAAGCTGGATCGCGGGGTCGGCGCTGTGGGAGGCGGCATCTTGCCCCCCGACTAGCGCCCCGGCCCACACGGCGAGAGCAGCTGCCGCTGCCACCGCGAGCGAGGGTCGGGCCCACAACAACAGCTGATGCGACACGGTCATGCGTCGCCGACGCGCGGCAAGCGCCCGCGCAGCCACCGACGCGATCATTCGGTCCCAGCGCTTGGTGTCGCGCGCGGGATCGAGCGCGGACAGGTCAACGGCTTCATCCATGGTCCACCTCGAAGATCGTACCGTCGAGTCGCGCACGCAATTCTCGACGGGCCACGAACAGGTGTTGCCGCGACATCACCTCGGAGATCCCGAGGGACGCGGCTATTTCTGGGTGCGTCCACCCATCCAGGTCGTGCAGCAAGACCACCTCGCGCTGGGGCACAGTCAAACGCGACAGCACGTCGAGGAGGTGTTTCCGCAGCGCCATGTCGGGCATGTTGGGCTCCGCCCCGCGGTCCGGCGTCTCGTCTTGCGCGGGCACGTCACGAAAGCGCCTTTTGGCGACCCAGTTGCGAGATTGATTACGCACGATCTGGAGCAGCCAGCCCACGAAGCGGGCCGGCTCTCGGCAAGTATCGATACGCTGAAAGGCAATGAGAAAGGCATCCTGCGCGACATCCTCGGCGTCCGCGGGCCGCCCCACGACGGCAAGGGCCACGGCGTAGGCCGCCCTCAGGTGCGCACGGACGAGCGCCGTGAACGCAGCCGGTTCCCCTTGCTGGGCTCGGACCACGAGCGCGGCGGTGGCTTCAGGGCTGGGCACGTCTCATCCTTGACCTACCAAGGGAAGACAGGTGACGAGACGCAGTTGTTAGCCGAGGACGAGACGACCGCTCACTGCTGGTACAAGATCACATTACTGCATGACGCCGGAAGGCTCCCGCCGCAGGCGTACCCATCCATGTCCGTTATGCACTGGTCGTACGTGGCGCCAACCTGGTCCGCACCGTCGCACGTGTCGCCGTACTGCTCGGCGAAGGATTGGTTGGCCTGGCTCACGCACTCCGACTTCGAGATGGACTCGCAAGGCGCCAGCTTGTCGCAGATCTTGCTCACCAGCGCATCGCACTGGGCCGCGGCTGCCCCCTTCTCTCCACCGCCGTCGTCGTCGTCCGAGCAAGCTACCGAAGCCAGCGCCAGTATCGCCAACACAGCCGTCGTGAAACACTTCGCACTCACCATGGGGTCTCCTTCACGGTCTCTGACCGGTCCTGCGCAATGAACGCATCTTCTGGCACCGAGCAGTCGGCATCATGCCCCGGCCCGCGCCAGGAAGTCCACCGCCAAGACCACGCTCCGCGGTTGGGGTCCTACAAGCCGCCGTTGCCGCGGGGCGGCGGTTCCTCTACACGGTCTGCATGGAGAGCTTCGCCGACTTCTCGTCCCCGGCCCGACAGATCTTCTGCAACCGGACGCTGAACATGAAGAGCATCCGTGCCGTGGGATTCGACATGGACTACACGTTGATTCACTACCACGTGAACGAGTGGGAGGGTCGAGCCTACGAGTACGCGCGCGGGCGCCTGGAAGCGGAGGGCTGGCCCGTGGCCGGTCTACGGTTCGACCCGACCCTGTTCACGCGGGGTCTGGTGGTGGACCAGGAGCTCGGCAACGTGGTCAAAGCCGATCGCTTCGGGTTCATCCGTCGCGCGAGCCACGGCACCCAGATGCTGCCCTTCGAAGAGCAGCGCCACGTCTACGGAGACGTGCAGGTGGACCTGGCCGCACCGCGATGGGTGTTCATGAACACCTTCTTCTCGCTGTCGGAAGCGTGCCTGTACGGGCAGCTCGTGGAACTGCTGGACGCGGGGGTAGTCAAGGGGGTCATGGGCTACGGCGACCTGCGACGGCAAATCCGCAAGCACATGGACGCCACGCACATGGAAGGAGAGCTGAAGCGCGAGATCGTCGCGGACCCTGACAGATTCGTGGACCACGACGCAGACCTGCCGCTGACGCTGCTCGATCTCAAGCGGGCGGGCAAGCTGCTGCTGCTGATCACCAACTCGGAGTGGGACTACACGAAGGCGATGATGCGGTATGCGCTGGACCGCCATCTGCCCGACGGGATGACGTGGCGGGCCCTGTTCGACATCGTGATCGTGTCGTCGCGCAAGCCGGACTTCTTCACGAGCCGGGCGCCGGCGTTCGAGGTGGTCGACGAGGACGGGCTGCTGCGACCGCTGACGAAGCCCATCGCGACGGGTGGGATTTACCTTGGGGGAAGCGCGCGGAAGGTGGAGGCGGATCTCGGGCTGTCAGGGGAGGAGTTCCTGTTCATCGGGGACCACATCTTCGCGGACGTGCACGCGTCCAAGAGCCTGTTCCGATGGCGTACCGCGCTGGTGATCCGGGAGATGGAGGACGAACTGCTCGCCCTCGAAGGGTTCAAGCGAAAGCAGCAGGAACTCACGCACCGGATGGAGGAAAAGGAGGTGCGGGAGCGCGAACACGCGTTCTTGCGCCTCGCGCTCCAGCGGGAGGAAGCAGGGTACGGTCCGCGCCCGCCGGCGTCCGTCGCGGAGATCAAGACGCGGCTTCAGGAGCTTCGCAAGGAGATGACGGCGCTCGACGAGCAGATCGCGCCGCTGGCGCGAGAGGCGGTGGAGCTGGTGAACGCGCGGTGGGGACTGCTCATGCGGGCGGGCAACGACAAGAGCCACCTGGCTCGCCAGGTGGAGCGGTACGCGGACATCTACATGTCACGGGTGTCGAACCTGATGCTGCACACGCCGTACTTCTACTTGAGAGCGCCGAGGGGGAGCCTTCCGCACGACGGGAGATGATGAGGGTGGTTCAGGCTTTCACTCAGTGACGGGACCACCGGAGGGCAAAGCGCTCCAGCGGAAGTTGTCGATCACCACGATCGAATCCAGGAGCATGTCACTCGTGTCCCACGTGGCGAACCGGAGCCGGATCGTCTCGCCTGGCACAACCGGGGACGTCGTGGTGAGCCAGACGGTTCCGCCTCCCGGCCCGTACGTGTAGCCCGTTCCGTTCAGACCTGCCGTCCCGTCGGGACACGGGTACCCGGTCTTCTGCGGACAGACAGTGAAGAACTGCTGGCTGTTGACGCTGATGTAGTTGCCGTTCGCGTCGAAGGAGATGTTCTTGTCTGCGGGGATCGCCGTCTGCCCCGGGCCCGGGAGCCACGTGGAGTCCAGCATCGCGATGAAGAAGTCGTTGTAGGCCGTGCACGTGTACGTCCAGTACTCCTGCGAGAAGAACAGGAACTGGAACGAGAACGAGTTGGCGTTCGTCGGAACCTTCAGCTGCACGTCCAGCATCACGGAGTCGTTCGCACCGCTGCCGTTCGGGCAGCTGGCGGACGTGGACGGCAGCTGGCCTCCGTGGGGCGCCACGAAGTCCGCAGGCGGTGTCCCATTCACGTAAGTGTAGGTCATCCCGGTCGTGGGGTCCGGATCGTTCCCGTCGCGCGCGCGCCCCGACGAGAGCACCGCGAAGTTCGAGCCGAACCTGGGAAGGTTCGATGCATCCGTACCGAACTGCGTCGACACGCCCACCTGCAGGTTGCTCACGGTCCCCGCGCCCGTGCTGTTCGCCCGCGACACGACCGGAGTGCCCACAACCCCCCAGCTTCCCGCGGTCGACGTCTTGCAAATCTCCATCGCGTTGAGCAAGTCCCACGCTGTCGTCCCCGCGAACTTCTCCCCCGTGCTGCACGCGGCCACGGGGTCCTCGTCGATTTGGCCGTTACAGTTGTTGTCCACCCCGTCACCCGTCACCTCGACGGCTCCCGGGTTCACGAGCACTGGCGTGCTGCACGTCGTGCCCACCATGTCGCAGCAATCCCCGTCGCAAACCGTCCACCCGTCGCCGTCATCATCGGGCGACTCGTCCGGCGTCCCGTTGCAGTTCTCGTCGAGCCCATTACCGCAGATCTCGGTCTTGGGCACGACCTCACCCTGGCAGAGACCCGACCCCGTCCCGGAAGGAAGGCACGTTGCCTGTCCTGCTGCGCACGTCCCCACGTTCAGCGTGGCCGGCGGCGCGGAGTAGCAGGAGTGGGTTTCCCCCGGCAAGCACAGGCAACCCGACGCGTTGGGGAACCCGTTGTTCACGACGCCGTCGCAATTGTCATCGATGTCGTTCAAGCACGAGTCAGGCGCTGGCAGCACTTCGCCCTGACAATCTCCCCAGCCCGTGCCCGCCCCATTGCACGTCCGCGTCCCCCCCTTGCACGGTCCCACGTCCTGCGTGCCCGGAGTCCCCGAGTAGCACGGGACCACATCCCCGGGCACACACGAGCAACCTCCCGAGGAGGCTTCGCACCCGTTGCCGGCCACACCGTCGCAATCGGCGAACCCGTCCGTACAGCTCTCGATCACGCATTGGCCCATGGTGCAAAGGGCGTCCGCGTTCGCCAGCGCACACGCACTGCCGCACGCCCCGCAATTCGCCATGTCAGACAACGTGTCGATGCACGTGTGGTCGCAACAAACGAGCCCGCCCTCACACGCGTGGGCCGCCACCCCGGACTCGCATGCGACACACGCGCCCTCCGCCGAGCAGAACGGCGTCAGCGGTGTGCCCGAGCAGTCGTCGTCCGACGAGCAGCCAGGCCCGCCTCCCCCCGTGCCTCCGGTCTCCCCGGTTCCCCCTGTCCCGCCATCGCCTCCGGTGCCCGCCGTTCCTGCGCCGCCGGACGTCCCCCCGGATCCACCCGTGCCTCCGGTGGCGCCTGTGCCGCCCGTTCCCGAAACACCGCCGTCACTGCCCCCGGTGCCACCCGCCCCTTTCGGGTCGGGTTCGTCCGAACCACCGCACGCGGCGAGGAACACCGCGGCACCAAGGAATCCAAACAGGGGGAGCCGTGCACGGCCCAAGACTTCCGTGATGGTACAGCGTCGCATTCGATCCTCCGGGCAAGGTGACCGCTGGTGGCGGCCGATGACCGAAGCGTACCAGATAGCCGCCATCCAGGCTGGGGAATGGGGAACTGCAACCGGGCATCGGGCCCGCATCATGCGTCGGACACCGATTCGGTTCCCTGTCGCCCCCTTCTTCCGTGGCGCGTTTCCGGCCCGTCTTCGACCCAGATTGATTCCCTTCCGGAGAGCGTTCGTGGTTTCATCCCGGCCACGAGCATGCCTGCCGAGAAGCCTCCGCGATGGCTGGGGCGAGGGAGCCCACCTTCGCAGCCAGCACCGTCCTACCTGCGAGCCCCGCTCGATGCGGCCGCTGGACCTTCGCCAACGCACAGACGCATCCTTGCCGTTCTCGCCGGATTGACAGCGCTGGTGCTGATCGCAGGCGCCCTGTTCGCGTGGCGCCGGCACGACGTGAAGGTCGCGACTCCGCAACCCGTGATGAGCAGCGTCGTCCGGGGTGCTGCGTCGATGGATCCCCTGGCGCTGGTCCTCGCTGGGTCGGACGACATGAAAGTCACTACGGAGCATCTCTCCGTCGACAAGGTCTGGGTCGACGCATGCCAGCGGCCGGGACCGGGGCGCACGCATCCCGACCAGTGTGACAGGCAGCCTTTCTTCGAGCGTGCTTTGGTCAAAGCGGTGGTCCAAGGAGCGGACTGCGTGCCCGAACAGCCGCGGGACGAAAGCATCAGCTTCGCGCTCGAGGTCGACCACAAGCGGCGAACGACGCGCCTTTTCGCGGGTCGCAGCGGCACGCTGAGCAAGGCGCAGGCGAAGCCCGTGATCGCCTGCGTGCAGCGCTCGCTGGAAGCACCGGACTGGGAGAGCATCCCCCACGATCACACCCGCTACGTGATTGGTGTGTTGGCCCGGTACCCGGCCCAGAAGCGGAAGTGATCACGGCGTCGCGCGCGCGACAGGGTCATCGAGCAGCGTGAGCGTCACGTCCCCGGTGGCCGGGCAGGTCATCCATGCGGAGCCCGCGTCGGCGTCTCGAGCGAAGGGGTCCAACTGCACCCGCGCCGAAAGATGGACGCGAGCCCCATGCGGCAGTGGCCCCTCCACGAAGTCCATGCCCACGAACGGGGCGAGATCCCCACCTGATTCGGTGGGAACCCGCCGCGCCGAGGCCGGGTGCAAGAACAGCAACCTCGCCGCCCGCACGTCCACTCGAATTCCTCCCACCTTGCAGTGAACGATCAGGCTGTCGCCCAGCACCCGCGTGACCACCTCTCCCGCCGGTGAGCGGAACGTCACGTGGAAGGCCGCCGCGCGCGTGCCCGTCCACGGGCTAACGAGCCGGTTCGGCGTCGCGATCCGGCCTGCCACCGAAATCCTCCGAGGTGCGCGCATGGGGTCCACCGTCTCGCACCGGGCGAGAGGAAAGTAGCATAAGCTCCCCCCGTCCCGAATCCCAGAACGCTGGCAAGCCGCACGCACAAAGTGTACAACTACCCTTCGCCCCGGGGGGGCTTCGGTTGGGCCCTCGACCGATAGGAGCTCACGATGGCAGACAACAACCCCGACAGCTCAAATCAGGACCGACGACGCGAACCTCGACACCTGGCATGCTTCCCTGCGTACATCGAGGACGGGGGCGTGACCCGTTCCGCGATCATCCGCGACCTGAGCATCACCGGTGCGAGACTCCTCACACGGGCTCGCCCTGACGTGGGGGACCGTGTACGCCTCAGCCTCTACATCACGCCCAACCCCGACAAGCCCGGCCTCGCTATGGGCAACGTCGTGCGCGTGGAGCCGTGGGGCGACGGCAGCACCCTGTGGTCCTTCAGCGTGGCGGTCGAGTTCGACGAACCAGCGTCCGAGTACGAGGAAGAGATCAAGGCCCTCGCCGAACGGCAGGCCAAGCTGGGCCTGTTCAAGACGCCCGACCCTCCGCGCCAAGCCTGACCAGGTTCAGTCCCAGTGCTGCGTGACCGAAGTCCCTACCGGGTTGAGGCCAGGCTTCGACAATGGACGGATGACGGACATCAACTAGGAGCTGAGAACACGGAACACGGAACAGAGAACCAGGAACGGGCGGAGCCAGGGGCAACACGCACCACCCAACTCCGTACACACCCTTCTGTGCCTTCTGCGACCTCTGTGGTTCTCCGCAGGGCGATCCAGGTCCCCACTTCGGGCACACGGTACTAGTCCTCTTCGTAGAGCACGCGCCAGAGGGCAGGATTGAGCGTGGCCAGGTCGTGGTGCGGGTTCGGGAGGTTGTGCACGCTCTGCGGATAGATGACCTCGTTGCGCACGGTCCTGAGGTAGTAGTCGGGACGACGGATATCGGGTCGGACCGTCCACGTGCTTCGATCGTCGGGGTTGTAGTAGACGGAAGCGACCCTCACACGATCGTGATCGAGATTGCGCCGCAGCGCCTCCTTGAGATTCGCCACGACCGCATTCACCAGACGCCCCGCGCGAAAGGTCGTGTCCACGATGAGGATGTTGTCGTCCTTGTTGATGTGGTCCTCGAGGTAGTGCAACCCCAAGATCTGGGTCCGGTAGCTCAAGCGCGTGGGGTAGGTGTTGACGCTGATGTGATCGGGGGCCTTGCCGCCGCCCCCGGCCTTCGCTTGGAAGTACTTGTACACCTCGTGCAAGGGGAGACCCGCGCTCACCCCTCCGGGCCAGAGCGCGACAATGAAGTCGGGCCGGAAGCTCTGGTCGTGGGCGATGTTGACCCCCAGCCGTACGCAGTCCAGAAGCATCTCGCGCGGCGTGAAGTAGGTGTAAGGCCCCTTCGGCTCCACCTCCGAGCGCGCGGACGGGCCACTCCGCAAGATCCGCCAGATGTCCTCGTCCTTCTCCCGAATGCGACGATCATCCGGATCCGCTGGGTCTACGAGGTCCGCGAGCTCGTGCGGATAGTCGATCCAGACGTCGTCCGGAATCTCCTCGAGGGCGATGACCGGCAGCTCGTGGTACGAGCTTCGCCCCGGCTTGGTGTGCACGGCCGCCACCACGATGTCCCTCGGCGCGTTGGCTCGCGCCTTCTGTCGGAGCAGCTCGACGACGCGTCGGATGGTGTTCCCGGACTCGTAGACGTCATCGATGATGAGAAGGCCGTCTTCGGGGCAAACGACCTGGACGAGGTGCTCGAGGTTCTTGACGGTGACCTCGGCCTGCTGCGAGATGCCCACGTACGAGTCGGTGGCGATCGTGGTGTGGTTGATGCGAAGCCCTCGGCTTCGGAAGAAGGCGTCCACACCGAGACCAACGGGCGTACCTCCGCGCCACAGGGAGATAGCGTGCTTGGGTCGGAAGCCGCTGAGGTAGATCTTTTTGCCGAGACGGAAGGTGTCGACGAGGAACTCGTCGGGGTTCACGTGCAGGAGCTGCACCATGGCGGCATGCTAGTGCTGCGTTCCCGAAATCGCTACCGGGTTGAGGCCCGACTTCGGCGCGGGCGCTGTTCCTCAGACCAAGTGGTGATGAACGGAGTCGGCGAGGCGGGGGTCCTTGATGGGGACGATGCCGTGGCGGGAGAGGGCGAAGCCGTAGGCCCCGAGGAACACACCGAGGAAGCCGCAGAACACGAGGGCTTCGACCCAAGGGACCTGAGGGCCGTGATGGGTCACGGCAGGCATCACGATCCAGTAGTACTCCATGCCGGTGACCAGGAAGATCCAGATGCACATCGGGATGAGCACGGAAGGGTTGTGCTTGGCGTTTCGAGGCAGAAGGATGAGAAAGGGCACCACGAACTTGAGCAGGGGCAACGCGAGGGAGACGTACGCCCAGCCGTGGTCGAGGCGCTTCAAGTAGAACGCGGTCTCCTCGGGCAAGTTCGCGTACCAGATGAGCAAGAACTGACTGAACGCGATGTAGGCCCAGAAGACTGTGAAGGCGAACATCATCTTGCCCAGGTCGTGAACGTGCCCTTCGTTGACGAACGCGTCCAACTTGCCCGTTCGGCGCAGCAGCACGACGGACAAGACCATGGTCGCGTAGCCGACCTGCATCAGCATGGAGAACAGGTAGACGGCCCACATCGTGGAGAACCAGTGGGGTTCGAGGGACATGAGAAAGTCGATGCCAACCGTCGAGAACGTGAGCGCGAAGAGCAACATGTACACGGCGGACAGGTACGTGTTCTTCTGGGTGAGCTTCGACTCGCCCGTCTTGTCCTGCTGGCGCGAGTTGGCAGTAATCCAGCCGATGAGCACGATCCAGATGACGAAGGCGACGGCCACGAAGATGCCCATGCGGGTCATGTTGAGGTAGGGCGCCTTGTGGAGCAGGAGCATGTCAGTGTCCGTGACGCCTTCGTGGGCCCAGTGGTACAGCTCGTGGGACCCGAAGAACACGCCGACGGCGAGCACGGCCGCGGGCAAGAGGAAGGCCGTCATGGCCTCGGGGACGCGTCGCACGGCAACGCTCCATCCGGCGGACGTGAGGTAGTTGACGGCCACGAAGAAGGCGCCGGCCAGGGCCACACTCAGGAAGAAGAAGAAGCCCATGAGGTAGCTTCCCCACGCCCTGTGCGCGTCTTGGCCGAGGGCCCAGGCGAAGGTTCCGAAGCCGACGATGGCGAGTACGCCAGCGAGGCCGAAGTACCAGGACGGGAGCTTGATTTTGCCCGGATCCTCGAGTTTCTGGGGATGTGCTGCGTGTCCCATCACTTCACCTCCCCATGAGCGGGAGCCGAACCCGCAGGAGCTCCGGAGCCAGCCGGGCTGCTTGTCTTCGGGACGGCCGAGCCGGGGGCAGACGGCGGCTTCGCCGATCCCGGTGCTGCCGCACTATCCACAGGCGGACTGGCGCTATCCACGGGCGGGGTGGCGCTGTCGACGGGCGGAGCCGCGCTGTCTACCGGTGGTACCGTTGGCGCCGGGTTCGCCGCAGGCGGTGCCACGGGCTGCTTGGACTGGAGGTCCCGTACCCACTCGACCGCCGCCCACCGGTCCCTCGGGCGGATCTGCGTAGCGTACGACGGCATGATGTTCTGTCCGTCCGTGATCACGTGGAAGATCCGGCCGTCGGACCAGTCCCGAACCTTCTGGGTCATGAGCGAGGGAGGCGCAGGGAAGCCCTTTTCGATGACGAGTCCCTTCCCGGCCCCGGTCGCGTCGTGGCAAGGAACGCAATAGCGCTCGAACATGAGCTTGCCTCGCTCGAGCATCTTCGCGTCGCCCTCGGACAGGGGGTTGTTGAGCTCCGCGCCTGCGCGGTCGGGTTGCCCCTTGTAGGGGTAGGGCTCGAAGTCCTGCGGGATCGCGCCGGGCGGAGTGAGGAACGACGGCCCGCCGCGAAGGTCGCCCCGCTGCGCCTTCATCTTGGGTTGGTCCCCCATGTCCAGGAAGTTGAACTCGCGGTGGGGGCTCGGCCCCGCGGGAATGCCGTACTCGTTGCACGCTACAGCGCCGAGCACGAGGACGCCGGACAGGGCCCAACCCAGAGCCCACGTCGTGCCGACCGAGGAAGCAACCTTGCGACTCATCACTCCCCCTCCTTGACCACGCGAACATCCATGGCGCCCGCCTTGCGGAACAGGGACACCGTCCCCTGCTCGTCGTACTTGGGGTCCGAAGCCTCCACGAAGATCGCGAAGCGATGGCTCGTCACGTGCCGGTGTGCGATGCGCTTGCGCGGTCGCAACACACCGCCGAGGAACAGGGACCCAATGGCGGTCGACACGCCCGCCGCGAACACGGTCATCTCGAAGGTGATGGGGACGAAGGAGGGCCACGAGGCAAAGGGCTTGCCGCCGTAGTTCATCGGCCAGCTGTACACCATCGTCCCGAACTGGATGATGATGGCCGCACAGAAGCCGACCACCCCCATGATGAACGTGATCCAGGGCACCGGGGACCTGCCCAGCCCCATCGCATCGTCCATCCCGTGCACGGGAAAGGGCGTGTAGACATCCCACCGCTCGAAGCCGTGGTCCCGCGCCTTCGTCGCCGCAACGAGGGTGGTGTTCGGATGATCGAACAAGGCGAGGACACCCGCCGCCTTGGAAGGAGGCTCGGCCCCCTTCTTCGCCGCCTTCTTCGGAGCTGGAGACTTCTCGACCGGAAGCTCGGCGTCGTCCTGCTCGGACGAGGCCTGGGCCTTCTCCCGCTCGCTCGACTCGTCCACGTGCTCGGAGGAGCGAGGCGCGCTCTCGGCCTTCTTGGCCTTCTTGCCCTTCTTGCTAGCCATGGGACACCTCCTCGCCCTTCACGCGTCCCTGATCCGGCGGCATGACGCCCTTGACCTCGGAGATGGCCACCACCGGGAACACCCGCGTGAAGATCAGGAAGAAGGTCATGAACATGCCGAACGACCCGATCAGGATCATCCAGTCGAACGCCGTGAACGTGTACATGCCCCAAGACCCGGGCAGGAAGTCACGGTGCAGCGTCGTCACCACGATGACGTAGCGCTCGAAGTACATGCCGACGTTCACGAGGATCGCGACCGCGAACATGACCGGAATGCTTCGCCGGAACTTCTTGAACCAGAACAGCTGCGGAACGAAGGCGTTGCAGGTGAACATGATCCAGTAGGCCCAGGCGTAGGGGCCGAAGGCGCGATTGACGAAGATGAACCCTTCGTAGGGATTGCCCGAGTACCAGGCCATGAAGAACTCGGTCGAGTAGGCGAAGCCCACCACCATGCCGGTGAACATGATGATCTTGTTCATGGCTTCGAGGTGGTTGAGGGTGATGTACTTCTCGAGGCCGTAGACCTTGCGCATGATGACCATCAGGGTCACGACCATCGCGAAGCCCGAGAAGATGGCCCCGATGACGAAGTAGGGGGGGAAGATGGTCGCGTGCCAACCAGGAAGCCCCGACGTGGCGAAGTCGAAGGAGACGATGGTGTGCACCGACAGCACGAGCGGCGTGGAGAGCCCCGCGAGCATCAAGTACGCCGACTCGTAGTGGCTCCAGGCCCGGTTCGACCCGTTCCAGCCCAGGCAGAGCACGTCGTATACGAAGCGGCGCCACTTGTGTTCGGCGCGGTCGCGGATCGAGGCGAGGTCCGGCAGCAGACCCAGATACCAGAACACGAGCGAGATGGTCAGGTAGGTGCTGACGGCGAAGACGTCCCAGGCGAGGGGCGAGTTGAAGTTCGGCCAGAGCGGACCACGACCGTTGGGAACGGGCGTCAGCCAGTAGGCGAACCAAGGACGGCCGGTGTGCAGCAAGGGGAACATGCCGGCCACCATGACCGCGAAGATGGTCATGGCCTCCGCCGTGCGGTTGATACCCGTCCTCCACTTCTGCCTGAACAAGAAGAGGATGGCGGAGATGAGCGTGCCGGCGTGACCGATGCCGATCCAGAAGACGAAGTTGATGATGAAGGAGCCCCAGCCGATCGGGTGGTTGATGCCCAGAAGGCCGGTGCCCAGACCGACCACAGCACCCATACCCACCAAAAACAGCGAGAAGAGCGCCAAGGAGATGCTCAGCGCGATCCACCACAGACGCGTCGGGTAGCGCTCCGACCACCCCACCACGTCCCCGGTGACGTCCTTGTAGTTTTTTCCCCCCGTCACCAGCGGCTCGCGCTCGTACAGGGGACCCCCGAACAACCCGGCCCCCTTCTCCTCCCGCGAATAGCCGGTCAGGGCCGTGTCGTCCGGATAGGCGACCGAGGCGGAAGCGGTCTCAGCTTTCATCGTTACGCACCTTCGTGAGATAGGTCACCGAGCTTCCGATCTTCTGCTCGTCGAGCATCGTCAACGCCCGCTTGCTCTTGCGAAGCCGGGCCACCTCGCTCTGCTCGTCCACCATGTTCCCGAACCGAATCGCGTGCGCAGGGCACGTCTGCATGCAGGCTGGCACGACGTCACCGTCCCGGATCTTCCGGTCCTCGTCCTTCGCGAGCCCTCGCCCCACCTCGATGCGCTGAACACAGAACGTGCACTTCTCCATGACCCCCCGGGACCGCACCGTGACCTCGGGGTTGTTCTTGAGGGGAAGCGGCCAGCGAGCATTCATCGCGGCGATCTTCGGCAGTTGGGGCGCGAACAGCCGTGACAGCCAGTTGCTCTGGTCCTTGCTGTAGTCGAGCCAGTTGAAGCGACGCGCCTTGAACGGACAGTTGTTCGAGCAATACCGCGTCCCGACGCACCGGTTGTACGCCTGAACGTTCAAGCCATCGGCGCTGTGGTTGGTGGCGCCCACCGGACACACCGTCTCGCAAGGCGCGTTCTCGCAGTGCTGGCACATCAGCGGCTGGAAGATCACCTCGGGGTCGTCGAGCCAGCTGTCGTCCTTCTTGAGCTCCTCGCGCCGCGCCGCGGCGGCGCGCACCTCCTCGGGCGTCTTGGCCGTTCTCGGGGCAGGCATCGCCAGGTACCGATCCACCCGGATCCAGTGCATCTCCCGTCCGTCGATGACGCCCTTGCGACCGGCGGTGGGGATGTTGTTCTCCGCCTGGCACGCGATCGTGCACGCGCCGCACCCGGTACAGCGTGCGAGATCCACGGTCATCGCCCACCGCGTGTCCGGGTACGCGTGCCCCGGCCAGATCGACCAGTCGCCCTTCAGACGCTCGGTCCCGGACGCCGGATCCTGCTTGTACTTTGAAAGAACCGTGTACGGGATGAGAGGACGAAGGCCTAGGTCGATCGTCATCTCGCCCTGGGGAATGGCCAGCGCGACGTGCCCTCCGGCCTTGCGGACCGCCACGGCCTGGCCGCTCAGCTGAGGCCCCAGAGGCCCGGACACCTGCAGGTGGTAGCCGTTCTGACCCAGCCCGCCGCCCACCATGCCGGCCCAAGGTCGCCCCCAACCGAGCGGGACCGAGGCCACGTCGTCGTGCTGGCCCGGAATGGCGACGGCAGGCATGCGGAGCCTCCATTCGCCGACCTTCACCTCGCAAAGGTCTCCCGGCTCGAGGCCGAGCTTCTTCATGGTGCCGCGAGACAACCCGACAGGGCAATCCCACGTCACCCGCGTGACCGGGTCAGGGTACTCCAGCAGCCAAGCGTTGTTGCCCTGACGACCGTCGTACATGCCCACGGGGGCGTAGAGCGCGAGCTCGAGCTCCCCTTGCGCAGGCGGCTCCATCTTCGGCAAGGGGAACGCCGATCCGAGCAGCGGACGCTCCCGGGTCTCGGGCTGCTCGATGCGCGGCACGAGCATGCCGGCATGCAGCGTATCCTTCCAGAAGGTCTCAAAGTCCCCTGCGTCGGGGGTCAACGGGAACAGGTGGCGCTGCCAGTGCTCGCGGACGAAGTGATACGTGGGGGAGGGCACCGCGTCCTTCTCGCCCGCGCGCTTCGCCGCCTCCGACAGCAGCCCAGCCTTCTCTCCGAACACCTTGGTCGCCCAGGCGATGAGGCAATCCCCCAGGCCGCGCATGGCACCCACCGGTCGCATCGCCGGCTGCGCAATGGCAGCGACCCCCGCCCTTGGCGAGGCGTCCGACCAGCACTCCAGGAAGTGTGCGCCCGCACACGCCAGGTCCGACGCGCGCGCGGTCTCGTCGAGCCGGTCCGCGATGTCCACGACCACCGGGACATGGGACATCGCCTCCTCGAATCCCAACACGGGTGGAGCGTCGTACACGGGGTTGGCTCCCTGCACGATCAACACGTCCACCAGCCCGGAACGCATCTCGTGCACGAGCTTCTGCAGGTCCCCGTAGGCGTTCGCCCCTTGCTGGAAGGGACGCTGGTGAAACACGGTGCGCCCATCGTTCTGCAGCGCTGTGTTGATCAGGTTGATCGCGATCTCCAGGGCGAGTCCGGAGGCGCCCGTGGACGCCGGGCCCCCACCGATCGCGAGGCTCCGTCCCGCCGCACCGATGAGCAAGTCCGACGCCTTGGTGATCGCCTCCGCAGGCACCCCCACGCGCGACGCCACGGCGCCGGCCTCGAAGTCCTTGAGCCCCTCCACCACGGACGGGTTCTCTGCCAGCGTGCCGACCTTGCGCGCCACGATGATCGTGTGCGCGATCGCGAGCGCCACGTCCGCCAGCCGGGAGGAACGCACCTTGATGCGACGGTCCGCGTTGGAACCCGTGATCGTCATGCGCCCTTCGAAGACCCAGAGCTTCGACATGCCGTGTTGATGGTCCGGGTGCCGCCGCACGGAAAAGCCACGCGACATCTGCAGGGGCGAGAGCGCCGTGTCCAAGAACTCGGCGCCGAAGCCGACGATGACGTTCGCACGGCGGAGCCTGTATTGGGGGACGACACGTTCTCCGTAGCAGCGCTTCGATGCCTCCGCGATCGTCTCGGCGATGGGCGCGAGGGGCTCCCAGGCCACGTGGGCGCTGTCGGGAAAGAGCTCCACGAACTGTTCGACCAGCGCGGTCATGGCGTTGCCCGAGATCGCACCGGTCAGCACCCTCACGCGAGGACGCTTGCCGTCCTTGCCCACGAGGAACGCCGACACCTTCTCGTCCACGGCGTCGTTGGACAGGTCGAGCGGGGGCACCTTGGCGCGCGAGACGATCTGGGAGGAGCGGAGACGGTCGGCGTCATACAGGTCGAGGACGGACGCCTGTCCGCGCGCGCAGAGGGTGCCCTGATTGACGGGGTGGTTGGGGTTGCCTTCGAGCTTGACCACGCGGCCTTCCCGGGCGCGGGCGAGCACACCACACTGCGCCGAGCAGGCGAAGCACGTGGTGGCATAGCTCAAGGCCATCCCGACACGGGCCTCCTCGGGACGGTCAGGACGGGGAAGAATCTCTTCCTTTTCGGGGGCACAGCCGGAGAGCCCCGCGGCCGCGGATGCCGCGGCGCCAATGCGCAAGAAGTCCCTGCGGTCGAAGGATAGCCCGGTGCCGTCGGGCAGCTCCACGTGCACCGAGGGTTCTTCCGACGGGCCGGCAAACGGAGTGGTTGGACGCTTGTGGTTGGTCGACATGGTGCCTCCGCCTACCGATGGCAAATGGTGCAGTCGGTCGGGCCCTTCAGATCCGGGCGAGCCGGGTCGGGGTCCCGATGACACTCGATGCACCACCCCATGTTGAATCGCTGAGTGAGCCGGACCACTTCCTGCTCTTCGACCTTGCCGTGACACTTCTCGCAGTCGAAGCCCTGCGCCACGTGCCGGCTGTGGTTGAAGTACGCGAAGTCCGGAAGGTCGTGCACCTTGATCCAGGGCACCGGACGCTTCTCCTCGTAGTACTTCGTCAGCTTGATGACCCCGTCCTTGTCCTTGCCGACCGCGGAATGGCAGTTCATGCAGATGTTGCCCGACGGAATCGAAGAGTGACGCCCTTCTTCGACGGACACGTGGCAGTACCGACACTCGACCTTCAGGTCTCCCGCGTGAATCTTGTGGGAGAATGGGATCGGCTGCTCGGGCTGGTAGTCCTCGCGCGGCGAGGTACACCCCCATGCCACCATGCCCACGATCGCCAGTGCGAGCACGGGCGTCCAGGCAGACCAGGTGGGACCGTTCATGAACGCTCCTTTTCGCCGGAGCCTCCCCGCAAGGGAGCCTCCGCTTGGGTAACAGGATCCTCTTCGAACAAGATGCGCAACTGCGGGGTGCGGACGTCGTCGAACTGCCCGTCTCTCGTGGCCCAAATGAACATCGCCACGAACGCCGCCGCAAGCACCACCACCAGAGGCAACAGCACGAACACCACCGTCATGCCGGCACCTCCCGCTCCCGAGCCACCCCCGCCACCAGCCGCGACGGCCCCTCCTGCAACGGAAAGGGACGCGCCAATGCCGACGACAGAACGACCGTCAACGACGAGATCGGCATGAGCACCGCGGCCACGAGCGGGTCGATGTAGCCCGCCAGCGCCAGCGACGCCCCCAGCGCGTTGTACACGAGGGAGATGCCGAGGTTGCGATACACCAACCGCAGCGTCGCTCGGCACCCACGAACGAGATGCACCGCAGGCATCACCCCGGGCCTCGTCAGGAACACGTCGGCCGTGGCGAGGCTGATCTCCGCCCCACCCCGCACCGCGATCCCCACACGCGCCGCAGCGAGGGCCCCCGCATCGTTCACGCCGTCCCCGATCATCGCGGCTTCCCTGCCCTGCGCAGCCATCTGCTCCACGGCCGCGAGCTTGCCCTCCGGGCTCACCCCCCCACGCACTTCGTCCTTCGCCATCCCAAGGGACTCGGCCACCCGCGCCACCACCGCCGGGTGGTCTCCAGACAACACCCCCAACGTCATCCCCATCCGTCGAAGGGCACCTACCGCCCGAAGGCTATCCTCCCGCAGCGGGTCTCCGAACGTGGCGAGCCCCGACACCGCGCCGTCCGCCGCCACCAGCACGGGCGTGTCACCCCGCTCGGCTGCCCGGCTCGAACGGTCCAGCCACTCCGGCCCCACCTCCACCCCCGACCCTCTCAGGAAGGCAACCGTACCGAGGACCATCCGCCGCCCGTCCACCGTCCCACGCAAGCCTCCCCCAGCCACTTCCTCCACGTCCTCCACCCTGTGCCGCTCCGCCGCACCCGCAGGCGCCGACGCTTCCAGCGCATGGGCGATCAGGTGCGAAGACTGCGCTTCCAGCGCGGCCACAGCCTCCAGCAAGCCATCGCCCCCCTCGAAGGACGTCAACGATACCTTGCCCTGGGTGAGCGTCCCCGTCTTGTCGAGCACCACATGCCGCAACCGGGCAAGGGCTTCCACCGTGTCCGCGCCCTTCACGAAGATCCCGTTGCGCGCGGCCGACCCCAACGCATTGATGAGCGCCAGCGGCGTTGCCATCCCCAGCGCACACGGACACGTGACCACCAGCATGGCCACCACACGCTCGACCACCACCTCCGAGCCGTCCCCCCACCACACGAAGGCCGTCAGCCCCGACAGCAACAGCACGACGAACACGAAGACCGAGGCCACGCGGTCCGCCAACCGAACGATCGGCGCCTTGCGCCGCTGCGCTTCCTCCACCGCCGCCACCAGCCGCCCCACCCGCGTGTTCTCCCCGGTCGCGGTGACCCGCACGATCAACCGCGCACTCACGTTGCTGGCGCCCGCATGCACTTCCGCCCCTTCGCCCACCGACACCGGCACGGACTCGCCCGTCAACAGCGAGTTGTCGACCCGGGACTGCCCCTGCTCCACCACCCCGTCGACCGGAACACTCTCCCCCGACCTCACCTCGACCCGCTGGCCCACCACCACCGAGTCGACCGGAACCTCACGGCTCACACCGTCGTCCGAGAGCAGCCGGGCCTTCGAAGGCGCCAGGGAAAACAGCAACTCCGACGCGTCCGAGGCGGTGCGAAGCGCACGAAGCTGCGCCCATCGGGCGGCCAGCAAAAGGAACAGGAACATCGCCACCGAGTCGAAGTACACGTGCCCCTGCCCCATCACCGTGTGCGCGATGCTCGACCCCGTGGCGCCGACGAGCGCGAGACTGACGGGAAGGTCCATATGCAACGACTTCGCTCGAAGACCCGCCCACGCGCCGCTGAAAAACGTCCTGCCGGACCACAGCACCGCGGGAAGGGTGATGAGCAGGCTGACCCACCGGAACAGGCTCGCCACCGTGGGGTCCTCGTCGGCCCCCGCATACATCGCCACCGCAATGAGCATCACGTTGCCGGCCGCCGCCCCGGCCACACCAAGCCGGATCAGCAGCTTGCGCTCCTGCTTTCGCGCCAAATCCCTTCGGTCCGACGACCGAAACGGGTGCGGCGTGTAGCCCACGCGGTCGAGCGCCCGCGCGACCTTGGAGAGAGCTACCACGTTCGGGTCGTACAGCACCGTCGCGACCGCGCGACCAAAGTCCAGCCGGACCGAGACCACGCCGTCAAGCATCTCCGGCAGCTTCTCGACCAGCCACACGCAAGCTGCGCAATGTACGCCCTCGAGGTACAGATCAATCCTGCGGGCACCGTCCACCACGCGCGTGTGCATCTCGAGAAAGTCCGGGTCATCGAACTCCGCGAACGTCACCAGCTTGGGGTTGGCCGGCACGTCCACACGCTCGTCGTCGACCGCCTTGAGGTCGTAGAAGCGGTCGAAGCCAGCGCTGCGGATGACCCCGTACACCGTCTTGCAGCCCGAGCAGCAAAACGAAGGCGTCCCCTCCGGCTGCACCAGGCTCCCAGGCACCGGCAAGCCACAATGCGCACAGAGGGTCTGCGTCTTGCCCTCCCCGCGATGTGACAAACCGGTTCCCACGATACGCCTCTCAGATCTTCACGTCCTGGCGGACGATCAACAGGTAGTCGTCGGTTCCCCGACGGGCTTCGAGCTCGAACTGCCACAGCCCCGCGACCGGGACCTTCAGAAGCAAGCGGTAGAGACCTTCGCGCCCCGGAACGGCCACGAGCGTCCCCTCGTTCTTGAGACGAGCGTCCGACGGACGAATGGCGGTTATCTTGCCCTCCAGCCCGGTCACGGGCCTGCCGTCCGCATCGTTGACCTCGACGTCGACCCGGCGAGGCATGGTCGGGATGGGCGCCTCGGCGACCACGATCTTGGCTTCCAGCCCGACCTGCCGAGCACGCTCGACGCGTTGCTGCAGCTCGTCGTGGCGGAGCGCTCGCTCGTAGTAGCCCTCCTCGGGACGGATCGCGTCGTAATCGCGCAGAGCGTTGTAGATGAGGAGCCCGTCGGCGAGGAAGAAGCACAGGATGATGCCCACGATGCCGATGGGCCAGCGGTAGCGGCTGACGAAGGACTCGGGGCGCCGGGTCATGATCCACCTCCCACGGGGCCGAGCAGCACGAACTCCGCTTGCTCGGCCCGCCCCTCCACCGCGATCACCTGGATCACGGCGGGAATGCTTGGTGTGACGAAGGCGGAGCGCGGCAGGCGGATGAGCCCCTCGACCGGAACGACCTTGCGAGAGGCCACCTCGATGGGCATCGCCGGAAGCACCACCTCCACCCCCGCAGGCTCCGCCACCTTCACCTCGAAACGCTGCGGCGCATCGAGGCGATTCGTGATCCGCACCCGAAACCGGTTCACCACCATCCCGTCGGCTTGCACGTAGAAGGGCGACCCGGTCCGCCTGACGACGTCGAACTCAAAGGAATCGCGCTGCATCAGCAAGCCGACCAGAACGGACAGCGCCGCAACCATGATGAACCCATACACGAGCACCCGTGGCCGGAAGACTCCCGCAGGCTCGCCCTCGAGACGGCTCAAGGACGTGTACCGGATCAGACCGCGGGGCTTCTTCACGCGGTCCATGATGGCGTCGCACGCGTCGATGCACTGCGTGCAGCCGACGCACTCGAGCTGCAGCCCCTCGCGGATGTCAATGTTGGTGGGACACGTCCGCACGCAGGCCAGGCAGTCCACGCAATCGCCGGCATCGTCCCTGTCCGATCGGTCGACGGCCTTGCGACGCGGCTCGCCACGCCGGTAGTCGTAGCCGACGATGAGGGAGCGGGCGTCGATGAGGACGGACTGGATCCGACCGTAGGGGCAGGCGATGAAGCAGGTCTGCTCGCGGAACCAGACGAAGTCGACGAAGACCATGCCCGTGACGATGAGCACGGCGACGAAGGTGGCCCAGTTCTCCTTGGGGGAGCCGCGCAGGGCCTGAAAGAGGGCGTCCGTGCCGATGAAGTAGGCCACGAAGGTGTGAGCGAGGAGGGCCGCGATAACGAGGTAGATGGCCCACTTGGCGGCCTTGCGTGCGAAGCGCGGTCCTGTGAGGGGCTCGGTGTCGGCGCGCTTGCGCCAGTGCGGAGGTCCTTCCAAGAGCGCTTCGATGGGCCGGAAGACGAACTCCATGTACACGGTCTGCGGGCAGGACCAGCCGCACCAGATGCGGCCGAGCAGCGCGGTGACGAGCAAGACCGACAGGACGAAGGCCACACCGAAGGCCGCGAGGAAGACCGTATCGGTGGCGAAGAAGGTGCTGCCGAACACGTGCAGCTGACGGGTGGACAGGTCGATCTGAAGCGCCGGCTTGCCTTCGATCCTCAGGTGAGGGAGGCCGAGATAGCTGACGATCAGCACGACCGCCACCACGAGGCGAGCCCAGAAGTACCTGCCCTTGGTCAGGACGGGGTACACCCAACGCCGCTTCCCGCTTCCCTCGAGTGTGGGCAGCGCAAGCTTGTCAGGGGGCTTGCCGCGAAGAATCGCCATGTCGTCAGATCGGATCCGCCACCACGGGGTCTCCCTCGGGGGCCTTGGGGTTGGCAGGCTTCGTACCCTGGAGGCTGCGAACGTACACCGTCGCTCCCGTGAGCTTCTCGGGGGACAGCGCGCGTCCCCAGGGCGGCATGCCCTTGCCCGACACGCCCTTCACGAGCGTGCCGTAGATCTCGGTCATCTTCCCGCCATGGATCCACCTGTCGTCCGTGAGGTTCGGACCGATCAACCCCTGGCCGTCGTCACCGTGGCACGCCGCGCAATTCTTCACGAACGTGTCCTTTCCGAGCGCCAAGAGCTCCGGGTTCTTCGCCGCCGCGACCAACTCCTCCGTGGTGGGAGGCACGATCGGGTTCTTGGCGTAGTAGTCCGCCCACTCCTTCTCGAGCTGCTTGCTCTCGAGCTGGTACGCCTCCTGGACCGACGGACCCCGGTTGAACCCGTAGTAGATCACGTAGGCGAACGCGAAGAGGATCGAGAGATAGAAGCCGTAGATCAGCCATGGCGGCGACGGGTTGTCGAATTCCTGGATCCCGTCCGCGTCATGCTCCATCAGCACGTCGGGGTAGTCGTCCGTGTTCTTTCCCGCCATGACTCAAACCTCCGAACGCTCCGTGGAACGCGCCACGGGCTCCGACGCCGACTCGTCGTCGAAAGGGATTCTCGCGAGGCGCTCGTAGTAGCCGCGCTTCTGGGTGAAGATGCGGGCCACGACGAGCAGGAAGGTGACGAACAGCAAGATGAGCCCGATCTCGGCGTAGAGGGCCAGGCCAGCGGACTCCATCACGTCACGCAACATGGACCACCTCCTCAGGGCTGCTTGGCCACCATGGGCACGTGGTGATCGGGCATCTTGCGAATGTCGACGCCGAGACGCTGCAGGTAGGCGACGACGGCGACGATTTGTTTGTCGGAAAGGCCGGCGGGCCCGCCCTGGGCCTCGATCTCGCGGGCCACGCGCTCAGCCTGGTCCCGAGCCGACGCTTCCGCGTGGAACACTTCGGAGTCGGAGTACGGGACGTTGAGCTTGGTCATCAGGGCCAGCTTGGCGCCCGACGCCGACAGGTCGAGGGGCTTGGTCGCGAGCCACGGGTAGGCGGGCATGATGGACCCGCGGGTGGTCGAGCGCGGGTTCTCCATGTGCCGGACGTGCCAGAGGTGCGGGTACTTCTCCCCCTCGCGAGCGAGGTCCGGCCCGATGCGTCGCGACCCCCACTGGAACGGGTGGTCGTACAGGGACTCGCCGGGCTTCGAGTAGTCGCCGTAGCGCTCGGTCTCGGCGCGGAACGGGCGGATCATCTGCGAGTGGCAGTTGTAACAACCCTCGGCCACGTAGATGTCGCGCCCTTCCAGCTCCAAGGCCGTGTAGGGCTTGACCGACGCGAGCCTCGGGACGTTGCTCTTGACCAGGACGGTGGGGATGATCTCGATGAGCGAGCCGACCGAGATGGCCAGCACCGTCAGCACGGTGAAGGTGACGGGCATGGCTTCCAGCGCGCGGTGGAAACCGTGACCCACGGCCCTGCCGACCCTGTGGAAGAGGTGATCGTAGGTCGCGGGCTTCACGCCGGCAGGCATGCCCTCGGCGAGCTCCTCGTTCCACGCACCCAGCGGGACGGCGGAGGCTTCCGTATCGGACAGGTCCTTGGCGCCCGAGGCGATGGTTCGGGCCACGTTGTACATGAGCAGCAGGACGCCGGTGATGAACAGGGTGCCGCCCCCGAACCGAACCCAATAGAAGGGGACGATCTTGAGCACGGTCTCGATGAAGTCGGGGTACATCAGACGCCCCGACGGCTCGAACGCGCGCCACATCATTCCCTGGGTGATGCCAGCCGTCCAGATGGGCACGAGGTAGAAGACCATCCCGAGGCTTCCGATCCAGAAGTGCGCGGTCGCAAGCCCCTTGCTGTACAGCTCGGTCTTCCACAAGCGGGGCACGAGCCAGTACAGGACACCGAAGGCCATGAACGCGTTCCAACCCAGGGTGCCCGCGTGCACGTGCGCCACGGTCCAGTCCGTGTAGTGGGACAGCGCGTTCACGGTCTTGATCGCGAGCACCGGCCCCTCGAAGGTCGACATGCCGTAGAACGTCACGGCCACCGCAAAGAACTTGAGTACAGGCTCCTGGCGAACCTTGTCCCACGCCCCGCGAAGCGTCAGCAGGCCGTTGATCATGCCACCCCACGACGGCGGCAGGAGCATGACCGAGAAGACCATGCCCAGGGTCGACGCCCACCCCGGCAACGCCGTGTAGTGGAGGTGGTGAGGCCCGGCCCAGATGTAGATGAAGACGAGCGTCCAGAAGTGCAGGATCGAGAGCCGGTAGGAAAATACCGGCCGGTTCGCCGCCTTCGGCAGGTAGTAGTACATCAAGCCGAGGATTGGCGTGGTGAGCACGAACGCAACCGCGTTGTGCCCGTACCACCACTGCACCAACGCGTCCTGCACCCCCGAGTACACCGAGTAGCTCTTCATGAAGCTCAACGGCAGAGCCAGCGAGTTGAAGATGTGCAGGATCGCCACCGTCACGATCGTGGCGATGTAGAACCAGAGCGCGACGTACATGTGCCGCTCGCGGCGCTTGAAGATCGTGCCGAAGAAGTTGATGGCGAAGATCACCCAAACGATCGTGATGGCGACGTCCAGCGGCCACTCGAGCTCGGCGTACTCCTTGGAGGTCGTGAACCCCAGCACCAAGGAGGTCGCCCCCGCGAGCACCCCGATCTGCCATCCCCAGAAGTGCAGGTTGCTCAACACGTCGTTGAACATCCGCGCTTTGCACAGGCGCTGGGTCGAATGGTAGACGCCGGCAAAGATGATGTTGCCGACGAAGCCAAAGATGACGCCGTTGGTATGGACCGGTCTCAGCCGGCCAAACGTCAGCATGGGCTCGTTGAGGTTGGACGGCCAGTACGCCAGCTCCAAGGCTACCCAGAGCCCGGCCAGCATCCCAACCAGCGCCCAGAAGATCGTCGCAAGTGCGAACTTGCGTACGATCGCATCGTCGTAGCGAAACGTTTCCGCACGCTCCATCAGCTCACGTGCTCCAGCTTGGGTGTTCGCCGCTCCCTTCCGACCACCGATTTGCTGCATCCTCGGCATCGAGGGCGGCGTCCCTGCTATAGGGATGAAGCTGGAAAGAGTCAAACGAATCCGGGGCGCGCGCGATGCGCAAACCTGCATGAAATCTGTGGAATTCGCTGACCAAGGCAGCACGGCCCAACCGCTCAGAACGGAACACCCGACAGCCTCACACCACGGTCAACGGATCAGGGTCGATACGTCCCGAAACCTCGGATGCTGCGACCCGCCCAGCCAGTCGAACAGCACCACCTCGACCCCCGTCACCACCGCTCCCGCCGCCCGCATCAACGACAAGCCAAGCGCCCGGTTCTCGGCCGTTCGAGAGAGAACGGCCTCGGACACCACGAACGGCGAATACCCCGCCCCCACCAAGTCCCGCACCGTCTGGAAAACGCAAACGTGGCTCTCCATCCCGCAAATCACGACTTGCGTCCTCCCGGCTGCCTCCAGCACCGCTCGCACCCCGGCCTCACGCCAGCAAGAGAAGTCCGTCTTCTCCACCGGCGCAGACTCGAGCAACGCGCGCACCGACCCCACCGTGGGCCCCAACCCCCGCGGGTATTGCTCCGTCGCCACGACCGGGACCGACAAGAGCCCTGCCCCCCGCACCAGCTTGACCACGGACGGCTCTACGCCCTCCCATGCCTGCGGGTCCATCGCCCGCGCGAGTCGCTCCTGCAGGTCGATCACGAGCACCACGGAGGTCTCTGGGTCGAGGGCGTGAAATCGCTCGGTCATACCGCGTACCCCATCATCCCCGACTTCGCCGGCGCGTCGGGGTCCAGCATCACGTTCACGCAGGCCACGGTGCCCGATTCGATGGCCTCCTGCAAGGCGGGTCGGATGCCCTCAGGCTCGGTCACGAGCTTGCCCCACCCTCCGAACGCCTCCACGACGCGGTCGTAGCGTGTCGGCGCAAGCTGCGTCCCCGGGCTCTTGTCCTCGCCGTACATCGCCACCTGCGGCAGCCGGATCTGGCCCCACGCGGCATCGTTGCCGACCACCACCACCATCGGCAGCCCGAAGCGCACCGCGGTCTCGAAGTCGAAACCGTTGAGCCCGAAGGACCCGTCCCCCTGCACCACGAACACCGGACGGTCGGGGTGCACGAGCTTGGCTGCGATCGCGAAGGGTGCCCCCACGCCAAGGCAACCGAGGGGCCCCGGGTCGAGCCAGCTTCCCGGCGTTTTCAACACGATTGACTTGGCCGCCATCGCCACGAAGTTGCCTCCGTCCGCTACGAAGATCGGCTCGCGATGCCCCTCGTTCGCCACGTCCGAGAGCTCCTTCGCCAACCGCGAATGATGAATCGGCACCTGATCACTGCCCTCGTGCACCCCCAGCCGCTCGCGCTTGCCCCTCTCCTTCTCGCGAAGATCCTGCACATACGCGGTCCGGTCCGGCATCGTCCCGAGCCCCCCGAAGATTTGTGCCAGCACCAGGCGGCTACTTCCCGCAATGCCCACGCTCACCGCGCGGTTACGACCGATCTCGGTAGGGTCCACGTCGATCTGGATGAGCTTCGCGTCCTTGCGGAAGGCATCGCCGTAGCCCAACCGAAAGTCCAGGGGCGTCCCCACCACGATGACCACGTCCGCCTGCGAGAGGGCTTGCTTGCGCGTGTGTTGGAAGAACAGCGGGTGGTCGGGAGGCAGGCATCCTCTGCCCGCCCCGTTCAGGAACACCGGGATGTTCGCGTGCCTCGCCAGCTCGCCCAGCACCGTGGCGGCGTCGTCCCACCACACCGACGACCCGGCGATGATCGCAGGTCGCTCCGCCACTCCCAACAACTCCACGGCTCGCGCGACGTAGGTCGGGTCGCCCGCCGCCTGCGCGGCCGTCCGATAGGCGTCCGGGATTTTCGGGTCGTTGACTTGCTGGAGCAAGACGTCCCACGCCAGCTCGAGGAAGACCGGCCCCGGACGACCGCTCATCATCGTGCGAAACGCCTTGGCAAAGTACGACGGGATGAGCTCGGCGGAAGGCACGCGGTCGGACCACTTGGTGATCTTGGTGAACAGGTCCACCTGCTCCATCTCCTGCAGGGACCCGCGCGACTGGTTGGCGGTCGGTGCGGCTCCACCGATCAGCAGCACCGGAACGTTGGCCGCGTTCGCGTTGGCCACCCCCGTCAGCGCATCGGTCACGCCCGGTCCCGCGGTGACGACCGCGACCCCCACACCGCGGGTGAGACGCGCGGTGGCGTCTGCGGCATGGGCGGCGGCTTGCTCGTGCCGCGTGTCCACGACGCGGATCCCCTCCTCCACGCATCCCGCGTAGATGGGGGCCACGTGCAGCCCTGACAGGGTGAACACTGTCCGCACCCCTTCGGCTCGCAGCATCCTCGCCACGAGCTGCCCTCCGGTCACCTTCGCCATCCGTCGATTCCTCTCGCTTCGAACCGTGCGAGGTCATGGGGCCCGCACGCAACGAGCGCAAGGGTGGCGAGTGACCTTCACATCCAGGGAAACGTGACGAGGTGGGGGCAGTTGCCTCGCACGCTGTGAGCGGACTGGAGCGTGATCGTCAGGTTCACGTAGGAGATGTGTTTGGGCTTTCCGCGATGGTGCTCGGTGGGCCGGGCGGCAGGGATCCGGATCGAGCCTCGGATGACGGCGTGCTGGCCCTTGTCCAGCTGGATGGGCCCCATCTCCTGGCGGACAAGGTCGTGCCCCCGCTTCTCGGTGATGCGCCGCGGAATCCGCAGGAAGCGAAGGCGCCCGCGCCCACGCCAGCTCTCCCAGAACACCAAGCGCACGTGCACGGCGTCGAGCTTGACCTTTCGACGGGCTGCGAGGTGGACCTCGTAGCGCAGGGTCGTACCCGGCTGCGGGACGGCCCGCTCCATGCCCAGGTCGACGGGGCGCAGCAAGAGCCCATGGCGAACGCGTTCGTGCAGCTCTCGCAGTGTGGTTCTCAAGGGGAAGAGAAGCTCGAGACACAGAGGCACGCCCGCGATCGGCAGCAGGGACCAAAACGAGAACTCCGACAGAACTGCCTGCCGAACGAGGGGTGCGACGATGAGGGCGAGCCCGATCAGGAAGCCCATGATCTGTGCCATGGCCCGCAGGGCGGCCGGTCCGGCGAACGGCACCTTCGTGTAGCGCAAGGAGGGATCGTGCAGGTAGCTTCCCACGACGCTCCACTCGCGAGGCACACCGAGGTCGGGCTGGCTGGGCGCAGACATCCGTACCGACGGTGGGGGCGGCGGGTTCGACGAAGGCGTCGGGACGGACTGCAGCGCGGTCATGCGGGGATGGACTCTAGCAGTGTGCGGAGAAAAAGCACCGGCTCGTACTTCCGATTCTGGTCGAGAAAGTCCATGAGCTTGTCTTGCGGTCCTGGCATGGCCGCCGAATCGTACCGGGGGTCGATCCGTGGGGAGAAGTTTGCTGCGGAAACGCTACGGACAGCCCGATAGCCCCGTAATCCACGCTTCGATGACCTGCATCCCCGTCGCATCCACCACGGAGGAGCTGAGCGGCGGCATGCGGTTCGCCCCCGAGGCGCGCATGCGCAGCGGAAGGATGGACTGCCCGGGCTCACCCGGCACAACGAGCTTCGCCCCGGCCACACCCAGGTCCCCCATCCCAGGGTCGACGTCGCACGCTCCGACGTCGGCGAATGGCGTCGCGAAGCGCAGGTCCAGCGTCCCGCGCCCGGGGCCGTCGGGTTGATGACACCCCGCGCAGTTCGCGTGCAGGTACGCCCTCGCACGCTCTCCCACGGCCGCGCTTCCGAACGGGTCCGGATAGGAAGCCAGGCCCTCCACCGCGCCCAGCGGGGCGTCGAACATCCCCACGTGATCGAGCGTGCGAAGCTGGTTCGCCCTCAAGTTCGTGCTCGGATACACCATCGGCTTGTTCAACTGCCCCACCTCGGGACCGAGCGCCCAGCCCGCTGCGGGAGTGTGGCATTGCACGCACTGGCTTCGACTCGGGAACGACCACGCCTGTCCCCCCACGGCCTTCGTCTTGCCCGCCGGCAACAGATCCGCGTCGGCCTGATCGTCGCGCCACTCGTACGTATAGCCAGCCCACCCGCCGTCGTCGTGGAACACGAACAACCTCGTCTCGACCCGCTTGCCCGCCAGCCAGAACGTCTTCACCAGCACCGTCCCCGCCGGGAAGTCGAAGTCCCCGTCGGGCAGCACCTGGATCGTCGTCCCATCAGGGATGGCGAGCCAACGTTCCTTCTCCGCACCATCGCTCCACAGCGAGGCGCTCACGTCAAAGGGGATCAAGGCCGGCACGGGACGCGTCGGGTCCGACGGGTCGAAGCACCCGGTCTCGGACAGCTTCGCAGGGAAATCAGAGGGCGCGGGCTCTTCCGACGCCACCAGCTTGTAGATCTCCGGTGGGAAGACGGACAAGGCGTACACCTCGCCGTCGATGTCCTCGGCGAAGCTGACCCAGGCGGCGCTGGGCCCGCTCTCGTTGATGCGAACCACGCGCGCAGAGCCGTCCGTCGGGTCGAACGTCAGGGCGTGGACCTCACGGGTCACGTAGTCAGCGAATACGTAGCTCCCGGCAAAGGCGTCGATCGCGGAGCCGCGATACACCACTCCCCCGGTGACCGACGCACCGCCAACATGGGGGTATTCGTACACCGGGTCGATCAAGCCCACCGTGCTGGGACACTTCCCCGGGTCCGACGAGAACGCATTCGAACCCTCGCGACACGGCCACCCGTAGTTGCCCCCGGATAGCACGATGTCGATCTCCTCCCACGCGTTCTGGCCGACGTCACCCACCCACAGGTCACCGGACGCCCGGTCAAAGGAGAAACGAAACGGGTTGCGGAACCCGCGGGCAAACGTCGCAGGCTCGCCTCCCCCGCCCGCGAACGGGTTGTCCGCCGGGATCACGTAGGTCTCGCCCGCGGGGGGCGGCGTGTCGACGTCGATGCGCAAGATCTTCGAGAAGTAGCCTTCCACGGATTGCCCATGGGAGAAGGCATCGTTGGCGCTGCCGCCGTCGCCGAAGGACAGGTAAAGGTAGCCGTCGGGTCCGAAGGCGATGCCGCCCCCGTTGTGGTTCTGCGCGGGCTGATCGAAAGGCGGAAGGATGGTCTGGTAGTCGCCGAACGACTTGCCTCCGTCGGTGCTGGTGAGGCGCCCCACGGTCGAGCACATGTCGACCGGTCCGCCCTGGCAGGTCCAGGTCACGAACATGCGCCCATTCGACGAAAAGTCCGGGTGGATGGCGAGGCCCAGCAAGCCGCCTTCTCCTCCGGTTTGGATGGGGAGCCCCGAGAGGGCCGGGACGTCCGCCACGACCGTCGGCACGCCGGACGCGCCCGCAGCGGGAAAGGAAACCACAAGACCGTTGCGAAGGGCCGCGAACCAACGGGAGCCGTCGCCGGGGACTTGGGCCAAGGCCATCAAGCCGTCTTGCAGTTGCAGGTCGGGATAGACGCGCTCGAGATGAACGGAGGCGGTGGTCTGGGGCCGCGCGGGGGCGAGACACGTGGGGTTGGATGGGCGCTTCTCGAGGCCGAAGTCGGCGTCCGCAGCCGGCGTGGCGTCCGCCGCATCCGAGGCGTCGACAGCGGCATCCGAGCCGGCGTCCGACAGGGATGGCACGGACGCTCGCGTGTCGTCACCGCATCCCGCGACGAGGGCCCAAGCCGCGGAGACGGCCACCGCCCCGGCAAGGAGTCGGGTGGACAGGTCCGGTCGAAAGACGTGACGTTTCATGGGTTCACGGCACTATGGAACGGCCGCCGTCCTGTTGCCACGGCATTTCCCGTGGCACATTTCGCTGACACACCCGTCAGAAACCGCGCGATTTCGGCGTTAGCGACGCGGAACGAGGATTGCATTCGTTGTGCTTTCCTGCCGCGGTGGCACACATCGGGCAGGCTTCAGCAAGGTCGAATCATGCGAAACGGGTTCTTGATTGCCGTCAGGTTGGCGCCCGTCGCGTGCAGAGAAGACGATGGCGCGAACGGGGCGGACCCTGTGGCGATGCGAGCTGAGACTGGGAGCGAGGTGAGCGCGTGACCAAGCAATCCGTGTTGTGGTGCGTGGGGTTGGTGGTCTTCGAGGTCGGGTGCGGGGCGAGGACCGACCCGCTCCTGGAGGAAGAGGGCGACGCGGAAGCCGGCACGGGCGGGACTGCAGGAGGGCCGACCGGAGGCTCGGGTGGCGTCACGGATGGCGGGATCGCAGGCAGCGGTGGCACGGCGGGCAGCGGTGGCACGGCGGGCATGGGTGGAACCGCCGGGACGGGTGGGTTCGCAGGCGCGGCAGGGGCCGGCGGCACCACGCCCTTCTCCTCCTGCGTCGGCTTCGTGGAGCGCGAAACGCGGACGTTTCAAGGCTCTCCCGACCACCAAGAGAACACCCCTTGGCTCGTACGTACGGCCTCGGGCACGGCCACCCTCGCCTTCCGTTGGGACCCCTACGCGAGCGCCATCGACTGGCCCAAGCTCGGGCACGTGAGCTTCGACGCGTGGGGCCCCTGGGACGGATCCCCGCTCGGACCGGGCTCGCTGGGCGCCGCATTCGCTGGCGAACGCTTCGTCCTGGGGCCGGACCGCGACGAGGGGTTCGCCTTCCTCGTCAGCACCCTCAACGCAGCGTCGCCCCATCCCGGGACGTACCTCGGTCGCGGCCACCCCACGGCGACGAGCACGGAAACGGAGCTATACCAAGCCGACCCGTCGCACCCGCTCGCGGTTTCCTACGCGCAAGGCTCGCTATTGCTCGTGTACGCGAACGGGCAGACTGGCTTCGAGTACCTGACGATCGTGGGGCAGCAGAATTCAGCGTCCGTTTGGATGCCCACGCTCGGATGCGCGACAGAGCCTCTGCAAGCCGATGCGATCCCCTTCGACGACGGCTTCCTCGTGGCGCTGACCACGAGCCGCGAGTTCGGGACCTGCGGAAACGACGACGGGTTCGATGGTCCCCCAACGCGCATTCACCTCGTGAAGGTCCGCGTCAAGGGCAAGGCGGACTACGAGTTGATGGAGGAGTTGCCGGTCGGCCAGTCGGTGCGAAACCTGCGACTGGTGGGACGCGGGCACGATGGGGCGTGGCTCGTATTTCAGACCGACGGGGGCGCCATCGAAGCGGTGCGGCTGAACCAGGACGGGGGCCTGTACTCGAAGTGGAACGCGATCGTGAGCGAAAACTACTGGATGGACAGGCCTGCGGTCGCACAGCTCGGAGACCACGTGGCCACGGCGGTGATCGACGCGTTCGACCCTTCCGTGTCCAAGATCCTGGTGCAGCTGCACCTCGAGGAGAGCATGCAGCCCGCCCTTTCGCACATGCTCGAGCCGCCCTACGATCAGTGGCCGTCGGGGCCGCTCGCGTTGCTGGGGGCGCCGGACGGCCGGTCGCTCTTGCTCGCCTGGACCGGGTGGAGCGACACGGGAGCGTCGCGCGCGTACGTGAAGCGGTTGGATTGCGTGGAGTAGAGCGGGCCCAACCCCCACCGTTTCTGTTTCTTGCGTTCGAAGGCGCTGGGTACCGGTCTTGTTCTTCACGCCAACGGTACCGACAGGGTGTGAGCGCAGGTCGACTCGCATCGGCCTCAACGCAAAGCGGCTCGGCTAGCCACCCTCAGCGCCGCCTACTCCAGTAGTAACCTCCGCCGCCGCCGAACACGAAGAGGAACAGCACAATCAAAATGATCATCATTGTCATACTCATGGCTCATCCGTCCTTTCTAGAGTGTATTCAGTGTTTCTCAGCACCACCTGAAGGCTTCGTCTCCAACAAAGATGCACTCGTCGAAGCAGTCGAAGCCGTCGGTGCCGGTTGAGCGTTGAATTCGTCCTGCCCGTAAGGACAAGAGGATTTCAACGGCGGTCCGCGAGAACTGTCACCATGCGCTACTTCACGGCGTCCTTGACTGCGTCCTTCGCATCCTTGACGGCCTTCTTCACGTCCTCGACCGCACCTTTGACTTTGCCTTTCCGCTCGTCGCGCTCGCCCTCTCGCTCCAACGACTTGTCGCCGGTCAATACGCCCGCCACCTGTTTGATCTTGCCTTTGGTCTTGTCGATGATCTTGCCCATTTGCCACTCCTTGGCTGCTGTGCGTGACAGGTTTTCCGCGGCCCGTCGGCCTCGTCCCGGGCTGCCGCGAGGCGGCACGAAGACCCAGTCCGATGCCCCGGTTGTCAACGCTTGAAGCGCCACGGTCAACCTGCCCGTTGCAAGTTCGCGGCCGAGCGTTCCCCAAGCCTCGAAGCCGAGACTCTCGCGTAGGCGGCATCCGCCCGCCCATCAAGATGACGTGGGAATCCAGTCAATTCGAAGGACAGCGCCAGCCTCGGACGCTTCCGCCTGGAGCGCGCGGCCCAGCGCCCGTGCTCATCGTTTGCCGCGTCGAACGCAAGGACCCGTGAGGTTTGGCGGAGGCCTGGTGGGTTCGTCCAGGTTCACGACCGGGCTCACCTGCTACGGGCAAGCCGTCAGCTGGTGGGGACATGCGCCGACGTCGATCTCGCCGGGGGTCTGCTGCTGCCAGTAAGGCACCACCTCGCCCGCGCCGATAGCGGGGCTGCCGCTTCCGATGGCGAAGTTTTCTGCGCCCAGATTCACAAGCAAAGGATCGGTGTCCACCATGTTGGCGGAGGTCGGGAACGAATCCCCGCCCTCCATGTACACGTCGTTGCCGTAGGCGATATTGCTCGACCAGGAGTTTGGGCCGACCCGGTTGCCGCCGAGGAACGGCGCGTTGTGGCTGAGGATGCCGCTGCCTGGGTTGGCGACGCCGATGTTGTTCTTGTAGTGGTTGTCCATGCCGTAGGAGCACGAGATCTCACCCCGCCACGTGCCGTCGTTCACGGTGTCGAGGTAGTTGTTGTAGGCGGTGTTGTTGAAGACGTCGGCGTGCGCCGAGCCCGGACCGACCTGGATACCGGCGCCTCCATTGGCCCAAGCCACGTTGCCCATGATCAGGGCGCGCGGCCCGTACACCGTGTTCGGAGAGTTCTGGCTGTGCTGGGTGTCGTCGTAGATGATTCCGTTTCCGTCCGTGTGGGGCCCGCCCGACGGGTTGGTGAAGTTACCAAAACAACGGTTGTACGCGATGACGTTGTGGTAGGGCGTCCATTGCTCGTCATAGGCGGTCGGTGTGTAGCCGGGGATTTCCGCCGGCTCGTAGATGGAGACGCCGCTGTTCCAGCTCTGGTAGGCGTTCTCGTCCAACCGATTGTGGATAGCCCAGTAGTACTCGCCCCAACAGAACGAAAGGCCGTTTTCGCCCATGTTGTGCACGTAGCTGTTGAGGACGATGATGTGGTGCGTGCCGTTGTATGCGCAGCAGTCGAGGCAGGTGTTGATGCCGGAGCCGGTGCGCGCGCCGTGCAACTCGAGCCCATCGATGATCGTGTACGAGCTCACGCGCATGGTGTCGGAGCTCGACGAGTTGGTCTTCAGCTTGGCGCCGAGCAGGTTCTGCGCGCGCCACACGGAAAACCCTGTCTGCGAGGCCTCGTTGCCACCCGGGGGCGCGACTGTCGAGGATATGTCGTAGGTGCCGTCGCCGATGTTGATGCAGTAACCGGGTGCCGGGTCCGGGATGGAATCGGCAGCGTGGTGGAGTGTGAGCCACGGCCCGTGCCCGCCCCCCACGGCCGGCGTCAGTCCGTCGTTGCTGTCGTTACCGCCGTTCGCCGCCGTGGCCACGTATCGGTTCTCCACGCACGTGTAGTACGGCTGGCTGTCGAAAAGCTCCTGGCTCGGGCCGGGCTTCCGGACGCCGGAAACCACGACCGGGGCTGAGCAGCTCGCGGCCGTGCCGCCGTTTGCACCCTCACAGGTCCAAGCCCAGGGACCGTTCCCGCTGAGCGGCGAGGGCGTGCCGGCGCTACACAGATTGCTTGCCGGGGCGGAGTTGGTCGCCTGGCCGTTGGCGCTACCGCATGCACCATCGACCGGGCCGCTCGATTCCAATGGTGACGCGCACGATGCGTCGCTGCCCCCGTTGGCTCCTGCACAAGTCCAAGTCCAGGGCCCGGTGCCGCTGAGGGCCGTGGGCGTGCCGGTGCTGCACAAGCCGCTCGACGGTGCGACCGTGGTAGGCACTCCGTTTGCGCTGCCGCATAGCCCATTCATTCCCGAGCTGCCATCCGTCGGCGAGGCCTCAGCGTTCGCGTCTCCGGTGCCACCGTCCTGCGCGGGTGTGCCGCCGGAGCTCGTGTCGCCGGAAGAGCAGGAACTCGCACTCAGGACAAAGGAAGCCACCACCCAGAGCAAGAAACGGTCACGCCTTCGATTCATGTCGAGCCTCCCGTCGCATCGAGGAAGACTACACGAGTGGCGTTCGCGTGACGCACGGGAATCGCGATGGCGTGGAGTCAACGCTTGCGATGTCTGTAGACGTAGGGGATAGCGTCGGACGGCCGGTCGCTCTTGCTCGCCTGGACCGGTCGCGCACGAAGGCGAAGCGATTGAATTGCGTAGAGTAGAATGGCTCCTACCTCCACCGCTTCCGTTTCTTGCGTTCGAAACGCGCTGGGTACCGCGACCTCATCACCGCGTCCCGGGCGTCCGACGATGCTTCCAACTCGGCGTCCTTTCGGATGGAGAGGATCTCCATGGTCAAGCGCACGAGCAGCGGTCCCAGGATGGCGCCCCAGGTTCCGAACGCGCTGAGGCCGCCGAACATGGACACGAAGAGCAGGAAGGTCGGCATCTTCAAGGTGCCCAGCCGCGAGTACAGCGGGCGCACCAGGTTGTCGATGCTGCCGATGACGGCCACGCCAACCACGAGCAGGATGACCGCCTTGACGGTGTGACCCGCGAGGAACAGGCCCAAGGAGATCGGTCCCCAGACCAGCGCGCTGCCGGCGATCGGGACCACCGACGCCACCCCGGTAATCGGTCCGAGCACCCATGCGCGGGGAACTCCGAGCGCCAGGTACGCCAACGTGGCAGCGAGCCCCTGCGTGACCGAGGTCAGCCCCACGCCGATGATCAACCCGCGTCCGGTCTCGTGGAACGCCGAGCCGAGGCGGTCCAGCTGGTCGTTCCTGACGGGAGCGTTCCGTCGTACCCAGCGCCACGCCCGATTGCCGTCGACGAGGAGGGCGAAGGCGCCGGCGAAGTAGATGAAGAGGGCCACCAGGCCGGTTGCCGCGACACCGACGAGCTGTGACGTCACGCTGTACGCTTGGGTGCCGTAGCGCTCCAGCAGCTCCAGGGCCTCGGCGAGGTTGTTGGGGAGCTGGACCGACTCCGTGGGAGCGGCGCCGCCCGCCGCGATGTCCGCGAGCGCGCCCTTCGCGGAGTTGGCGCGGGCGATGGCCTGGACGAGGTCCTGTGCCCCCGCCCCCACCCCGAGCGCCAGCAACGTCAGTGGCACCAGCAACAGCAGAAACAGCAGCAGAGAGAGCACCGCGGCGGCGCGTCGTCGCCCCCTCAAGACTGGCTCCAGACGCGCCAGGAGGGGATGGGTGATTCCAGCCGTCCATGCCGCCAGGACCAAGGCGGGCCACAACGGCCAGGCAACGAACAGCGTGGCGGCGGAGAAAACCAGCGCTAGCCAGCGCAGCGTTGCGCTCTCTGATTCTGTGCTCGCCATGGTGCCTCTTTGCCGTAAGCCCACGTGATGGTAGGGGCTGTGGACGTCCTGTTGCATGGCTCGTACCGCCAGCGGGTCTACGTACTCGCTCGGACAAACACGAGTAATTCGGACCTACCCGAGGTCCTCGAATTGAAGGTGGCCTCCTTCATAATGACTGAGCCCGTCATCCCGTACTGCGTGCCCGAGAGCGCTACCGGGGTGAGGCCCGGGACCGACGATGGACGGAGGACAGACATCAACTAGTCCCTGGTCAAGCACTGTTAGAAGAACGTGCTTGGGTTTGGGGCTATCCGAGCCGAAGGCGAGGCGTTTTGGGGTGAGCCGCGGTGAGCGCGGCGAGGGGGCTTTTCGAAAGCCCCCTTAGGAAAACCTAGACCCAAAGCAGCGCGGAGCGCTTGATTTGGGTCTAGCCCGGTCAGGGAATAGACGAACTGGGTACGACCCAGGCGGCCACCCAATTGCCCACGGTCGGGGGCTCATCGGCATCGGCCCCGGAGCAAACATCGGGAGGCGATTGACACGCCACACGGCGTCCCCATTCGTCGATGGTCTTGGATTGCTCGCCCAACCAATCGTTGCCGGCAAGGATCGACACCTCTACCTCGCCGCCGAACGTGACCAAGCCGATCGAAAGACGCAGGGGCGAGTCCCACTGAATCAAGAATGCACCACGCATGTCGCTGGGCTCGCTCTGGATGCGTCCTGCGGCGACCAGCGGTCCCCCGCTCGCTTGCTCGAAGTAGATGTCCGTCACACGGCAGCTGCGCCGAAACCGCCCGCGCGCTTCGAGCTCGTGGAGCGGCAGCACCGTCGGCACCCATCCTGGCAAGTCCCCGCTCGCGGCGAACATCCTCAGCGCGGGGAGACCGTCGCGGAACGTCGCAACGAACTCGCCAGCGCCATCGACGTTCTGTTGAGCCGACCAGCGAACGACCGGGAACTGCACCCGTCCCCACCACCCCTTGACGCGGGTGTCTCCCTCACCGATCTCCGCGCGCTCGATGCGAAGGTCGCCGGCGCCAGCCAATTCGCCTCGCTCGAGATCGATCGAGGCAAGCTTCCAGTCGGCGTTCAGCTCGGCGCGCACGGGCGTTGCCCCGATGCGTCCCTGCACTAGCCGCGCGCGGACCCGAACCGGACCGGCCAGATTGCCGGCTCGAGAGCGCAACGTGCTCGTCACGCTCAGGTTCGGAATGCTCACCGCCCAGCCATCGACGGGACTCGCTCCGCTCACCATGCGTACGTCGGTCGCGCCCAGGTCCACGGCGATCGGTTCTGAAGACGGAAGCAGGTTGTGGATCGCGAGGTGCGTGTTGGCGGATACTTCGAAGTCATCCCAGCGCACCCGCCCTCCTTCGACGACGCCCGAGGCACCGACCACGGCCTGTCCAAGGTCCGTGAAGCCCAGGTTCGCTCGAACGATCGCTCGCGCCGCCCTGGCCCACAGGCACTTCGGTCCCCCAACGGCGTGGCCGACCCAGAGGTCTTTTAGCGACAGGACGGCAGTCGCGCTACCCGACCGCCGGGAAGCATCGAGCTGCTCGGCTTCCAGTCGCATGTGGGCGATGACAACCGCTGCGGTATCTCCCGAGCGAAGCGACAGCGTCGGGACGGCGAGCTCGAGCCAGCCCTCCGCGACCGCCGCATCTTCCAGCGAGACCTCTGACGTCAGCCGGATCCGTTCTGCTCGTCCCCGCATGGAAGGCCCCGATGTCACCTCCAGCGCAACGATTTCTCCCGCGCCGGACGCGTGCACCGCGCCCCGGTCGAGGTCGATCCCCGCAAGCTCGACGTCGACGGCGGCTCGGCTGGCGACCCGGAGCGTGTCGCGACGCAGCGAGAGTTGCCCAGCGCTGGCGCGGATGTGCCCCGAACCGCGTGCCTGCTCCAGCAGGGCGTGCGCCTCGAGGGACGCGTCTTTGGCCTCAACCCACGTCGAGTTCGCAGAGAGTGCGAGCCGGCCTTGGAAGGCGATGTCCCAGCTTCCGTCGGAGAGCGCAGCCATCTGCCTGGGGCCGATGGAGAGCTGAGCACCGCCGTCGAGCTCCCAGCCCACGTTTCCGGTGCGCCCGCGGGCTTCCGACAGCGCGACCCGCACGTCGCCCTGCGCTGTCTTCGCAGCATAGCGTCCGCTCGCGTGGGCAGATGCGCTTCCGCTGTCCAGCCGCACACCGTGGGGGCTTGCCAGGTCATCGAAGTCCGCAAGCCGCGGGATGGCGAGGCTTGTGAGCGCGACATCCGCGTTCGAGAGCGTCCAGCTTGCGGTCGTGTCGAGGCTTGGCGTACGCAGTCCGACGTGACCCGCCTCGAGCGTGAGGCTCGCACGGCCGTGCGAGGCGCGGCCTTGCTGGACATCCACAGTGGCTTCCCCTGTCCCGGCCTCGGAGCCATGCGCCACGAGCTCTAGCTGGTGGCTCTGGAGCGCCCAGCCTCGGTGCGCGACGGCCAGGTCGGTCGCATGAAGCTCGAATCGGCTGGCTTGCGAGATCACCCCGCGATGGGCGGAAGCGACAGCATGGAAGTGTCCCTCGGAAGAACGGAGGGTGGTGCCCGGGGGCAGGAACGGTCCAAGGGACTCGAGCCGGACGTGTTGCCCGTGAAGGTCAACGGAGGCGCTGAAGAAGCGGAAGATCTCGCGTCCCACCGGACCGTTGACGAAGAAGGGGTGCACGACGCACTCGATGTGGCCGCCGAACTGGGGCGACAATGGCTCGCGCCCCACGCGGAGTTCGCCGGGCTCGAGGTCGAGGGAAGCCGGGCCCACCCAGAGGTGATAACCGGCGTGCAGCCGGAACGCACCGCGCGCGCGTGCGACGCCCAGATAGCGAAGCTGCTGCGCCCAGACCTCGACGACGCCCACGTCCACGTCTTCGATGTGGACTCGCCACAGGTCGGTGCGCGGGGCGGACGGGACGTGCGCGTAGAGGATCGCCGGGGATGAAAACTCAGGGATGGGAGGGAGGGCGATCGTGCTGGGCAGCGCCGCGTCTGTCAGAGGCACGCGGTGTCGCACGCGGAACACCGAGCCCTCGCCTCGCACGCGCGTCGCGTGAAGTGTCTTGGAGAGCAGGGGCAAGAATGCCACGTCAATATGCAGGCGTTCGGCGTCGAGGGACCACTGCACGTTGTGGTCGCTAAACACGACGCGGGCGTCCTCGACGTGGACCCGCCCCGGCCACAGGGTCCATCCCGACCCGACGGTCGCCTGGAGCTCGGTGGTTTGCTCGAAGACCTTCTGGATCCCGCCAAGGTTCAGAAACGCGTTGGCCAATATGATGTAGCTGAGTTCGAAGAGCACCAACCCGTGGACAGCGAGGCGGATAACGCGCCACAAGTGGTTGTGCATGGCCTCTTTCGTTGCAAACTTGGGGCCGACATTCCCAAAGCTCAGGCGCAAGGGGAGCCTTGGTCGGGTGAGACGCCCGTGCTGCCCCCGAACCGGTGCCCGCAGCCGATTGCCCTTTCCCCTTCGACTTCCACGTTGACCGGCCCTGCGGATTCCGGTGTGATGCCTGCACATCCATGCAATCCGCTATGAGCATGCCCACGGATCGGGGGCGCAAGTTCGTCGGCGCCATCCTCTACTTCCTCCTGTTGCTCGCCGGGATCGGCCTGCTGCTGTTCCTCTTCGCGCTCGTACCGCTGTTCGAGAATTCGCGGTGCGGGGTGGGCTACTACTTCTATTACATGTTCGTGGGCGCCTGCCTCGCCTTCCCGGCGGTGGTCGCCTACCTCTTCGTGCCCGTGGTCATCGACCGCTACGACCCGGAACCATGGTGGGCTTTATTTCTCGCCTTCCTCTGGGGAGGCTTCGCCGCCACCGGTCTGTCCGGCGCCATCAACACGTTCTTCGGCATCGCCGGCGGCCTCGTCGCGGGCAACGCGGGCTCGGCGTTCATCGGCAGCGTCGTCAGCGCCCCTCTCGTCGAGGAGTTCTGGAAGGGCGCCCTCGTGCTCGGCATGCTCATCTTCCTGCGCACGGAGTTCGACGGTGTCGTCGACGGCGTCATCTACGCCACCTTCGCCGCCCTCGGCTTCGCTTGCGTGGAGAACGTGATCTACTACGGCAACTCCGGCTTCGAGGTCTTCAACAAGACCGGGTGCAATGCCGATCAGGCCTGGGATGCCGTGATGAGCACCTTCTTCATTCGCGGCATCGTGAGCCCCTGGGGCCACCCGCTGTACACGTCGATGTTAGGCATCGGCATCGGCATTGCGCGCGAGACGAACCGATGGTGGCTCAAGGTGCTGGCCCCGCTCGTGGGCTACATCCTCGCCGTGACCTTGCACGCGATCTGGAACGGGTCGGCGCTGTTGTCCGCGGCGCTCAACGTGCCAGTCATCCTGCTGACGATCCTGCTGTACGTGTTCTTCGTCTTCCTGTTCACGGTCTTGATGATCGTGCTCGTCATCCGTGAGGGCGGCATCATCCGAAAGTTCCTCACGGACGAGGTGGCGATGGGGACGATCTCGCAGGAGGAGTTGAACTGGGTTTGCTCCCCCATTGGCCGGACGAAGGCGATGTTCAGCCGTGGGTTGAAGGGGCGCAAGTTCGTGCGGGCATGCGCCACGCTCGCGCTGAAGAAGTGGCACGTGACGCGGGCCATGAAGGGCAAGAAGCGCACGGTGAGCATGGACTTCATCGTTCCGTTGCGACAGGAGATCGCGAGGCTGCGGCAGGAGTCCGGCGTGGCGGCGCCACAGCCCGCGATGGCCGGCGGGTACGGGCAGCATCCAGGGTATCCGCAGCAGCAGCAGCAGCAAGGCTACCCTCAGCAGCCGCAGCAGCAGCAAGGCTACCCTCAGCAGCAGCAAGGCTACCCGCAGCATCCGCAGCAAGGCTACCCGCAGCATCCGCAGCAAGGCTACCCGCAGCAGCCACAGCCCCAACAGCCCCCCGCGCAGTACCCGCCTGGCATGGAACCCCCGCCGGGACAGGGCGGAAGAGGCGGATGGGGCCAGGGCGGTCAAGGGTACTGACCGCGGAGACGACGCGGGCCATGGTACATTCAGACATGCGCTGGCTGCTCACGGCTCTGTGCGTGGCGTTGCTCCTCTCCACCGGTTGCGTGTTCGGCCTCGAGGATGTTCGGGCCAATCCCTTGGGGCCCACGGACGCGTCGCTGCCCGACGGCACGGTGGGAGACGCCGGCAAGGATGCGGTGCAGGACACGGCGTGGCCCGAAACCACGCCCGGGCCGTGCGAGGGCGAGGGCGACTGCTCTCCGAACGAGTACTGCAGCGATCAGGGGAAGTGCGAGCTGTGCACGGTGTCGTGGACGCCAACGGGAGGAGGGGATCATTGCGGCGAGGACTGGTCCTTGGCGGACGGGGAGTCCATCGCCGGGGAGCACGTGCACGTGGGAGTCTTCACGATCGCCACGGGAACCACCGTGCGTGTGAAGGCGCGGGAGGGCTCGGCGTTCGGAGAGGTAGTGGTGCACGCGCGCGAGGTTCGCATCGCGGGCACGCTGGATGCGACGGGAGCGGGGGAGCCTGGCGGGACGGCGGGAGGCGGCGGACCTTCGACGGAGGCGGGGGGTTCGGGGGCCGTGGGGATAGGCGATCAGGGGGGAAGTCCGGGGGGACCGGGAGGTGGAGGCGGCTCCGCGTGCGTCGAGGTCGCGAACGAACCGCACGCACCGGGGGGCAACGGGCAGAGTGGGTCCGCAGGGGGATACGCGGCCGCGGGGGCGAACGGAGACTCTTGCTTCCTTCCCCAGATCCGTCTGGGGTCAGGAGGCGGAGGTGGCGGTGGTGGCGGAGGCGGACAGCGCTCGACGTGCTGTTCCTTGAGCGTGCCGGGCGGCACGGGCGGACAGGGTGGCCTGGGAGGTCGCGGGGGGGGAGCCATCAGCCTGATCGCCCGGGACGCGATCGACCTTTCGGGGCACGTGCGAACCACGGGTGCGAGCGGCGCGTCGGGTCAAGGCGGGGCGGAGGGAGACTCGCAGAGCAAGCTCGACCCTGAGTCGTCGAGTTGCGGCGTTTGCGGCGGGTGCGCGGACCATCGGTACGCGTACTGCCCGGGCATGGGCCCCTGCGGGTCCGCCCAGAACGATTGCTGCCAACGGCCGTGCTGCTTCTATTACGTGGGGGGCCCCGGGGGGACCGGCGGTCGTGGCGGCCATGGTGCCGGGGGCGGGGTGTTGCTCGAGGCCCCGAGCGTCTCTCTCTCGGGTTTCATCGATGCGTTGGGCGGCGGGAACGATGCGGCCAATGGCGGCACGATCCAAATCATCCATGAGGGAACGGCCCCGGCGGCGGAGAACCTTGCGGGCGGTCTGGTGTGCGGGATCTGAGCTGGGGGCGGCGCGTCTCACCCCTTCCGCTTGGACCACAGCCCGATGGACGATTGCAGGGTGGCCTCGATCTGCTCGTCCGTGAGGCCTTCGTGCTGGGCCTGGAAGAGCGCCGCGATCTCCACGATGGTTTTTGCGAGTTTTCCGCAGAGCGCTTCGGGGGAGACGTCGTTCTGCTGGGCGTCCATCCAGGCCTGCAGGTGCTGTTGGGCGAGCGGATGCTTGAGGACCGGGTTTTGGTCGCAGATTTCTCGCAGCTCCGCCCCCGCGCGCCGCATGGATTCCTGGTCGACGGGCTTGCTCATGCCCGTTAACATGGTCGCGAACGCGTGGGAGAACAAGGTTTGCCTCCCGATTCGAGCGCGGCTCCGGACCCACACCCTGTGTCCGCACGCCCGCATGGTTGTGTTCCCCACGACGCGGCCTTGACCCAGATCCTTTGGAAACCCTAACAGGCACGACGGTTGCTCCGCACGCGAGTACCCATGACCCCAAACCCGCTTTGCACCCTGCTTCGCCCTCTCGTCCGGATGCTTCGGCCGGCTCCCCTTGGCCTGGTTGTTACGGTGGCCGCGGTGAGCTGCTTTCATGGAGAGAAGGCGCCGTCCGTCACGCCCAACGGCACGCTGGCCCTCGGCCAGCTCAGTACGGACCACATTTCGGACCAGCCCTTCGGCGTGGTGTTCGGCTCGCCGCGCGGAGAAACCTCCGACGCCTCCGAGGTGACGCTGGTGTTCAACCGCCCCATGCGAGCCCTCGACCTCGCGGGCGACGAGGCCCCCGCCCCCGCGAAGATCTCCCCGGAGGTCCCCGGCGCGTGGCGCTGGATTGGCACCCACGGCCTTTACTTTGCCCCCGAAGGCCACTTGCCCCGCGCCTCGACCTTCGTCGTGACCGTGCCTGCGGGAACCCGCGCCCTCGACGGCTCCACCTTGTCCGCCCCCTTCGAGTTGAAGTTCAGCACGCAGCGGCCGCAGCTCGTCAGCACGAACCCGTGGAACGGCTCCACCGGACTGGTGCCCGCGACGCGCTTCACTCTCCAGTTCAACCAGCCGGTGGCGGACAACGAGATCCGCCGCGCGGTCAAGCTCGCCTCGGGGTCCGACAAGGGCGCCGCCATCCCCTTCGAGGTGCGACGTCCCGACAAGGACAACCCGAAGCTTGCCGAGGTCGTTCCTGGGCGTCCCCTGCCCCTGGCATCCAAGATCTCGCTGTCGGTGGACGAGTCTCTGCGCGGTGTGGAAGGTCAATTGACCGCGGACAAGTCGGCCTTCTACCAATACGAGACCTACGGCCCGCTGCGCATCTCCGAGACCTACTGCCCGCGTGACACCCCGAAGGGCAAGTGCGCCCCACGCAACTCCGTGTCCATCGGCTTCAGCAACCCGGTGGCCTATGCCGACGCGAAGAAGGCGATCACGGTCACGCCCGCCCTTCCGCTGCAGTGGTGGGAAGGCGCCGGGGACGACTACCAGACCAGCCGGATTCGCCTTGACGGCCAATTTCGCCCGGCAGGCACGTACACCGTGCGCATCAGCGGCAATCTTCGGGACAAGTACGGGCAATCCCTCGGTCGCGACGAGGTCATCCGCCTGGACTTCGACGATCTCTGGCCCCAGGCCGAGATTGGGGTTCGTGGGACCTACTTCGAGCCGACCACCACGCGCGACATCGCCGTGGCGTCGGTGAACGTTGCGAACATGGACCTGCTCACGGTGAAGCTCGAGGACGAGGGCCTTCGGCTGCTGAACGCTGACCCGCGGCCCACGTTCGAGCAGATGGCGAAGCTGCCCGGAGCGAAGCTGTCCCGGGTGCATCCCGCCGCGGCCCCCAACCTCACCGCCAAACAGCTCGTGCGCCCCGCGGACGTGCTGGGCGGCAACACCAAGCGAGGCCCCATGGCCGTGGGCGTGCGCTTCACGTCGCGTCCCGGTACGCGCGAGGCCCGCCCGCAAACGGCGTTCGAAGTCGTGCAGGTCACGGACCTGGGCATCAGCGCGAAGCTCTCGCGCTTCGGCTCCCTCGTCTGGGTCAACCGGCTGTCCGACGGCAAGCCGGTGGAAGGCGCCGAGGTTCGCGTCCGCGCGCCGGGCGGTGCCCCCGCCAACGATCACGTGGTCCGCACGGACGCCAACGGCATGGCCCTCGTCGATGGGTCGAAGCTCTACGTCGGCCGGTCTCCGTGGCAATCACCGCTCGTCATCGTGAAGCACGGGGAGGACTGGGCCTACCGGTCCGCGAGCGACGTTCTCCACGGCTGGCGGTACGGCGTGAACACGGACCTGTACGGGGAGCTTTCGCCCTACGGCATGGTGTTTACCGAGCGCGGCGTGTACCGCCCCGGGGACACCGTCCGCATCAAGGGCATCTTCCGACAGCCCGAAGCCAAGGGCACCTCGACGCCCACGGGCAAGAGCGCCCGCATCAAGATTTCGACCCCGACCGGCGAGGAGCTTGTCGCGCGCAACGCCACGCTCACCGAGTTCGGGACCCTGGCGATGGACGTGAAGGTCCCCGCCACTGCGGCCCTCGGCTTCTACGAAATTTCGGCCAACGTCGGCGGCGGTGACGCCTCTCACGCGTGGGGATCGTTCGATGTGGCAGAGTACCGCGCGTCGGAGTTCAAGGTCGGCACCGAGCTGGACCGTCGCGCCTACGTTCGCGGTGACGAGGTGCGCTGCACCGCCCGAGGCGACTACTTGTTCGGCGCGCCGATGAACGGCTCGGACCTGCGCACGACCATCACGCGTGGACCGTCCTGGTTCGCGGTCCCCAAGACCGATGACTTCATCACCACGGACCACGCGTTCGATCAGGACCGAGAGGAGGGCTACGTCGACGCGTCGCAGCTCGTGGCTACCACGAGCAAGCTCGACGCGCAGGGCAAGGGTGAGGCGGCCACGAAGCTCGAGTTGCCAGGCATGCGTGGCACCGAGCGAGTGAACTGCGAGGCGGAGGTGACGGATCTGTCCCGTCAGGCCGTGGCCTCGTCCTCCACCGCGATCGTGCACCCCGCCGCGTTCTACGTGGCGCTGCAGTCCGGCACGGAGGGATTCGCCCAGAGCGGCGCGGACATCAGCCCGAAAATCCTCACCGTCGACCCCGAAGGCCGCAGGCAGCCCGGCATCGCCGTCGACGTGGAGCTCACGCGTCGTACGTGGGTGACGGCGCGGGAGAGCGCGGGACGCTCGGGTTACCACAGCGTCAGTCGCGTGGTGGACACGGTGGTGAGCCAGTGCAACGTGCGCACGACCGCCACGCCGGCGACCTGCAACGTGAAGGTGCCGACTGCGGGCTACTATATTTTGCGTGCGAAGGCGAAGGACGCGCGGGGCAACCCGGTGGCTGCCTCCACCCATCTGTACGCCACGGGAACCGGGGAGTCCGGCTGGGCCGAACACGACGACATGCGCGTGGAGCTCGTGCCCGACCGACAATCCTACGAGGTGGGGCAGACGGCGCGCATCCTCGTGAAGTCTCCCTTCCAGAACGCGGAAGCGCTGCTCACGGTGGAGCGAGCGGGCATCTACTCGCAGAAGCGGATCCAGCTGCAGGGCTCGATGCCCACGCTGCAGGTTCCGATCACCGAGGACTTTCACCCGAACGCCTACGTGTCCGTGGTGCTGCTGCGAGGGCGGTCGAAGGCCCCTCCCGGGCAGTGGAACGCGCCCGACGTCGGCGCGCCCGCGTTCCGCGTCGGCTATGCGAACCTCCTGATCAACCCCGAGGCCAAGCGCCTGAAGATCGACGTGGGCACAGGCAAGAAGGACTTCAGGCCTGGCGAGCAGGTGACGGTGGACCTGCGGGTCAGCGACCGTGCGGGCAAGGGCCAGCGCGCGGAGGTCACCCTCTACGCGGTGGACGAAGGCGTGCTCATGCTCACGGGCTACAAGACGCCGGACCCAATCCCCGTCTTCACGCAGCCCCATCCCCTTCGCGTGGGCTTCACGGAGGCGCGCACCGACCTCGCCCGACTGACCCTGAGCCCCTTCGCCAGCACGGTCGGGGAAGACAAGGGCCTCGAGGGCGGCGGTGGTGGCGCGGCACGCAGCGACTTCCGCCAGAGCGCGTACTTCAACCCGTCGCTCGTCACGGACGAGACGGGCAAGGCCAAGGCCACGTTCAAGCTCCCTGAGAGCTTGACCAGCTACCGCATCATGGCGGTCGTGGTGGGCAGGACCGATCAGTTCGGATTTGGAGAGTCGAGCGTGACCACGAGCTTGCCGCTGCTAGCCCGACCCGCGTTCCCGCGTGTGCTGCGCGCCGGCGACGAGATCGACGCGGGCGTGGTGGTGACCTCGAAGACCTTGCCGAAGTCGACCATCGAGGTGAAGGCGACGGTCGAGGGCGTGGAGCTCGTGGGGGATCCGGTCCAACGGGTCGAGCTCGACAAGGGCCAGTCCCGCGAGGTGCGGTTCCGCTTGCGCACCGGCGGGGTCGGGAATGCCAAGCTGCGATTCCACGTGCAGGGCGGCGGGGAGCAGGACACCGTCGAGATCACGAAGGCCGTGCGCGCGCCGACCACGCTCGAAGCCGTAGCCCTGTACGGCTCCACGCGGTCGGCCTCGGGGGAGAAGCTCGGCGACTTGTCCGCCATTCGGAGCGACGTGGGCGACCTCAGCCTCTCGGTGGCGTCCACGGCGCTCGTGGGGCTGGGTGGCAGTGTGGAGCAGCTGACGGAGTATCCGTACGAGTGCACGGAGCAGCTCGCGAGCCGCCTCGTGCCCTTGATCCCCCTACGCGAGCTCGCACGGGTCTACGACCTTCCGCTGCCGAAGAACGCAGACGCGTTCGTCACGAGCACGGTCACCAAGCTGATCCGTCGTCAGCGCTACGACGGGGGGTTCGGCTTGTGGGACGAGTCGCCCCACAGCCACCCATGGGTGAGCGCGTATGCGCTGTGGAGCCTCTCGCTCGCGAAGAAGAGCGGTACTGCGGTGCCGGACCGGACGATCGAGAGTGGCAAGACCTATGTTCGTCGCTACCTCGACGCGTACGCGAGTGCGCCTTATGGGCTGGTGACGGCGGCGTTCATGGTGGACGTGCTGGCGGAGATCGGGGCAGCGGACCCTGGGCACATGAACCGCCTGTACGAGAAGAGGTCGGAGCTGCCGCTGTTCGCGCGGGCGCTGCTGGCGCATGCGATGGCGGTGGGGGGTGGGGACGAGAAGGCGCGCGACGAGATGGTGCGCGACCTCGAAGGACACATCCGCGTGCAGGGCAACAAGGCGCTGGTCGCGGAGAATCACGGGAATGCCTATGCGGAGCTGATGGACTCGACGACGCGGACGAACGCGTTGGTGCTTCGCACGCTGTTGGCGGTGAAGAAGAACCACGGGTTGGCGGAGCCGATGACGCGCGGGCTGCTCGGCGCGCGCGACAAGGGCTCATGGCGAAACACGCAGGAGAGTGCGTATGCGCTGCTCGCGCTCGACGAGTACCGCAAGGCGCAGGAGGTCGAAGACCCGGACTTCACGGCGACGGTGTGGCTGGGCGACGATCAGATCGTGCAGCAAGCGATGACGGGCAGGAGTGTGAAGGCGTTCGACGTGACGGTGCCGACGAGCCGGATGGCGAAGGCGGGGGGGAGCACGCTGGCGTTTCAGCGTGGGGGCAACGGCAAGGGGACGCTGCACTACGAGGCGCGGCTGCGGTATGCGCGCAAGGAGTTGCCGAAGGACCCGATCGACCGGGGGTTTTTCGTGCAGAAGTCGATGCGGGTGGTGAGCCCGGAGTCGCTTGCGTCGGCGGTGCGCGGGGTGCCGGCGGGGACCGGCAACTACCCTTCACCGCGGGGAGGGGAGTTGGTGCTGGTGGACCTTCTGGTGGTGGCGCCGCAGCCGCACGACTACGTGGTGATCGACGATCCCATTCCGGCGGGTCTCGAGGCGGTGGATTCGAGTCTGGCCACGACGGCGGGGTCGCTCGGGGTGTCGGGCTCGGGTGGGGAGGACGATGCGCTGGACAGCCAGTACAGCGACGAGGAGCAAGACAACGCGCTGGCGCGTGGAAGTGCGCTGTTGCCCAGTTGGTTCCGGCAGGAGTTGCGGGACGATCGGGCCCTGTTCTTCGTGGATCACATGGCGGCGGGGATGTACCACTACCGCTATCTCGCGCGGGCGACGACGATCGGGCGGTTCGTGCTGCCGTCGACGCGTGCGGAGTCGATGTACCAGCCTGAGGTGTTCGGGCGGACGGGAGCGGCGATGTTCGAGGTGAAGCCGTAGGGGGGCTCACTCCCCCTTGCGCAAGCTCCGAAGGATCCTCTCCGGACTCGCCGGGAGCTCGTCGATGACCACCCCCGTTGCGTTGTATATCGCATTCAGAATCGCCGGGATCACAGGCATGATTCCCCCCTCCCCGACCTCCTTCGCCCCGAAAGGCCCATTGGGCTCGTCGCTCTCGATCACGATGGCGTCGATGTCAGGCACGTCCAGCGCGGTGGGGATGCGGTAGTCCGAGAGGTTGGGGTTCGCGATCGTGCCATCGGGATGGAAGACGACCTCCTCCATCAGGGCTTCGCCGAGACCCATGGAGATGCAGCCGTGCATCTGGGCCTCCACCTGCGTGCGGTTGATGGCCTTTCCGCAGTCGTGGGCGGCGGTGACGTGCAGCACGCGAACCTGGCCGGTCTCGAGGTCGACTTGCACTTCCGCGATCTGAGCCGAGCAACCGTAAGCAGGCGAGGTGCCCACGGTCGCGCCCTTGAACTTACCCCCGAGGGGAGGCGGACGGTACTGCCCCGTAGCCACGATCGCGCCCTTGTCCAGGAACGCGAGGCGCGAGGCCTCGAGGAAGGTGAGGAACGGCGCGTCCGGCGTCTTCCACCCGCGGTGCTCCTTCTGGTACTCCGCGCGAAGGGGCTCGAAGGGCCCCGGCTCGCCCCTGACCTTCACCAGGCCCGCCTCGATGGTCAGGTCTTCTTCGGGAACGCCCATGGCCTCGGCCACAGATGCGAGAATCTGGTCGCGGACGCCCTCGGCGGCCTGTTTGGTCGCGTGTCCGGTCATCAGCGTGGTCCTGCTCGAGTAGGCCCCAAGGTCCATCGCCAGGTCCGAGTCCCCGGCGCGCACACGCACGAGCTCTAAGGGAATTCCAAGGGTTTCCGCGGCCACGTGGGCCATCATCGTCTCGCAGCCCTGCCCGATCTCCGCCGCTCCGGATTGCACCACAACGCCCCCGCCGCCTTCATCCACCTTGATGACGACCGTGCAATGCGGCGTACGGGAGCGATAGATGGGATACCCCGCCCCCGAAACGAAGAATCCACAGGCGACCCCGATACCCTTCCCTGGATTCTTGTGCTCGCCCCGCGTCGCCCACCCCGACCTGTCCCGGACTGCCTCCAGACACTCACGCATGCCCAGGCTCGACATGTTCAGGTCGTTGCACGTGCTCTCCCCGGCCCCCATCACGTTGCGCAGTCGGAGCTCGATCGGATCGACCCCAAGCTCCGACGCGATACGGTCGAGTTGCATCTCGAACAGCGCCCGGGCAATCACCCCTCCATGCCCCCGCTGCGCCCCGCACGCGGGCTTGTTGGTCACCACACGCGTGCCGCGGTAGCGCATCGCCGGGAGACGATAGGGCCCGCCCAGCAAGCTCCCCGCATAATACACCGTCGCAATGCCGAAGCTCGCGTAGGCCCCGCCGTCCAGCAACGCCTCGTGATCCAAGAAGAGCAACCGCCCGTCCCGGTCCACGCCGACCGTCATCTCATGAAAGAACTGGTGCCGGGCACGGGAGTGCAAGAACACCTGCTCTCGCGTGAACACCGTCTTGACCGGACGCCCCGTGCGCTGGGCCAAAAGGCACGTCGCGATCTCCATGGTGGAAGCCGCCGCCTTGGGGCCGAACCCACCGCCCACCCGGGGCAGCACCACCCGGATCTGGTGCTCGTCGAGCCCCAACACCATGGCCACCGTCCGCGCCACGTAATGGGGGGATTGGGTCGAGGTGTGCAGCGTGACCCGCCCCTGCCCGTCCACCTCGGCCAGGGCACACTGGGGCTCGAGGAAGGCGGCATTCTGCATCTTGTTCGAGAGACGGTCCGTTCTCACGAGATAGGCCTTGGCCCTCGCCCCCACCACGTCACCAAACTCTTGCTCCACCCGTCCGCTGACGTTTCCGGGGTAGAGCTCGTGCACCTGGGGCTTGGCCGGGTCCGCCGCCGTCCTCCCGTCCAGCACGGGCTCCAGCTCCTCGTACTCCACCCGAATGAGCTCGAGCGCCTCGCGAGCCACGTCGCGGTCGATCGCGGCCACCATCGCGACCTCGTCGCCCACGTAGCGAACCTTGTCTCCACAGAACAAGGTTTCGTCGTACCGCGCGGGGCTCACTCCGAAGTAACACGAGGGACTGTTGCGAGCCGTCAACACGGCCCTGACCCCCGGGAGCCGCTCGGCACGCGACGTGTCCACGTGCACCACGCGAGCGTGCGCGAGGGGGCTGTGCAGGATCGCGCCCACGAGCATGTCCGGCCGCGTGAGGTCATCCGCATACGTCGCGCGGCCCGTGACCTTCTCCCAGGCATCGATCCGGGGTGCGCGGCCACCAATCACGGACAAGGGCTTGCCACTCATCGGCTCCCCTCCTCGCCGTCGTGGTTGCCATCACCCATCCGATCAGCGGCGAGAAGAACCCCTTCCACAATCTTGTGATACCCCGTGCACCGGCAAAGATTGCCCGCCAAGGCCGCACGCACCTCGTCGGCGGACGGAGAGGGGGTACTTGCCAGCAAGGCCTTGCCGACGAGGATCATCCCCGGCGTACAATAGCCACATTGCACGGAGCCCGCATCGATGAACGCTTGCTGCAGCGGGTGTAGCGCAGGCCCGTCGGCCACGCCTTCGATGGTCTCGACTTGCCTTCCCTGGGTCTCGAGGGCGAGAACGAGACAAGCGTGGACGGGCAGTCCGTCGAGCAGCACCACGCAGGCGCCACAATCCCCTTGGCCGCAGCCGTGCTTCGTGCCTGTGAGCCCGAGATCGATACGCAGCAGTTCGAGCAGGGTCCGGTGGGGGGCGACGGCGACTTCTCGCTCCTGACCGTTGACGGTCACGGACAGCAGTCGTTTGGAGGGGTGGGCAGGGCAGTGGGGATTCATCGGACGGTCCCCCCGGCGCGCTCGATGGCCCCCTTCAGGGCACGATGGGTGGTGACGAAAACCAGGTTTGAGCGATAGTCCTGGGGCGCCCTGTGGTCTCCGAGAACCGGTGCGAGACGCCTGGCTTCGTTCGCCGCGGCCTCGAGAACCCGGATGCTCGGCGCCTCGCCCTCGACCAGCCGTTCGGCGGCGGGAATTCGCAAGGGGATGGGCGCCACGGAAGTATAGACGAGGCGAGCCTGGAGGACGCGTTGCCGAGCCGTATCGAGGACGACGCTGGCGGCGCAGCCCACGAGGGTGACTTCCATGGCGGCCCTGCGTGTGACTTTGATGTAGTGGCTGCCGGCGTTGGGGGGCGGGGTGGGCAACTCGATCGCCGTGAGGATCTCGTCCGGGCGCAGGGCGCAGTGGCCCGCAGACTCGACGAACCCTTCGACGGGGACGCTCCGCTGGCCTTGGCGACTGGTAAGCTCGAGGCGAGCGTGAAGGGCGATGAGGGGCGGGAGGGTGTCAGCGCAGGGTCTGGCGTTGACGACATTGCCACCCACGGTGGCGCGATTGCGAACGATGGGTCCGCCGACCCAGCCGGCCCCTTCGGCCAAGGCCTGCCAGGAGGCGAGAATGGCAGGGTGAGAAGCGATGCGGGACATGGTGGCGCACGACCCGAGGCGCAGTCCGGATTCGGGGACATCAATGGAAGTGAGTGAATCGAGCCGGCCAAGGGAGATGACGACGCGGGGAGCCACGGACCCGCGCTTCATCTTGGCCAGAAGGTCGGTCCCACCGGCCATCACGCATCCCTTTCCCTCTGCCTGGGCGAGCATCTCACAGGCTGCTGCAAGGGACACGGGGGCTTCGAAGTCGAAGCGAGGGAGGAGCATGGGAGCGGGAATCACGCGAACCCGTCCAATCCCGTGATCTCCCGGCCGATGATCAGCTTGTGAATGTCGTTCGTGCCCTCGTAGGTGAACACGGACTCCAGGTTGAGCATGTGTCGAATGATTGGGTATTCGTCGGCAATGCCGTTCGCGCCGAGGACGTCCCTCGCCATGCGAGCGATCTCCAGGGCCCACATGACGTTGTTCTGCTTCGCCATGCTCACCTGGGTGTGGTGCAGCTTGTTCTCGTCCTTGAGCCGTCCCATCCGGAAGGCGAGGAGCTGGGCCTTGGTGATCTCGGTGAGCATCAGCACGAGCTTCTGTTGCACGAGCTGGAACGTGCCAATGGGCCTTCCGAACTGGACCCGCTCGATGGCATAGCGACGGGCGGTGTCGTAGCAGCACATCGCGGCGCCGATGGCGCCCCAGGCAATGCCGTAGCGCGCCTGGTTCAGGCAGGACAGCGGACCCGACAGCCCCGAAGCGCCGGGGAGGGCCGCATCGGAGGGAAGACGTACGTCGTCGAAGGACAATCCGCTCGTGACCGAAGCCCGCAGGCTGAATTTTCCATGGATGTCCGTGACGCTGAAGCCCGGCGTCCCGCGGGGGACCAAGAACCCTCGGATGCTCTCGGGCCCCTCGCCCGTCCGTGCCCACACCACCGCCACGTCCGCCACGCTGCCGTTGGTGATCCACATCTTCGAGCCGTTGAGGACCCAGTCGTCGCCGTCGCGGCGGGCCTTGGTAAGCATGCCTCCCGGGTCGGATCCGAAGTCCGGCTCCGTGAGGCCGAAGCACCCGATCACTTCCCCCCGGGCCATGGCTGGAAGCCATTGCTGCTTCTGCTCCTCGGACCCATAGCGCCAGATGGGGAACATCACGAGGGAGTTCTGGACACTAGCGAAGGACCGTAGACCGGAGTCGCCGTACTCCAGCTCCTGCATCATGAGCCCGTAGATGACGTTGCTGAGCTCACCGCAACCGTAGCCTGTGAGGTTGACCCCGAACACGCCCAGGGCGGCCAACTCGGGAACGAGCTCCAGAGGAAACGTGCCCGCGCGGAAGTGCCCAGTCACCAGGGGCGCAAAGCGCTCCTTGACGAACCGGCGCACGGAATCCCGGGCGAGCCGCTCTTCTTCCGTGAGCAGATCGTTTACATCGTAAAAGTCGGTGCCTTCGTACACTTGCATCTCCTCGTCTCGGTCTCGAGGCGCGCCGGCCTCGGGCCCCCAGATACTTGCCCTGGATTCCGTCCCGCGCCAGTGCTTTTCTCGCGGCCCGGCCCCCCGCCAGGAGCCTCACCGGACACGAACCCGGACGTCGACGGCGGTGGGAGCCTTCCCGGCGGGATAGGCGAGTACTGGGTTCAGATCCATCTCGGCCACACAGGGGAAGTCCGCAACGAGAGCCGAAACGCGCAAGAGCAGGTCTCGAAGGGCCTCTTTGTCGACACCCGGCTGTCCCCGAACCCCCTCCAGCACCGCCGAACCGCGAAGGCCGAGGATCATCTCATCCGCTTCCCGGTCCGTGAGCGGGGCCACGGACAACACGACGTCCTTCATCGCCTCCACGAAGATCCCTCCCAGACCGAACATCACGAGGGGTCCCAAGCCGGGTGCTTCCGTGGACCCGACGATGACCTCGGACCCCGCCGGCATCTGCTCGACCAGGAGCATGGCGACGCCCGGGCCGAAGCGCAGCCGCATCTGCTCCCACGCATGTCGAAGCATACGTTCGTCGCGGATGTCCAGCACCACGCCCCCCACGTCGGACTTGTGTACGACGTCCGCCGCGTCGACCTTGAGCACGCAGGGAAACCCCACTTCACCGGCGGCCGCGGTGATGTCGTCCGTTTCGCGAACGGGGGCGCGACGGGGCACGGCGATTCCGTAGGATGCCAGCAAGTCGAACGCATGAAGCTGGGAAAGGTAGTGTCCCTTGCCTTCGTAGGGGGCCAGAATCTTTGCGGCGGCCTCGCGCCCGTGGAGGGTGGGCAGCATTCCGGCCGGTCGTTCGCGGAGCGCGTGGACCCTGGCCATGCCGCAGAGGGTTCGCGCCCCGTCTTCGGGGAAGTCGAAGACGGGGACGCCCGCATTGCGCAGTTGGTCGACGAGGGTGGACCCCTTGTCGAGGGTGCACACCACGCAAACCACGGGCTTGTCCGCATGGGTCGTGGCGTCCTTGATCCGCGTGGCGATCGCGGGCAGGTCCACGAAGGGGGCCGTCACGAAGTACACCATGACCATGTCCACGCCGTCCTCGTGCAGGAGCGTGTCCACGGCCGCATGGAACTGGTCTGGCCCCGCGGTGGCCACCACGTCCACGGGATTGCCCAGGCTGGCCTCGGGGTAGAGGCTCTCGGCGAGGCGCTGCCGCCCGGCCTCGGACCAACGCGCCAGCTCGAGACCACAGTCCACAGCGGTGTCGACGGCCTGAATCCCCGGACCGCCGGTGTTGGTGATGATGCCGATTCGCTTGCCCTTGGGAAGGGGCTGCATCGACATGGCGATGGACGTTTTGATCATCTCGTCGGAATCGGCGAAGTCGACCACGCCTGCTTTGCGGAAGAGGGCCTTGGCCATAGCAGCCTGATCGGCGAGCGTGCCGGTGTGCGAGGACACGGCGATGGCCCCCTCCGTGGTTCGGCCGGCTTTGAGCGCGAGGATGGGCTTGTGGGGCGTGATGCGCGAGGCCACGTCCAGGAACCTCTTGGGGTCCTTGAAGCTCTCGACCTGCACCATGATGACCCGCGTGCCCTCGTCCTGGCCGTAGTACGCAAGGATCTCGGGCATGGAAAGGTCGCACTCGTTGCCGTAGCTCGCGTACATGCGATGACCAAGGCCGGCGCGATGCAAGTGCAGCTTGAGCAACTCTCCCATACCTCCGCCCTGGGCGAGGATCGAGACGTTGCCTGGCTTCATGGGCACGAAGGTGAAGTTGGCGTACAGGGAGATGGCAGGGTCTGCGTTCTGGACGCCCTGGGAGTTGGGACCGAACACCCGCATACCGTAGGCGTGTGCGAGATCCACCATCTCGCGCTCGCGACGGATTCCCTCCTCACCGACCTCCTTGAAGCCAGCGGAGTGCACGATGGCGAACTGCACGCCCTTCTTGCCGCACTCCTCGAGGACCTGGGGGACGACCGAGTGCTGCACCGAGATGTTCACGAGATCGATCTCGTCGGGCACGTCGAGGATGGATCGATAGGCCTTGAGACACTGAATGTGCCCGCCCTTGGGGTTGATCGGGAACACCGGTCCTTGGAACCCGTAGGCGAGCAGGTTGCGAAGGACGATGTTGCCGATCGCGTAGGGATTGTTCGAGGCGCCGATGACGGCGATGGCGCGAGGCTTGAACAGGGCGTCGAGCATCAGTTCATCTCCAGGGTCCGTCGCATCAGAGCTGCTCGATGAGCGCTTCGAACAGGGTATTGGCCTGCTCCTCGGAGTACAGACGCAGGTCGTTGAGATCGCCGTGGACGACGATGTGCGGCAACCCGAGCTGGGAGCTCAGACGGCCCGGCATCCCGTAGCGATTGTTGGAGTTGTTCGGGCACGTCTTCGCATCGTGAAATATGAACCCGTCGATCGCGTACGCCTTCGCCATGCGTGCGAGGTAGGCCTCCTTGAAGGGCTCGTCCCGCACGATGAACAGCTCGGCGTAGGCGCGCGCCATGCCCTCGAAGGGGTCGGGCTCCGCCAGGGCCTCGAACACCCAGCTGTTGCAGTACGTCGACGCCACGACGCAAGCCTTCCCGGCGCCGAGCGTCTCCGCGTGTTCCCGCAGCTTGCCCCACACGGGCATGCCTTCCCAGTACAGCCGATGCTTCTCGCCTTCCACGGCGCCCACGCCGTCAGCGATCCTCGTCTCGAGCTCCGCGGCGAGGAGCTCGTAGTACACAACCGCTCGCTCATCCCCTCGGAGAACGACCGCGGGCCCCATGTGAATGGTGCCATCGAAGAAGGTGAGCGGGGAAGGGCGGTGGCGAGCCGAACGAAGGACCCGGCCCCATGCGAGCGAGCAGCGGTAGGACGAAGCCACGGTCTCACGCAGTCGGTCGATGTCGAACCGCCGTCCGGCTACCGCCTCGAGCCGCGGAATCATGGCCCGCATCTGCGCCACCAAGGTGTCCACATGATCCCGCGTGAGCTCACCGATGCTTCGCGGCGTCTGGATCCCGACCAAGGGGACCCCAAGCTCACGCTGGTAAAAGGCGAACCAGTCCTGCACGTCGCGACACTGGTTCGTGTTGTAGACGAGCACGTCGGGCTTGGGCACGCCCCGCATCCCGAAAGCCTTCGTCAACGGCGTGGTCTTGCGCAGCCACGCGCCCACGTCGCTCGTCATGTACGAACAGACGTCAGGCGAGTATCCGAGGGCGTTCGCCGTCGGAATCAAGTCCGACGCCAGCCTCGAGGCCCCGAGCATCGCGCCGTGGTTCTCGGGGAAGTACACGTGAAATCCCATGGCCCGAAGCAGCTCCGCGGGGCCCACGCTCGTACACCAGGCGACCTTGCCCCTTCCCTCCGCCGCCTGGTCGAGCTCGCGAAAGTACGCCGCCATCAAGTCGCGCATCGACCGCGTTGCTTCTATCTTCTTGATCACGGGTGCACCGTCGCCTCCCACGCCTTCCTCCTTCATCGCATCGTGCGTCGTACCACGCAAGGCCGAGGTTGTTCGCGAATTGTTCCCCCTGCCCCACCATGCTACCGGACCTGTTCGATGCCCTCTGCTCCGCCCGTCGCGCCCGTCGCGCCCGTCCCGCCCACCTCCAAGGCTTTCCCTGCGGCAGCCCTCGCCTTCGTCCTGCCGGGGCTCGGCCACATCTTTGCCGGACACGGTGCACGCGGCCTGTTCTGGCTCCTCGCCCCAGGTGTCCCGTCCGTCGCGGGCCTGGCCCTCGTCTTCTCCTGGTGGCCCGCCCTCCCGACCGGCCTCGTCCTCACCTTCCTCCTCACCCTCGCCAGCATCTTCGACGCCTACCGTGCAGGCAAGTCACCCCGACAAGTCGGGCTGGTCTGGCCCTCCGTTTACGGGGCTGTCACACTCTCGCTCATCGCCTCCTGCGTCGGTGCGCCTCTGGCGATCCGCGCCTTCGTTGTCGAGTCTTTTCGCATCCCCTCCGGCGGGATGTGCCCTACTCTCTCGGTCGGCGACAACCTCTTTGTCGACAAGGCCGCCTACGGCTCCTCGACTCCTTCGCACGGGGACATCGTCGTCTACGAAGGCCCCGACAAGCCCGGAATGATGTTCCTCCAGCGCGTGGTCGGGGTCGGAGGCGACGTGGTCGAGTTCCGCGAGGGCCGCCTCATCGTCTCGGGCCGCCCCGTTCCAACGACCGCGCTCCCGGAAAGGGGGTGCGACGGCTTGGCGCTGCTCGAGGAGGATCTAGGCGGCACGCATCGCATCGCCCGGGACCCTGGGGTCACGAACGAACCCCAACGCCACGAGGTTCCCCCGGGCCACGTCTTCGTCGTGGGTGACAACCGCGACAACTCCTATGACAGCCGGCTGCGCGGCCCCGTCCCCGTCTCTGCCGTGACGGGACGGGCGTTCAAGCGATGGATGCACGACGGGCAGCCCGTGTGGGAGGACCTACACTGAGGGCTGCCCCGCTGGCTCCCTCACGTGTACTCGTCCGGGTCGATCTTGAAGCGTCTGAGCCACCGCTGGATCTGCTGGCGCGCCTTCCCCATGTCCCGAGCGACGACGCTCACGCTCCCGGACGCCTCCGCGAGGCGCATCACCAACTCGGCACGGAGCGTCTCGTCATCGATGGAGAGGTTTCTGGGGGGGGGAATGCTGTTCGGAGCCAGGCTCGGTCCGCTGTGCGGAGGCTGCACGTCGAGCATTCGAGCGATCGGCGGGGGCAGGTGCGACGGACGCAGCAGGTCGTCTTCGGCGAGGAGGCACGCGGAGGCCAGGCACTGCTCGAGCTCGCGGACGTTGAGCGGCCAGTCGTAGCGAAGAAACGCTTCGGCCACCGAGGGGCGCAAGCGCACCTGCGGGTGACCGGACCGGCGCAGCGATGCGGTGGTGAGAATGCCGATGTCCTCGGGTCGCTGGCGAAGCGGCGACGCGTCGTGAACGAATCCGGCGATCCGAAGGGCCAGGTCCTGGCGGAACGCCCCCCGAGCGATGAGGGCCTCAATCGGGAGGTGCGTGGCGGACACCGCGCGAATGTCGACGGGAACCGACCGCACAGCGCCCACGGGCAGCACCTCCTGTTGCTGCAACACGCGAAGCAGCAGCGCCTGGGAGGATGCCGACAGATCACCTATCTCGTCGAGGAAGAGCGTGCCTGTGTGGGCCATCCTCACGAGCCCCACGTCGTCCCCGCCGCGCACGCGACCGAAGAGATGCCCCTCGACGTCGGCCTCGGGAATGTCGCAGCAGCGCACCGTCACGAGCGGTCCGGGTCGACGGGACAGCGCGTGCACGGCGCTGGCGAGAAGATCCTTGTGGGTCCCCGTCTCCCCCCGGATCAACACGGGCGTATCCGATGCAGCAGCTTGCATCAGGCGTCCCAGGGAAGAAGCATACGACGAGCTCAAGGTGGCGAGCCCGGGCAGATCGGCCCGGATTCGCGCGGTCTCCTCGTAGGATTCCAGCGCCGAACTGTCATGCCCTTCACGATGGAGAAAGAACGTGTGACCGAGCTGAACGACATCGCCATCGTCGAGACTGCATTGCGCCACCCCGATGCCGTTGCGACGACTTCCATTCGTCGACCCACGGTCTTCGAGCATCCACCCCCCGGGCCTCCGCAACACGCATGCGTGCCGCGTGGACATCCTCGCGTCGGGCACCTCCATGTACAGCACACGCTTGCCGGATGACTCCGACGTCCAGAAGCGCCGGGTCACGCCCCGGCCGATGCGCAGCTCGTCGACGTCATCCAGGGAGTGGAAGCAGCCTCCTGCCTCCAAGCGATCGCACTCCATCACGAGCAGCCAGCTCGCGCGTACAGCGCGATCCGGCGCATCGCGGCGCGAGGGATTCCCGGGCGAGGATGTGCGGGTTCCTTGCGGTTGCATGAGAGGGATCAGGTCATACCGTTTGTGGGCCCTGTCTGCCAACAGCGGGCGCGACGCGTGGAGGGAGCTACAACGAGAACAGAACGAAAACACCTCATGGATGCAGACTGCGTGGCCAGCTCGCAAATCGAAAGCTGAACCGCACATGGCGTCTGACCACACTGCCTTCGCATGCCGTGGTTCCGGATCGCGCTCATCGCAGTCGCCAGCGTCGTCGTGCTCGCCGTGACGGGAGTTGTCGCGTTTCACAGTTTCTTCGCGTGCGGCTATGACGCAGCATGCGCGGACTCGGGGCTCTGCAGCACGTCGGGGGGCGCTTGCATCGCAGGCACCGACCTCGACTGCCAGCAGTCCGAAGACTGCAGACGCAAGGGCCGCTGCAAGGCTGTCGACGGTCGATGCGTGCCCGGGTCGCACCTGGACTGCAAGCATTCGGAGTGGTGCAAGGATCGTGGGATGTGCACGGTGGAGGACAACGATTGCGTCGCAGCCACGGACGACGACTGTCGCCAGTCGGAGAAGTGCATCAAACAGAGCCAGTGCGTGGCGAAGTTCGGCATTTGTGTGATGTGAGCGTGCGGAGGCTGCGACCACGGGCCCGGGACGCCACGTATGTACGCCTCGGGAGGGGTGTGATACGTGAGGGCCATGCGGTGGTTGCGCTTGCTCGTGCCCTTCGGCTGCTGTGTATCGTGCGCCAGGCCTCCATCGCCCAGCCTCGAGGCAACCCCGTCGGAGGTCGCTCCGCCTGCATCATCGCCCCCCACGCCCATGAACCACGTCAAGCCCCCGTCGATGCTCGAGCTCGAGAAGGGAGAGATCACGTCTGCGGGCGACGGCATCCGACTGAAGCTGCTCGGCATTACCTTCGAGCAGATCGAGCCGGGCCCGTCCCCCAGCTACCCCGCAGGCTCGGGGGCCACCGCTCGGGTCGAGGCAGCCGATGACTTCGGTCGACAGGCAACTCTGCCCTTGAGCTACCTGTCCGATCCCTATCACGGCGAGCGCATCGCCTTCTTCCAGGGCTACCGCATTCGCTGGGTCGACCTCGGCGCGACTCCCAACAACCCGTCGCTGAAGGTCGAAGTGAGGAAGCTCGAAGAGGGCGAATGGCAGGATCTCGGCAGCTCCGAGTGGAAGCTCGACGAGCCGGTGAAGCTGCCGGGGGACCTCGCGGTCACGTTTCTCGCCCACGGTCACAAGCGCACGGAGGTCGATGGCCCGCCGTCGCCCTTGCTCGTCCAGCTTCGGTACGAGCAGTCCGGTCGAGAGACGGTCGAGGCGAGCGAGCGGTTGGAAACGGAGGAAGGTCGGCACACGTGGTTCTGGCGAGAGTACCGGTTCGTTCTTGCGGACCATGCGTACGGGGAGTGGATGCGCGTGCGGGCGTACCGCGCATCGGAGCCGGTGAGACTCGATTCGACGCCCTGATGCGGGGGAAGCGCGACTGGTTCAGATCCCGTTGAGCCACACCTCGACATCGAGGAGAAGCTCGCTGGGCGTGTGCATGGGAACCGAGTGACCCTCGATTGACACCGTGTCCAGGCGCCTCGTACACTACACCATGTCATTTCTTCCGAGACTCGCTGCGGTCTTTCTCGTGCTGACAGCCTGCTCCACGGAGGGGGAAGACGCTGACCCATCGTGGTGGGACCAAGGTGGTAGTTCGGGCGGTTCCGCGGGCTCGGGAGGTAGCGCGGGAACGGGCGGTTCCTCGACCTCGGGCGGCACCGGGGGCGCACCGGTGGGAGGGGCCGCGGGGACCGGTGGCAGCACCGAGGATACCTACGAAGCCGACCGCATCGCCGTGGTCGACCGCATCAACGAGTTGCGGGCAGGCAAGTCTCTGCCTGCCTACACGCGCTGGATCGACGCCGAGCCCTGCGCCGACCTGCAAGCGGAAGACGACAGCATCACCGGCATTCCGCACAACGCGTGGAGCACAGGCGTGTTCGACTGTCCTGGTGGGGACAGTCAGAACGAGTGCCCCGGCTGGGGCGGCCCGGGATGCGTCGATGCGATGTGGGGCGAGGGTAGCTTGCCCGACTGTGCGAACTGCGACTTCTGCGAAGGGGACCACGGGTGCGACGGGTGTGACTTCTTCGGGACCACGACGGGCACGACGTGCGGCCACTACGAGAACCTGAGTGCGACGAGCTACACACGGGTTGCGGTGGGGTTCGGCGGCGGGTGGATGCTGATCAACTTCGACTGAGCACGCCCGGATGGAACCGAACCACTTGCCGATGCCCTGCTCCCGGTTCCGCATGCACCGGTTCATTGCGTTCGTGTTCAGTTTACCGGGCAGCTCTCCCCCGCCACCGTAGCGGCGTTGTCGGCCTCGTCACACTCGTTGTTTCCACCCGAGATGCAGTCGATCCCGACGTTGTCGACACACACGCGGACCATGCTCGGCGCCTCGGAGGGCCCGGCACACACCACCGTCTCGCACTGTCCCGGCTGAAGCGTCTGCGTCGTGGCAAGCGGCGCGTTCGCGCACGCGATCAACGCGTGCGTGTCGTCGTCGTAGAAGACGACGGGGACGCCCGGCCCGACGAGAAGCTCGCCCTCGTTGCACACGGTCGCGGTCAAGCCCATGTGGGCGGGGCACGTGCTCGAGTCGAACGTGAGCGTCACGGCCAGGTCGGGCGCCGACAGCATGTCGAACTCCGGCAGGTTCTGCCGGAAGTTGTTCATGACGCCAGCGACCGTGGCGGTGGTGGGGTACAGCCAGTTCTCGGGCTCCCCTTTCGGAATCGCCCCCGTCTCGGACACGTTCGTCACGTGATACGCATGCTGGTTCCACACACGGCGCGTGGCAACCCAGCTGTCGTTGGCGTCACCCCAGACCCGGATACCCTGCGTCGTACCTCCGTGGGCGTTTTCGATGAACACGATCTCCGCGTTCCCGTCGTTGTCCACGTCCGCGACGATCGGCATCTCCAGCCGCGTGTGGGACCGATTCCCGATGTCGATGAGGATCGTCCCGGTCTTGCCGTCGAACACCCGGAAGCGCGTTTCGTCGTTGTAAACGACCTCCGCATTGCCGTCGCCGTCGAAGTCGAACACGCTGGAGCCCGTGACCCGCGACGAGCAGTCGTTGTTCGGCACGCGCCAACGGATGCCCGATGCGGCGCAGTAGGACGGCAGCGGCGTGGCCAGACAGTCGAGGTCCGCCACGACGTAGTAGTTGGCACCGGCCACACCGATCTCGGCCCGGCCGTCACCGTCGAAGTCCGCGATGGTGGGCGGACCACCCTCGTTGAACGAACACGTGGTTTTCGGGACGTTGATGATCACGTCCGAGCCGTTGACCTGCAAGGGCGAGCCATCGTGATTGAGAACGTAGATCCTGCCAATCCTCACGATCACGACCTCACCGTGCTCGTCCGCGTCGAAGTTGCCGGTCGCCGTGTACCCGTCGCATCGGGTGCCCGCGCCGCAGTTCGACGAAGTGGACGCGACCGCAAAGGGGTACGTCCACGCCACGGTGCCGTCCGCCCGGTACATCGTATTGCCGGCTAGCACGTTGAGGGTGCCGTCGCGGTCCGGGTCGGCAACGGAGGACACCGGCCCCATGAAGCCGTTGATGCCGACGCCAGCGGTTCCCTTCCACTTGAGGGCGCCGGTGGCGCCGTGGAGCACCACGCGTCCCTGAATGATCTCGGGCAACCCATCGGCGTCGAGGTCGGCGATGGAGGGCTGCGTACCCGCCAGGTGGTCCGGGGACTTGGGGTGCTGCTGCTGCACCCACTTGACCGCGCCCGTATGCTCGAACGCGATCGTGCCGCCATTGTTGATGGTGCCCACGATCTCGGGGAACCCGTCGTTGTCGATGTCGCCGACGGCGAGACCGCCGGAGTTGTCCAGCCAAATGCCTGCGATGCCCGTCTGCGCCTGGATCTCGGTCGCCCCCACGCTGTAGTGCTGTTTCATGGTGCCGTTCGCATTGCATTGCCCCGACACCACGCGCAGCACGCCTCTGACATTGCAGCACCCGTCCTCCTGCAACCGGTAGGAGACGAACGCGATGTCCGGCGTGTCGGTCAAGTTCACCTGACCGTCCGCGTTGTCGTCCGTGAGGTTCATCACCACGGGCGTCATCACGACGTCGTTGTAGACGAGGTAGGGGTCGCCCGCGGGCGGGCCGTTCCACGCGCACTGAAGCTCCGGCTGGAACGAGCCGGGCGGAGGCGCGAAGAAGCACCCCGTGCCCTGGCTTGGCCCCGCGTTCTCCGTGTTGTCGCACGGCCCCAGACACTGCGTGTCCTTGCCATCGATCGCGCAATCGCCGTCGTTGTCGATGCAATCTCCGCACTCGTACACCTTGCCGTTGCTGCACGCGGTGACCTGGCAGAAGTTGCCGCACCCTCCCTGCGGCGGAAGACACGTCTGACCGCACGCGCACAGCGAATCGTCCGGCTCGTACACGCACGCGTCCACGAGCGGATCGCACGCGTCCTTCGTGCAGATCACACCGTCCGGCGGACACACGTGCGGGGTCCCGGCCACGCACCCCGTCGCTGTGCACTCCTCCGCCCCGTTGCACAGCTTGCCGTCGTCACACTGCCAACTCTGCGGCACGTTCAGGCACGTGCCAAGCGGCTCCGCGCACACGTCGAACGTACAGTCCACACCATCGTCACAGGCAGTCGCCGTCCCCGCCTGGCACCCGAGCACGGCATCACACGACTCGCTCCCGTTGCAGACCAACCCATCGTCGCACGCGGCGTCCAGCACCACGTGCGTGCAAGTTCCGGCGAGCGCGTCACAACCGTCCATCGTGCAGTCCACGCTGTCGTCGCAGCTCGGCGGCGTCCCCGACTTGCACGTCACGTCGCAGGTCTCCGTGCCGTTGCACCAGTTGCCGTCGTCGCACTCGGCATCGAGCGAACAAGGCTTCGAAGCGACGCACCCCGTCAAGGATTGCCCCGGCACGCAGAACTCACCGGCAGCGCATAGTTGATGGTCCGGCGTGTACACGCACCCGGTCGTGGCGTTGTCGCACGCATCCACAGTACAGTCCACCCCGTCGGGCGGACACACCACCGTCGTCCCCTCCCGACAACCAAGGACTACATCGCAAGTCTCGCTGCCGTTGCAGAACAGGCCGTCGTCGCAATACGCATCGTTTGCGCTGTAGGTGCAGGTCATCAGCGTGTCAGAGCAGGCATCGACCGTGCAGGAATTGCCGTCATCGCACGGCACGACCGCGCCCGCCTGGCAGCCGATCCCCGGCGTGCAGACCTCCTCACCATCGCAGAACGAACCATTCTGGCATACCGTCGAGTCGGGCTCGTGCACACACGCTCCGGCCACGTCGCTGCATCCATCGTCCGTGCAGGCAATGCCATCGTCGCAGTCGGGGGCAACCCCCGCCGCACACCCCGTGACGGGGTCACCGTTGGCCACGTCGCACGACTCCGTGCCGTTGCAGAACAGGTTGTCGGAGCAAGCGACGTCGTTGGGGCTGTGCGCGCAGGCGTCGGCAGCCTGGTCGCAGAAGTCGTCCGTACACCCGACGGGGTCCGAGCAGTCGGGAGGCGTTCCCGCGACGCAGGACCCGCCGACACAGTCCTCGACCCCGGTGCAGAACCGGTTGTCATCGCACTCGGACGCGTCGACGCACGGGGCGGGTCCCCCGCCGGACCCCGCCTCGCCGCTGGACCCGGCAGCCCCTGCTTCCCCAGCGACGCCAGCGGCCCCACCCCCACCTGCGGTTCCGGCACTTCCCCCCGCACCTGAGGTGCCCGCTCCCCCCGCTTGGGCGCCCGCGCCCGCAGACCCGCCGGTGACCGCCGCGCCACCCGTGCCCGCGTCGCCGCCTGTGCCCCCTTCCTTCCCACCCGTCCCCCCTGCAGCAGCGCTTCCTCCGCCGGACCCGCCAGGTTCGTCGTCCGATCCCGTCGACCCACACGCCATCGCCCCCACCGCCAACATCGCACAGACCCCAGCCAGTACGGGATGGAAGCTCTTCATTGCGCTGCTCCTCGACGACACGTTCGATCCTGAGACGAGCGTGCCGACACAGCACGCCATCGAGTACGATATCGTCGGTCCCTGTCTCGCACAAGGAGCGTTACCGGTGCCCCTTCGAGATCGCAACGTGACATTCGGCCTTCGGGCGTGCGACCATGAGGGACATGACCCATTGCCGCCTTGCTTGCGTGCCTTGCGTTGTCGTGGTGGTGCTTGCCGGTTGTCGGGACAACCCGTCCGGCGGGACTCCAGCGGTCTCGGCGTCTGCCGTCGAGACGCCAGAGGCGTCCGCCTCCGCGACGGCCCCGGCGTCGGCGCCCCCCTTGGAAGAGCCATCCCCCGCGGGCTCCGCGTCCGCCGGTGAACCAACCCTACCGCCTCTGCCGGTTCCCCCGGATAGCGTCTCACCCATGCCCACGCTCGCCGAGTTTCGAAAAGCGGAGGTCGTCCAAGTCCCGCACGCGACCTCGCTCGGCTGCGAGGCGTCCATGTTACGCGACTGGATCATGGTCCAGTGCAAGGAGGGGCCCACGACAGACCAACCCGTGGGAGCCAAGGTGGTGCGCGACGAGGGGGCGAGCACGCGGATTCGCGTCAGCAAGGTCGGGGAGGGATTGCAGGTGACGATGCCCCTGCGCAAGGGCGTGGACGCGGAGGTGGAGGTGTCGTGGCGAACGCCGGGGTGGGGCAAGCGGATGCTGACGGCGCGCTACGGGGAAACGGACGGTCGGCCTGCCGTTGCGTTCGACAAGCCGCCGCCCGGGCCCGAAGAGAGTCCGCTGTCGCTGGGGCAAGCGCCGGGAGAGAAGCCTCGCGCGGGACGGATGCTTCTGGTGCCTGCGGGGGCGCGCAAGGGCAAGGATCCGGTCGCCGCGTTCCTGCTCGACGAGACGGAGGTCACATTCCAGGCGTGGGGCGGGTGCGTGGAGGCAGGCGCGTGCCCGCTGCCTTCGGGTGGAATCGGGTGTCCGAAGGGAGTGGTGGGGATGTCCCCGCTGCGTCCGGTGAACTGCGTGACGTGGGAAGAGGCTCGAAGCTACTGCGCGTGGGCCGGCAAGCGCCTGCCGACGGAGCAGGAGTGGTGGTATGCGTACCACGGGTCGGACGGCCGCACGTACCCGTGGGGCAACCCTCCCGGTGTCGAACGGATATGTGATTATCAGCAGCACGAGTGGGTGGAGACCGACGGCAAGTCTCGGTTGTTGAATTTGGGATGCAAAGTCGGCTCCCACCCGCTGGGCAAGGGGCCGTTCGGGCACGAGGACTTGCTTTCGAACGTGGCCGAGTGGACGTCGGAAGAGCACGAAGGCAAGAAGGTGGTGCTCGGGGGTGCATTCGGGTCCGTGAGCGGCGTCTCGGACTGGCGGGAGTACTGGGAGGGATTGATGAAGAGCCTGCGGGAGACGTACCCACCCGATACACGGATGCACGAGGTCGGGTTCCGCTGCGCGAGGGACGCGCGATGAGGTGGTCGTTGGCGGTCGACAATCGTGGCCGTGAGGACGAGCAGGGCGACCCGCTCAGTCCGAAGCAATCACAATAACAGCGACGCCCAATTCTGTGGCCTCGGCGCCCTCTGGTTCCATGGACTCGGGTTCGACACGGAGGGGAGGTGCGTGGCTCCACGTGAAACACCCTCCCCCACCCTCCTTCCCCTCGTGAGCGATTCGACATCGCGCTTGACCCCCTTGCGATCGCGGAATTCACTTCGGGCCCCGGCACCGGAGGCGAGTTGGATCGGTCAGAGCCCTCGATTGCAGGGGTGTTCCGCCGGGGGCTCCCGTCTCACGGTCCTGCCGGACTCCCATACGACCGGCACGGTCTGCCAGATCTCGCGCATCAACCCGCAGTACTCCCTTTCGAGCACGGACAGGTCTTCCTTCAGAGGATCGGCCAACTCCGAGACAGCATACAGGGTTGTCCCGTCGACGAACAGGTTCGTCGCGGGGCCGTGCAAGTACCAGACGTCGAGCCTTCGACCTGAGTCCTGATCCCAAATGCCGACAGCCCCGTTGCGATACCCCGCGACGACAGTTCCCCGGGGTCCTTCGGCAAGGGCGTCGACAGGCACAGCAAAGCCCCCCTCGAAGGACGGCGCACCGGGGAGGGCGTCCGGCGCCAGAGCCACGTGCGCCAACTCGCCGCTTTGCCTTCCCGCGACAAGTCTGCCAGCGACCCGAGCCAGGGCTGACACGCCCGGTCCGACCCGCCATTCGCCGACCCGCTTGCCCAAAGGGTCGAACGCTATCGCGTCTTGTCCCGCCGCCACGAGCAGGTTCTCCTTGTCTGCTGCGATGGCAGTGGCGGAGGCCGCGAGCAGCGTGGATGTTCCGGCCTGGGAAATCAACCGCGCCTCGTCCTGGACGAGCACCACGCACCCCGAGGCAGCGGCCACGACGCGGGAGAGTCCTGGCAGTCGGAGGACAAGGGATTCGCGATCCGTCAACGTGTCCCAAATACGGAGTTCGCTGTCGTGGGACTGAATGCACACATGTGTAAGGGGAGTATCGCCCGACGCCCGCCTCGCGAACGCGTGAACCGCCTTGGCCCATCGGGAGTCCAGTGGACCGGGAGGGGCGTCCACGTTGGCGAGGCCAATCCAGCCCTCCTGGGTGAGCGCACGCGCGGGACCGGACAACAGCAGGGGCGCGCGCCAGTAGGGCCGGCCTGTGTCGCAATCCCACGTGCGGGTAGTACCATCGTCGCTGGTGCTGAGCGCGAGGCGACCGTCGGGAGAGAACTCCACGCGATTGATGGCTTCTCCGTGGCCGCGCAACTCCACCGTGTGACCGGTGCGGAGGTTCCAGATGCGTGGCACACCGTCGATGGGACCGAGGAGGAGGCGCTCTCCGTCCGGGTGGAACGCAAGACCGTAGATGTTGCTGGGCCCCGGCCTTGGCGGGGTCGGCTCCCTCGTCCAGTCGCGGGTGCGCCAAACCGCGACCCCGTCGCCCCCCCGCATGGATGCGGCGACCCTCGAGCCGTCGGGGCTGAAACGCGCGACCATGCCGAGGGCGTGGATCGGGAGCACCTTCTTCGGCTCCTGCGTTGCAACGTCCCAAATCCGTACGGTTCGGTCCCAGCTCGCGCTCGCGAGCGTACGGCCGTCGGGACTGAATGACACGGAGAGTGCGGTTCCCGTGTGTCGCATGGGGTGCCCGACGAATTCGAGCGTTGTTGCGTCGAAGAGCCGCAGGTTGCCATCCACGCCGGAGGATGCCACGAGACGACCTCCGGGCTGGACGGCTGCGTTGTATGCGTAGCCCCGATGAACCGCCACCACACCGATTCGCTGGGAAGTCCTGGCGTCCCAGACCTCCACGTTGCCGTCCAGCGCGGAGACAAAGAGGTGCGAACCGGATGGGTCGAAGGCAGCGGCATAGGACCGCGTGGGTAGCGTGCGAGTTTGTCGGGCGGAGACCAATGACCGGACCGATACACCTCCTGCCTGGCTGGCGCTCGCGACCTCGGAGCCGGACGGCGAAAACGAAGCCTCTCCCGTGTCGCTCCAAATGGCGGTGCGTCCTGCATGGCTCCACGGCCAGACGAACAACTTGCCAGCAGAATCGGGCACGAACGCGATCGCGCCCATCGCACCCACGAAGGCAGAGGACCGCGGGAACGGTACCTGGGGGACCTTGCCGCGGGCGAGGACTTCGCCGGTCCTCACGGCCCACACCGCGCATTCGACCGCGTCGCACGCGCCCGCATGCCGTCCTTCCACGTCCACGGAGAGGGCCGACACGGCGGTTGTGTTCCAAGGGAATGCGTGCCGCAGCGCACGATCCGCCCCCCAAGAAATGACCGTACCATCGGGACTCTGCGCGACAATGGTCCCATCGCTCCGTGCCGCGCGGATCCGCGCGAAGCCCCCCGGGCGAGTCGCCAGCAGGGCCGCGGGCCTCGACAGGTCCAGCGGCCGCACCAGCAGGCGTTCTCCCGAGGAATACACCACCTCGTGAGTGAAGGCGGCGACAGGACATCGGCTCTCGCACGAGTCCACAACCTCTCCGTCGCCAGGACTATTGGAATCCCAAACACGGATCTCCTTCTCGCCCGAAGCCACGACGCGCCGGCTGTCCCCCGAACACGCGACGGAGCGGACGGCGCCCTGAAGGCGGCCCAGCAACCGGGGTTCTCCTTGCGGAAGTGGGAGCGCCACCACGGCCCCGTCCTTGGTCCCCGAGACCAAGGTGACGCCGTCAGGGCAGAGCTCGAGAGAATACGTCCCTTTGAGTTCGGGCTTGCGTGTGACCTCGAGCGACGTGAGGTCAACCACGAAGCCACCCGAATTGCCAACGGCCACGACCGACTTTCCGTCGCGCAGTGCCTCGACCGCGACAAGCGGCGACCCCAGGGAGATAGACCACATCGCGCTCGGGCGGTGGACGAGGGGCCAGAGAGCCCTGGCGGCAAGGCTATCGTCGATTTCCAGCGCGGAGCGCAGCTGGGCTCGGGCGACGACGGGGTCGGATCGCTCCAAGGCGGCACGTGCTCCTTCGAACAATGCCTCTGCGCGCTTTCGTTCCGCATTGGCTCTCTCGCGAAGGGCTGTCTGCTCCCTGGAGCGCAACGCGAGCGACACGACCACGGCCATCGCGGCCACCACCCCCAACACGGCGAATGCCCCTGTCACGGCCACGCGGCGGCGTTTTTGCGCCCTCCGCTCCTCGTCCTCCCCCGCCGCCAGGAACTCGCGCACGAGGTCAGGCAGTGGGTCGACGTGACCGGCCCGCAGCCGGGCGGTCTGCAGGGCCTCCCCTCGCCACACCTCCTGCCGTGCACGCCCCCGCTTCTCCCACAGCTCGGCCGCCTGCCGCGCCTCGGACAAGAACGCGATCTCCTCTCTGCCTTCGTCGATCCATCTGCTCAGCCGGTCCCAGCCAAGAATCAGCGACTCGTGCGCCAACTCTGTCTCCTGACCCTCGTCCCCTCTGCCCTTTCGCGACACGATCACACGACTCTCCACCAACCGGTCGAGTACCGCGCCGGCTTCCTGTCCGAGCCCCTCGAGAAGCATCGAGCGCTTGGTCGTCCTTCGTGTTCGCTCCGGCGTCACCATCCGAAGCAGCAACCGTTTCGCGTCCCTCGCCTGCTCACCGGACATCGCCTCGATCACACCGTCCGCGTGCCGTGCCAGGGCTCCCTCCACCCCCCCGATGGCTTCGTACGTAGCGCGACGCAGGATCCGCACGCTCTTGTCCCGCCCCTCCCACAGCTGCGTGCAGGCGAACTGCAGCAGCGGGAGACACGCGGGCTCCCCGCGCACCGCGGCAAGCATCCCGTCGACCAGCCCAGCGTCTTCGTACCGATAGCCCGCGAGGGTTACAGGCCGGGACACGATCTCCCGCAGCAATTCCTCTCCCGGACTGCGCAACAACAGGGACCGACCTAGGGTCCTCCTCACCATCGACGTCTCCCCGAGCTTGCCAAGGAAGTCGTCCCGCAGCGTGAAGATGACGCGCACCGCCTCGGACGGGTCGTCAGCGGCGCCGCAGACCGCCTCCATGAACGCGCGTCGCGTCTCCGCCCGTTCGACCAGCGTGGACACCTCCTCGAGTTGATCCACCAGAAGCACGACCTGCGCGCCGGTCCGCGCGGCCACCTTCTGAAGCTCGATCGCGAGACGGGCGGGCGCAGACTCGAGCGCGACGGCCAGGGTTCGGCCTTCTTCTCGGGTGCCGTGGGTGTTCGAGAATGGGCTGGTCCCGGGCGTGGACATGCTCATGGCCTGCACGATGCGAGAAGCGAGCGCATCAAAAGGGCGTTCGCCGGGGCGCAGCGTCAACGTCACCAAGCGCCCCTTCTCCCGCAAACGGGGGACAAGGCCTGCTTGGACAAAGGAGCTCTTGCCCGCACCGGATGGCCCCACGACGGGCAGCACCGCTTCCCGCCGCAAGCGCTCGAGAGCCTCAACAATCTCGGTTTCCCTGCCGAAGAACCACGCCGCATGCTGCTCGGCGAAAGCCATTAGGCCGCGAAACGGCGGCTCCGCCGCGCCAAGCAGCACGGTGCCGGGCTCCAACCACCCGCGGAGCGTCTCGACCACGTTGGCGGCGCTCGGACGCCTGTCTGGCTTTTTCGCCACGCATGCGCGCAAGATCGCGCCCACATCCGACGGAATCTCGTCGTCGGCATCCGACCAGGGCACGTCATCCCCGGAGCACACCCTGGCGCACAATTGAATCAAGGACAATCCTTCATACGGGTGCCGACCTGCTAGCATTTCGAGAAGCACCAGGCCCAGCGCCCACACGTCGGCAGCCGCAGAGACCGGCTCGCCCCACCACTGCTCGGGAGCCATGTACAACGGCGTGCCGCGCAGCGCGCCCTCCCGACTCTGATGCAACACACGGCTGTCCAAACTCGGGAGTGTTGCCTCATGCCGTTCGGCCCCACCCAGCGCCACGGTGGCGGCTTCACACAAGCCCACCGCGTCGATCGGCTTGGCCAATCCGAAGTCCACCACGCGAAGCCGACCGTCCGTCGGCACCATCACGTTCTCCGGCTTCAGGTCCCGGTGGAGCACGTGATTCGCGTGCGCCTCGACCAACGCCTCGGCGATCGCCATCCCCATGCGGATCGCTTCTCGAACGCCCATGCGCGGGCCCTGCAACCGCTCGCGCAAGGACTGGCCCGAAAGGTACTCGAGCGCCACGTAGGGACGCCCATCGTGCTCCCCCACGCCGTAGATGGTGACGATGTGCGGGTGGTTGAACCGCGCCGTCACCTCCGCTTCGAACAAGAAACGCTTCAGGGTCTCGTCGTCACCCAGCGCGTCGGGGCGCACCAACTTGAGCGCGACCCGTCGTCCGAGGCGGGTGTCTCGCGCCAAGTACACTTCGCCCATGCCTCCCTTGCCTATCAGCCTCGAGACACGATAGTGCTCGACCATCGCGCCCGCAGCGAGCGCCCCGATCGCTGAAGTGAAGTCCACGTTCGGCAAAGGTCCGCAGCGTTTCTTATCACGGACGTACTCTCCGGCTCAAGGTACGGGACGTCTCGGGACCGTCCCTCGATTCCCCAGTCCGTGGTACCCTCCACCTACGCACGCCCGCGGGAGGAGAAGACCATGCACCAGAACCACGCGCTACCTACCGCCAGAGGGGTAGCCCTGACGCTCCTGCTCGCCGCGTGCGGCACGTCGGATGCCCCCGATTCTTCCCCGCCGCCGACCGACGGCGCGGTTCTCGACGCCGACGCAACCGCTCCCTGCGATGGCTGTAGCGAAGGGGGATCCACCGGCGGCACCGGCGGCACCGGAGCCACGGGGGGAACCGGCGGCACCGGCGGCACGTCCGAAGGCGGGGCAGCAGGCTTCAGCGGAGAAGCGGGGTCCGGAGGCACCGCATCCGGTTGTCCTGGGCTCGACCCCATCGTGGCGCCCGCCGAACGCCTCTACGTCGCTCCGAACGGCAGCGACGAAGCGTCGGGCGCCGAGGACGCGCCCCTCGCTTCGCTCGAAGAGGCCGCAGCCCGGTTCCCGACAGGCGGGACGGTCATCGTACGCGGCGGCACCTATCCCCCCCAGCAATGGTTCACGGCCACAGGCACCGAAGGCCACCCCCTCCACATCCGGGCAGCCGACGGCGAGACTCCCGTCTTCGATGGCTCCGAGGTACAGAGCGAATGGTCCGCCGTGATTGCGATGCAATCTGCTTCGCACGTCGTGCTGGAAGGCCTGGAGGTGCGAAGCTGCAGCGCCCCCAGCTGCCAGGGAATCTCCAGCGACGATCCCGTCCTCGATCTGACGCTTCGCGGCTGCCATGTGCACCACATGGACGGCCCGGCGGCCCGCTTCAGCGGCAAGCGCATTCGAATAGAAGGGAATCACTTCCACGACATCGCCCTGACCAACGAGAACAACACGGACTACCCCAATGGGGGCTGGCCCACCTGCACCGGAACCGTCCCCGACCGATCGAACACCTCCACCCCGTGGGCCGACGACGTCGTGATACGGGCCAATCTCATCCAGGATTGCTGGGGTGAGGGCATCGGACTCTGGTACGCATCGAACGCCGTCGTCGAGGACAACGTCATCGAAAACGCCTGGAACGTAGGCATTTACGGGGACAATGCCTTTCACCTTCGCATCGCGCGCAACTACGTGCACATGCTCCGGGGCTCGAAGGGCGGAGCAGGGACAGGCATCCTCTTCGGCACCGAAGACTACCCCGGTTGGGGAATCCCGAGCTCCGCCACGCACGACGTCGAAGTCGTCAACAACGTCGTGGTCGCGGGGGGAGGGATCGGTTGGTGGGCCATGTCGACGCCCGAGAGCACGTACCAGTCCTTGCGGGTACTGCACAACACGGTCGTGGCAACGCACCGCGGGGCGCTCGGCTTCTCAGAAGTGGAGGCGGGCGTGGCAAGCCCCACAGGCTGCGCCGTGAAGAACAACGTCTTCTCCGAGGCAGAAGACGCGTGGCTCGGGGACCCGGGCGCGTTCGTGCTGGACGGCAACGCCTGGATTGGCACGTCCATGCCCTCGGCCGCGGGAGCCTCGGACGTCGCCCTGGACATCCCCATCGATCCCTTGTCGCAAGCCACGGACGCGCAGGTCCTCGCTCCGCTCGTGGGAACCGGCGAGGCGGGAGTCGGCGTGACCGACGACTTCGTCTGCAGGCCGCGAGACACGTCGGCGCCCACGCGCGGGGCGTTCGAGCCGTGACTCGCGGAGACGTTCGAACAGAACGCCTGACAGATCAGCGATCCGAGGTTAGGCTCTGGGCATGCCACGTCGACTGATTGTTCGATACTCGTCAGCCAGCGACCTGCGCGCCCACCTCGATGAAGCACAGTCGCGCGGGGCCATCCTGCTGCCGCTGGCGGACGTGCCGGGGGACCTCGCTCCCCTCGAACGGCTCGAGCTCGTGGTGTCCGCGGCGGAGGTCGGTGCGGAGCTGGGGGCGGAGTTGTTGCAAGTGCTCGCCGGCGTGGGCCTCGTGGTGCGCATCCTGGACCACGGCACGCTAGACCCGGCGTCGCTGCCGTTGCTCGGGTCAGGCTCCGCGACTCCCCCACAGGTCACGCTCCACGCGGGACGGCAGGAGAGGCCCGAACGCGAACAGGAGCCTCGCGAGTCCGCCGAGGACGAGCAGGAGCCTCGCGAGCCCGCGGAGGACGAGAACGAGCGGGAGCCTGGCACCAAGCCGACGGCCGGCCCGGCGGGTTCCTCCGCGATCTCTTGGTCGCTCGAGAAGCTGACGGCGGAGTGGGACAACCTCGGCACGGCCGAGCGCGTCCGGGTCGCTCGCTATGGCAACCGTGGGGCCCGCGGGGTGGTGCTGCGGAGCAACGACCGAACGTTGATGGCGCACCTTCTCACGAACCCGCACATCTCTACCGAAGAGGTCGCGTCCCTTGCGGGCAACGCAGCCATCGACCCCGCCGCCCTGCGAAGGATCGCGTCCAGCACCGACTGGCTGCGGTCTGCGGAGGTCACGCGCAATCTCGTATGCAACCCGAAGCTGCCGATGCCCGAAGTGGAGCGACTCCTGCGCACGCTCCCGCGCGACGAGCTGGTGAGGTTGAGCAAGTCGGGACGCGCACGCGCGGTCGTCAAGCAAGCGGTCGCCAAGCGGTTGAAGTCCAGCGACCGGTGATCACGGCGGACAGCACACCGTCACGGGGTCCGTGGGCGAGACCGTGCCCATCGGCTCCCCGCCCGAAGCCGTGCACTGGATGCCTGAGGGCACGCCCCCATCCTCGAAGCGGATCGACGTGAAGAACTGCCCACCCGACAGCTGCGTGCAGGCGCCGTCCATGGGGACCGTGTTCGACGCGAGAGAGCAGAACGCGTTGCCGAACACCCTCACGGAGCCGTCCTCGCAGACCCCGGCGGGGTCGGAGCATTCGCAGGGAGAACAGCCCCGGGCGTCGGTCCAACCGCCGAAGACGACGTAGCGCGCATCGCTGCCGTTCGGGCAAGGGACGTCTCCGGGGCGATGAAAGCAGAAGCGTCCCAAGTAGGGGGATGGCGGCTCGGCCAGGCACACGGACGTTCCGCCACAGCCCGCGCCGGACTGCGCCAAGTCGGCGTCGCACACGACCCCGCGTGAGCCCCAGGTCGGGTCCTGCAGGGTGGGCGACCCACCCGACGCTGCACAGGAACCGCCTTGCGGACCGGAAGGCACGACGCGCCCGCTGTCGAACTCCACAGGGTCGTCGACGGTGGTGCACGCACCTGCCTGCTGGATTTGCGTTGTATAGGGGTCCCCACTGCAACTGGTCGAATCGAACAGCTCGACGGTCGGCAACGGACAGGTGGCTCCCGTTGCCTCGGAGCAGGAGCAGTTGGAACAGTTTGCCGCCGAGAACGACGGGGCTCCCAGGCCTCCGTCGAGGACGAGCCGGCTCCCCTCACAGAAGGGATCGTCGGTCCCAACGTGCAGCCACGCGGGCCCGTCCCAACCGTCGGGGGCCTCGGGAACACACGCATACGATCCGCACAGAGGGTCCTCACAATCCGTGAGCCCGTTGCCGTCGTCGTCGACGCCGTTCGTGCAAATCTCCGAGCACGGAGCGCACGCGCCGCCGCAATCGACCCACGTCTCATCGCCGTCCTGCATACCGTCTTGGCACGACTCGCACATGCCCTGACGACAACCGTAACCACCGGAGCATTCCTGGTCCGGATCGGAACCCACGCTCACGAACGCGCACGTTCCATCTGGCTGCCCGGTCTTCACCGCGCTGCACGCGAGGCACAGGCCGGAGCAATCCGACTCACAGCAGACCCCGTCCACGCACGGCGCCGATTCGCAATCCTCCTCCGTCACGCAATGGCGCCCCACGAGGCACGCAGGACACTCCCCACCCCCGCAATCGACGTCGGTTTCCCTTCCGTTGCGTTCCCCATCCTCACACGGACTTGAGGGTGCATCCGACGCATCCTCAGCGGGCGCGTCGTATCGCTCGGAGGATGCGTCCACGGGTCCATCGATCGTGACGTCGCTCGACGCGTCGTGGCCGGGGGCTGCCCACCACGTTTCCGCAAATGGGGCGTCGAAATCGATGGTGCATGACGGCAACAAAACCGTCAGGCAGAAGGCGATGACGGGGCATGAGAGGGTTCGAAGCGATGGCACGACGGAGAAGGGTAGCATACCAGCGTGTTGCCGGGCATTCGCGCGTGCTTCTCCGAGCGCTCACGCTGAACGACCTGACCCCACGGGTTTGACGCGTCGAGGTTCCTGATCTGAAGGCACACGGAGTGCGGGGCAGAGAGCGCCGATCGCAGAGCCGTCGCCTCGCGCTGGGCGAGGGTGATAGCATGCCTCGGAGGGATGTTTCCCTCACCAAGAAAGGCCGTACCCATGCGCTCCAAGAGGATCGTCGTCGTCGTCATGGCGGCTGGGATGCTGATCTCGTGTGGCCCGGGCGACGTCTCCCGCGAGCCGCTGGGACGGGTGCACCTTGCCTACGGAGAACCGTCGGGGGACTTCCCTTCGCACGACGAGCGGGTGACGCTCGTGGAGATCAACCGGGTTCGGGCCGACCCGAACAACGTCGACGCGTTCACCGCGGGAGACTGCTCGCCCCATCGAGACCCGGTCCCGCCTTTGTCGTACGACGTGAACCTGGCCGAAGCGGCTCGGTTCTTTGCAAGCTACATCGGCCAGAGCGGCTGCCCCCTCGCGCACAACGCGCGGTGCACGATGCGGGCCGATCTCGACGGCGCAGGGTGCGATGGGGCTCCGGACTGCGCGTGCGAGCCCGGAAGCGACTGCGGGTCTTGCGGGTGCGGGAGCGGTCCGCAACAACGAACCACCATCTTCGGCTTCACGGGCGGGTCCATCCGTGAAAACGGGGCGCAAGGTCACTCGGTGCCTCAGCACGCGGTCTGGGACTGGACAGGGGAATGCGCCTCCGCTCCCCACCGAATGACCCTCACCGCTCCCGAGGTCAACGTCGTAGGACCAGGAACCCATCAGACCACACGCTTCTCGGACTTCGGCTCTCTGCCTGGGTGGCAGACCCCAAGGATTCCCGCAGCCTCGCACTATACGTGCGAATGGACGAAGACAAGCACCTTCTCCTACTCCTGCGTTCCACAAGTCTCTTTCCGCGCGAACTACTACGACGAAGCCGGCGATCCACAGAGCATCCACGTCGTCCTCGACGGCACCTGTGCGGCCATGCAGGTCGAGTTGGGCGAGCCGGGCAATCGCACGTACAGGGCTGTCCCCGACACCCTCGCGGACGGGTGTCACCACTACTACTTCGTAGCGGTGGACCATGCCGGGGAGGCCCACGTCTACCCCGACGTCGGCTCCTTGACCTTTGGGACGTGCACGGAAGACTACGTCGATGGTCAGGCCGCATCGGATTGCTCACCGGGGTCCGCAGGATCCGGCGGTTCGGGCGGTTCAGGAGGCGCCTCGGGCACAGGAGGGACAGGAGAAACGGGCGGGGCAGGCGGAGCAAGCGGGACAGGCGGGTCGAGTCCGGACGACAGTGGGCAAGGGGGAAGCGGCGGCACGTCGTCCAGCGCGGGAGCAAGCGGCTCGGGTGGATCCGCGGGGTACGCCGGCGCAAGCGGCCCTCCCTCGGCCGGGGACCCGGAAGACCCGTCCTCCTGCGCGTGCTCCTCTGTCGGCCGCAGAGCGCCAGCGGGGTCGCACGCTGTTGTGTTTTGGCTGGGTGCCCTGGCCTTCGCTCGCAGGAGGCGGCGGTAGGCTCGGCTCTCAGCGGAGTCTCCGGCCAACTACGACGGCTCCCGAGCCGGGCGTTCGCGCGCCCCTCGACGCCCCTGCCCCGGGGGAATAGCATACGGCACTTCCCGCGTTCCCAACCCGAACCATGCCGCGACTCCCCCCCATCCTCTGGCCGAGCCTGCGACGATGGCGAGACGCGGCACGGCGCCTGGTGCGGAACAAGCGAGTGCGACGGGCCGCGGTCGCCCTTCTGCTCGCGCCGGTGGTGGCCCTCGTGCTGCTGGCGGTCCTCACTCCGCTTCCTGCGGAGCTACGGGCCGATCACCGGTTCGACGCATCCGTGCAAGTGCTCGACCGCCACGGCAAGCTTCTCGCGGAGGTGCGGGCGGAGGACGGCGCGCGCGCCAGGTGGGTGCCCCTCGACCAGGTGGGACACGACGTGCAGCAGGCGCTTCTCGCGGCGGAGGATGCCCGATTCCGGTCGCACCCCGGCATCGACCCCATCGCGATCGTGCGCGCTGCCGGTCAGAACTTGGTACACGCTCGCATCGTCTCCGGCGCGTCGACGTTGACGCAGCAGCTGGGCAGAAACCTGGTTCCCAGGCCACGCACGCTTCCCGGCAAGTTCCGAGAGATGGCGATCGCCCTTCGGATCGAGGCGTCCCTGTCCAAGGATGAGATCCTCGAAGCGTACTTGAACCTCGTACACTTCGGCCCCACCCTGCGGGGTGTCGAATCCGCGAGCAGGTTCTACTTCGACAAGCCCACGAACGCCCTATCGCTCGCGGAAGCAGCCACGCTCGCGGCCATGCCGAAGGGGCCCACGCTCTACGACCCGCGCAGGAACCCAGACCGTCTTCGCACGCGCCGGGACTACGTTCTCGATCGCATGGTGGAAGAGGGCTGGGCCACCACCCAGGACGCGGAGCGAGCAAGGCGAGAGCCTCTCACCGTGCACGCCCAGCCCACCGGTTGGGGTGCCCCGCACCTGACGCGCGGATTGATGGATGGGAGCATCCATCCCGAGATCGGCCCGCTTGTGAATCGCGCGTCCGTGCTTCAGACCACACTCGACAGCGCCCTGCAGCGGGAAGTGCAGTTCACCGCGCGCACCCTGGTCACGTCGCTGCGAGACAAGCAAGTATCGACCGCATCGGTCATCGTCCTGGAGAACCAGACCGGCCATGTGCTGGCCTGGGTGGGCGCTCACGACTTCTTCGATCAGTCCTCCGAGGGACAGAACGACGGGGTGCTGGCGCTGCGACAGCCGGGTTCCACGCTCAAGCCGTTCGTGTACGCGACGGCGATGGAGGACTTGGGTTGGACGGCGGCAACGGCGTTACCGGACGTGGAGCTTCACCTTCCCGGGGCCCAGGGTACGTACACGCCTGTGAACTACGACGGTACGCTGCACGGGCCGGTGCGGTTGCGTGAGGCGCTGGCGAACTCGTACAACGTGCCAGCGGTGTATGCGGCGTCGATGGTGGGGCCGGATCGGGTGATCGAGCGACTTCATGCCCTTGGGTTCCGGTCTTTCGACCGCGGTCCGGACCACTACGGTGCTGCGATCGCGCTAGGCGATGGCGAGGTGCGGCTGATCGATCTCGCGAACGCGTATGCGACGTTGGCGCGGGGCGGAAGTCATCGACCCGTTCGGGCTTTGATCGGAGCGAAGGATGACCGTGGGACAGCGGTTGCGATGCCGGCGTCGGAGGCGCGGCAGGTGATATCGGAGCCTGTGGCGCGGGTGCTGACGGACATTCTGTCCGACCGGCACGCTCGGCTCGCCGCGTTCGGCCCGAACTCGGCGCTGGAGCTTCCGTTCGCGGCCGCCGCCAAGACAGGCACGTCGAAGGGGTTCCGCGACAACCTCGCCGTGGGTTACACGCCGCGGGTGACGGTGGCCGTGTGGGTGGGGAACTTCGACGGCTCTCCGATGAAGGGCGTGAGCGGCGTGACAGGGGCGGGTCCCCTGTTTCACGCGGTCATGCAAGCGGTGCATCGGCAGCTGGGAAGCAAGGAGGGCGCGTTTGGCGAACCCGACGATCGCTTCGAGCGCGCGACGGTGTGCGCGCTGTCCGGGGAGCTTCCGGGCCCCGCGTGCCCGCACCGCCGCGAGGAGTTGTTCGTACGGGGAACCTCGCCGGAGCGGCCGTGCGCCATGCACCAGCAAGTGGAGATCGACGTGCGCAACGGGCTGCTGGCCGGCCCCGGTTGCCCCGCCGAGCAGAAGAAGGTCGCGGTCTTCGAGTCCTTCGATGCGCGCTATCAGGCCTGGGCGAGGGCGTCGCGAAGGCCCCTGGTCCCCGGCGAATGGTCTCCGAACTGCCCGGGCACGGGCAACACATCGCCGGCCGCGGGGACGCTGACGATCCGCTACCCCTATCCCGGCGCAGTGTTTCTTGAAGACCCCTCGATGCCCGATACCATGCAGGGGCTCGTCGTCCGCATCGACGCGCCCCCCTCGGTCCGGCGCATCACGGTCTTCGTCGACGGGCGCGCGGAGGCCACGATAGGACCTCCGTTCGAGCGATCGCTCCAGTTACGGCCCGGCAAGCACGAAGTCTGGGCCGAGGCGGACGGGGAGAAAAGCGGGCGGGTGAGCTTCGAGGTACGGTAGAGACGAGCGTTGTCACCGACTACAGCTTCTCGAGTCGTCGACGCGCGTTGGCGCGATGGCCGACAGTCCAGGAGCGCAACGTGGCAATCCGGGCACGAAGGCGTTGCACCTCGTTCTCGGACGCGACGAGCTTGGCGAGAAAATGCTCGGCAGCGTCCTCGCTGGTGGAGGAGACGGAAGTCAGGTTGGCGCGGATTCGAGGGAGGTCTCCCTGGACCTCACGCAACCTCTCTTCCACCTTGGACTCCTCTTGATTGCAAAGGTCTGCCTGATGAAGTGACTTCGCCACACGCAGCAGATTCTGTCGTTGGGCCTCTGGAAGCTTGGGCGCCGCGGCCAGCTCTCGAACAACCGAAGCGGTCAACTCGCGCAGAGGACGCGTCCGCGTGAGCCCTTCTGCGACGGTCAAGGTGGGCTCGCGCTGCTTCCTCGCCTCGACCTCGAACACCGCAAGAGCCTTGCCCTGCTTGGCGTCCCAGACCAAGGCGTCCGCCCCTTCGACCTTTGCGTTGTTCACGTAGTCCAGAGTCAGGTACGCGGTCCGCGGGCTGCCGTGGCGGTTCACCAACGCGTACTTCACGCTATGGCGCCGCAAGAAGTGCTCCGTCAACGCTGCTCCGTCGAAGGACACGACCTGAAGCTCGTCTGCCGACTGCCGGTCCACCACGTCCAACTCGACGTCCAGGTCGTTGCCGAAGGTCACGATTTGGCTTTCGGCAGGCTTGAGCCGGTCGAGCGCGGACTCCCCCGCAAAGCCGCCGTCGGCAAAGACCGCCACGGTTCCCGGGGGCAACGTCTGCTTGGTGTCGTTCTTCAGGTGGACGGCCGCCCGGGCCTGCGCCCCCGCCGTCTCGAAGAATGCCATTCGCGTCGCACTGACCATCTGCTGCACGAAGGGAACCAGCGCGGACCCGTGGGCCCGCAAGTCGATCGGCTTGGGGAGCGCATAGCGGAACAGGGCGCCTGATTCCTGCGTATCCGCCTCGGCGATGGACGCGAGATTCCCCACGCTCAACAGCGAGCTGCCCGTCCCCGTCCCGGCGCCGTGACCGATGGTCCCAATCGAGCCGAGGCCAATCCCTTCCCCCCTTCCGCCGCCCCCCTCCCCCACCCCGGTCAGCCCGAGACCGCCGGAGCCGTAGGACTCGCCGACCTCGCCGCGCCACATGTTGTCCACCGTCGTGTCCTGCAACTGAGGCACGGTGGAGAGCTGTTCGGTGGGCGTGAGCATGTCCCTTCGCGCGTACCGCGGTGCTGCGAGGGGGAAGAGAAAGGAGTCGGGCTGGCCATTCACCAGCTCGATCCGCACCTGCTTCCAGTCCTCGTCCGTGTCGTTGTGCAACAGGGCCCACCCCTGCAGCGCCCCTCTCTTCTCCGCGCTCGCAAGCACCATGCGATAGGTCGACCGCCATACGGGGGATTCCGCAATGTATCCCAGCGTGACCGGCCCGGAGCTGGACGCAAGCACGTTGAGCACCCGTCGCGTTTGCGAACCTCGCGACGACACCGTATCCACGCCTGCCGCCAGGCGGGACGCGACCGCCTGGTCGGACGGCCGCACGCTCTGCACGTCCGAGGATCGCAGCCGCCGGATCTCCGACCGATCTGTGAGCAAGAGTAGAGTCATGTGTCGCTGAGGGATGCAGTCGGGACTCTCCCCTGTCCCCCCCATCGCGCGAACCCCACCCACGCCGGTCGCACGCACGCACGTCTCTACGTCACTGCGCTCGGCGGCGAGCACGTCCACAAGACGGCCCCGCACGGTCTCCCCCCCCGTGCGGACCTCCACCGACGCGCCCTTGAGACTGCTGAGGAGCTGAGCATAGTCGAGCGACTCGGAACCGTCGGAAGGCAGACCCGCAAGGGCCCTCGCGCGATCCTGCGTCACACTGCTCGCAAACTCGATGCCCGTGACCGACGTGGTGCCGTCGGCGCCGAGGACGACGAGGGTCTTGAGCGCATCGTCGAGGTGGCCCGCTGGCACGGGCAAGCCGACACCAGCGTTGCCGGAGATGGGGCCGGACCGCTCGAAGTACCCGACCCCGGTTTCGTACAGCCGCGCCGTTCGAAGAGGCAGCGTGGAGCTGGCGCGAGGCTGGCCCCAGGCCTGCATGGCAGTCGCGTGAATCGATAGGAACGCAACGAGAGCGATCGATCGCCTGAACAGACGCATGGGCACACCTCCGGAAGCGAGTCTTCTGGCGGCAAGACAGCCGGACCACGGGAAAGGTTCCTCGTGGGCTCGCCGATGCCGAAAGTGCAAGGCAAGAGGACGAGTCCACGCAGGCTGGATCGCCCAACGTCCGATAGCGAGCCCGCAACACGTTGACGCATCGACGCGTTATCCCCGAGGCAGCGGCGGCCTTTCCGTGCACTGTCCGTAGCGCGCGCGGAGCAGGCTTTGCTTCGGGGCCCTCGGGAAGCTACGCTAGGGCGGTGCGTCGCATCATCTCGCTTCTCCCGGCCGTTGGCTTGCTTGGCTCCGCTTGCTCGTACTACGACACCTCGTTGCTCGAGCCCGCGGGTCCGAGCGGCGACGCCGGACAGGACACGAGCGTGGAGACGGGGCAGGACGCGAACCAGGAAGCCTCGGACGTGGCGCAGCCGGACACACCGGAAACGGATAGCAACGGGGGCGACGCGAGCGACGCGAGCGAGACGGGGACCTGCGGGCACGCGCGCCCACCCGACCCACCCACGAGCAGCACGGGCGGCGGAGACATCGATTTCGTCGTGGCGGTGGACAGCGTCGACTTCGGCGACGAATCCGGGACGCCGAAGCAGATTGGGTACGACTTGGATTCGCGATGCACGTGCCTGGGAGATGGCAACAGCTGCTTGCGCGAGTCCTGGGCAACGGCCGACGCGTGCGACGGTCCCGAGGGGCGGGACAACGCCGCGGGCGATCTGATGACGAAGCTGTCGCCGCTGTTCAGCGGGTTCGGCAGCAGCGACTGGAGCCAGCAGGCCAAGGAGGGCGCATGGAGCATCCTCCTTCGCGTTCGAGGGTACAACGGGGAGGCGAACGACGATCAGGTGCGCCTCGACTGGTACGTGCCCGAGCAGTACTGGGAGGACAAGGCCGAGGACGGCATCCCGCCCGCGTGGGACGGCAACGACGCCTGGCCGATTCGCGCCACGTCCCTGGTCGATGCGGAGGGAGGGCAGCAAAGCGTGGACGCGCCGAAGTACTACGATCTGCACGCGTACGTTACGGACGGCGTGCTGGTGGCGAGTTTCCCGGAGAGCGCGTTCCAGGTGTCTGACAACTACTTGCTGCAGTTCGTGGGCTCGTTCATCACGGCACGGGTCGTGTCCACGGCGCAGGGGTGGGCGCTCGAAGACGGCATGCTCGCGTCCCGTTGGACGTTGAAGAGCATTCTCGCTCAGATCAGCCGTCTGAACATCATGAGCATGGCGGTGTGCACGGACCACCTCGCGTACTCCAGCCTGAAGGCGGAATTCTGCAGCCGCGCGGACATCTACTCGGGCGTGGGGACGCCCACCACGCCGTGCGATTCCATGTCCTCGGGCATGCGGTTCGGCGCTCGCCCTGCCAAGCTAGGTACGATCATGCTGCAAGATCCGGTCGTCAACCCTTGCGAGCCGGCGGTCGACCCGGCCAACGACTCGTGCGGGAGCTGATCGATTGGCGGTGAGCTGAGTCCGGATCGCGTTACTACAAGCTGAACGGCCTCTCGAAGTGACAGGTGTACCCGCCCGGGTTGTCCTTCAGGTAGTCCTGGTGATAGCCCTCAGCTTCGTAGAAGGGCATCGCCTCCACCACCTGCGTCACAACCTTGCCCCCCAGCTTGCCCGAACCCTCCGCCCGCTTGATCACCTCGCGCGCCACCCGCTCCTGCTCCGGTGTCTGGTAGAAAATCACCGAACGATACTGCGATCCCACGTCGTTGCCCTGGCGGTTGACCGTGGTCGGGTCGTGAATGCGGAAGAAGTACCGCAGGAGCGCGTCGTAGCTGAGCTTCGCTGGGTCGAAGACCACCTTGACCGACTCCGCATGGCCAGTTCCCCCACGAGAGACACTCGCGTACGCGGCGTTCTCCGACGTTCCCCCTGCGTAGCCCACGTCCGTGTCGATCACCCCCTCGAGCTTGCGCAGGAGGTCCTCCACCCCCCAGAAGCAACCTCCGCCGAGGACGGCCACGGCGTGGCCCTCGCCCACCCCCTTGCGGTTCCACGTCGCGGCCTCGAGGGCTCGCGCAGACAAGACACGCTCGAGAGGCTGCTGCTCGACGTCGGGAAACAGCGAGGCGAGCTCACCGTACCCTTCCGCTTCCAGCCGCGATGCAGGCACGAAACGCAACGCCCCAGAGTTGATGCAATAGCGCTGCCCGGTCGGCGCAGGACCATCGTCGAACACGTGCCCCAGGTGAGAGGACGCCCGCGCGGATCGCACTTCGACGCGCGTCATTCCGTGAGCCCTGTCCTCGATCTGCGTCACGTTCGATTCCACGATGGGGCGCGTGAAGCTCGGCCACCCGGATCCCGAATCGAACTTGTCCTGCGAGGAGAACAAGGGCTCCCCGGAGACGACGTCGACGTAGACGCCCGGATCCTTGTGGTTCCAGTAGCGGTTGCGGAAGGGGGCCTCGGTCCCCGCCTCCTGCGTGATCCGATATCCCTCCTCGGATAGCTCCTTCTTGCGCTGCTCGAGCTGCTCGTCGGTCAGCTCTCTCCAGCCGGAGCATCCCGTCGCCGCGCTCTGCGGCTCGGTGGGGGGAGCCACGCGCTTTTCGTCGGGTCGGCACCCGGGACTACCCAGCAAGGTCATGACAACCCCCATCCATGAGGTGAGTCGAAACACGGCATTTCTCCATCGCTGCGAGACCCATGGAGGTTTGGATGCCGGCAGGGGGAAATGCGTCACGCGGTGAAGCGACCGCGGACGGAGGGAATCAGCTCCCGCAGGTGTCGCCGGCAGGGTTGACCGCAGGCAGGCAAGTCTCCGGCTCGCTGGCCTGGGGGAGCACGGGACCGAGCTTCGCAGGCTTCGCCTCGAACGTCATGCCCGCGGAGATCGAGTCGCACGGCGTCGTCGGCGTGCCCACCCCCGAATAGATGTCCGCATAGCTGCAGATCTGGGACTTCAACCCCTCGTAGGTCGGGTGATCCATGCATACCGGCAGCCCGAGGATGACGACTCTACCCAGCTGCCCCAGGATACTTGCGGTCTTCCAGCGGGAGGCGAGCAGCCCCCCCTGCAGCTCCCACCCGCCCGACGTCTCGACGACCCTCGCCGTGATGAAAGAGCCGACGAAGTCCAGCAGGTACTTGTCGGAAACCTGAAACGCGCTCTCGGGGAAGCTCGCCACCAACATCCCTGCGGTGACGTACGCATGAGGGTCGTAGAACCTCGGCTCTTCCAAGCTCTGGGCCCCGGCGTCCGGGTCGACCACGGACGACTCCCGGATCGGCCACGCGTCGTTTCCATCCCAAGCGGGCTGGATCGAATCATCGCCCTTGTCGACCCAGTAGGCGTGCGGCACGAACCAGTCGAGACGCACTTGGTCGTCGTCGGGGGTTCCGTTGTAGCCACGGACCCGCAGCAGGATGCTCCAATCGCCTTCGGTGGCTCCCTGGCTCCAGTCCTCGCTTCCGAAGCCGGTGAGCAGCGGGGTCAACTTGGAGAGCAAGGCGCCCGCCGCGTTGTCACGACCCAGGGGCCCGTCGCACACGTCCGCTGTGGCCCACTCCTCCCGCAGGCAAGCGTTGCCTTGTCCCTGGCAGGTGCACCTCGCGTCCAGGTCGTAGCCGATGTCCTTCGGGTCGCCCGCCGCATCGCCGAAGTTGATCTGCGTCACCGCCACCACGAACTCGACGCTTCCCCCACTGGCACTGGTCGCGGGCGGCTCCGGAGGCCGCGCACTCCCACACGTCCCCGACTCGCTCGCGTCCTGCCCCGATTCCTCGTCCTGGGCATCGGTGACTTGGGTGTCCGGCTCTTGCACGTCGGCGGCGGCCTCTTGGCTCCCGTCCGGCCCCACCTCCTCGCTCACGTCCTGCCCGGCGTCCACGGAGCCCCTCGGACCGAGCAACGACGCGTCGTAGTAGGAACAGGCGGTTCCGAGCCAGAGACAGGTCAGGAGGGAGACGGGACGGCGCACAGGTCTAGCCTACCCTGGCGAGAGGAACAAAGGCCAGGACGTGGACTCAGATCCGGAGCCATCGGAGTTGGCCGCGGATTCCGCAGAGAGGCGCAGGTGGTTTCGTTGCTTGTGCGGTAGCTGCATGGCGACGGGTTGTGCGTTCGACGGGGCCAATGCTGACCCGCTCCGTGGGACGGAGCACTACCCACCTGATCGGTGGCAGGCCGCCTCGCCACAGTTTGCCTGCGGCGCCGTGTGATCCTGTCTACTTGCCGAGGCGCTTTCGCGCGTCGCCGTAGGCCTCGGAGGCGACGAAGACGATGAGGTCACGGGCTTCCGCGTTGCGGCCGATCCAGGTCATCCGGTCCTTGCCCGAAGCAGGGGGTCCCGAGGGATGCCCACCGGACCAGGCGATGGCCTTGAGGGCGATGGTCAGTAAGCCCTGGGCGAGCAGAGCGGCGCGGTCTCCCCAACCATTGACGGCCACGTTGAGAGTGGACGCACGGTTGTCGAGCGAGCCACCGAACTCGAGAGCCAGGGCCGCCACGTCCGGGTCGATGCTGGCAGGCTTGACGGCGGTCAGCTTCTGAAGCGCTTCGGTGAAACGTCGCGCGTCGATGGCGGACGGCTGGAAGGAAGGGGCCAGGGTCTTGACGAGGGCAGCCACGGTGGGCAGCAGATCGATCGGCGCGGTACGAGAAAGCACGCAGCCTCGTGTCTGCACGATCTTGAGAGCACGGATCAGGAGAAAGTCTCGAACCGCCGTGTCCTCCGTGGTGAGCATCGATGAACCCAGCACGATGATGGGGGGATGGGACTGAATGGGCACGCACGTGGGCCCCAGGGCGGGGGAGACCAGGACCCGCAGGTCCTGGATTCCCATGCCTGCCGCTGCGCCGACAATGGCCTCTTGCAGGTCGGCGGACGTGGGGGGCAGATCCGTGGCGCGCAGCGCTTTGAGGTCCATGGGGAACGCCGCTTCCAACAGGTCACCCGCCCGCTTGAGGAGCGCCCGCATCGATGCGTCCACGACCTCAGGAGCCAGGATGTCATCCAGGTTCACGGAGCAGGCGGCGGGACCGAAGGCAGGCAACGGGACGTCGCGATCTCCTTCGAGCACGTCGACCACGGCGCGTGCGACCGCCGCACCGACCTCGTCGCTGCGGACCATCGCGACGGTCTCGAGGATCGCGAACAGGTCAGGGCTGAACCTTCCGGTGCGAAGAGCTCGAGCGGAGTCCTTCGACGCCCTGTCCAGAAGCATCTCGAGGGGCTTGTCGTTGCCCTGTCGCTTGTGGAACTCGGCAAGCGCACGGAGGGAGCTCGCGGCGGAAGGCGCCTGCTTGTACAGGCGGTCGAGCATGTCCTGCGCCTTCTTCGCGTCGCCCTCTAGCTGCTCGTGAATGAGCGCGAGCTGGATGGTTCTCTCCCGCTTGCCCTCGGGGGTGCTCGCCTGCTCCATCAGCTGCATGCACAGTGCGATCGCCTTTTCCGCGTCGCCCGTCTCGCGGAACACGTCGATGAGACGGCCCTGTGCTTCTGCGTCGTCGGGGTTACGCTTGAGCACCTCGCGCAAGGAGGCTTCCGCGCGCTCGAGGTCAGGGATGTGATCGAGGTAGATGGTGCCCAGCTGCCGGTAGATGGCCGCCTGTCGTTCGGGATCGGGCACCAAGCGGGCGAGGCGGATGAGAGCTTGCTCCGCACCCGGCCAGTCTTCCTCTTTCGCGGACACGATGACGAACGCCTCGAGAGCGGGCTGGTGATCGGGGTTGGCCTCCAAGGCGGCGGCCAGGGCCCTCTTGGCGCCCCCAACCTCACCGACATCCGCGAGCGCCCTGCCTCGCAAGACCTCCATCTCGATCCGCTCCGCCGGATCGGTGATGGCTTCGAGCCGTCGCTCCAGCAACGCCGCCAATTCGGTGGCGTCCCCAGCCTCCGTGTACAAGACCCGAAGCCTGTCGAACACGTCCCGATAGCCGATGTCGATGTCCGACACCTCCTCGAACGCGCGTCGCCCGCGAGCCGGCTCGTCGACCTTCTCGATCCAGAGCTCCGCCGCGCGATACCACAGCTGCGCGCGGTGCTCGTCCACGCTGCTCTTTCGAGCCAGGGTCTCCAGCTCCTCGGCGGCGCGCGCGTGCTCGCCCGTACGTTCGAGCACGTCCACCAGGTCCAGATGCGCATGGACGAAGCCAGGCTCCCGATCGATCGCCATCTGGAAGAGCTGCGACGCCTCCTCGTGCTCACCCATGCGGGTGAGGGCATGGGCCGCTTGCACGAGCAGCGCTGCGCTCTCGACCTCGTTGTCGCACATGCCCGACAGCACCTTGGCCGTCTGGGCGATCGTCGGATCGTCGCCACGAACGCGGGCTTGCGCGAACACGCAGCGCAGCGCCCAGAGCGAGGGGTTGGGCTGGTCCCCGGCGGCCTTGGACAGGTCGGCCAGGTCCGTCCAAGGGGCCTCGCGGAGGCGGATCCTCGACGCCACGACCGCATGGGCATCGACCTCGGGTCCCTGCAACGCTTTGACGAGCTCGGCGGCAATGGACTCGAGGTCGGCATCGCGCCCCATGCCGACGTAGGCGTGCTCGATACGACGCAGGCTCGGCAAGTGTTGTGGGTGCTGTTCGAGGATGGATCGGTGCCAGAGCAGCGCGCTGGCTAGGTCCCGACGGCCCACCTCATCGAGCTCCGCAAGGCGCTCTTGCACTTCCCGCCGTTCCATCTCGGGGAGGTCTTCCTGACGGGCCCTTCCCATCAGCGAGTCGGTGAGGGAGGTTGTGGAAGCGCCCGCCAGCTCGCAACGCTCGAGACATCGGGAGGCCAGATCACCAGCCCCGGCCTCCAGCGCTTGCAACGCGAGCTTGGCCGCGGTGTCCGCCTGCCCCTCTCGCTCGCACTGCAGGGCGGCTTCGAGCAGCAGCCTCGCCTTCTCGGGGCCATCGCTCTCCGCCGCGCGGTCCACACGCCAGGCCACCCAATCTTCCGGGCGGCCTTCGTGGAATCGCTCGTACAAGGCGCGGAGCGCGGCATCCGCAGGTCTTGCGCGGGACGCCTGCTCCATCAGAGACGCCGCGAGGGACGCATCGCGTTCGACCATCAGCATGGCCTCGCGGCAGGCATCGAAGCTCGCCTCCATGGCATCCTGCGTGGCGTCACGACGCGACCGAACCCACTCGAGAACGCCGTCGACGTCCCCACGCAGCCGTGCGAGACGCTCGCCGAGCACCGCAGCGAAAGGCAGCGACGGGTCCTTCTCGTAGGACTGACGCAGCAGGTCGGGGTAATCGTCCTCGCCAGGACCCCGCGCGAGGGCCGCCTCGAGTGCGAGCACGGCGCCCTTGGCCCCTTCCGCCTGCGCCGCAAGCTCGACCACACGCGCCACGTGAGCAGGGGAATCAAGGGAGCGCAGCGCACGGATCACCCCCTCGTGCTCGGGATCGATCTGGATCGCTCGCTCGAATTCCTTCGAAGCACGCTCACGGTCCTCCAGGATCTCGGCAACCACGCCTGCCGCGAGGGCACGGTCACGCTCTCCCGAGCCCACGCCACCCCCTCCCCAGCCGGCCAGCTGGTCGATGAGCGGGTCCGCCAGACCTTGGTCGATCGACATCTCGACTTCCAGCAGACGAGCAACCCACCCGTCGGGGTGGGCGTCCCGCAGGGCGGCAACCCTTTCCCAGAAGTCCTGGGCGCTCGAACCACCGCTCGCGGCCCGAGCCACGGCGCACAGGGAACGAAGCGCGGCCGCTCCCACGGAGCAAGCCTCGAGACGCGTCGTTGCCGCATCCACGTTGGCTAGGGCGGCCCGGAGGGCGGCTCCGAGCACAGCGGTTTCTTGCTGGCCCAGCAGCAATCCAACGAAAGGCTCCGCGGACGCCACGTCTTCGTGGAAGAGGGCCGCGAGGACGGCACGATCCGCAGGGGTGAATGCGCCGGAACCCGGCACCGAAAGCGCCCGACTCATGGCCTGGGTGTCGCCCGATTCGACCGCACGCATGGCCAGGAGCCGGACAGCCACGGCGCTGTGAGGCCCAGCCGCCAGCTTGTCGAACCACGACATGGACTGCGGACGTGACTCCGCATCCTGCCCGGCCAGCGTCGCGGCGAGCCACAGGGCGCCACCGCCCATGCCCCGCACCGCATCGAGCGCCCGGAGCGCACGTGCCGCTGCCTTGGTATCGGAAACACGCAGCGCCGCCTTGGCCCGAGGCACAGCCTCGTAGACCCCTACCTCCTCACCAGGCACCGCCGGCGCTTCCTGCGCCTGCCGAATGCGCCCCGCAAGCTTCGCCCCCTCCGCAAGCGGCGCGAGCCCCGGGTCCTCCGGCCAACGGACCTGACCCACCTTGCCCGTCTCGTCGTTCAGGTGCCGGACCAACTTCGCCACGTAGGGCCGCGGATCCGTCGGCAGAATGCGCGCAGCCAGGTCCAACTGCTTGCCACTCAACACGTCGTCGTTCTGAAGCTGCTCGGTCAACAGCGCGCTCATGAGCAACGCATGCGCCTTCGCCTCGGGTGTCGGCGCGGTGCGCGCCTCGGCCTCCAGCTCCCCGACCACATCGAACCAGCGACGCTCGCGCGTGGCTGCGTAGCGAGCTTGGCGCTGAATCAAGGGGTGGTCCGAATCCAGGTCGCGAGCCGCCCGTGCGACAGCAACCCCCTTCTCGTCGTCGCCAACCATGGCGCAGAGCTCCGAGATGGCGAGCATCACGCGAGCCCGTTGCGCCCCGTCCTCGCGGACGGCCGCTTCCTCCGCGAACCAGACCGCACGGGCTTCCCACTCCGCACGCAGGTTGCGCTCGAGCACGTGGGCCGCGGCATCACGTTCGTCCGGCCAGGGCGCCTTCGGTGGCTCCACCGGAGGAGGAGGTACCGAACGCGGCATCCCAGGCTCGGGCGGCCGCACACGTGCCGTCGTCGCCGAGAGCACCGCTCCGCCCTCCACCAACTTCTTCATCGCTTCTTCGCCGGCGAATACCTCCGTAACCTCGTCCTGCGAATACTGCCGATCGTCGGGCTCGAGCAGCTTGGGCCCCACCGCCAGCGAAGCCTTCGGCGGCTCCTTCGCTTCGTCTGCCGGCAACGGAGTGGCATCCGCGTCAGGCAGGGGAGTCGCGTCGGAAGGCACGGGCGACGCGAGGTCGTCACGAAGGTCAGCGAAAGGATCCAGATCGTCGCCACCCCCGGTCGAAGGGGGCATCGACTTGGCCGGGCGCGCGCCCATCTCAGGCATCGGGACGGAAGGCGCGGAGGTGTAGACGGCGTCGTCCATCCTCACTTCCTGGCTTTGGTCCACTTCGTCCTCGGCCGGAATGGTGGGCTGAGACCCGCGACCGAAGATCTGACCGAGGCCCGATGCGTTGCCCAGGCCCCGAATGGAGTCTGCCAGCAACTCGGCGGGTATCTCCCCCACCACCGTGCACTCTTCGTCGTCCTCCTCTTCCGCGGGCCGGAGGTCCGCGGGAGGTCGCACGGTGGAGATACCCACTGCGTTCTCGGCGGGTTCGGGAGTCGGGGTGGCCGCCGCCCCGGGAGGAGCTGGCGTCTTGTCATCGGCCAAGGCAGGAACGAGGGGAGATTCGTCCCACTCCTCGAGCGCGGTGTCCCAGTCGCCTCCAACCTGCCCGTTCTTCTTGCTGTCGGTACTCACCGAACCCCCATGCCCAGTTGATTGCGAAGCTCGAGATATCGGTCGCCCAACACGAACGCGATGAGCTCACGAGCACGCTGGTCTTCGGCCACGATGGCCTGGAGTTTCTCCCGAGGAACGCCGTAGACGTCGGCCAGGACCAGGGAAACGTCACCCGCCGCGATAGCCGCCATACGGTCGAGGCTGGACAGGGCAAACCGAACCCAGACGACAGGATCGACCCCCGAGGACGCGACGGCCTGACAGAACTCGGGGAGGGTGTTCTTGAGACGCCGAGGCAGCGCCTTGCCCATGAGCCGCTGGGTTTCGGCCATCATGGCGTAGGGCGGGGCCTGCAACGAAACCCCGACGATGTTGCAAATGCTGATCACGATGCAGGCCACCGTGGGCGCGTCCCGGGTCCGAAGCACGGAGATGCCGCGCCGAATGCCGAACAACTCGCGCGCGACGGCCTGGCGCGCATGAGGCGCGAGGGGAGCCGTGATCTCGCTGCCCACCACGAGCATGGGCTTCTCCCCCGGCACGCCCACCACGCCGTAGGGCTCTCGTCCCCCCACGTACAGATCGAAGTCGCTCAGACCAAGGGCCCCTGCCCAGTGGGCGATCTCGTTGCGCAAGGGAAGCCCGTCGCGGGGGTCCACGCGGTTCTTCTTGGTCACCGACAGCCCCACCAACGTGGGCCCGAGCGCCTCCGCGATCACAGGGGCGATCTGCTGGAACAAGGCGGGCAAGGGCCCCGCATCGCGCGGGTCCGCAATCGCCGCGATCACCGCGTCGTCGAGAGCCACCTGGGGCGTACGCGCCACCCGCCCATCGAGCCGCTCGAGCTCGTCTTGTACGCTCGCGTCCGCCCGCCCCAGCGCAACCAGCGCCCCGAGACAGGCCTGACGCAGCCGCATGTCCCCCTGCTCCTTGGTGATGCGAGCGAGCAGCGCGACATCCTCGGGCTCAGGGACCGAAGACACACGCCGCACGAGGGTGCGGCGTGCCTGGAGGAAGAACGAGTCACGCGTGCGGGCATCGCCGACCTGAGGGTTGTCGATGAGAAAGCTGACCGCCTCGGCATCCGCAGGGGACTCGGACAGGAGCTTGACCACCGACGGCAGCGCGCCTTGGGCATCACCGATCTTGTCGCGATGGATCACCATCGCGAGACGGGCAGCCTGAATCCGACCGGGCGCGTTCTCACGCTCGCTCATCAACGTCTCGAGCGCCGCGGTCGCCTGCGCCCACGCTTCGTTCTTGGCCGCCGCCTTCGCCAGGCGCTCCCGCACCGGCAACGTCGACAAGCCGGTGGTGTGAAGCGTCATCAAGACGTCCATCGCCTTCTTGTGGTCGCCGAGCTTGTTCTCGCACAGGTCTACGGCCGCCATGCCAGAGACGAGACGCTGCTGTGCCGGCGCCTCGCGGTGAGCAGCCAAGCGGGCCAACGCCTCCACCGCTTCCTCGAACGCTCCCTGACGGATGTAGACCTCGCCGGACAGCGCGAGCGCACCCACGTGGTCCGGCTCCATCATCGTCACGTTCTCGAGCGCCGCCATGGCCGCGTCGAAGTCCCCTTTCTGGCGGAGCACGCGAGCTTGCTCCCAGAACATCTTGGCGATCTCCACCGGGTCTTCCGCGAAGTCGAGCCGACGCGCGATGAGCGTGAGCAGGTAGTCGTTGTCCTCCCGCGCGCGAACGCGCCGGAAGAGTCGATCGAAGCAGACAAACCGGTGACCGTCGCGCTGAAACCCCTTCGCAAGAGCCATCTCACCACGGTCGGGGTCCTGGCCGTGATCGATCCACAGGAGCCCCGCTGCCTCGTAGAACTCGGCCCCACGCGCATCGCTGCTGCAAAGCGCACCGAGCCGCTCGCAGGCCGTGGCGTTCCAACGCACGTCCCCGATCATGCTCGCCGCCGCACGCACGCCTTCCCACGCCACCAAGTCGTCATCCCGGGCAGCGCACACACGACGGAACATCTCCAATGCCTGCTCGCCGTCGCCCGCGGCAAGGAGCGACCAACCTGCAAGCATCCTCGCGTCGACCTTGGCCCGATCACCAAGGGCATCCGACAGTCCGAGCAAGGCGCGGGAACGTCGACGAGGGTCGCAGCCTGCGGGTGCGAGCTCGAGGTTCATCAGCTGGGCCGGAACGTCCTGGTTCTCGATCAACGCAGGTTGCTCCGAAGCAGTGGATCGCGTCAGGTCGATCAGCGAGGCGCTGGCTTCCAGTGCGCTCGCGGCAAAACCCTGGACGTGCCGAGCGAGCAACCGTCGAGCCGAGCTTTCGCACGCGTCGTCTTCGGCTGCACACGCGGCCGCAAGCCACTCGATGGCCGGAGCCGCTCCCCCATCCGCCATGGCCCACGCCTGCGCAAGGTCCCGCGCCGCGTCGCGATCTTTCTCCTCGCTGCGCGCGAACCGGTACCGCTCCGCCGCAACCACCGCCGAAGCACGCAACCCCAACGTCTCGAGCCCTTCGAGTGCACGCCCTCGCGCCGCGCCGTCCTCGAACTCCGACGCGTGCACCAAACGCCCTAGCCAGCCGGCCACGCCAAGCTCCCCCAGCGCGTCGCGCTCGAGCACGTCCAGAGCAGCTCCCGCCTGGTCCACGTCGCCCCCTTCGCACGACTCGAGGGCAAACCGCTCCAGGGCCACGGAGATCTTGTCGGCTCCACACTCCTCGCTCAGGTCGAGGACGCGACGCCGCCCCTCGACGGTGTCCGCATCGAGGGCCGCGCTTGCCCACAGCAATGCCGTCACAGCAGCTTCGGGGAGTTGCTCGCGCGCGGCGCGGATCGCCTCGAGGGCAGGTGCGCGCTGCTTGGCGCGCCACAGAAGGAACGCCGCCTCCAGGTGCAAGGCCGCCGCGACCTCCGCGTCCCCGACCAACCCCGCACAATTGGACAGCGCCCGGGCGGCTGCGGCCACGTCCCCCGCCGCGCGCTCCAGGTCCGCCAAGAGCACGCCCACGAGCAGGTCTCCGGCATCTTCCGCGTGCAGCACGCGAAGCCGTTCGACCGCGGCAGGCTTGTCCCCCGTGCGAACGCGGAGGATCGCCGCGACCACGCGGAGCGCGCGGGCCATGCCCGGGTCTTCTTCCGCGGCCGCAAGCAACTCGATCTGCTCAGGGGAGCGCGTGACCCTCGGGTCCGCGGAGTCCGGCTTCGGGAGCCCGAGCGCGTAGGCCCCCAGCACGCGGCCCAGCCACAAGCCACCTTCCGCCTTCGCCAGCGACGCGAGCGCCTTGTCCGCCTCGGGGTCACCTCGCAGCAAGCGCATACGCGCCAGCTCGAACCACAGGGAAGCGTGCTCTTCCGCAGGCGAGCCCGCGGCGATCAAGCGCTTCGTCGAGTCCTCGTACCATCCCTCGTCGTCGACCAGCGAGGCAAACGTCCTCGCAAGTCGCGACACCACGCCGTGCCCCACGCCGAACATCGCGGCCTGGGACATCGCGGCCTTCGCCCCGGACACCTCGTTCGCCAGGATCGCCCACGCCCAAGCCGAAAGTAGGTAGGCGCGCCCCTTGGCTTCGTCCGAGAGCCCATGCTCCGCCATGGCCTCGAGGGAGGCCGCAAACGCCGCGGGATCGCTGTCGAGCAGCAGATCGATTTGCAACGCGCGCGCAGGCACGCAGCCTCGATCGAGCTCCAGCGCACGCGACAAGGCCTCGAGCGCCGCCTCGCGCTCCCCGCGAGAAGCCGCACCCTCGAAAATCCTCATCCAGAGCGCCGCGCCCCCGGGACCGCTGCCCTGCGCCAGAAGCCGACTCGCCAGGGATGCCGCCGTCTCCACGTCCCCAGCCGCCTCCGCCGCCTCCAACCGGGCCACCAACAACGCCCCGTCCTCCGGCAACTTGGCCACCGCAAGGTCGAGCAAGGAAATCGCGCCGTCCCCGTCGCCGGACCGTCGCGTCGCCTCCGCCGCACGAAGGAACAAGTCCGCCACGTGGGCCGACGTTCGAACGTACGCAGGAACCACGTCGACACCTACGGACTCGTCGTCGTCCATGGCGTCCAACACGATGTCTGCCTGCGCGCGCAACGCTTCCGCAACCAGATCATCCCTCTGCTCGCGACGCGCGAGGCGCTCGAGCAAGACCGACGCTCGGTACTGGTGCAGCGTATCCAGAGCGGTGGCAGCCCGGACGTGCTCGAGCGCGCGGTCGAAGTTACCGCGCTCTTGCTCTTCCTTTGCGAGGTCGAGCAACAGCAGCGCCCTCCAGGACGCAGGCTCCGCCAACCGTGCGCGCTCCTCGAGCGCACGCAGCCGCAGGTCCCTGTCGTCCGTCTTGCCGCCCACGATCTCCAGTTCCAGCCACCCCGCGGCGAGGTCGGGCTCGTCCGTCACCGCTTGTTCGAACGCGTCGCGTGCCCCGACGGGATCGCTCTCGTGCTCCAACAAGTACGAGCCCCGCAAGAGGCTCGCCCGAGCGATCTGCTGTGACGTGGTGGCAGCACGCGCCAGGGCATCCAGAAGCCGTCCGAGGTTCTTGAACGACTTGCGACGCTCCAGCAGGGAAGCCAGCGCCTCGACCGGCTCGCGGAACTCGGAGTTCGCGTTGTAAGAAGCCAGGTAGTCGCGTGCGGCCCCCGCCTCGTCGTGAACGCGTTCCCGCGCCACTGCCGACTCGAAGTACAGCAGCGCACGGCGCTCGTCGGTGGCCGCCGTCTCTTGCTCGCGAACGAGCCATTCGATGCGACGCTGGACGTCCTCGGGCACGTCGAGGGGAGCAGCGGGGGCGATGGATCCAGATGGGTTCGTGTCGGAAGGAGTCATTCGGCCCGTGTTACCTCCGTGCGTTGCGCTTTGTGCACGCGAGACACGGCAGGAGTGTAGGCTAGGTTGCGCGTCGTGCCTAGAGAGTGTCGACCGCGGAGGCAGGAACGCTCTCGAGAGCGAGCAAAGGCCGCGGCAGTCACGTGAGGCTTTGGGGCCTCCAAAGAAAAGAGCATCCGCCCCGTCTTCGTTGCGCCTCGGGTACACGCTTCGGCATGCGCTCTCGTCGCGCCTCGACGCGACGGCGCAGCGCCGCCATCTGGAGCACTCTTTCCTTTGTCGGCCCCTTACTTGGACTTACCGATGTTCTTCACGATCCAGTAGCCGGTCGGCGTGTCCACGGGGCCACCCACGTCTCCGGGCGCCGTCGTGAACAAGACGTACTCGGGCGCAGGCTCGAGGACCCCGCGGGGCATCCACCCGGCCGCGGCATTCGAGCCGACATCCCCCTTCTCCACAGCCCCGGCAAAGTCCGTCTTCGCCGTCTCCAGAAGGGTTTGTGCCAAGCCCAACGCCTCCGCCTTCGATCGCGACGCGAGCGGTGCCCGCTCGGCACCGCGGTACTGCACGAGCACGACCCCGAACCGCACGGCCCTGGGGGCTTCCGCGGAGAGCTCCGGGGGCTTCGTCCCATCGAGCAGCGCGAACCCGGGCTTCGTGCCGCGAATCCCCTGAAAGGAAGGGTCGCGCAGGATGTCCACGGCCGCTCCCGCATCGGACGTCCCCTCACGCTCGACTTCAGACAGCACAGCCGTCGCCGATGCCATCGCGGGCACCACCACCGCCGACGAACTCCGGGGCCGGGCACCCCACACGACGAGCCCCGTCACCAAGAGCACCAGCGCACCGAGCAAAGCTGACGTCGTCTTCTGCATGAACGACGGGGCCTATCGCAGATTCCCCGGGGGGGAGCAAGGCAGTGGTGGCAAGAATTGCGCATGGCTTGGCTTCCCCCACCCGGTTTGTGCAACAATGCTCTCACCGCGACCACTAACCATTCCGTCGCCCAGTTGGGGTCATGCTCAAAGTCGAATGCGAAGGGTGTCAAGCCCCCTACCGTGTGGATGAACGACGCGTACCGCCTGGCGGGCTCAAGATGCGCTGCCCGAAGTGTGGAACGACGTTCGTCGTGAAGAAAGGCGCGCCTGCCCCCGCTGCCGCACCGCCGGCGGCCGGCAAAGTCCCGCCACCACCACCCTCGCTCCGATCGGACGCCGCCAAGCGGACGATGCTGGGCGTAGGCGTGCCTATCGCCGGACTGAAAGGGCTGGATCCCACGGCTCGCCCGCCGGTTCCGCCCGACGAGCTCGACGCGGGTCTTCCCGTCGTCTCATCCCCCGGAGGCAAGGCGCCCAAGGCGCCCAAGTCGCCACCACCGCTCGACGACTTGGACTTGCCGAGTGTACCGGGGGCGAAGCCCGGGATGTCGGACATCGACTTGCCTTCCCCGTTCGCGGCGCCGGCAGCGCGCCCCGTTCGACCCCGTCCTGCACCGCCCAAGCCTGCTCCTGCGCCCAAGGACGACGACTTCTCGGACTTCGGTGACTTGCCCCTGCCCATCACCACAGGAGGTTTGTCAGCCCCGGACGCGTTCGGCGACTTGCCCTCCCCTGTCTCTCCAGGCGGCTTCGGCGACCTGCCCTCCCCTGTCTCTCCAGGCGGCTTCGGCGACTTGCCCTCCCCTGTCTCTCCAGGCGGCTTCGGCGACCTGCCCTCCCCTGTCTCTCCAGGCGGCTTCGGCGACCTGCCCTCCCCTGTCTCTCCAGGCGGCTTCGGCGACCTGCCCTCTCCGGTTTCTCCGGGCGGCTTCGGCGACTTGCCCTCTCCGTTCTCAGGGCCCTCCCGAGGAGAGGTGGACTTGCCCACGGTTGGCTCGACGCGGGATCGCCCGGCACGACAGATCACGGGCGCCGCTTTGGGGTTTGGCGAACCGGACCTGCCCGTCCCCGCCCCCAGGATTTCGCCCCCGGGCCCGCCCGGTGGCTTCGGTGACGGATTCGGTGAGCTCGACCTGCCCTTGGCGGCTTCCGCTGGCCTGCCCGCGGTCGCCTCGGGACACGCCAACCTGCCATCACCCGCCAACCCGTACGCGAACCTGCCCGCCACGGCCGACCCGACCAACAATCTTCCGACCTCGATAGAGCTGGGCCAGCAGCTTCCTACGCCGATCAAATCTCCCCCGCCGATGGACGCCTCGGCGGACGACCTGTTCGGGACTCCCCCGCCCCACCCGTCGGGCGGCTTGTTCCCCGATGGGATGCCTCCAGCCCCTCCCCCGTCCCAAGCACCCACGGGGTTCGGCTCGTTTCCCCCCATCGGGACCGGCGGGCTCTCGGGTCCTCCCAACCCCGATGCGTTTGCCGCAACCCACGCCTCGGGCCCCATCACGCCTCAGAGCGACGCCTTCGGGTCACTGCCCCCCGTGGCGCCTGTTCTGGATCCCGCCATCACTCGCCAGGCCGGAGGCGGCGTGGCCTTCGGCGAGGTGAACCTGAACGATGACGGGGGCGCCCCTCCCGCCGACGTCGGGGCCGGCGGCGGCGCCATCGGCACAGCGACGAGCTCCTTCGGCGAGCGCAACCTCGCAGGCGGCGAAGACGACATGGAGTTCGGCAACATCCCCCAAGAGGAGGATGGGGCCGCACCCCGCGCGTCACTCGACGCGGCTCCCGCACGGTTGCCTGCCAAGCACGGCGCGTCGGACGTCGCCTTGCCAGCCAAAAAGTCCAAGACCGTCAAGATCCTGCTCGCCGGCCTTCTGGTGGCGCTGACCGGCGGCATCGCCCTGTCGGCAACGCCCTTCGGAGCGTTCGGTACCCACTTCATCAGCGACACGATCAACACGGGCCGGCACGCCTCGATGCTCGACGGCACCGTGCAGGAGTCGCGAGGGATGCTCGCGGTCGACACCGCCGACCAGGCCGACGCGAGCATCGAGAAGGCGGACGACGGGGTTACGCGAGCCCCCCGGCTGGCCGCGCTATCCGCCTACGCGGCGTTCCTTGGGTACCAGCGAGAGATCCGCTTTGGGCTCGACTCGGCGGTACACGCGCACTCCAACGCGTTGTTGACGCGGGCCGCGGAGACGGACAAGGAGGCGCGCTATTTGGACCTCGCGCGCGCCGCACAAGCCGTCGCCGATGGCGAGGTAGCCAAGGCGAGACAAGCGGTGCAAGACCTCGTCCGCCTCGACAGCAACGACATCGACGCGGCCATCCTCGAAGGAGAAGTGGAGCTGCGCGCCAAGGAGTACAAGAACGCGCTCGCTGCGTGGGAGCGCGCCGCGACGCTCGAGAAGTCTGCGCGCACCTCCTTCGGCCAGGCCAGGGCCTACGTCGGGCTCGGCGACGCGGACAAGGCGCGGGCGTTCGCAGAGGCGGCCATGGCGCAGACGAAGAACCATGTCGGCGGGCGCATCCTGCTCGCCGAGATGGACTTCAAGGCCGGCAAGGAAGAGAAGGCGGCAGAGATTCTTTCGCACATCGTGGGCCCCAAGGAAGATGCGGCCGTCCACAAGGCCGCTTCACGCACCGAGATGGTGTCCGCCCACACGCTCAGCGGCCGGGTTCACCTCACACGGTCCCGGATGTCTTCCGCCGAAGCGTCCTTCGCCGAAGCGCTCAAGCTCGATCCGAAGGACGCCGATGCCCTCTGCGGGTTCGGTGAGGTGCTCTACCGCGAAGGCCGGTACGCCGAAGCCCTTGCGCGATTCGAGGCGGGCGTGCAGGCCGACGCCCAAAGCGTCCCTGCCAAGATCGGCGCCGCCAAGACGCGCATCGCGCTCGAGCGCTTGCAGGAAGCGAAGGAAATCCTCCGCAAGCTGCGGGAGACGCGTCCGAGCGATCCTGTCGTGGCCTTCTGGCTGGCCAAGGCCGAAGAAGCCCTGGGCAACAAGCCCGAGGTCGAGAAGATCCTGGTCGACGCGATCGGGCGGGACCCCAAGGGAGCCGACGCCATCAACCTGTACGTGGCCCTCGCGCAGTTCCTCGCTGCCCAAGGCCGCATGCAGGAGGCGGACGAGAAGCTCGCCGAGGCGCGACGGAAGCTGCCGGATTCTCCGGCCATCCACAAGGCCCTGGGGAGCGTGGCTCTGGCGGCGGGCCGGCTCAACGAAGCCAAGGGCGAGTTCGAGATCGCGCTGCAACAAGACGCCACGGACCTGTCGTCGCTCTTCCAACTGGCGGTGACGCTTCGGCGTATGGGCCGGTTCGAGGACGCGCAGGAGAAGTTCGACAAGGTCTCGACCGCCGACAAGAACTACCCCGGTCTCGCCTTGGAGCGAGGCGTGCTGTTCGAGGCGTCCGGTCAGGCGCAGCGGGCGCTGGAGATGTACCAAGAAGCCCTGTCGAAGGCGCCCAACGACCCCGACCTGATGCTCCGCGTGGGCTCTGCGGAGGTGGCGGCAGGCCATGCCACCCAGGCGGAGGAGATTCTTCGCAAGGTGCTGCGCGCGCGCCCCAACAGTGCCGAGGCCAACCACTACCTCGGACGCGCCCAACTGCTCAAAGGCAGCAACCTCGCGGAAGCCCTCCGCTTCCTGCGGCGCGCCGCCGAGATCGACCCGAACCGCGCAGAGTACTGGCTCTTCATCGGCTGGGCAGCCAACGAAGCCGGCCAGCCCGGAACCGCAGAGAAAGCCCTCGAAAAAGCGCTGGAGCTCGATCAGAGCCTCGCCGACGCGTACTGGCAGCGCGGCATCCTGCTCCGCCGGCAAGGGACCGTGCGCGACGCAGAGCGTGACCTGCTCAAGGCGCTCGAGCTCAAGCCCTCGCGGTTCGAAGCCCACGCCACCCTGGCGGAATGCTACGAGGACCAGTCCAAGTGGGGCCCTGCCAACGCGGCATGGCGCAGAGCCATCGAGGCGGACGGCAACCGCCCCTTCTGGCGCTACAAGCTCGGACGCCTGCAGTACAACGCCCAAGACCGCGCAGGAGCTGCCGAACAACTCAAGCGCGCCGTCCAACTCGCCGCCAAGGAAACACGACCGGCGTGGCTCTGGGAGGCGTACCTCATGCTCGCCGAGGTGAGCCGCACCGGCGGCCGACGAGCCGAAGCCATCGAGTACTACCGCGAGTACCTCAAGCTCGCTCCCCCAGACTCTCCCTTCCGCCAGGATGCCCTCAAGCAACTCGGCGCCCTCGGCGCATCCCCAGAAGAACGCTGACCCGTCGCACCGGAGCTCAAGCGAACACCCACCCTTCTCGCGACACCCGCGCGTCCGACGCCATCACTGCGAGGTCCTCACGCTGGAACGCGCTCCACGCGCCGAAGGCCGCAAGCACCGCATCGATCGCGTCGCCTCCGGGGTTCGCGAGCATCACGCGCCGATGCGACGGCGCGAAGCCCACGTGCGCCCCGAGACCACGCAAAATCTCGCGACGCACGTCGAGGCGTTCGACGGTCAGGGTGCCGCCCTGCGGTTGCTTGTACCCTCGCCGCGGCAACCCGAGCCTGCGCAGGGTCGAGCTCGGACAGGCTTCGACGACCGCGCGCTTCGCGCCCGACGGCCATGGTGGGTCGAACGGAAACACCACCGTCCCCGCGTCCGTGGACAGGGGACCGAGCACGTCTCGCATCGCGTGAAACGTCTGGTAGATGATCCGATAGTGATAGCAGTCAAAGGGAGTGTGCTCCTCTCGGTCCGTGCGACGCCGCACATGGCGCGTCCCGAACAGTTCGAGGGAACGCTGCATCAGCGCGCGACCGAGGGACTTCGCGTCCCCCGTCCAGGCGCCCACCCAGGCAAGTTGATCACGCCAGCTCGCGTGCGCGTCGAACAGCTCTACGGGCAACCCGAAAGGCGCATCGATGCCCCACAGTGCGTCTTCCGAAGAACGAATGGCGCCCACGAGCCATGACAAGACGACGTCGCGATCGTCCGTGCCGGCGCGGGTTCCCAGGCTTGCCAGACGCAGGAGCTTCGGTCGTTCGGACGTGACCTCGAGCTCAGCAAGCCACGCGAACCGTCCCGCCTGACTCGCCCCACTGAAGTCGAGCCCGAAGACCGTTCGAGGTCTCATGAAGCGCGTCCGTTCACGTGGGCGATCCTGGCATGCGAACGGGCCTGGCGCCATGGTTGCCCTCGCCGTCCGCACTGTCAATGCACTGGGAAATGACCGCATCCCCTCGATGCACGCTTGGGAAAGCCCCCCCTGTTGGTGTATGGTGCGCCCGCCTAAGATGAAAGGATTCTTGTCATGACCCATCGTTCGCGGATTGCTGGCGTTCTCGGGGGCTCGCTCCTTCTCGCCATGTGCTGCACGGGCTGCTGCAAGGACAAGTCGGATGCCCCCATCGGCGACGTGCCTGGAGCCACGCCGGAGACGCCGACTGCCACGGCGACGGAGAAGCCGAAGGCCCCGGCCGTCAAGACGATGAAGGTCGGCGAGACCGCCACGCTGGAGGACTACAAGCTCGAGGTGAAGGAAGCGAAGGAGTGCAAGGCCAGCGGCTACTGGCGTCCCAAGAAGGATCACAAGTGGGTCGGCGTCGACGTGTTGTTCGAGTCGCTCGGCGACAAGGAGTTCTGGGCCAACCCTAGCTCCGCCAAGGTCACGGACTCCGAAGGCGTGGTTCACAACGTGACGTACGCCGCGAAGAGCAGCTGTGGCGAGAGCCTCAAGAGCGCCCGGCTCAACCAGGGTGAGAAGGCAAAGGGCTGGATCCTGTTCGAAGTCCCCAAGGCCTCGAAGGGGTTCGTCATGACGTACTCCAAGCTCATCTCCTTCGGCGACAACCAGTCAGTCAAGTTCGAGCTCGGCCTGTAAGCCTCCGTCACACGTCTCGACGACGCCTTCGAACCATTCCGAGAAGCGAAGCCAGCGCAAGCGCCATCGCGGCCCCAGAGTTAGCCCCTCGCCCAGCGGCCGCGCACGCACAACCGCCGTCATCCGACCCGTCGTCCGCACCCTGACCGGAGCCTCCGGCGTCGTCCGCGCTTCCCGCCGATCCTGACTCGCCGCCGTCCACGCCCATTCCACCTGTCCCGCCGGCCGGCGCCGTTCCCCCGGTGCCACCCGTGCCAGCGACGCCCCCTGAGCCTCCCGCTCCAGCCACACCACCCTCCTCCCCTCCCGAACCGCTGTCGGGCTCCGCGTCCACCCCGGCATCCGGCACCGGAGGCGGCGGCGGGTCTTCCGGCAACGGGTCACACGGCCCGTCCACGAGTCTCGCCCGGATCTTGTGAAACGACGTTTGCCCATCCACGGTGGCCGTCACCGTCACGTCATGAACCCCCGCAGCAAGCTCCGTGGTGTCCACCTCCGCCGTCCAAAGGTTCGGAGAGGATGCGGACGGCACCATCGCAACCGCCGGCGCGCTTCCCACCTGCGCACTCACGTCCGTCGGCGCGTTGAGCGAGAAGACCGCCGCTCGCACGGGGTTGTCTTCGCGGTCCTTGCACACGTCGTACGCGTAAGGGTGATCCCCTCCGTCCCGCAGATCGATCCCCATCGGCGCCGTCACCATCACCAGAGGCCACGGGTCCTTGGTGCCCGTCGCCCGGTAGATGAACGCGTCGTGATCGATCACGCCCACGCCGATGTTGTGCTCGTCCTTGGCGGCAAGCGAGTCGATCTGGTTCACCACGATGGCCCCGTCCCCAGCCAGATACTCCTCGTACGCGTGAACGTGGCCGTGCAGGTAGTAGCCACCGCCGACGGATTGCAGCGCGTCCACCACCTGCGCGCCGTTGTCAGGACCGCTCAAGGGATGATGTCCCAGCAGGATCGCAAGCCTCGATGCGTCGTGGTCTATCAAGGTCTGCTGGAGCACCTCGATCTCGTCCGTGGTGAACGCGGGCTTTTCGAAGAAGGAACCGCTCCCGTTGCCGGCGCTGTTGAGGCCGAAGAACAGGTACTTGCCCGCCGGGATCTCGACCGTCCATGCGGTGTACAAGCGGCTATGCGTTCGCCCGAGCAGGGAGTTCGCGAGGTAGAAGTTCATCCCCACATCCCCGTAGCCGTCGTGGTTGCCCGGCAGATCGAAGTAGAACGCGGGGGTCATGCCGGCCCCTTCGTACACCGCACGATACCCGTCCCATTCCGACTGCACCTGGCCGAGCGTGGGGATGCTGCTCTTGGCGCCGTCCACGAGATCTCCCGTCGCCGTAACGAACCACGGCTGAATCACGCTCACAGCCTCGTCGAAAACGAACTGCGCATGCTTGGTGTGATCACCGTACAGAGGGCTCCCGATGTGCACGTCCGAGACGTGAAGGAACCAGAAGACGTTCTCCGTCCCGCGAGCGTGGTGCGCACCGGCAGGCCCCACGATGGCGGAGGCTGAGGAGGAAAGCACGACAAGGGACAAGCAGGCGGAAGCAGCGGTGAATCGACGCATGGTTGCTCCTGGGCAGAACGACGGCCCAACGGGCAACTGTAGCACGCCAGCGGAGCACGTGTGTCAGCCCGGTGACGAAAACGCGCCCCGCAGAATTATCCGAGATCGGATAGAACCGCTCGAAGTGCCTGGAAGATCCTCGAGACGCGTTCGGACGAGGCCGCCATTCGGTCCGCCGCGACGCCTACGGCAGGTACCGTCCGGCGGGCCCGAAGCACCTGCTCACGGCAAGCGAATCACTGCGCTTCGGAAGGGTTCGGGGCGGATGATGGCCGAGGCCGGAAGTACAGGACCGAGGCCCCTACGGCGACGAGCGTCACCACGCCGAGAGCGACCCACGCGACGGTGCCCTCGGCGTAGCCGAGCGGGAGCCAGATGCCGGCGCCAAGGGACACGTCGAGCACGCCGCCCCGGGTTCCCGCCCCGAGCATGAAGAGCCAGCCAGCGTGGGCCCCCCAGGCGAGCAGCACGCCGCGCCCCGCTCGAAGCGCGAGCGCGAAGACCCACCCGGTCATCACCGCGATGCCTATCCCCACGAACGACGGGCTTGGCTGCAGCCACAGGGGGGCGGCGCCGAGCAGCGCCACGAACGGCAAGGCGAAGCGGTCGGGGATGCGGTCCTTCATCATCGCGAGAGGCGCGCCTCGAAACAGCAGCTCGTCACGCGCCGCCTGAGCCAGCGGGGTGACCACGCCGAGCCCGAGGCCGACCAGCGTAGGTGACCCCAGCGTGACCTGCGCGAGGCCCGCTCCCCACGCGACCCCCACCATCAGCAACACGACCGCGGCGCCCAACCCGAATCCCGCGGCCACCACCTGCGCCGACTGCATCGTCGTACGCTTGCCCGTCTCGTCCCACTGGAAGCCTTGCTTGCGCGCCAGATACTCGACCGCGAACACGCCGATGAGCAGCGCCGCAAGGCGGTAGGTATCCAGGAAGGCTTCGAGGGCGAACACGATCGCGCCCATGCCGAGGAGCCTCGCGGCCCTCCATGCCAGGTCCACTCTGTCCGATCGAGTTGCGGGTGCTGCTTCCATGATGCGTCGGGACGTTGGAGCCCGAAGGCCCCAATACGTTTCCCCCTTCTTGCCTACTCGTCGACGGAATCTGCTCCCCACGACACGGGAAGGCCCCCGGTGTGCACGAACAGCACGCGCTTGCCGACCCAGCGTCCGTCCTCACGAACGAGGTTCGCCAGCGCCCTGAGCGCCCTGCCCGTGGAATGCGGGTCCAGAACGAGCCCCAGACAGGCCATTTCCCGCGCGAAGCTCCGGTCGGTCTCTTCTGCCGCGGGAGCGCCCACCACGTGCCACGCAACCGGTCGCCCCGCAGCCGGAACGGCCCGGCTCACTTCGTCGATCAGCCGCCCGACCGCGCAGCGCGCCGAGATGACATCCCCCTCGACAGGCACCGCAATCATTTCGCCCGCGATGCCGAAAACCCCAGCGCCCAGCGCCAAACCGGCGGCACACCCGCCCAAGCCACACGCCACCACGATCGCGTCGAACCTGGCCCCGCCCGCAAGCCCGACATTAAGCTGCCGACGAATCTCCCGGCACGCTTGCACGTAGCCGAGGGTCCCCACCCAGCTCGCCCCGCCTTCCGGGATCGCGTACGGACGCAGGCCGCGCAGCGTGACGTCGCGCGCGAGGGAATCGATCGCGCTGGCTCGCCGCGAGGGCACGACAGGACCGACCAAGCGAACGTGAGCGCCGGAGAGACGAACGAGCGCTGCGTTTCCGGTTCGGGGCAGCAGTCCGGCCGGGTCGTCGGACCAGAGGGCCAGCTCGCAGCGAAGGCCGAGCATAGCTGCGACGAGCGCGGTCACGCGCACGTGATCCGACTGGACGTGGCCTCCAGTGACGAGCACGTCGGCATCTTGCCGGAGGGCATCGTGGGCCAGGAACTCGGCTTTTCGGAGCTTGCACCCGCCCTCGGCACCCCCGGTGACGTCGTCCCGTTTGATCCACAAGTCGAGGCCGAGTCGTTCGGCCACACGGGGGATACGCACCAAGGGCGTGGGAGCGTGGACGAAGCGACAACGCGGGTCGAGCGCCTGCACCAGCCCATCGCGGCACGCGTGCGTCACGAGGCGCCGGAGGGGCATGGGGTCACGTCAGCTCGATCAGCGTGGCGCTGCTCTCGACCCGGTCGCCTACGGCCACGAGGATCTTTCCCACGGTGCCCGCGCGCGGAGCGCGGAGCTCGTTTTCCATCTTCATGGCTTCGACGACGATGACGGGTTCTCCGGCTGCGACCTCTTGGCCGTCGACGACGAGGACCTTGACGATGCGCCCGGGCATCGGGGAGACGACAGCGTCCTGGGTGGCGGAGGAGCGTCCCCCGCGCGCGGCGGAGGCGGCCTTCTGGCGCTCGGACTCGACGGTGACGTAGCCCCTGTATCCGCCAGCGACGACACCGAGTTCGGGCGGCTTGCCCTCGACGGCCAAGTCGAGGACGCGGTCTCCCACGCGTACGGACAGCGCCCCGTTGACCTCGACGAGGTCGGCATCGACCCTGCGGTCGTCGACACGGACGTCGAAGCCGCCGCCCGGCACCGCGGTGACGTCGACGGGGATCTCGGTGTCATGGAGGGTGACGAAGTAGCGCATGGGGGGAGGAAGCTACCAATCGCGGCGGGAGACGACAAGGGTCAGCGGCGCCGCGGGTTGAGGCCCGGCTACGACTATGGCCGGATGATGCACATCAACTAGGAACTGAGAGCACGGAACACGGAACAGAGAACCAGGAATGGGCAGAGTGCGCCAGGCGCGACACGCCGATGAACCTAGCCGTCGGTCTCAACGGGAGGCGTCACCGACCGGGGGAAGATTGACCACGTCTGGCGTCCACGAGGCCATGTCTGCGAGTTGGATAGCCACGTATGGCGTCCGCGAGGCCATATCTGTGAGTTGGATAGCCACGTCTGGCGCCCGCGCGGTCATGTCTGCGAGTTGGATAGCCACCTCTGGCGTCCGACCCCTCGACGCCGCCGGTTGAAACCGACGGCTAGTTGGACCTCATGAACGGAGCCCAAAGCCCTACGGGCTTCCGTTGTGCGTTCGGGACCGCGTCCTTCGTTGCGTCGGCGCCAAAGCCACCGCCCGACTCCACACGAGAGCCCGCGGAGCGGGCTTTGAGATGTGTCGAACCGGCGAACGTAGCCGTCGGTTTCAACCGGCGGCGTCACCAACCGGCGGCGTCACCAACCGGCGGCGTCACCAACCGGCGGCGTCACCTCACCAACAGGCGG